>CAJDTV010000100.1_pt1 | contig 12329 bp, 11 predicted proteins | sample 7389921 | NCBI WGS metagenome assembly CAJDTV01 (sample SAMEA7055654, study PRJEB34461) | soil metagenome | biome: terrestrial ecosystem; feature: Peninsula; material: soil | place: Antarctica | collected 2016 | reverse complement strand
AGATATGGCGCGCGCTATCTGGCCGAGTTCTGCTATCGCTTCAATCGTCGCTTTGACCTGGCGGCGATGTTGCCCAGGCTGCTGCGGGCGCTGGTGACCGCCGGGCCGCTGCCGCTCAAGGTGATTCGCGCGTCTGAGGTAGGTCGCTAATCAGGCGAATTTACGTCTCAAGAAACAAAATTGAAGACCGTCGATATCATGTTGTAACCAGCGTTGGGTTGAGCTGGCACCCCAGTGCGGCGTCACGACGTTTGACGGCGGAGATTGAGCGCTGACGCTCCTGTTCTTCCTAGAATGGCTGCCGTTGGTCGACGAAGGCTTCGCCCAGGTGCGCAAGGCCGGTGCTGTGCACGAGCGCCACGTCACCGGCGGGGGCCGCCAAGGTGCCCAAACGCCACCGTTGCACTGGGTCAACACCCTGCTGGGTGCAACCTCAAGACCAGCATGGCGCGCACCTACCGCTCGTTTGACCACGCCAGCTATGGCGCGCGCTATCGGGCAGAGTTCTGTTATCGCTTCAATCGCCGCTTTGATCTGGCGGTGATGCTGCCCAGGCTGCTCAGGGCGCTGGCAAGCACAAGGCCCCTGTGATTGAAGATGTCGCACTTATCTGAGCTAGGTCGCTAATCAGGACAAGTTGACAATACCCTCTGGGCGCCTACCTCGACTGCACATATTCGGCCACCGCCTTCTTGTCGCTGTCATCGAGCTCTTTGATCACGCCATGCATGACCGGCGATTCGCGCGATTCGCGTTGAATCGCGTCAAGCTGGCGCAGCACGTACGCGGCGTGCTGGCCTGCTAGACGCGGGAACATTGCATTGCCCTGCGCCGCTTCGCCGTGGCACGTTGAGCAGGCCACGACGCTGCGCGCAGGATCCCCCTGCTCAAACACGCGTTTGCCGCGGGCGATCAATTGGGGATCTCCCGGGATGCCCGGCGCCGGCTTCTGCGCCGCGTAATAACGCGCGAGGCCATCGATCACCGAGTCATCGAGCAGAGTGGCCATACCCCACATGTAATCGTGCGCGTCTCGATCGCCGCGTGTCTTGGCCCTGAAGGCCCTCAATTGCGCGGCCAGGTACACCTGTTGCTGACCGGCCAGGCGCGGAAAAAGCGGTGAGGTGCTCACGCCACCCGGGCCGTGGCACGAAGCACAGATCGATGCTGCAACCTTTTGCACCGTCTGATCGACACTGGACGGTTTGTCTTGTGCGAAGGTAGTGCCAAGCGCGGCGAGCGCGGCGCAGGACAGCGCGACCCGTGCAAAGGTAGGCCCAGGAGTATTCATGTCCGTTCCCCCGTTCAATAGGCGACCCACACATTGAAGAACAAGCTGTTGTTGTCGCGTGGACTTCGCGCCGTGACACCGTCGTAGCCCAAGGCGCCACCATTGAATCTGGTGTAAGCCGTGTACTGCAACATCAGGCGAACGTTCTGCACAGGCAGGTAGTCAAGCTCTAGCATGTAGCCACTGCTGTCGGGCCTGCCGTTGGCGCTGCCCGTAGCGGGCGCGGCAGGGTACAAATTGGCATCGGCGCTGCCCTTCAAGAAGAACGGGCTCAGCGTAATGCCGTATTTGCGGTCATAGTAGTAAGTGAACTTAAGCCGGGTTGAACTGAGGCTGTCGCTCGGGCTCGATGTCAAGCCTTGGGCGAAGCTGCTTCGGTAATCCTGGCGCTCTTTGATGTAGCGCGCTTGCACGGTGAAGGTGTGCGGGTTGGTGATGTACTGATACTGCGCATCGACTCCGAGATCAGTGTAGCGATCGGTCCCGCTATTCACGTTGGTATTGTCCACGAATCGATTCACGCGCATTCCAAAGGCGCCCAGCATCAACGAATTGGAGCCCCATTCCTTGTTGTAGGCAAAACGCGCGTAAGGGTTGTAGCCGTCGAGCCGTGCAACGCCACCGGGCGAACCGCTGTCCTGGCCGGCGCGCAGGATTGAGAACGGTCCGTCGGCGGTGCGATAGGCGGTCAACTCGCCGTACCAAGTCTTGTCGTAGAAGCCATACACGCCGACGCCCGCGACTTGCTGCGCTAGCGCACCTTCGATCTGAGTTCCGGCCGCGGGGCCGATCGCCGTTGGTGACGAAGTAAATGGATAGCCGAATGCCGGGGTACTGTTCCAGACGTCCTGCGCCGTCGGGTTGTTATGCACGGTCAAGCCGTAGAGCAACTTGACATCGTCGGCGCCGGCCGCGGCGCCGCTCATGATGCGGCCGATCCAGCGAATGTCGCTGTTGTCGATGCCACTGTGACCGTGGCTGGTGCCGTCAGTGTTGTAGCTCTGGGAATAGGTCCATTGGACGAAGCCGCCGATGTTGTCGGTCGCCTTCCCAGCCAGGAACAAGCTCGCTCCGTTGAGCTCCAAAGCGCGGTCTCGCGCAGTCACCAGGGTCCCGGTCCCGGTGCCGTCGTCGTTGTTCTGGATCGACGTGCTGGCGATTTGCACCATCATCCCCACCGGAATGGCCTGCCGAACACCAATGGTATAGCCCGACAGCTTGAACCACCGTCCGTAGGGCGTGAGTTCCGGAAAGCTGACATGGCAGGCCACGCAGTTCTGTCCGGTTTGGCGCGCATACGCTGGCACGGCTCTGGCCGCCATCGTGACCAGCGCAAGGGCGGCCGCGCACAGGGCCAAAGACATCCATTTTTTAAATGGCAAGCTCAGCACAGACATGGTGGTTGTCCTCGACGCATTGCGTGGGGTGGCTTGTTGATACACCTTAGCAGCACAATGGCTCGGGATGTTGATCCTGATCAAGGGTGTTGCTCCGGGTCAACACCTCCAACTCCGGCTCCAGCCGTTCAATTAGTGCACGCGCGGTCATGGCCGCAATCGCCCGACAGGCAGCACGCCCTGCGCCGCAGTAGATTCATCCAAAACCATCGGGGAAAATGATGTTTTCGACGTACCTTGGCATTGTCGGCTTGGTTGTCTTGCTGCTGTTAGCGGCGTTGGTCCATGCGAGCGTCTGGATCTTTCGCGAGTATGAGCGCGGCGTCGTTTTCAATCTCGGCCGCTTTTGGAAAGTCGTCGGACCGGGGTTCGTAGTCGTGTTGCCGGGTGTCCAGCAAATTGTGAAAGTCGATCTGCGCACCGTGGTGCTTGAGGTGCCAACGCAGGACGTGATCTCGCGCGACAACGTGTCGGTGAAAGTGAGCGCAGTCATCTACTTTCGTATCGTCGATGCCGAAAAGGCAATCATCGAAGTGGAAGACTTTTTCAGTGCGACCAGCCAGTTGGCGCAGACCACGCTGCGCTCTGTGTTGGGCAAGCACCAGCTCGACGACATGCTGGCCGAACGAGAGAAACTCAACGCCGATGTACAAAAGTCGCTGGACGCGCAAACCGCCTCATGGGGCATCAACGTCTCGAATGTGGAAATCAAGCAGATTGACCTCACAGAATCGATGATCCGGGCCATCGCGAGGCAGGCCGAGGCGGAACGCGAACGGCGCGCCAAGGTCATCCACGCGGAAGGCGAATTACAGGCTTCCGAGAAGCTGTTTCAGGCGGCCAGAGTGCTCGCGCAAGAGCCGCAAGCCATTCAATTGCGCTACCTTGAAACGCTCACCGTGATCGGCGCGGAGAAAAACACCACGATCGTGTTTCCACTTCCGATCGACTTGCTAGCGACGTTTGTTGCGCCAAAGAAATAGCGGATCGCCAACAAGGCCACTCGCCGTCAACGACCAGACCGGCGATATCATCGTAGCGGCTTGACGCTACGCGTTCGGCGTCGCAGGAAGCTCCTTGGCCAGTGCGGCGGCAGCCCTCAGCTTGTCTTTCTTGCTCGGGCGCTTGCCCTTGACGCCGCCGGCTCCCGGTCCCGTCGAAGCCAGCGCGACTTGCAGCGGCTCAAATCCAGCAACCTGCTCGCGCGGCAGGCTCAAGTGCTGGCGCTTTTCAATCAACCTGAAATGCGCTTGCGTGTCGGCGCTGATGAAGCTGATCGCCAGTCCGCTCGCGCCGGCCCGGCCGGTTCGGCCGATGCGGTGCAAGTAATCGACCGCGGAGCGCGGCAAGTCGTAGTTCACCACCACCGGCAAATTGGCAATATCGAGCCCACGCGCCGCCAGGTCGGTGGCGATCACGACGTCCCACCGGCTCTCCTTGAACTGCGCCAGAATATCGGTGCGGGTGCCCTGGGCGATGTCGCCGTGAAATGGCACGGCATAAAGGCCGTTCTTATAGAGCTTCTGGGCCACCGTCTGCGCCGCGTGTTGGGTGGCGACGAACACCAGTACCCGCTGCCATCCGTTCTCCAGAATCAGGTGGCGCAGCAGTTGGGTACGGCGGCTGGCATCGACCTCAATCGCGCGCTGCACGATGTGGGCCTCGCTGCCCGGAGCGTTCGGCAGTTCGACGCGCAACGGGTTTCGCAGGACGGCGTGCGCCAATGCCTGAGTTTCGGCCGGCAACGTGGCCGAGAACAGCAGGGTCTGGCGCCGCGTCGGCAGCAGCGCGAGGATGCGCCCGAGTTCGTCGGCAAAGCCGAGGTCGAACAACCGGTCGACCTCGTCGAGCACCAGCATCGAGACCGCCGAGAGCCTGAGCGCGTTGTGCGCGATCAGATCGAGCAAGCGGCCCGGCGTCGCCACCATGACATCAGCGCCGCCGCGCAAGCCCATCATTTGCGGATTGATCGACACACCGCCGAACGCTATGGCGACCTTGGGCCGCGCAGGAAGATGTTGGCCCAGGCTACGAATCGCCTCACCGACCTGCGCGGCCAGTTCGCGCGTGGGCACCAGCACCAACGCACGCACGCGCCGTGGCGTTGCGCTCGGCTCACGCACATCTCCCAACCGCTGCAGCAATGGAAGGGCGAAGGCGGCCGTCTTGCCGGATCCGGTTTGCGCCGTCCCCAGCACATCACGGCCCTGCAAAATTGCCGGAATGACGGCCGATTGAATGGCGGTGGGCACGGCGTAACCCATTTCAGACGCGGCGCGCGCCAGGGGCGGGACGAGACCCAACGAGGGAAATGGCATGAATACCTACGATGTAGAACGAATGAAAAGCGCGAATCGCCAGAGGGTTCGAGGATAGCCAGCATGAACCCTGCCGATCTGGAACGCTTGGTGCGGCTCGAAATGCGCTACGGAAGATACAAGGGCCGACTGATCGCTGACCTGCCGGGCGACTACCTGGCCTGGTTTGCGCGCAAGGGTTTCCCAGCCGGAGAAGTCGGCCGCCTGCTGGCGCTCATGCTGGAAATCGACCACAACGGCTTGAAAACATTGCTTGAACCGTTGCGAATGCGTTAGACCGGCAATCAGAACATGCCTTTTGAAACAAATTTTTCGGCAGTTCGCCGAATTCAGCACATAATCACGCAGCGTACCTGCAATTTTCTTGGTGGGTACGTGATCCGGTGATCGGACAGTTTCGCGCCACAGCGTATTTTTGTTTGTTGTGATTCAGGGACTCCATCGCTTGTTTTCTTGGTTTGAATTAGGAGTCCCTTAATGGGCAAAAAACTTTACGTGGGCAACCTGTCCTACAACGTGCGGGACAATGATCTTGAGCAGGCTTTCGGCCAATATGGCTCGGTGGCAAGCGCCAAGGTAATGATGGAACGCGATACCGGCCGCTCCAAAGGCTTCGGCTTTGTCGAAATGGGTACCGACGCAGAAGCGCTGGCGGCCATTGAAGGCATGAACGGCCACTCGCTGGACGGTCGTGCTCTGACGGTCAACGAAGCCCGTCCGATGGAACCGCGTCCTGCTGGCGGCGGCTACGGCGGCGGTCGCAGTGGCGGCGGCGGTGGATACGGCGGCGGCGGCAGCGGTGGTTACGGCGGCGGCGGCGGTGGTAGCGGTGGTCGCAGTGGCGGCGGCGGTGGTTACGGCGGCGGCGGCGGTGGCCGCGGCGGCTACTAAGCGCTTCCAACCTCAATAAAAGGCTCCTTGAGGAGCCTTTTTTGTGGTTGCTTGGAACCTTCACGTGCTGCTTTGTCGCCACCACACGATGCCGATTGCGTGGGCACGACAGGCCGACAAGTCATGCAAGCTCAGAAGCCGCCCGATGGCGGCTTTTGCAGCGTGGGTGAGTCGTGCGGCGTCAGGGCTTGATGTAGTCCGACACCACCTTCCACTTGCCATCCTGAATCTGCGACAGTCGCGACTCGTCGTTGCCCAGGCGCTTGGTAGCCGTGAAGCTGCTCTTGGGGCTGCCGAACATGTCGGGTTCAATCGTCATGCCGTCCATCGCCTTGATGAAGCTATCGGTCGTGAGGTTCGGGCCCGCCTTCTGCGCGGCCTTGATGAACGTATCGACGATGACGTAGCCATAGACCGAGAACACCGTCGGGTCTTCATTGAACTTGGTCTTGTACTTGTTGGCCCAAAAGCGCACCGGCTGCGAAGCATCGTCCAGGTAGGGATTTGCCACCGTCATGGTGGCGTAAAGGCCGTCCATCGCCTTGCCCCCCAGCTTGTGGATCAGGTCGGTGTAGGCGGCACTAGAACCCAAGAAGGTCGGATTGAAGCCGGTCTTGCGCGCCTCGCCGATCGTTCCGATCGTCTCGCGGATGATGGTCCCGAGCACCACCAGATCGCAACCAGCAGCCTTCATCTTGGCGACCTGCGACGAAAAATCCGTGGCGCCGCGCTTGAACGAAGTTTTTTCCGTCAACGGCATCCCCAGCGTCTTGAGCCCCGCTTCGGCTCCACGCTCCACCTCAAGTCCGAAGTCGTCGTCCTGGTAAATGGTGCAGACCTTCTTGGCGCTCTTGTCCTTGATCAGCTTGGGCAACGCCAGCCGGATCTGGTCATAGTAGGTTGCCGCGAACGAGTATTTCAGCCGATTGAGTGGCACGTACATCTCGCGCGCAGCCGTGACGGGGAAGAAGTTGACGACGTCCTTCTCGAACTGTACCGGCATGGCGGCCATATTGACGCCGGTACCCAGCGTGGCGGCCATGATGAAAATCTTGTCCTGGTTGACCAGTTTTTGCGCCGCCAGCACTCCTTTCTTGGGGTCGTAGCCCGAATCCTCGACCAGCAGCTTGAGCTTGCGCCCGTTGACGCCGCCCTGCTCGTTGACTTCGTCCACGCGCAACTGCATGCCATTGCGAATTTGTTTGCCGAAACCGGCCAGCGGACCCGACAGATCCTGGATCGTGCCGATGCGGATTTCGTCCTTGGTCACGCCTTGCTGCTGGGCGGCGGCAAGGCCGGTGCCGAACGCGGCTGGCGCGAGCACTGCCAGGGCGATCAGTTTCTTGATCTTCATGCGGGTGTCTCCTTGGGTTGATGGAAAAAAGGGGGCGGCGACACACGTCAACGATACATTGCCTCGATACGGTCGGCGTATTTGGTCTGTACCAGCTTGCGCTTGAGCTTCATGGTGGGTGTGAGTTCTTCATCCTCGGCCGTCAGTTGCGTTTCGAGCAGGAAAAACTTTTTGATCTGCTCGACGCGGGCGAACTTGGCGTTGATGCGATCGATCTCGGCCTGGATCAGATCCTGCACAGCCTGCGCGCGCGTCAGGCTGGTGTAGTTGCTGAACGGAACATCGTGGTCTTGCGCGAATTTCTCGACGTTCTCTTGGTCGATCATGACGATCACCGTGAGGTACGCTCGGGCGTCGCCGATCACCACCGCGTCGGTGATGTAGGGCGAGAACTTGAGTTCGTTCTCAAGCTCGCTCGGCGCGACGTTCTTGCCGCCGGCGGTGATGATGATGTCCTTCATGCGGTCGGTGATGCGAAAGAAGCCGTCGGCATCGACCACGCCGACGTCGCCGGTGTGCAGCCAGCCGTCGGCGTCGATCGCCTCGACGGTTTTCTCGGGCAAGTTCAGATATCCCATGAACACGTTGGGCCCACGCACCAGGATTTCGCCGGTGGCGGGATCGAGCCGCACCTCGTTGTAGTCCGCCGCCGGGCCGATGGAGCCCGGCTTGATGCGGGTGGCGGGAACGCCGGTGGCGGCCCCGCACGATTCGGTCATGCCCCACACCTCGAGCATCGGCACGCCCAGCGCCAGATACCATTTGACCAGTTCGGGCGAGATCGGCGCCGCGCCGGTGACGAGAAAACGCGCACGGTGAATGCCGATCAGCCTGCGTACATTGTCCAGCGCCAGCAGGCGCGCCAGCCTGAATTTCAGCTTGAGGGCGACGCCGACCGACTCGCCGGCCAGCACGCGCGCGGCAATCGCATGGCCGACACCGATGCTCCAGCCATAGGCCATCTGCTGCACTCGACTGGCCTCCGTCAGCGCGATCATGACGCCCGAATAGAACTTCTCCCACACCCGTGGCACGCCGGTGAATACAGTGGGCGCAATCTCGCGCACGTTTTCCGGCACGGTTTCGGGGTTTTCGACAAAGTTGAGCTTGGCCCCGGTGTAAAGCGCGTGGTACTCGCCGCCCAGCCGCTCGGCGATGTGGCACAGCGGCAGAAAGCACATGCGCTCGTCGTGCTCGTCCTGCGCCACCAGCGTGTTGTAGCCGCGCACGGTGTAGACCAGCCCGGCGTGGCTATGCATCGCGCCCTTGGGGCGGCCGGTGGTGCCCGAGGTGTAGACCAGGATCGCCAGGTCTTGCGGGCGGCAAGCCGCGACGCGCTGCTCGACGGCTTGGGGCTGCGCCGCCAGATGCTCGCGGCCGAGCGCGCGCAGCGCGTCGAGGCTGATGACGCCGGGATCGTCGAGCTCGCGCAGGCCCTTCATGTCCAACACCACGACCTTGCGCAGCCGGGCCAGCCCTTTGCGCACCTCGAGGATCTTGTCAAGCTGTTCGTCATCCTCGACGAAAAGCACGGCAGTGCGCGAGTCCTCGCATAGGTAATGCACCTGGGAGGCGGCATCGGTCGGGTAGATGCCGTTGGCAACGCCGCCGCAGCTCAGCACGGCCAGGTCGCACAGGACCCATTCGATGACGGTATTGGACAGGATCGAGGCGCATTCGCCCGGCGCGAAACCGAGCGCCATCAAGCCGCCGGCGATCTCGCGCACCGCATCGCCGGTCTGGCGCCAGTTCCAGCTGCGCCAGATACCGAACTCCTTCTGCCGCATCCAGACCTGGTCGCCGCGCAGCCGGACTCCATTCCAGAACATCGCCGGAATGGTGTCGCCCGCCAGCACGCTATCGAGCCTGGGCGGCAGTTGATCGGGGTCCCAGAGTCCCTGCATGGTGGCTATCTCCAGGTCTTCTTCTTTTTCCAGCGCCGCTCGCCGCGCACGCCGTCATCCTTGAGCCCGAGATAGAACTCCTTGATGTCGTCCTTCTCGCGCAGCCGCTCGCAGGTGTCTTCCATCACGATGCGGCCGTTTTCCAGCACGTAGCCGTAGTCGGCCGCGTTGAGCGCCATGTTGGCGTTCTGCTCAACCAGCAGGATCGTGGTGCCATGCTCGCGGTTGATGCGCACCACGATCTCGAAGATCTCCTTGGTCAGTTTGGGCGAAAGGCCCAAACTGGGCTCGTCGAGCAGGATCAGCGTTGGCGCGGCCATGATGGCGCGCGAGATCGAGAGCATCTGCTGCTGACCCCCTGACAGCAGTCCGGCGTCCTGCGTAGCACGTTCCTTCAGGATTGGAAAGTAACGATAGACGGTTTCAATATCGCGCGCCACGCCGTCGCGGTCCTTGCGCGTGTAGGCGCCCATCAGCAGATTGTCCCGCACCGAAAGCAACGGGAACACTTCGCGGCCTTCGGGCACGTGACTGAGCCCCTGCTGGACGATGCGCGCCGGGTCTTGCGCGGTGATGTTGCGGCCCTGGAATTCGATGCTGCCCTTGCGCGGGTCGATGATGCCCGAGATGGTCTTGAGAATCGTCGTCTTGCCCGCGCCATTGGAGCCGAGCACTGTGGCAATCTCGCCCGGACGCACCCTGAGGCTGACGCCGCGGATCGCCTTGATGGGACCGTAGGCGCTCTCGACGTTCAGGAGTTGGAGGACTGCTTCGCTCATGCTTGACCCGCATCGGTTTGGGGCGCGCCGCACCGCATACCGCGCATCGCTTGTGGGATGGCGAACAAGGACTTCATGTCACAACCCTGCGCAAACTGCTCACGTCATCTACCGTGCCCAGGTAGGCCTCGATCACTTGCGGGTGGGACTGCACCTCGCGCGGCGTGCCCGTCACGAGCACTTCGCCCTGATTCATCGCCAGCACGCGATCCGACACTTTGGAGACCAGTGACATGTCGTGCTCGACCATCAGTACCGAAATGCCGAGCTCCTGCTGGATGTCCTGGATCCAGAACGCCATGTCGGACGTCTCTTCCACATTCAGGCCCGACGACGGTTCGTCGAGCAACAGCAGCTTCGGCTCGGTGCACAGCGCGCGCGCCAGCTCGACCACCTTGCGCACGCCGTAGGGAAGCCCGGCGACCATCGCGTCACGGTGGTGTTGCAGGTCGAGCAAGTCGATGACCCGTTCGACCTTTTGACGCGCGTCGATCTCGGCGCGCCGCGTCGCCGGAGTAAAGAACACATCACTCCAGAATCCGGTACTGCGATGCGTGTGCCGGCCGATCAGCAGGTTGTTCAGCACCGTCGCGTGCTCGAACAGCTCGATGTTCTGGAAAGTACGGGCGATGCCCAGAGTGGCGATCGTATAGGGCGCCTGGTGCGTCAGCACGACAGGCGCCACGTCACCGTGCCAGACGATCTCGCCTGAGGTCGGCGTGTAGATGCGGCTGATGAGGTTGAACACGGTGGTCTTGCCTGCGCCGTTCGGACCGATCAGCGTAAACACCTCGCCACGCCGCACCTCGAAGCTGACGTTGTTGACCGCCAGTACGCCGCCAAAGCGCACGCTCAGATCGGTGGCCGAAAGAAGAACGTCATCGCTACTCATGTTCTCCTCGACTCGACCTCAACGGCCGCCAGCGTGAGACCACCGCCGGGCTGGCTCTGCCGGGGGCTCGGGTGTTGCCCCCGGCAAGAGGTTGGCCAAGCGACACGAAGTGCACGAGGGCTGGGGTGTGCCCGGTCATCGGAGGCGGTCCGATTTGGTGAACGACTTCTGGCGCTTGAACAACCCGCGCCGGTAGAACGGGAACAGCTGCAACCAAGTGCGCACCTTGATCCAGCGGCCATAGATGCCGAGCGGCTCGAACATCACGAAGCCGATCAGTACCAGCCCGTACACCAGCGCTTGCAGCCCGGGCGCCTCGCCGATCGTCGCGGGCAGCCAATCCTTGGACATGCCGATCAACTGCGGCATCGCGATCAAGAAGATGGCGCCGAGAAACGCGCCATGGTCGGGCGAAATGAAGCTGATCTGTTGCGCGTAGAGCGCGCCGCCCAGCCCCGCCAGCGCGGCCGAGATCGCGAACGAGAGCGTCTTGTAGCGCGCCAACTGGATGCCCATGCTTTGGGCGGAAATCTCGGAATCTCGGATGGCGACAAAGGCGCGTCCGATTGGCGAACGCAGCAGGTTCAGGATGGCGAGTGTGCACAACACCGTCACCGCCAGACACAGAAAATAAAACCCGTCGCCCGAGCCGACCGACCAGCCAAACAGCTGCGGTGACTTGACCGACAGGCCCGCATTGCCGCCGGTCACGCTCTCCCAGCGCGCGAAAATCTCCTCGACAATGAAGCCGAAGGCCAGCGTGGCGATCGCCAGGTAGATGCCCTTGAGCCGCAGGGACGGCAACGCTACGACGACACCCACTGCCGCCGAGATTGCGGCCGCCGCGACCAGCCCCAGCGGAAACGGCAGGCCCAGATGGGTCAGCACGGCCTGCGTATAAGCGCCGGTGCCAAGAAAGGCCGCGTGTCCGAGCGAGAACTGCCCCGTGAAGCCCGCCAGCAGCATGAGCCCGAGGCCAACGATCCCGTAGATCAACACGAAGGTCAACTGCGCCAGCCAGTACTCGGCCAGCAGCCACGGCGCGGCCAGCAGCAACACGCCGAGCAGGCCATACCAGAACACATGGCCCGGATGCTTGGCGAGCGCGATGTCCTGCGCGTAGCTGGTCTTGAAGATAAAGCGCATGCGGGGTCAGCCCGCCGCCAGGCAAAAAGCCAGCGGCGCTGTGGGGGTGCCTTGCAACGTGGTCATACTTTCTTGCTCAGCTTCTCGCCGAACAGCCCATTGGGTTTGATCATCAGCATGATGAGCACCACGATGTAGGGCGCCGTGTCCTTGAAGCCGTCGGGCAAATAGAAGCCGGCCAGCGACTCCACAATCCCGATGACCAAGCCGCCGACAATGGCGCCCGGCAAGCTGCCGAAGCCCCCCACCACGGCCGCAGGAAAAGCCTTCAGCCCGATGAAACCCATGTTCGCGTGCACGAAAGTGATGGGTGCCAGCAGCAGGCCGGCGATCGCCGCCACCGCCGCCGCCAGGCCC
>CAJDTV010000141.1_pt1 | contig 12332 bp, 14 predicted proteins | sample 7389921 | NCBI WGS metagenome assembly CAJDTV01 (sample SAMEA7055654, study PRJEB34461) | soil metagenome | biome: terrestrial ecosystem; feature: Peninsula; material: soil | place: Antarctica | collected 2016 | reverse complement strand
CGACCCAGCGGACGGCGGCGCCGGGTGCCGCGGACCTACGCATAGTTGAGTCCTCGGCATAGGGGTCGCTATGCATAGCTTTGCATAGCGACCCAAAGCAGGCTCCCGGCAACTGAGAAAGCGGTCGCTGGCCAGGGCTCCGAATCGACCCCGAAGGACCATTCGGCTATCGCGAACACGCCTGTGTGCAAGGATTGCCTGCGGTGCTCGGCACATCGGCCCCCTCGAACTGACGCACCATCAGGGCGTAGCCGTGAGCACGCGCCAGCATCAGCGGCGTGCGTCCTTCTCGATCGGCCAACTGCGCATTGGCTCCTGCCGCCAGCAGGTCATGCACCACACGTTGGTGGCGCGCACCGCCGTCGCCCAGGACTACGGCCTCGATCAACGCCGTCCAGTGCAGGTTGTTGACATGGTCAAGCGGCGCGCCCGCCTTGATCAGCTGCCGCACGGCGCCATCGTGACCGAGGTGAGCGGCGGCGATCAGCGCAGTGCCGTCGTAGCGACTGGTGATCAACCTGGCGCTGGCGCCGAGTCCGAGCAGCATGGCCAGCGTCGACTCGTCGTCGGCCACGGCCGCGATCGTGACCGCGTCATAGCGATCGTTTTCGAATGCGCCCAGATCGGCTGCGCTTTCTGCCAACGCGCGGATGACCGGGTGCTGGCGGGCGAATGTGGCCACATGCAGCGCTGTACGGCCGTGGCCGTCGCGTGTTTCAAGCGCGGCCCCGTTCGCTCGCGCGAATGGCGTGGCATCGCCCCTCCAGGCAGCAGCGTGCAGCCCGGTATAGGTCGCCACCTCGGCTGCCGATGGGCGAAGCTGGGCCGCCGCCAGACTCGCGAGAACGCTCAGCCACAGCACCAGCAGGCTCTTCACTTCAGTTGGTCCTTCACCGAATCGAGCGCGGCCACCGCGCATTGCTCGTCCAGGTGCCCACCCGGTGCACCGGCGACACCGACCGCACCGACGACCTCGTTGCCTGCTTTCACGGGCACGCCACCGCCAAGCAGCAGGAAGCCGGGGATGTACACAAGGTTGGCCGCACTGGGGGTTTTCTGCGCGCTCTCCATCATCGCTGTGGTGGTGTTCTTCGCCGAGGCCGAGGTGAAAGCCTTGCGCTCGCTGGCCGCGACCGTGTGTGGGCCGGCATTGTCGGCACGCTGCATGGCGCGGATGCCACCCGCGCGGTCGACCACGGCAGCGGTCACGGCGTAGCCATTGGCCTGGCAGGCCGACACCGCGGCGGCAGCCAATTGGTTGGCCAGCGCCAGGGTCATGTTCCTCTCGCTGCGCGCACCATCGGCCAGCGCCATTGAGGCTGCGGTGCAAAGCACGGCGGCTGCAGCCAGTTTCAGGGCAGATTTCATCTTCAGGTTCCTCGGGAGCCCGGCCGCATCTCGACCGTGACGCCAATGTTGGCAGGTGCTGCGCCGCAGGCCATTCGCACGAATACGCCTGCAACTACGTAAATCTACGCAGTGCCCGATTCCCCGACCAGCATCGCGAAGCGGCGGATCAGCTGTGCCAGCGAATCCGTCTCGAGCTTGACGCCAAGATTCGCGCGGTGGGTTTCCACCGTTCGCGGCGACACGCCCAGCGCGCGCGCGATCTGCTTGGCCGTCAACCCCTCGATCACCATCGACAGCACCTCGCGTTCACGCCCGGACAGGCGCGCATAGCGCGCGCGTGTCTCGCGGTCTGCGGCCAGGCGCTCGCGCGTTCGGACATGCTGGCGCACGCATGCGTGCAGGGCCTCGATCAGGCGCTCGTCATCGACCGGCTTTTCCAGGAACTCGGCGGCGCCGGCCTTGAAGGCACGCCGGCACATCTCGACGGTGCCATGGCCGGTGAGCATGATCACCGGCTGGTCGACGCCCTGTGCCAGCAGTTGGTCGAGCACCGTCAGGCCGCTGGTGCCGGGCATGCGCACGTCGAGCACGATGGCGCCGATCGACTCGCGGTCGAAGCCATCGAGGAATGCCTGCGGTTTCGACCACTCGGCCACAGACAGGCCGACGGTGCCGATCAGCAGCGCCAGGCTGCGACGCACGGCGTCGTCATCGTCGACGAGGTGGATCAGCGGGTTGGTCATCGGGCGGCGGCCAGCGGCAATTCGAGGCGGAATTCGGCGCCGCCGGTGGGCGCATTCTGCGCCGACAGGGTTCCGCCCATCGCGCCGGTCAGCGATTCGCACAGGCTCAGTCCGAGGCCCAGGCCGCCCGGTCGGGTGCTGACGAAGGGCTCGAACAGATGGTCCAGTACCTGCGGCGCCAAGCCGGGTCCGCCGTCACGCAGACGCAGCACGCCTTTCCCGGGCCCGGTGTGGATATTCAGCTGCAGCCGACGATGCGCTGCGGGCACCGCGTCCATCGCCTGCAGCGCGTTGTTCAACAGGTTGTGCACGATCTGCTCGAGCGCCACCGGGTCGGCCGAAACGGTCACGCCGGCGTCGTCGATCTGTGGCCGCAGCTCCAGGCGCTGCAACTCGGGCTGCAGCAAGGCGAGCGCGCCCCGAACCGCATCGCCCAGCACCACCGGTTGCACCGCAGCCGCGCCGCCCGGGCGCTCAACGAGGCGGCGCAAACGCGCGACGACTTCGGCTGCGCGACGTGCCTGGTCGCGGGCATGGGTCAGCGCCTCCTGCAGGGTGGCCTGCGGCAGCGGGTCGTCATCGAGCAAGCGTCGCGCGGCCTGGGTGCTCGCGATTACCGCTGTCAGCGGTTGGTTGAGTTCGTGCGCTACGCCGGCGGCCAGTTCACCGAGCGCATTCAGGCGTGAGGTGCGCGCCAGCCGCAGCAACTGTTCGGCGCGGCGCCGGCGCTGGCGCTGGCGCTGCATCGCGGCAGCGGCAGCCGTCATTGCCGCGAGCACTGCTGCGATCGTGGTCAGCCGCGCCCAGGGCCAGTCGGCCGGGCCGGTGGCACGCTGCACGCGCAGCACGAACGGCTGGCTCGGCGTGTCCAACGCCTTGTGGAAGACGAAACCCGGCGTGACGCCACCATGCCAAAGGGTGGAGCCCTTGCCGGATTGCAACATCAGCCGCTGAGCGCCATCGTCCAATTCGGCCTTGACCGCACCCTTGCGATCGAATGGCCAATCGGCCCAGGGAACCCAACGCTCGAGGTCAATGCGCAGTGCGAAGCTCGCCGGCGATCCGGCCAGCACGAGATCGTAGTACCCCCGCGCCGGGCTGAACGTTGCTAGAGCGGGGCGCGCCGAGGCTCGCGAGACGGTTTCGGCGCTTGCCAGTGATTGCTCGGGCCAATGGCCATCAGCGCTACGGCGCCACACCTTAAGCATCTGCGGGTACAGCGCCGGCAAGCGTGCCACCGGGTGGTCACCTGATGATTTCGGGTCGAACAATACCAGTGTCGCGAGGATCGCGTCGTGCTGCGCGGCGCGTTGGCTCAGCAGCCGGTGCGCGGCGCGCGCCTTGGCCTGGAAGACCTCGCGGCGCTCGGCGATGTCGAAGCGCACGACGACCAGGCCAAGTGCCATGGTGGCGACGAGCCACAGAAGCAACCAGCGCAGGTTCCAAGTCATCATCGTCGTCACGCAGGGTAGTTTGACATCCGCCGAGAGACTGTGGCGAGCAAGGGAACGTTGTGAATCGCAGCTCGAGTTCAAGCCGGCCAAGATCAAGCCGGCCAAAAGCCTGCTGCTAGACTCGCTGCGCACTCGTCATTGGGGAGTAGCCGCCCTGCGCTCGCAGGGACTTGCGTCAACAGACTTGGCCCTCACGGCCATGGCGCAAGTAGCTTCGTGCCTGGCAAGACCTTTGACCGCACTGCTTCCCGGATTGGGCCGGGGAAGTGGTGTGGTCCTGGTTTTCAGCGGCCCTGGATATCGCCTCAATGGAAGCCTTTCTCGTATCGACCGGTGTCGTCGCCCTAGGGGAAATGGGCGACAAGACGCAGCTGCTCGCCGTGCTGCTAGCCGCCAAGTTCCGACGGCCTCCTCCCATCATCCTGGGCATCTTCGTGGCGACCCTGGCCAATCACGCCGTCGCTGGCGTGGCCGGCAGCTGGATCGCCGCTGCACTCGGCCCCGACCTGCTGCGTTGGGTCATCGGCTTGTCGTTCCTCGGCATGGCTGCCTGGATGTTGGTGCCTGACAAGATGGGCGACGGCGACGACAAGGTGCAGCGTTTCGGCGTCTTCGGAACCACCGTGATTGCGTTCTTTCTCTCGGAGATGGGCGACAAGACGCAGATCGCCACGGTCGCCCTGGCAGCGCGATACAGCAATCTCTACGCCGTGGTGGCGGGCACGACGCTGGGCATGATGTTGGCCAACGTTCCTGCCGTCCTGCTGGGCGACAAGGTGGCCAGGACCGTCCCTATGCAGTTGGTTCACGGTATCGCTGCGGCAATAATCGGGGTGCTGGGTCTGCTGACGTTGTTCAATGTCGGCAAACTGTTCTAGCCGTGCGGGCACTACGCAGGGATTCGCCATGCAACGATTCATGGCGACGATAAATCGGAGGAAGGCACGACATGCATACACAAGACCTGGCTCGATGGGGCCACACGCACAACTTCGATGCGGGCAACCAGGCCGGCGAGCGCGGCACGCGGTTGGTGATGTGGATCACCGCGACGGCGATGCTGGTCGAAATCTTCGCCGGCTGGTACTACAACTCGATGGCCCTGATGGCCGACGGCTTTCACATGAGTTCGCACGCCGTGGCCATCGGGCTCAGCGCCTTTGCCTACGCTGCCGCGCGCAAGCATTCGCAGGACCGGCGCTTCGCGTTCGGCACCTGGAAGATCGAGGTGCTCGGCGGGTTCGCCAGCGCCATCTTCATGTTGGTGGTGGTGGCGCTGATGGTCGTGGGCTCGGTCGAGCGACTGATGACGCCGGCGGTCATCCGGTACGAAGAAGCCGTGGTTATCGTGGTACTGGGTCTCATCGTGAACCTGGTGTGCGCGAGGATTCTCGGCAACGCCCACCACGGCGACGGCTCGCATTCCCATGCACACGGCCATGACCACGGCGGCCACGGCCAAGAGCACCACCACGGGCATGACCTGAATCTGAAATCGGCGTACGTGCATGTGCTGGCGGACGCGGCCACTTCGGTGCTCGCCATCCTCGCGCTGGCAGGGGGTTGGCTGTACGGCTGGTCGTGGCTCGATCCGGTGATGGGCATCGTGGGTGCGCTCGTCGTTGCCCTTTGGGCCAGGAGCCTCATCGCCCAGACCTCGAAGGTGCTGCTCGACCGTGAGATGGACCATCCGGTCGTCGATGAAATCCGCCAGGTCATCGTCGAACATGCCGGGTCGGGTGAGACCCGCCTCGTCGACCTTCACGTCTGGCGTGTCGGCAAGGCCAGCTACGCGTGCGCGCTCAGTGTGGTGACGCACGACCCAAGGCTCACGCCCAATCGCATTCGAGGTTGGCTGTCGGTGCACGAGGAAATCGTGCACTCGACGATCGAAGTCCAGGTCTGCGCCTGAGCGGCAGGGCGATGTGTGCTCGCGCGGCAGAAAAAAAGGGCTGTGCGGTATGGCCTGCAAGGCAAGCGAGTTCTGGGCAATTCACGGTGGAGGCCGCTTCCGAGCGCAGATGCAAATGACAGGTAATGGCCGAGAGCGCAAGTCCGGATCAGATCCAGTAAGCGGCCGGTCGGAGTGTCGACAAACAGGGCCAGCGGCTCCTCAACATCTTCGCCCGGGTGCATCCGGCGAGGTTGTGAAATGGGTTGAGCCGTGCGACTGCCACAGAACGCTTCGGCGCTCGGGCGGCCAGCACCACCTGTGGATCAGATTTCAGTTTGCTCGGAGATTTCCAAGGCGTCGTCTACCTCGATGCCAAGGTGCCGGACCGTCGATTCAAGTTTCGAGTGACCAAGTAGCAACTGAACCGCGCGCAGGCTCTTTGTGCGCCGATAGATCAGGGTCGCCTCGGTTCTCCTCATCGAATGCGTGCCGTAATCTGCCGGGTCAAGTCCGGGCTCCTTGACCCAGCCTTCGAGGATCCGGGCGTACTGCCGCGCTCCCCGGTGCGGTGAGTTGTGAATGCGACTCGGAATCACGAACCCGTCAGACCTCAGGCCGGCTTGCGTTATCCACTTCTGAACGGCTTCACGGGTGGCCGGCGTGATCTCGAACTGTACGGGCGCCGGGTCTTGTGCTGCATCACCACTGCGCGAGATCCCACTTCGTCGCCGTGACAGATGTCACGGACCTTTAGGCTGACCAAGTCGCAGCCCCGGAGCTTGCGGTCAATTCCCAAGTTGAAGAGTGCAAGCTCCCGCACCCGGTTCTCCATTTGAAAGCGTACCCGGAGCACCCAGATGTCTCTGACCTTGAACGGGGCCTTTTGGCCAACGATCTTGCCCTTGTTCCACGGCTCGCGGTGAGCAACGTTGGCTACAGTTTCCATGATGGACTCCCATTAAGTTGAGGGCCAACAAGGATGCGCTTCTATGATGCCGACGGATATACCCCAGGGCTTGCAGGCCAGAGCCATCGCCAAATGTCAGCTTCCTGGCCCTGTACTCACCCTCTCGGCCAAAAGCAGTGGCCCGAATTGTCAGCGAACGGCCGGATGAAATCCCTCGCTTCGCAGAAGCCGGAGCCGAAATCTGTCGATGCCTGACCTCAATACCGACGACCACGTTCCGCAGACATGATGCTCGACGCACTTTACAACGCGTACCACTACCTCGTAGAAGCCGTGAAGGTATTGGCCGATGGGGCGGAAGCTCAATGCGTAGCCATGGACGACTACAACGTCGCTTAGGAAATCAAGGACGATGTCGGTGCCGGGCGCGACCTGGTCGGGAGAAATTTCCTTGGCGCTCCCGAAGAACACGCAATTGTTGACGTCGTCGCTGCGCTCGAATTTGTGCCGCATAACGTCCTGCAGGTCGCATCCGGCAGGGCGGCTAATCTTTGCGCAATGTTGCACCCTTCGCGGGCTCCGCTGCGAGCGCTATCCGCGAAAGTCTCCAGTGCCTGCCCATCTCCGTCGAACAAAATTGCAGGTGCTTGGCAGGGCGCCATCGGCCGTAGACGGCCATTATGAGAAGACCCCAGTTATGGCAAGTTCTGTGGCGGCACCGACTGTCTCGCTGTCGAGGAGCATCCCAATTTCAAGCGCGAGAACTTTTCATAACTGAGACCTTTTCATAATGGCCGTTATGAAAAGCTTTTCATAACGGCCAGAAGCCGCAGTTCACTGACGAGCTTCGCAGGCGACTGACAGATACCGGTGCACTTCTGTCGGGGCGCCGCGTGGAACCCGTGTTCAGCCCGTGATGATGGGACGAAGCGCGTCGATCTCGTCGACGATGAAGTCGAAGAACGCTGCCACGCGCGGCGTGTGCCGCAACTCAGGTGTGGTGAGCATGCGCCAGATGCGCGTGAGTTCGGCCACCGGCTCGATCACGCGAACAAGATCCAGTTCCGCATCGCCGAGCGCAATCGGCAAGGGTGCGACGCCCACCCCTGCCTTGGCCGAATAGAGCAGGCCCAGCACGCTGTTGCTGCGTGCGACCAGCACTGCGTCCGGTGCGATCTTACGCAACCACGCAGCGATGCGGTGCTTCGCCATCGTGTCGTCGAACCCGACGAGTGCGTGTTGAGGCAGGTCCTCAAGTCGGTGCGGACGCCCATGACGCTCGATGTAGGTGGTGCTGGCGTACACGGCCCAGATGGAGTCGCCAATTTTTCGACCGATGAGTTCACCATCATCGGTTTCGCCCGAACGAAGGGCCACATCGGCCTCGCCCTTTGCCAGATCAACGTACTTGTCGCTCATGACGAAGTGCACTTGCAACGCGGGATAACGCTCGCGGAATCGATCCAGCAATGTCGACTGCGTGATCCGGTAGACGATGGGCTCTGGACAGGTCACGCGGATGACGCCCGCGACTTCGGCGGCGGCTGTCGCCAAGTGTTGTTTGAACATCGCCACCGCCTCCGCGACACGCTCAGCGTGCGGCAGCAGAGCCTGCCCGAATTCGGTCAGCCGGTAGCCGGTCGGCTGCCGCTGCACCAACGCCTGCCCAAAGCGCCGTTCGAGTTCGGTCAAGCGTCGCTGCACTGTGGACTGGTCGAGACTCAGCGCGCGGCCGGCTGCCAGCGTGCTGCCATGCCGGGCGACAGCAAGCAGGTGCTTCAGATCGTCCCAATTGAATTCTCGAGGGGTATGCGCCATTGCGGCCCCATTTTGCAGCTTTGCGGCTTATGCGAAGGCGTGGACACGCCTAGGCTGAGCGCATGAACACATCCGCGATCGACAAACAGGCTTTCAAGGCGTCTATGTGCAGGCACTGGAACGCCGCCGCCCCGGGGTGGGACGCGCACTCGGTGGCAATCCGGGCGTGGCTTCGCGCCGCAACCGACACGATGATCGCGATGGCCGGTGTCGTCGAAGGCTCGCGGGTGCTTGACGTCGCGGCCGGAGCAGGCGACCAGACCCTGGACCTCGCCGAGCGAGTCGGCCCTTCGGGCGCGGTCGTCGCGACTGATCTGTCGCCGACGATCGTGGCGCTGGCTCAAGATCGAGCACGGCGCGCGCGGTTCGACCACGTCGAGTGCCACGTTGCGGACGGTGAGGATCTGCAGGTCGCGCCCGCCTCATTCAATGCGGCGGTCTGTCGGCTCGGACTGATGCTCTTCCCGGATCCATTGCAAGGCCTGCGCGAGATGCACCGCGCAATCCGACCCGGAGGCGGGCTGTCCACCGTCGTGTTTTCGGGGCCGGAGCGGAACCCGTGCATCTCGATCCTCTTGGCCACTGCCCTCAGGCATGCGGGCCTGCCAACCTGCGATCCCGAGACACCCGGCAGCCTGTTCAGCCTGGGGCGCCCCGGCCGCCTCGACGAGCTTTGCCATGACGTAGGCTTCCGCGATATCGTGACGACAGCGGTCGATGCGGTGTTCCACCTTCCCTCGGTCGATGACTACATCTACTTTCTTCGCTGCTCCGCGAGTCCGATTCTCCAGATCCTCGCGGGTCTCAGCGAGGAGGCGGCCGCGGCTGCATGGAGCGACATCAGAGAGCAATTGCGTGCTTTCGACACGTCCAGCGGTTGGGCAGGTTCCAACGAACTGTTGATCACGGCAGCGCGCCGAGCCTGAGCGAGGACGCCATGAACCTCTTGACCGATGGAAATCACACGATGCAGCGCCGTCACGCACTGACCCTCGGCGCCAAAGCTTTCATAGCATTGGCCGCGATGCCGTTCTCGCGCGCTGCGCCAGCTGCGCGCGACACAGTAGTGCGCCTCCTCTGCAGCGGACCGGCCGGCAGCATCCCCGATCTTGTTGCCCGCGCCGTCGGCGACCAGCTGTTCGTCACAACCGGCCAGCGCGCGTTCGTCGACAACAGGCCCGGGGCTGCCGGCCGGCTCAGTGTGGGTGCCCTGAACGCGGCGCCGCCCGACGCGTCGACCCTTTTGCTTGCACAGGGCGCGATCGCCACCGTCTATCCATTTCTATATGCCAAGCTCGGCTACGACCCCGTCCTGGATCTGCACCCTGTATCGCTTGCCAGTGAGATGTCGCTGGGGCTCGCGGTCGGTCCGGCAGTGCCCGCGGAGTTGGCGACGCTCGCCAGCTTCATCGACTGGATTCGTCACCATCCTGCCGCAGCGAACGTCGGCTCGCCAGGGAGGGGCACGCTGCCTCACCTCCTTGAGGCCATGCTGTTCCACGAGGTCGGAGCCGCGTGGCAGCACATCGCCTACGCTGGTGGGCCGCCTGCGGTGAACGATCTGTTGGGAGGCCAGATTGCGGCGCTCGTCTTGCCGGAAGGATTGCTTCGGCAGCACCATGCCGCCCGGCGCGTCCGGGTGCTGGCGACCTCCGGGCCGACGCGCAGCATCTACCTGCCTGAAGTACCCTCTTTCGTCGAGGAGGGGCATCCGGCTTTGGTGATCAAGGAGTGGTTCGCGTTCTTCGCTGCACGCGGAACGTCGAGACACAATGTCGGCAGCCTGTCCGCTTCGCTGCGCCAAACCATTGCGCGACCTGAACTATCAGCGATATTCGCGCAGGCAGGAATGACGGCAGTGTCTTCTTCGCCAGAATCGCTTTCAGCCCAGATAGCATCCGAGCAGCGTCACTGGCAGCCCGTACTTCGGGCGCACGGCATCAACGCAGAGTAGTTGCTGCACGGCCGCCGGCCGTACAGGTCAGACAGCGCCGGCGCCCGTCGATGTCACGCCGCTCAGTCCTTTTGCGATGACCGCTTTCAATGCGATCACCGAAAGCACTGGATGTCCGCTTGAGGTGCCTTGCTGCCGCAGGTCAGGCCATTGCGAACGACAGCAACCAGTCGAGGCTGTGTGAAAACGCGATTGCGCCGCGATTCCAAGGGTCCTCGACCCTTATCCAGTTGAAGAAAATTGTTCCTGCGCTGATCTGAGAGGTCGAATGTGAAGAACTGAGCGACGACAGGGCGTTTTCACACAGCCTCAGGCTGCTGCCGACATTGACACAGTCGGCTTGGAGGTCAGCTCGTGGCCGTCGGCCGTCATCCAGGATGACCGCACATGCGCCACGTTGCGGTCATTGCTCCAACTCGCCTAGCACGACTCCTGCGAGACGGAGGACAGAAGCGGCCTGTTCATCTCCGGCAGCGGCAGTTCGCAGACAGCCACCTCAGAAAGCAGGGCCGTTAGACGGCCTCCGGCACTGCGCCGTGGACAAGTTTGCCCTTGTGAAATACGGCATTGCGGACGGGTAAACGAGCAACCGCTTCAGCCGAGCAACTCGCTGGCAGAAGATTGAAGCTAGCCTCGTCCCCGGCTTTCGGCCACACCTGCTCACCTTTGTCGTTGAGCGGAGTGACGAAGCCGGTCGCATAGCCTAGCGTGCGGCTGATCTCATACTCGGTGCTGGCATACTGGAGACGGGCAATCTCCTGAGCTTTCTGCAGGATGTCGCAATTGCCAAACGAATCCCACCAGTCCATGACGCTGTCAGTGCCGCAAATCACTTTGACGCCCGCCTCGTGCAGTTCGCGCAGCGGCATGGTGTTCTTGCCCAACGGAATCGCGCTGGCCACGGTGACGCCCAGCGCCTTCATGCGGGCTGCAATGTCCTTGAGTTCTTCCTTGGAGAGTTCAGCCAAGGAATAGGCGTGGCTGAAGGTCACATTGCCTTGCAGCTGTTTGTTCCTCTCCACGTGATCCATGATGCGATTGAATGCGGGAATGGCGGTTCCGCGCGGCTCATGGATATGGATGTCGATTCCGGCGTTGAAATCGATCGCGAGCTGAACCGTCGTGTCAACCGACTGCTCCATCGCGTGATCGAAAGAGGTGGGGTCGACCCCACCGACATAGCTGACGCCGCCCGACCTCAACGCCTCGCGCATCAATCCTACGCTGTCGGAGGCCAACAGGCCGTGTTGCGGAAAGATGATGATCTTTGAATCAAGCGTACCTTTGAAACGCTCGAGCGACGCCTTGAGATGTTCGAGATTGCCCAGCTTGCTGATGGGATCGACATTGCAGTGGCTGCGGCACACGGTCGTGCCTTTCGAATGCATGAGACGGATCATTGCAGCCGTACGCTCTTCGGCCACCGGGAGAAGTCTGGGCAGAAGCTCGTGCTCCTGAGCGACGCGGTCTGCCCGGCCATGCTGCGTGGGAAGTGTCGCTTCCCACGGGCCGCCATAGAAGGTCTTGTCCAGATGGATGTGCATGTCTAGAAAGGTCGGCAGCATTAACTGCCCTTGCGCGTCATAGACCGCTGCGTCTGAAGGAACAGCCGACTTCGTTTCCAGGATTTCGGCAACCGCGCCGCTGGCGATGCGCAGCGTCTTCAGTTCGGTCTTGGTATGAGCGATGACCGGCGTATCGAGCCAGGCCTTCCTTTCCTCGACAAAACCGGTCTCAAAACGGACGTTGGTGAGGTAATAGGAACCCCGAGCGCGACTCGATCGTCAAGACGCATTCGGGCGAATCGCAAATACAGCCGTTGGCTGCATGAATGAGGCGACAACTACCTTGACGCGCGCCGATATTCGTGTCCTTAATGGCACTGCCGAAATACGTGATTGGCCGGGTCAACACATGATAGGTCCGGATCTGCGCGATGTCTCGGGTTTCCACCGACCCGAACGAGTGGTGATTTCGGCGGCTGCATGTCCACTCCCCGACTCTCCTCAAGGTCAGCAACGGGCACGCACCCGCCGAACTAGATGTGCCAGCTCAATGACTGCTCGTTAGTCGCGACCGCCCCTTCAAAGTCCTATTGCGGAAGGACCGCTCCTGGCCGTTATGAAAAGCTTTTCATAACGGCCATTATGAGAAGACCCCAGTTATGGCAAGTTCTGTGGCGGCACCGACTGTGAGGCCGCGCAAGCGCTTG
>CAJDTV010000152.1_pt1 | contig 12520 bp, 12 predicted proteins | sample 7389921 | NCBI WGS metagenome assembly CAJDTV01 (sample SAMEA7055654, study PRJEB34461) | soil metagenome | biome: terrestrial ecosystem; feature: Peninsula; material: soil | place: Antarctica | collected 2016 | reverse complement strand
CAACCCTTGCCGGTAGCGCTTTACGGATTCTGGCCATCGTCCCCACCCATCAAAGTCTCGATGGGTGGGGATTGTCTTCGAAATCTATCTATCTGAACAGTATTGCACTTAAGCGCGGTCACCATGGCAGGGACGCCAAAGTAAGTGCCATTCAGCTTGAGTCCGTGGTCGCCTAAAAGCGCTTTTCAAGCACCATCTGATCCGCATCGCGGCGCATCGAAAAATGGTTGATGAAGCTGTTGCCCAGCAGCGCATAGGGCATTGGCCGCTCGGACACAATGGCCTCGATGTCATACACCTCGACGTCGCCCACCCGCACCGACGCGAGGCGCAGCCGGTAGCCCGACGTAACGCCGTTAGCGGTGTTGACGAGCACCGGCTGGCCCTTGCCGTAGTCGAGCCCGATGCGCTGCGCGTCAGCCGCTGACAGGGAGACAACGGTGGCGCCGGTATCGAGCATCAGGCGAATCGATTTCCCATTGATGGCGCCCTGCGTCACGAAATGTCCGCGGCTGTCGGACGGCAGCACGATGCGCTTGCCGTTGCCACCCTTGCCGGCAGCCGACTCGCTGGCGCCAACGCTGACTGGCGTATCCATGTCCAGCACCAGGCGCGGGCCGCCACGTGCCTGCACGGTGGCCTGGCCGGCTCGCAGCGCGACCAGTTCGACACCTAGCCAGGTTTCGCCCACGGCCACCGTCTTGGGCACGCCGCCATTCACGATCAGGATCGCCCGGTTACCGATGGTGCCGGTCATCACAACGGTGTCGGCGTGGGCCGCAGCGCCCATGAGAGACAACCACACGGCTGCCAGCGCGGCCCAAAGCCGGGTGGCTTCCATTTCAATCGCGGAAGTTGTCGAAACTCACCGGCAGGTCGGGCACGTCGCTCTTGATCAGCGCCATCGCCGCTTGCAGGTCGTCGCGCTTGGCGCCCGTCACCCGCACCGCGTCGCCCTGGATTGCTGCCTGCACCTTCAGCTTGCTGTCCTTGAGCAATCGCGTGATTTTCTTGGCCTGCTCGGCCTCGATGCCGCTCTTGATCTTGATGACCTGCCTCACCTTGTCGCCACCGGCCTTGGTCACGTCGCCCTTGTCGAGAAAACGCATGTCGACGTTGCGCTTGGCCAGCTTGTTGCGCAGCACTTCATCGACCTGCTGCAACTGGAAGTCGGCATCGCCCGTCAGGACGATTTCCTTGTCTTTTTCCTTCAGCTCGATGGCGGCGGCGGTGCCCTTGAAATCGAAGCGCGTGCCGATCTCCTTGGCGGTGTTGTCGACGGCGTTTTTTACCTCGACCAGATTGGGTTCGCAAACGGTATCGAAAGACGGCATGGAGAACTCCTGAAAACGGGGGGAACCCGGGCGCCTGCAGTGGCGGCCTGCCCGGGATTCGGATGCGCCGTGTGCGGTCGGCACTCGGCGGTGAATGCGACAATTCTCCCATGATCGTCGAGCACAACGTCCCGCTGCAGCCGTACAACAGCTTCGGCATTGTGGCGCGCGCCCAGCACCTAGTGCGCATCGCCGACGACGCCGATGTGGTGGCGCTGCTGCAAGACGCGCACTGGCAGGGTGCCCCCAAGTTCGTGCTCGGCGGCGGCAGCAACATCGTGCTGACCGGCGACGTCAGGCCGCTCGTGCTCAAGGTCGAAATCAAAGGTCGGCGCGTGGTCAAAGAAACCTCACGCGCCTGGATCGTCGAGGCCGGCGCCGGCGAAAATTGGCACGACACGGTCCAGTGGGCGCTGCAGCAGGGCTGCCCCGGTCTGGAAAACCTGGCGCTGATCCCGGGCACCGTGGGCGGCGCACCGGTACAAAACATCGGCGCCTACGGCGTAGAGTTGCAAGACCGATTCGACTCGCTCGACGCCATTGACATGGAGACCGGGCGCATCTTTACGCTGGACGCGGCGCAGTGCGCCTTCGGCTACCGCGACTCGGTGTTCAAGCACGCGGCGCCCGACACGCACCACCGCCACGACGATGCACGCGGCCACGCCGGCTTTGGCTTGCTTGGGCGGGCGCTCATTACGCGGGTACGCTTGCGGTTGCCCAAGCCGTGGAAGCCGGTGCTCGGTTACTTCGATCTCGAACGCAAGAGGATGGAGACCGGCAACGCCGAGCCGAACGCCGTCGACATCTTCGACTGGGTGTGCGCCATCCGCACCGCCAAGCTGCCCGATTGGCATGTGCTCGGCAACGCCGGCAGCTTCTTCAAGAACCCGACCGTGACGCCCGAGCAATGCGTTGACATCATTGCGCGCGACCCGAAGATCGTGCACTACCCGATGACCGACGGCAGCATCAAGCTGGCCGCCGGCTGGCTGATAGACGCCTGCGGCTGGAAAGGCAAATCAGTGGGCAACGCGGGCGTCTACGAGAAGCAGGCGCTAGTGCTGGTCAACCGCGGCGGTGCCGCCGACCCGGTGACCGGCGGCGAGGTGATGACCCTTGCCAAGGCGATTCAGACTAGCGTGTACGAGCGCTTTGGAATCTTGTTGGAGCCGGAACCGGTGGTGGTTTGACGGGTGCGTCTGCGCGATGCACTTTGGCTGTGAAGTCGCGGCTTGAAAGTCACTGGAACTTGTTGAGACCCGCTACACCATGCGTTCCACAGCACAGCAAAAGAAGCTGATCCCGCAATCGCGAAGAGTTACTACGAATTAGCTAGCATGCAGCGCCCGTGCAATCGGCGCTACAAGCCAAAACCGCTTTACTCGCCCTTGTCCGCCGCCAGCTTGAGAAGGTCCCCGTCCGTTCCCAGCGACAGCATTCCGCTCTTGGCGTAAATGCCGAGCTTGGCGCGGGTGTCGGTGATGTCCAGGTTGCGCATGGTGAGCTGGCCGATGCGGTCCCGCGGCGTGAAGGCGCCTTGGACCTTTTCCATACTGAGACGCTCAGGCTGGTAGGTCAGATTGGCGGATTCGGTGTTGAGGATGGAGTAGTCGTTGCCACGGCGCAGTTCGAGGGTCACTTCGCCGGTGATGGCGCTGGCCACCCAGCGCTGGGCGGTTTCGCGCAGCATGATGGCTTGCGAGTCGAACCAGCGGCCCTGATACAGCAGGCGCCCCAGGTGGCGGCCGCTGTCGCGGTACTGCTCGATGGTGTCTTCGTTGTGGATGCCGGTGACCAGGCGCTCGTAGGCGATGAAGAGCAGCGCCAGGCCGGGTGCTTCGTAAATGCCACGGCTTTTCGCCTCGATGATGCGGTTTTCAATCTGGTCGCTCATGCCCAGGCCGTGGCGCCCGCCGATTCGGTTGGCTTCCAAAATCAGTTCGACCAAATCAGGATATTCAACGTCGTTGAGCGCAACCGGCCGACCTTCTTCAAAACGCACGCTGACTTCTTCACGCTTGACTTCGACTTCGTCTTTCCAGAACGCCACGCCCATGATGGGGCTGACGATTTTCATGCCGCTGTTCAGGAATTCGAGGTCTTTCGCCTCGTGCGTGGCACCCAGCATGTTGGAGTCGGTCGAGTAGGCTTTTTCGGCCGACATCTTGTAGCCAAAGCCGTGCGCGGTCATGAAGGCCGACATTTCGGCGCGGCCGCCCAACTCGTCGATGAAGAGCTGGTCAAGCCAGGGCTTGTAGATCTTGAGCGACGGGTTGGTCAATAGGCCGTAGCGGTAGAAGCGCTCGATGTCATTGCCTTTGTAGGTCGAACCGTCGCCCCAGATGTTGACGTCATCCCCCTTCATGGCGGCCACCAGCATGGTACCGGTCACGGCGCGCCCGAGCGGCGTGGTGTTGAAGTAGGTCACGCCGGCGGTGGTGATGTGAAAGGCCCCGGCCTGCAGCGCGGCAATGCCTTCGGCGGCCAGCTGCTTGCGGCAATCGATCAGGCGGGCTTTTTCGGCGCCGTATTCCATCGCCTTGCGCGGAATTTCGTCGTAGTCGGGCTCGTCGGGTTGGCCCAGGTTGGCCGTGTAGGCGTAGGGCAGGGCGCCCTTGAGCTTCATCCAGAGCAACGCGGCGCTGGTGTCCAGGCCGCCGGAAAAAGCGATGCCGACTTTCTGGCCGGCCGGAAGGTGTTCGAGGATGGTCGACATGTCAGGGCTTCCGATTCAGCCGAAGTGGCAGATATAGCTGTACGGCTCGCCGGTCACCCGGATCTGGAAGCTCGAATTGCCGGGAACGCTGAACTTTTCGCCCGACCCGCTGGCGATCCACTTCGTGCTTCCGGTCAACTGATATTCGCACCGACCGGCGGTGCACTCCATGATTTCGGGCACGCCGGTGGTGAAGGCCAGGATGGCCGGCAAGATCACGCCAATGGATTTTTTGGTGCCATCGGCCAGGGTGATGTTGTAGCTCACGCACTTGCCGTCGAAATACACGTTGGCCTTGGTGGCCACGGCAGCGCTGTGCAGGGTGTTTGTCGTTGTCATTTCAGGGCGAAGGATGCGTTGAGCAGCAAGCCGGTGGGCATGCGCCGTTCGTACGGCGTTCTGGCTCGACGGGTTGGGGGAAGGTCAAGCGCCCGATTTTAGGGGGCGCGGGACGCGTGCCGAAACGCCCGTCACACGCCGCTCAGCGACGCCAGTCGTGATGACCGCGCCAGCCGTGACCGCGATAGCCCCAACCGCCTCCGCCCCAGCCACGCGAGTAGCCGATGCCAAGCGAAATGCCGACCGGCGGGTAAAAGAACGGTTGTGGGTAGGCGTAGGCCGGCTGCACGTAGACCGGGGCTGGGTACATCGGCTGCACATAGGCCGGTGGCGCCGCATAAACTGGGGCTGGTGCGCTGTTGGCGGACACGACGATGCCCGGTTCCGGCACCACGTTTTGCCACGGCGCTTGACTTGCGCTATTGGCGCTCCGGGTGCTGTTGGTCAGCGGCTGGGGCGCGAGTGCGTCGGGCGGTGGCACGGGCGTGGTGTAGACGCCATAGGTACTCACCTGCACCGGAATGGTGGTGCCGGGCGGGCTATCGGTACGCGTGGTGTAGTGGCGGCCGGCGTATTCGTAGGTCACGCTGTAGCCGACCGTGCGGTTTTGCTCGGTGATCGGCGTGCTTGAGATCACGCGGCCGATTTCCTGCTGTGGGCTATTGGGCGGTGAGTAGTTCTGCGCTTGTGCGAGCGAGCCTAACCCGCCCAGAGCGGCCAGCAAGGCCAGCGCGGTGAAGCTGCGTGATGTAACGGTCATGTCGATCTCCTCAAAGCCAGAACGGTTCTTCGTTTCAATCCGGGTTGGACGGCATTTGGTGCGGCGGGTTCACTCGGTTTTGGACAGTTGCGCCTGCCACTGGTCGATATTGAAGCCGACGGTGGCATCGGCACCGGCGCGCCATTCGACCACCGGGCGTCGGATCAGGCTTGGATTCGCGAGCAAGGCCGCGCGTCCCGAGGTTGCATCGACCACACCGGCACGGGTGGCGTCATCGAGCCGTCGCCAGGTGGTGCCCCGGCGGTTGACCAGCGCTTCCCAGCCGAGCGTGCGCAGCCAGCGGTCCAGCGCTTCCTCGGGCACGCCCTGTTTTCTGAAATCATGAAATTGGTAGCTCACGCCGGCGGCGGCGAGCCAGGCGCGAGCGCGCTTGACGGTGTCGCAGTTGGGAATTCCGAAAAGTAGAGTCATAGCGTCATGATGCCCATGCAACCGGTCGGCGACAATGGCGCCACTCATGGAAACCCTAGCTGACTGGCTCGCGCATGCCGAGCGCCTGCACTCCAAAAACATTGATCTCGGCCTGGATCGTGTGCGCGTTGTCGCCGACCACATGAAACTCGCGTTCGAGTGCCCGGTCATCACCGTGGCCGGCACCAATGGCAAGGGTTCGACCTGCGCCATGCTCGAAGCGATTCTGGGCCGCGCCGGTTACCGCACTGCGGTTTACACCTCGCCGCACCTGGTGCATTTCGAAGAGCGCCTGCGGCTTGGGGGCGAGACGGTGACTGCTACCGATTTGATAGCTCACTTGGCAGCAGTGGAGCGCGCCCGAGGCGATATCAGCCTGACGTATTTTGAGTTCACCACGCTCGCCATCCTGCGCTGCATGGTCGCTGCACAGCCCGAAGTCGCGATCCTCGAAGTCGGACTGGGTGGCCGCCTGGATGCCGTCAACATCATCGACCCCGATGGAGTTTCTGGGCCCCGACCGCGAAAGCATCGGCTTCGAGAAGGCCGGCATCATGCGCACCGGCCGGCCGGCCATCGTGAGCGACCCGGTGCCGCCGGCCAGCGTGCTGGCGCATGCCGAGGCGATAGGGGCCGATCTGTGGCGCCTGGGTCATGATTTCAACGTGTCGGGCGACAAGCAGCAGTGGCGCTGGGGCGGTCGCCATCAGCGCTACAGCGGGCTGGCGTATCCGGCGCTGCGCGGCGCCAACCAGTTGATCAACGCCGCCGGCGCGCTCGCCGCGCTGGAGTCGCTGCGCCAGCGCTTGCCCATCACGGCGCAGGCGGTTCGCATGGGCCTCGCGACGGTCGAGTTGCCGGGGCGCTTCCAGATTGTTCCGGGCGAGCCGACGCTGGTGCTCGATGTGGCGCACAACCCACATGCGGTGGCGGCCCTGGCCGAAAACCTGGACGCCATGGGCTACTTTGCGACCACGCACGCGGTGTTCGGCATCATGGCTGACAAGGACCTGGCCCCGATCCTGGCGCGAATGGGGCCGGTGATCGACTCGTGGTACTTCACCGATTTGCCGACGCCGCGCGCCGCGCACGCCGCTGATCTGAGGACGCGCTGGGAGGCACAGAACAGCCGCAAAGACGCATTCGCCAGCGCCCACGCGACACCCACGGCGGCGCTGCAGGCGGCGATCGATGCCGCAGACCCGGCTGATAGAATCGTGGTCTTCGGATCGTTCTTCACAGTGGGCGGTGTGCTGGAGCACGGAACCCCGTGCCTGCAGGCCAAACACCTGCAGACTGGCGGTTGAAACCGGCAGTTCTTGCGCATTTTTCCGGCCCGTTTCTCACACCCCGCTGCACTCCCTCACGGATCGAATTCATGGCGTTTTTCAAGTTTCGCGCGCGTGGCCCGCAGCGCAACGAAGGGCGCACCACCAGTCCCGCAGCACCCGCTGAAAGCATTGAAGCCATGCGTCGTCGGGCGCGTCACCGTTTGTTGGGCGCGGCCGTGCTAGTGTTTCTCGGTGTGGTGGGATTTCCGCTGTTGTTCGACAGCCAGCCGCGCCCGGTCCCGGTCGACATTCCTATCGAGATCCCCGATCGCACCAAGGTCAAACCGCTGGAGATTCCGGCCACGCCCGAGCCTGCGTCTGCGCCCAAGTCTGCGGCCCCCGATGCCTCCACCGAGACCACCCGGGCATCGGCCGCGGGTCGCATGATCACCGAGGCAGCAGATGGCACCGAAATCACCTCGGACAAGCCCTCGAGCCCGGCCGCTGCGCCGGTGCTCGCTGCCCCCGTACCGCAACCCGAGGCCGAAGCTAAGACCAAGCCGGAATCTAAGGCGGATCTGAACACGCCAGAGGTCAAGCACGAGTCCAAGCCAGAGGTCAAGTACGACGTCAAACCCGAGGCGAAGGACAAGGCAGAACCGAAGCCGGAACCCAAGACGGCTGCCACCGGGTCCTCCGCGAACGATGGCGCCCGCGCCCGCGCCTTGCTGGATGGAAAGTTTCCGGCGGCGAAGGCGACGGCGCCCGCTGCACCCATCGCACCCGCCGATGCGGCCGGCCGGTTTGTCGTCCAGGTAGGTGCTTTCGCCGACCCCGCCAAGGCACGTGAAATGCGCCAGAAACTCGAGAACGCCGGGCTCAAGACATACACGGTCGTGGCCAAAACCCCTGACGGCGATCGCACGCGAGTTCGGGTAGGCCCGTTCGCTACCCGCGCCGACGCGGATCGTGCGGCGGGCCGCATCAAGGGCCTGTCATTGCCGGCCGCCGTGCTGTCGCTCTAGCCATTGCGTGTTCCCGTGGCGTTGCTCGACTGGATCGGTATTGCGGCGCTCATCATCTCGATGCTGTTGGGGGCGTGGCGCGGCCTGGTGTTCGAGGTCCTCTCCCTGATCGGCTGGGTGGTTGCGTTCTTCATTGCCCAGGGGTTCGCCGCCGACGTCGCGGCCTGGCTGCCGGTCGGCGAAGCCGGTGCCGCTTGGCGTTACCCGCTCGCTTTTGTGCTGCTGTTCATTGCGGTGGCGTTCGGTGCCGGTTTGCTGGCTGCGCTCACGCGCAAAATGGTTACCGCAGTTGGCTTGCGATCGGTCGACCGCACGCTCGGCGCTGCGTTCGGCTTCGTGCGTGGCGGCGTTGCGCTGCTGGTCGTAGCGGTGGTCGTGCATCTGCTGGCGCTTGGTGATGGTGCTTTGTGGCGCGAATCGCGCGGCGCCATTGTTCTGGACGCAGCATTGCAGGGTCTGAGGCCCGCGCTGCCTGAAAAGTTGGCAAGCTACCTGCCCTGAGAGGAAAAGATTCATGTGTGGAATCGTCGGCGTTGTCAGCAACGCTCCCGTCAATCAATTGCTCTATGACGCGCTGTTGCTGTTGCAGCACCGCGGACAGGACGCGGCCGGCATCGTCACGCTGCTGGAGCGCAAGTTCTTCATGCACAAGGCCAAGGGCATGGTGCGCGATGTGTTTCGCACCCGTGACATGCGCGCGCTGCCCGGCAACGTTGGGCTGGGCCAGGTGCGTTACCCGACCGCCGGCAACGCTTATAGCGATGAAGAGGCACAGCCCTTCTATGTGAATGCCCCGTTCGGCATCGTGCTGGTGCATAACGGCAACCTCACCAATGCCCACGCCTTGCGCGCTGGTTTGTTTTCAACGGACCATCGCCATACCAACACCGAGAGCGACTCCGAGGTGCTGCTCAACGTGCTGGCGCATGAACTGGAGCGCGCGACGCGCGGTGGCCCGGTCGGCCCGGTCGAGATTTTCGCCGCGGTGCGCAGCGTGCATCGGCGCCTACGCGGCTCGTATGCAGTGGTGGCGCTGATTTCGGGCTATGGCTTGCTCGCTTTTCGCGATCCATACGGTATCCGGCCGCTTTGCTTGGGCCGCAACGTCGCAGGTACCGTGGTGCTCGCCAGCGAATCGGTCGCGCTTGAAGGCTCGGGCTTCAATCTCGAGCGCGACATCGCGCCAGGCGAAGCGGTGTTCGTCGACCTGCAAGGGCAGGTGCATGCGCAGCAGTGCGCCGATGCACCCACGCGCAACCCCTGCATTTTCGAATTCGTCTATCTGGCGCGACCCGATTCGACGCTCGACGGGATTTCGGTCTACCAGGCGCGGCTCAACCTCGGCGAGACACTGGCCCAGCGTGTGATTTCGACCGTCCCGCCGAGCGAGATCGACGTCATCGTACCGATTCCCGAATCGAGCCGGCCCAGCGCGATGCAGCTCGCGCAGTTGCTGGGGATTGCGTACCGCGAAGGCTTCGTCAAGAACCGCTATGTGGGGCGCACCTTCATCATGCCGGGGCAGGGCGTACGCAAAAAATCGGTGCGTCAGAAACTCAACGTGATTGCCAGCGAGTTCAAGGGCCGCAACGTTCTGCTGGTCGACGATTCGATCGTGCGCGGCACTACTAGCCGCGAGATCGTGCAGATGGCGCGCGACGCCGGCGCGCGCAAGGTGTATCTCGCCAGCGCGGCGCCGCCAGTGCGCTTTCCGAACGTCTATGGTATTGACATGCCGACCAAGGAAGAACTCGTCGCCCACGATCGCACGATCGAGGAAATCCGCGCGCTGATTGGTTGCGACGCGCTGATTTACCAGGATGTCGAGGGCATGAAGCGCGCGATCCTGAAGGCCGGCCAAAGCACCCCTGATGCACGCCACCCGGCGCTCGACGGCTTCGACGCCTCTTGCTTCGACGGGGTGTATGTCACCGGCGACATCGACACTGCGGCCATCACGCGGATCAATGGTCAGCGCCCGCGTGTCGAAGAGACCGAGGACGGCCCTTCCCGGCTCGCGTTGCCCAACATGACCTAAAAGACATTGTGACTGATCACACCCTTCCGGCAGGCCTGCACCGCGAAACGCTGGCGGTGCGTACGGCCCTTCCGCGCAGCCAGTACGGCGAAAATTCCGAGGCGCTTTACCTGACAAGCAGCTTCGTGCAACCCGACGCCGAGACTTCGGCGCGACGCTTTTCCGGCGCCGAAGACGGCTTTACCTATACGCGCACCGCCAACCCGACGGTCGCCAGTTTCGAGCACCGGTTGGCGGCGCTCGAAGGCACCGAGGCCGCCATCGCCACCGCCAGCGGCATGGGAGCCATTTTGTTGATGTGCATGGGCCTGCTCAAGGCGGGTGACCACGTGGTGTGCTCACGCTCGGTGTTCGGCTCCACGTTGGGGTTGATCGGAACGCAGTTCGGCAAGTTCGGCGTGGAGACCAGCTTCGTCTCGCAGACTGATATCGACCAGTGGCGCACTGCCGTCCGGCCCGCCACCCGGCTGTTGTTTGCCGAGACGCCGACCAATCCGCTGACGGACGTGTGCGATATCCGCGCGTTGGCCGACCTGGCCCACGACGCCGGCGCACTGCTGGTGGTCGATAACTGCTTTTGCACCCCCGCGCTGCAGCGACCGACTGAGTTGGGTGCCGATCTGGTGATCCATTCGGGCACGAAGTACCTCGACGGCCAGGGCCGCGTGCTGGCCGGCGCCATTTGCGGGCCGCAAGCGCTGATTGGGGGCGTGTTTGCCCCGGTGATTCGCACCGCCGGCATGGTGCTCTCGCCGTTCAACGCCTGGGTCGTCCTCAAAGGCCTGGAGACACTGGGCATCCGGATGCAGGCGCACTGCGCCGGTGCGCTGGCCTTGGCGCAGTGGCTTGAAACGCAGCCCGGTGTGAGCCGCGTGCACTATCCGGCACTGCCGTCGCATCCGCAGCACGACCTCGCAATGCGCCAGCAGTCAGGCCAGGGTGGTGGTGTCGTGTCGTTCGATATGCGCGGCGCGACGCCGGAGGCTGCACGCAGCAATGCCTTCCACGTGGTCGACAGCACCCGCGTGTGCAGCTTTACGGCGAATCTGGGCGATACCAAAACTACCATTTCGCATCCCGCGACCAGCTCGCATGGCCGCCTGACCGAAGTGCAGCGCCAGGCTGCCGGCATCGGCCAAGGCCTGATCCGCGTCGCTGTGGGGCTTGACCATATCGAAGACATCAAGGCCGACTTGCTGCGCGGCCTGGAAACGCTCGCCTAAGTTCGCATGACACAAAAAATTCGTACCCGTTTCGCCCCTTCGCCCACTGGATTCATCCACCTCGGAAACATCCGCTCGGCCCTCTACCCGTGGGCCTTTGCCCGTTCGACCGGCGGCGATTTCATTCTTCGCATCGAAGACACCGACGTCGAGCGCTCGACCCAGGCGGCGGTCGACGTCATCCTTGAAAGTATGCGCTGGCTCGGCCTCGATCCCGACGAAGGCCCGTACTACCAGATGCAGCGCATGGACCGATACAAGGCGGTGCTGGCCGAACTGAAGGCTTCTGGGGCGGTCTACCCGTGCTACATGAGCATGTCGGATCTCGATACTTTGCGCGACGCACAGATGGCGGCGAAGGAAAAGCCGCGTTATGACGGAACGTGGCGGCCCGAACCCGGCAAGACGCTACCAACCATTCCGCAAGGCGTGCAGCCTGTGTTGCGCTTCAAGAACCCCCATGACGGCGTGGTCGCTTGGGATGACAAGGTGAAGGGCCGCATCGAGATTGGCAACGTGGAACTCGACGATCTGGTGATCGCACGGCCTGACGGGACCCCGACGTACAACTTCTGCGTGGTCGTCGACGATATCGACATGGCCATCACGCACGTGATCCGGGGTGACGACCACGTCAACAATACGCCGCGCCAGATCAACATCTTCCGTGCGTTGGGCAAGGAGCCGCCGGTCTACGCGCATCTGCCAACCGTCCTGAACGAGCAGGGCGCGAAGATGAGCAAGCGCAATGGCGCCAAACCCGTCACGCAGTTTCGCGACGAAGGGTTCTTGCCCGATGCCATGGTCAATTATCTGGCCAGGCTCGGCTGGAGTCATGGCGACGACGAGATCTTTAGTCGCGCCCAGTTTGTCGAGTGGTTCAGCCTCGATCATCTGGGCCGTAGTGCCGCGCAGTTCGATGAAAAGAAACTGCGCTGGGTGAACGCGCAGCATCTGAAGTCGATGGCCGACCAGGCGTTGGCGCCATTGGTGCAAGCGCAACTGGCTAGCCGTGGCATCGGGGCAGACGAGCGATTGTCCGCAATTTGCGCGTTGTTCAAGGATCGCTGCGAGACCCTAGTCGGGCTGGCCGATTGGGCCGCCGCCTTCTATGCGGAGGTGTCGCCTCGCGCGGCCGATCGCGCGCAGCATCTGAGCGCGGGGATCCAACCCGTCGTGGCGGCGCTGGCGGGCAAGCTTTCGGTCGTTGCCTGGGACAAGGGCGCCATCGCCTCCGCACTCAAGGAAGTGCTTGTCGAACACGGTCTCAAGATGTCTGCGCTGGCGATGCCGGTGCGGGTGCTGGTCATGGGCACGCCCCAGACACCATCGCTCGATGCAGTGCTGGCGCTTCTTTCTCGCGAAACCGTACTTTCACG
>CAJDTV010000090.1_pt1 | contig 12528 bp, 12 predicted proteins | sample 7389921 | NCBI WGS metagenome assembly CAJDTV01 (sample SAMEA7055654, study PRJEB34461) | soil metagenome | biome: terrestrial ecosystem; feature: Peninsula; material: soil | place: Antarctica | collected 2016 | reverse complement strand
CCCCGAGCGCGACTCGATCGTCAAGACGCATTCGGGCGAATCGCAAATACAGCCGTTGGCTGCATGAATGAGGCGACAACTACCTTGACGCGCGCCGGTACGCGTACTGCGGAACCAATCAAAGAGTTGAAAGGCGCGGCGGCACGATCATGCTCCGAAAGATCGAGCACAAGTTGGATGCCATCCAGGCGGGAGTCGATCGGGCCGCAGCCGAGCTTGCACTGCCACGCCTCGAACGCGAGCTCAAGCAGGTGGAACTTGACCGACATGCGCGTCTGGAAGCTGCGGAGAAGAATCCGGCCAATCAGCGTGCCGGCGCGGCCTTTTTCGCTTTTGTTTTTTTGTGCGTTGCTGGCTGGGTATGGTGGAAAGCGAGCTTTGGTTGGGCCATCATCCCGTTCTCGTTGTTTTTACTTGCATCGAGTGCAGTCAGCACACCACGTTTGTCAAACGCGACGAAACAGATCAACGACGAGTGCGACCAGAAAGCCTCCCGACTAAGAGGCCAGTTGCGATCGTTCCGAAAGGTACTCGACTCGTAGACCACGCAGCGCTACAAAGGCCGGTAAGCCGACGTAGCGACGAGCTGGAGAAAAATCCTCCGCCTCACTCACTCGTTTCAGCGTGAACTGCTTCGAAGGGGCTGCGCACCGGTTGCGCTAATACAAGACCGTGGTACAAAGGTTCTTTTACTTCGATGCTGCACGAGGGGCGGGAGACGTGGGGTGGCATCCTGCCGGTCGCACCATCATCGGAAAAAGCCCGCAACGTACGTTACGGGCTTTTTTTATCTAGACCGTCTGCAATGAGCAAAGCATTCACCAAGGAAGCCGACGAAGACGGCCCCGACGATGACGCCGCCGCCGAGAGTACGGCGCCCCCGTTGCCGTCTGGGAGCAAGAACTACATCACTAGGCAGGGGTATGCACGCCTGTCCGCAGAGTTACTTGATCTACTTGACGTTGAGAGGCCAAAAATCGTCGAAACGGTGCATTGGGCCGCGAAGAATGGGGACCGCTCCGAGAACGGCGACTATCTTTACGGCAAAAAGCGTCTGAGGGAGATTGATCGGCGTGTGCGCTTTTTAACCAGGCGGCTTGAAGTGGCCGAAAGAGTGGACCCTTCAGTCCATCATGGCCGTGACCAGATTTTCTTTGGCGCCACCGTGTGCTACGTAGACGACACGGGGGTCGAGCGCACGATCTCCATCGTGGGTGTTGATGAAACCGACAGTGGGCAAGCACAGGTGAGCTGGATTTCGCCGATCGCACGGGCCTTGCTCAAGGCGCGTGAGGGTGACGTAGTCAAGCTGGCCACGCCCGGCGGCCTGCGCGAGCTCGAAATACTCACCGTAAGCTATCCCGCTCCACTTGCTGAATAAGCGCGCGTCAGGCCGCCGACACGATGCGCGCTGCGCCGATGACTGACGGTGTCCGCTTGACCGCACGCAGCACGGCATCAAGATGGCTTCGATCACGCAGTGCAACGACGAAATGCAGATCGGTGGAGTCCTGGCGAGTCTCGTCCGCCATCTCGACGTGTGTGATGTCTGCTTCGGCGTCGGCCAACGCTGAAGCCACGCGCGCCAGCACGCCCTTGTCGTTGCGTGCCGTGATCACCAGCCCGGTTTCAAACGTCCGAACCGGTTCGTCGGCCCACTCGACAGCAAAAAACCGATCGCTGTCCTTGCGTTTGAGGCGTTGACCCACGCCGCAGCCTTCGGTGTGCACCACCAAACCCTCGCCGTGCCCGAGGTAGCCGACGATCGGGTCTCCGGGGATGGGACGGCAGCACAGCGCGAAGCGGACAGACGAATTCTCACTCCCGTCGAGCGTCACGGCGCCTTGCGAAACGTTCTCGTGAGCGGTGAAGCGCGCGCGGCTCAGCATGAGCGCATCAGGTTTCTCGCCCAGTTCGGAAAGCAGGGCGACGAGCCGTTTGGCGACGATACTGGCCACGCGCTTGCCCAGCCCGATGTCGACTAGCAGTTCGGCGCGGTTTCGATTGCCGGTGAAGCGCAACAACTTCTCCCAGATCGACTGGTGCTCCGCGTCGTTGACCGGTAGCTTGCCCAGCCCTTCGGCCCGCAGCGCTTGCGCCAGCAGCTTTTCGCCCAGTCCTTCCGATTCTGTGAGCGCCAGTGTCTTGAGATAATGGCGAATTTTCGAGCGGGCCCGACCCGTGCGCACGAATCCAAGCCATGCCGGGTTCGGCGTCGAAATCGGCGCGGTAATCACCTCCACCACATCGCCGTTTTTGAGCTCGGTGCGCAGCGGGACCTGGTCGCCGTTGATTCGCGCGGCCGACAGATGGTCTCCGATGTTGCTGTGGATTGCGTAGGCGAAATCGACCACGGTGGCACCGCGCGGCAGCGCCATGATCTGGCTCTTAGGAGTGAACACGTAAACCGCATCGGGGAACAGATCCACTTTGACGTGATCCCAGAACTCGGCCGCGTCACGGGTTTCGTCCTGAATGTCCAGGAGAGACTGGAGCCACTTAGTCCCGAGCCTCTCGACGCTTCCCGCAGCGGGCCCCGCAGCCTTGTAGAGCCAGTGCGCGGCAACGCCCGATTCGGCCACCAGATTCATCGCCTCGGTGCGCAACTGGAATTCGACGTTGACGCCCGACGGACCCACCAGCGTCGTGTGCAGCGACTGGTAGCCGTTGACCTTGGCAATAGCAATATGGTCCTTGAATTTGCCAGGCAATGGCTTGTACATCTGATGCAAGATGCCCAACCCCGTGTAGCAGGAGATGACCGTGGGTACGATCAGACGAAAACCGTAGATGTCGGTAACTTGGGCAAAGCTCAGGTGCTTCTCTTCCATCTTTCGGTAGATGGAATAGAGTGTTTTCTCACGCCCTGAGATTCGTACGTTCATGGCAGCTGCCGAAAACGCGACCTCCAGTTCGCGCTGTACTTTCTGGATCAGATCGCGCCGGCGGCCGCGCGCCTTGGTCACCGCCTTGGAGAGAATCGCATAGCGCCACGGGTGCATATGCTGGAACGACAACTCCTGGAGCTCGCGATAGGTCTGGTTGAGCCCGAGGCGGTGCGCGATGGGTGCATAGATTTCGAGTGTTTCCGCCGCAATGCGGCCCCATTTTTCGCGCGGCGCGTCGTCCAGCGTGCGCATGTTGTGCGTGCGGTCAGCCAGCTTGACGAGGATCACCCGCACGTCGCGGGCCATTGCCAGCAGCATCTTGCGAAACGACTCGGCCTGGTTTTCTTCGCGAGTGTCAAACTGGAGCTTGTCCAGTTTGGTCAAGCCGTCGACCAGTTCGGCCACGGGCGCGCCGAAGCGTTCAATCAACTCGGATTTTGTGACGCCGCAGTCCTCCATGGAATCGTGCAGCAGCGCAGCCATCAGCGCCTGGGCGTCGAGCTTCCATTCTGCGCATTGCGCCGCCACGGCGATCGGGTGCGTGATGTAAGGTTGACCGCTATTGCGCAATTGCCCTAGATGGGCCTCATCGGCGAATCGATAGGCGCGCCGCACTTGCTCGGCGTCTTCCGCGCTCAGATAGTCGAGGCGAGCCGTTAACGCGGCAAAGCTGGCCGCCGCCGCGTTGAGTGCAGCCGGGCTTTGCTGCGCTACGTTTTCAGCGGCGTTGGTCGTAGATTTTGCGACGGCGCTCATGACACCACTTTAGCGTGGCCGTCGACGCAACGCGACGGCGCATAAAAAAAGCACCGCGCAGGTGCTTTTTTTAGGATCGCCTTGGATCGCTTCAGCCGGGTACTTTTTTCAGCATCTCGATGCCTACTTTTCCTGCGGCAATCTCGCGCAGTGCGGTGACCGCCGGCTTGTTCTTGCTCTCGATCTTGGGCGCGTGGCCCTGGCTCAGCATGCGCGCACGATAGGTCGCGGCCAACACGAGCTGGAAGCGATTCGGTATCTGTTGAAGGCAGTCTTCGACGGTGATGCGGGCCATGTGGGGGCTTTCGTGAGCATTGGGGAGTGCGCGGGGGTCACGCGATGTTGAGTGCGGCGAAGGTCTCGGGCCGCGCGCGACGCTGTGCGACGAACCTAAGGCGCTGAGCATGAACAATCGCCTTTAGGTCAAAAAGCGCACGCTCAAACACTTCGTTGATTATAACAAAATCGAATTCGCAAGTACGAGCCATTTCCTGCCCGGCGTTCTTCAGCCGCAGTTCGATGACTGCAGCGCTGTCCTCGCCGCGACGTTCAAGGCGCGAGCGAAGTTCTTCCCAGCTCGGCGGCAGGATGAAGATGAGGATGGCATTGGCGAAAGTTTGGCGGATCTGGATTGCGCCCTGAAAGTCTATTTCGAGGATGACATCAGCACCTTGAATGACACGTTCCTCTATCGCCCGCTTGGAGGTGCCGTAGCGTTGCTCGTGTACATGCGCCCATTCGACGAAAGCGTCGGAGGCGACCATGGCGTCGAATTCGGCGTCAGAGATGAAAAAATATTCGCGCCCATGTTTTTCCTGACCGCGTGGGCTTCGGGTGGTGTGCGAGACGGAGGGCTGCACCGCAGAGTCGAGCTCCATCAAGGCCTTGACGAGGCTGGACTTGCCGGCGCCGCTGGGCGCAGCCACCACAAAAATGTTGCCGGGGTAATCCATGGGCGGCTTCTATTCGATGTTCTGCACTTGCTCACGCATTTGCTCGATCAGCACTTTCATATCGACACCGATGTGGGTGAGCTCCAGCGCTGCCGATTTCGAGCCCATGGTGTTGGCTTCTCGCTGCAATTCCTGGATCAGGAAATCGAGGCGTTTGCCAATTTCGCCACCTTTTTTGAGGAGCCTGCCGATTTCTTCCAAGTGCGAATTGAGCCGTGTCAATTCTTCGGCCACATCGATGCGGATGGCAAACGCCGTGGCTTCAGTGAGCGCGCGGTCTTGCGCCATATCGGGCAGCCTATCGCCGACCAGCCCCATCGCATCGCGCCAGCGCTCCAGAAAGCGGCTGCGCTGCTGCTCCACCAGTTTGGGGACCAGTGGCTCAGCCTGCCTGGCCAGCGTCTGCAACTGGCCGAGTCGCTCGTTGAGCATCGTGGCAAGGCGGGCGCCCTCGCGCTCGCGCGCCTCGAGCAACGAGTCGAGCGTCGTGGTGGCGACGGTGAGCAGGTCGCGCTCCCAGACGCCCCGACCGCTCACGTCGCTGCCCGCCAGACGCAGCACGTCGGCCACACTGAGTTCGTGCGCTTGCGGCAACCACGACCGTACGGTGTCTTGCAGCCCGTTAAGGCGTTGTAGCAGTCGCACCGAGGGCTCGGCAATGCCGGCGACGGCTGGATTGTCGATTGCCACGCGCAATTCGACTTTTCCGCGCTTGAGCCGTTGGCTGAGTAACGCGCGCAGCGCGGGCTCGTGCTGGCGCAACTCCTCGGGCAATTTGAAGGTCAGGTCTAGAAAGCGACTGTTGACGGAGCGTATTTCGACGCCCAGGCGCCCCGTCGAAGGAGCGCGCGCATCGGTGTCGGGAGGGCTGCCGATGGCGCCGTTCTGGCCATTGGCGTAGCCGGTCATGCTGTAAACTGGCATCTCGCCTCACTGTATTTTTGTGTGTATTTGGCACTGGGGCGACGGCACGGCGTCGCTTGGCCAGCACCATCGCCTTGGGCGAAACTCCCGGATTATGTCAAAGGTCAAACCCTCGTCCCTGCTGCCAGATACCCTGATCGGCGGCTACCGTGTTGTCAGACGCGTGTCGGCCGGTGGATTTGGCGTCGTCTATCTGGCGATTGATCCATCGGGTCAGCAAGTCGCGATCAAGGAGTATTTGCCTTCCTCCCTGGCCACACGCGGTATCGGCGAGCTGGCGCCCCAGGTGCCGCCCGAAAAACTGTCGCTCTACCGGCTCGGGCTCAAGAGTTTTTTTGAGGAAGGGCGGTCACTGGCGCAGATTTCGCACGCGTCGGTGGTTAGTGTGCTGAATTTTTTCCGCGAGAACGAAACCGTCTACATGGTGATGAACTATCTGGAAGGTGGGACCTTGCAGGATTTCATCGTGACCGCGCGCGACCTCAAAAAGCAGAAGGTGTTTCGCGAATCGACCATCCACTCGCTGTTTGACGAAATTTTGCGCGGCCTGCGCATCGTGCATCAGCACAAGATGCTGCACCTGGACATTAAGCCCGCGAACATCTTCGTGACCGACGACGATCGGGCCGTCATGATCGATTTCGGCGCGGCGCGCGAAGTGCTCTCCAAGGAAGGTAATTTCATCCGTCCGATGTACACACCCGGCTTTGCCGCGCCCGAAATGTACCGGCGCGACTCATCAATGGGGCCGTGGACCGACATCTATGCCATTGGCGCCTGTATTTACGCCTGCATGCACGGTTTTCCGCCGAACGACGCGCCCCAGCGCATTGAAAAAGACCGGCTCGGCCTTTCCTTGTCTCGCCTGCGGGGCATCTATTCGGACAACCTGATTGAAGTCGTCGAGTGGTGCATGTCGCTCGACCCACTATCGCGCCCGCAGTCGGTGTTTTCGCTCCAGAAGGAGATGAACCACGAGGGTGAACGCCGTTACACGAAGTTGTCGGTGGGCGAGAAGATGCGACTTTCAATCGACAATATGCGCTCGCCCGATAAAAAACCACTGCCCAAAATGGTGGCACCCACCACCCGACCCGCATGAAGTTTTCTGTATTCCAGGTTAGCCGCAAGGGCGGCCGCGCCAAGAACGAAGACCGCATGGGCTACTGCTACACGCGCGAATCGGGTTTGTTCCTGCTCGCCGACGGCATGGGAGGGCACCCCGAGGGCGAAGTGGCGGCTCAGATGGCGTTGCAGACGATCGCCGCGGTCTATCAGAGAGAAGCTCGACCGGTACTGAAAGACGCCGGTGCGTTCCTCACGTCGGCGGCGCTGACGGCGCACCGGCAGATCATGCGCTATGCCGGCAACAAGGCCATGCTCGACACGCCGCGCACCACACTGGTGGCGGCCGTGCTGCAGGGTAACACGGCAACTTGGATCCACTGCGGTGACTCGCGCCTTTATGTAGTACGGGACGGTGAGTTGCTCATGCGCACGCGCGACCACTCCCATGCGGAGCGGCCGCGTCCGCAGGCCGGCGCGGAGCCTGTCAACCGCAACCTGCTGCTCACTTGCCTGGGTTCGCCGACAGTGCCGATGCTCGACCTTGCGCCGACGCTAGTGTTGCAGCGCGGCGACCGGCTGATGCTGTGCTCCGATGGTCTGTGGGGCGTGTTGACCGACGCGCAGATCGTGCGGACCCTAGCCATCGAGCGCGTTGCCGACGCCGTGCCTGAACTGGCCGAAATGGCGCTGCGCAAGGGCGGCCCGTACAGCGATAACGTGACGCTGATGGCGCTCGAATGGGAAACCCCCGATGTCTCCGACCGCGACCGCGGTATTTCGACCGACACCATCAACGACGGCGTTTTTGCCTCGACCATCCAGGCCGGCGTGCCGGGCGAAGGTGAGCGCGACGACCTCGATGAAGACACCATCGAGCGCTCCATTGCAGAAATCAACGCGGCGATTCAGCGGTCGGCGCAGCGCAATGGTTGACGCCGCGGTGTCGCCTGCGCATCTTTTATTTTTTCTCTCTCCAGCATGACTGTATTCACACGAAGCGGCGGCCGCGCCGCCGACCATTTGCGCGCGGTTCGCATCACACGCGGCTTCACCATCCATGCCGAAGGCTCGGTGCTGATCGAGTTCGGCCAGACGCGCGTGCTGTGCACCGCCTCGATCGAAGACAGGGTTCCGCCGCACAAGAAGGGCAGTGGCGAGGGCTGGGTCACGGCCGAGTATGGCATGCTGCCGCGCGCCACACACACCCGCAGCAGTCGTGAGGCGGCTAAAGGCAAGCAGACCGGGCGCACGCAGGAAATCCAGCGTCTCATCGGCCGCTCGATGCGCGCCGTGTTCGACCTGAAGGCGTTAGGCGAGCGCACCATCCACCTGGACTGTGACGTGCTGCAGGCCGACGGCGGCACTCGCACCGCCGCAATCACTGGCGCTTTCGTGGCAGCGCAGGATGCTGTCAACACTCTGCTAGCGGCCGGCAAGATTGCGGCCACGCCGATCAAGGGTCCTGTGGCCGCGATCTCGGTCGGCATTGTGGCGGGCACCCCACTGCTTGACCTCGAATACACCGAAGACGCGGCGTGCGACACCGACATGAACGTCGTGATGACGGGCGCCGGTCATTTTGTCGAAGTGCAGGGCACGGCCGAAGGCGTGGCATTCACACGCGCCGAAATGAACCTCCTCCTTGGCTTGGCCGAAAAGGGTATCGGCGCACTGATCACGCTACAGCAGCAGGCGTTGCTATTGAAATAGCAGGATACTTTGCCCTTCAGACGGGCGTTACAGGCACTTTTTTCTCATGAAACTGGTTCTGGCCTCCAACAACGCCGGCAAGCTCGCCGAACTGCAAGCGTTGTTCGCGCCGCTCGGCGTTAATCTGGTGCGGCAATCGGAACTGGGCGTTGGTGAGGCCAACGAGCCCTTTCGCACCTTCGTTGAGAACGCACTGGCCAAGGCGCGCCACGCTTCTGCCGCAACCGGTTTGCCCGCAGTGGCCGACGACGCCGGATTGTGCGTCGACGCCTTCGGCGGTTTTCCCGGCGTCGACACCGCGTTCTATGCGACCCGGTTTGGCTACGCCAAAGGTGAAGCTAACAACGTGCGCGCCCTGCTGGAGCAGATGGCCACGCAGGACAACCGCCGCGCCGCGCTGGTCAGCACGCTGGTGGCGCTGCGCGCAGTGGATGACCCGGAGCCGCTGATCGCGGTCGGCCGTGCAGTGGGCGAGATCACGCGCGAGCCGGTCGGCGACCACGGCTTCGGCTTTGACCCCGTGATGTTCTTGCCGCAGTTCGGCCAGACGTTTGCGCAGTTGTTGCCCGCCGTCAAAAACGCGCACAGCCACCGCGGACAGGCCGCGCGCGCCATGCTGGGGTTGATGCGCGAACGCTGGTCGCTGTCCACATGACTGAAAAACCCCGCTCGGTCCACATTCCGATCACGCCAGCCCCGGACGTTGCCCACGCTGGCGCGGCAAATGCCGGCGATGTCATGCACCAGTTGCGCCCGGGGCCGCTTCAGTTTGCGGCGCTGCCGCCTCTCTCGCTCTATGTGCACCTGCCCTGGTGCCTACGCAAGTGCCCTTATTGCGACTTCAATTCGCACGAGTGGAGCGGCGATGCAGGTGCAGTGCCCGAGCAGCGCTATCTCGATGCACTTGTGGCCGACCTGAATGCCGCGCTGCCGCTGATCTGGGGCCGCACGGTGCACACCATCTTCATCGGTGGCGGTACGCCCAGCCTGTTCTCGCCAGCGGCGATCGACCGGTTGATCGGTGATCTGCGCGCCCGCCTCAATCTCGCCCCCGAATGCGAGATCACGCTCGAAGCCAACCCTGGCACTTTCGAGCGCGAGCGTTTTCGCGCGTATCGTGCAGCCGGCGTGACACGGCTTTCGGTCGGCGTGCAAAGCTTTAACGATGCGCAACTGAAGGCGCTCGGCCGTGTACACGACCGGGCACAGGCCATCGCGGCGGTCGAGGAGGCTGCCAGTGCCTTCGACACCTTCAATCTCGACCTGATGTATGCGTTGCCCGGTCAAACGCTGGACGACCTCGAGGTCGATCTGGACCAGGCGCTGGCACTGGCGCCGCCGCACCTGTCGGTCTATCACCTGACGATCGAGCCCAACACCTGGTTCGCCAAGTTTCCGCCCCTGCTCCCCGATGACGACGATGCCTACTCCATGCTCGACCGCGTCACCGAGCGCGCCGGACAGCAGGCCTTGGCTCGCTACGAGATTTCAGCTTATGCGCGAGCGGGGCACAGTTGCCAGCACAACCTCAACTATTGGCGCTTCGGCGATTACCTGGGCATTGGCGCGGGCGCGCACAGCAAGCTCAGTTTTGCACATCGCGTGGTGCGACAGGTTCGGTTTCGCGAGCCGCGGCGCTACATGGACAACGCGCTGGCCGATGCCGCCGTGGCGCAAAGCGACGACGTCGCGCTGGCCGATCTGCCGTTTGAATTCGTGCTCAATGCGCTGCGCCTGAAGGAAGGTTTTACGCTCGCCCAATATGGCGAACGCACGGGGTTGGCCATCACGTCGATTCAGCGGGGGCTCGATCTGGCCGAAAAAAAGGGCCTAATCGAGCGCGACCTGCAGCGCGTCTGGCCGACCGAGCGTGGGTTCGATTTTTTGAACGACTTGCAAACAATTTTCTTGCCGAGCGCCTGAGCGTTAGCGCTGGCCGCTAAGGCATTCGGCTGGGTTCAATCGGCCTTGCCAGATGCCGCTAAAATCGTGCGCTTGCCTGCGTTGGGCACCGGCAGTCCTCGGAGAGTTGGGTGAGCGGTTTAAACCAGCAGTCTTGAAAACTGCCGACGGGCAACCGTCCGTGAGTTCGAATCTCACACTCTCCGCCGAGCCTCCGGTGACCCCCGGAGATGCTGTATCGCGTTGATTTTGTTGCGTTTTTTCTAGCTTTGCTACGAAAGAGTGCTACGGCATCAACGACCCATGTCACGGACTCCCTACCTCGTCCGTCGAGGCAATTTCTTCCATTTCCGCATTGATGTTCCTGTTGAACTGCGCAATCAGATTGGTGCCCGCGAGATCGTCAGGACCTTGTCGACACAAGACCGACGTGTCGCGATCCCTCGAGCACTGGAATTCGGTGCGATTGCGAATCATCTTTTTGCGCGGCTGCGCGATCCCAACATGACCAACAAGGGGATGCTCGAGCTGCTCCAGCAGGCGAAGACGAAACTGCGCGCTGACCAGCGTATCGAAGACCTGGAAGATCAGCTGGCAGACGCCCACCAGCAGCGCATACGCGAAGTGGTGCAGGCACGCCTAGAGGCCGAAAATGAGGCCCTGAAGGCTGCATTCGGGCGGTTCTCACCTGCCCCAGAGTCAGTGCCGGGCAAGCTCCTTGGCGAGTCTCTGAGCCTGCCTCCCGAGGGCATCGCAATGGTGACGCTGCGAGAGGTCGTGGAGAGCTTTTTAAAGACCTTCGATCGTACGAAGAAGCCGATGCTCAACAAGCTCAACACCGTGATGCCTCTATTACTGCAGAAGATCGGTGGTGACAGGCCGATCAAGACTCTGCGTCAGTCGGATCTCAACCAATTCTTTACGTTTGTGTGCAAACTGCCACCACGTTGGCCCGACCAGGTACGGGCGCGCAAGATCAGCGCGATAAAGTTGGCTGAGGAGGCTGGTCTGGACGACGAGACGATCGCTAAGAAAACTTTCGAGAGCACCTACGTCGCCGCCATCAGCCTATTTCTTGTGGCAGCGCGGCGCGACTGGTCAGATGACGGCTTCCCTCTCCATCTCACGGTTTCGGGTGCTCGCTACACAGGCAAAAAGGAAAACGCTGGCATGAAACAGCGGGCGTTCACCAATGATGAGCTCGAACGCTTGTTTCACGGTCCGGAGCTTCAGTCATATAAGCTGGACGTGGCGCAGGCACACAAGTTCTGGTTGCCTGCGATCGGCCTGTGCAGTGGTGCGCGTGTCAATGAGATCTGCCAGTTGAACCCGCAGTCCGACGTACTGCAGGATCGGGCGACAGACGTCTGGCACTTCTGGATCACAACAGAGACCGAGGGTGACGAGCGCATCATCAAAAGCACGAAAAAGGCGACCTCGAAGCGGCGCGTCCCAATTCACTCAATGCTGATCGGCGCGGGCTTCCTTGACTATCTTGAGCGGGTGAAGACGTCAGGGTCGAAGCTCTTGTTCCCGGAGTGGACTCCTACGCGCGGAAGATCGTCCCCGGCTGGCGAGAGATGGTTTCGTGATTTTCTGGTGACCCTCGGCATTCGAGACGAGACACCCGGTAAGCGCTTGGTAGGGATGCATGCGTTCCGATCGACATTACTCAACAGAGCGAAGAACTCATCACCCAGCGTCAATGCAGGTGAGATAACGGGCCACGTCGGTAGCGAGAGCGCGGTGCAACGTGGATACGAAGATGAGCTGGGGCTGGCGAAAAAGCGAGTGCTTTTGGAGGCGATCGCGTTCGACTTCATCATCTGAACGGCCGCGATGAGTAAACGAATTCGAGTAGCGCCTGTCGAGGAATGCGGAGTGCCAATCGTGGAGGATGCGCATGGCAGAAAGCCATCCCATGTCTCCAGCCCCTGTCACAGCACGAGTCGGATGCTGGTTTGAATCACACGATTGTATTGACCCAACCTACGCAGTGACGGCACGGCGGCATCGGCTTTCATTATCCAATGGGGTTGCGTGGGTCAAACGCTGCTCGTCCATGCAACGCAGTGTGTCAAAATGTTACTATTCCTTCGCCCACGTAGCCTCGAAATGGCGAGCACCGCCATCGTGCTCTCTCCGCAGGAATCCCAATCGATCGATGATTGTCAATACAACGAACAAAACCACGCATGCATTCATTAACCTCCATCACGACCGTTTTGGCGATCAGCATGTTGAGCGGCTGCGCCCCGCTAGTTTTCGATACTCGAATTCCGGGTCCCCCCATTGCGGCTGGTGTACGACTTGTTCCAGTCTCCGAT
>CAJDTV010000087.1_pt1 | contig 12756 bp, 12 predicted proteins | sample 7389921 | NCBI WGS metagenome assembly CAJDTV01 (sample SAMEA7055654, study PRJEB34461) | soil metagenome | biome: terrestrial ecosystem; feature: Peninsula; material: soil | place: Antarctica | collected 2016 | reverse complement strand
TCCTGATCACGATTGACGAGGACCCCTCATGCTGGAACCTCACGTAACTTGATCAAGAAGCGGCTCAAGCCCATCAAGATCAGTGACCGTACTCAACCAAAATGGGTCGTTTCTCGCTCACTGAAATCGGTTGGCGCCAACGCCAGTCTTATTCAGAATGATCTTGAGGGCGCAATCCGCAAGCTGAAGGCCGAGCGTGACGGAGAGATCGAAGTTGCGGGCCCGAGGTTGGCGCAAAGCCTCACCGAACTTGGCTTGATCGATGAGTATCGAATCTACCTGCACCCCGTCGTGCTGGGTCACGGCAAGCCATATTTCGCCGGACCCCGCCCACCGCTGCGCTTGGTGACCAACGATCGAATTGCCGAGGACGTGATCAGGCTGACCTACGTTCCTGTGTAGCTTTGGGTTCGCCGGATGGAATTGGCTAAGTCCAGGTCTCGGGTTGGCCAAAGTGGCAGCAAGCAGACGGCTGAACTATCGGTGCCTAAAACTGGCTCTTTGACGCTGCGCCAGCCTCGCCCGGCAAAAGATCCACGAAAAGTTCACGGTCCATTTCCCGCGTCAGAAACCCCGGCAATTCCTTGCTAACCCAATCCCCCAGCGTGCCCGAAAGCTCCTTGTCCGGCGCACTCTCCAACCGCTGCAACACCAGTGCCCCCAGCAGCACCTTGCGCCGCGTATCCCGAGCCCGTTCCTGAGTGCCGAGACGAGCCTGAAGCGTCTTCCTCTGGTTATCCAGCTGAGCCAGCCGTTCTTCAATCGTGCGCCGTGCCATTGCCTCTCCTGCTACCTGTTGTGTAACGGGTGAAAGCATAGCGGCCGTCCGGCCTGGCTGCAAGCGCAGAGGAGGGCGCCTGCGCACCGCAAGGTGCGCCACACCTGAGAGGAAGGAGCCAGGCGACTGGAGTTAAGGGCGCACTTACGAGTCGCTGCGCAACTCAGATGCGTCTGGTACATTATGGCGGTGGCGATCTACCACCTCAGCATGAAACCCATGTCCCGCGCCAGCGGGCGCAGCGCCGTGGCAGCTGCGGCCTACCGCTCGGGCGAAGACCTGGAAAACGAACGCGACGGCGAACGCCACGACTTCACCCGGCGCAGCGGCGTCGAGCACGTCGAAATCGTCCTCCCGTCCAAGGTCAACGCGCCCTGGGCGAAGGAGCGTTCGCGCCTGTGGAATAGCGCCGAAGCCGCCGAACGCCGCAAAGACGCCCGCGTCGCCCGCGAGATCGAAGTCTCCCTGCCGCACGAACTGGAGCCGGCCGACCGCCTGGCGCTCGTGCGCGACTTCTCCCAGAATCTGGCCGAGCGCTTTGGCGTCGCCGTCGACTTCGCCATCCACGCGCCACATGGCCAGACCGACGAACGCAACCATCACGCCCACCTCATGCTCACCACGCGTCGCATCGAGGCGGAGGGCCTGGGCGAGAAATCTCTCCTCGAATGGGAGAACAAGAAGCTGGTCGCCCAGGGCCTGCCCACCACCCACGACCAGCTGCGCTCCATCCGCGTGACCTGGGAAGAAAAGGCCAACCTGGCGCTGGCCCGGGCCGGGCTGGAAACGCGCGTCGACCACCGCTCGCATGCCGGGTGCGGCCTTGCCATCGCGCCGACCCAGCACGTGGGCGTGCATGCAACGCAGATGCAGCGCCGGGGCATGGACGTCTCGCGGGTGCGGCTGGAGACCCAGGCCAGCCTGCGCAACGCGCAAGTCATCCGGGCGCATCCCGGGCAGGTCCTGGCCCTCATCACCCAGGAGAAAAGCGTCTTCGACCGCTACGACATCGCACGGGCACTGCACCGGATGATCGACCAGCCGGAGGCGTTCCAATCCGCGCTCGCGCGCGTCATGGCATCCAGGGCCCTGGTCGAGCTTCAGCCCGAGCGGCGCGATGCCGATGGCGTCATCGAGCCGGCGTGTTATTCGACGCGCCAGATGGTCCAGATCGAGCGCGACATGGCGGCAGCGACCGACCGGCTGTCGGCGGCGCGGGTGGCGGGCCTGCCCGCGCGGCATGTGCAAGCGGCCATCCGCTCGCGCCCGTTCCTGACGGCGCAGCAGAAAGCTGCGATCGACCACGTGACCGGGGAAGGCCGCATTGCCACCGTCGTCGGCCTGGCCGGTGCCGGCAAGAGCACCCTGCTGGCGGCAGCCCGGGAAGCGTGGGAGGCCGGGGGCTACCAGGTACACGGGGCGGCGCTGGCCGGCAAGGCGGCCGAAGGGCTGCAAGAGTCGTCGGGCATTGCGTCGCGCACCCTGGCCAGCTGGCAGATCAGCTGGCAAAACAGCCGGGACAACGGCTTCGATCCGATCGGCGCCAAGGATGTCTTCGTGATCGACGAAGCCGGCATGGTGGGCTCCCGCCAGCTGGCGCACTTCGTGGCCGAAGCCGATCGCGCCGGCGCCAAGATCGTGCTGGTGGGCGACCCCGAGCAGCTGCAGCCGATCGGCGCCGGGGCGGCCTTCCGGGCCATTGCCGAGCGCACCGGGTTTGCGCAGCTGGAAGGCGTGCGCCGGCAGCAGGAGGACTGGCAGCGCGCCGCGTCGGTCGACTTCGGGCGGCACCGTACGGCGCAGGGCCTGGCCGCGTATGAAGCCCAGGGGGCAATCCGCATGGAGGAGAGCACCGAAGCGGCGCGAGCGGCGATCGTGCGCGAGGTGCTGGCCGACCGGGAGGCCCGGCCGGACGGCTCGCGGCTGGTGCTGGCGCACCGGCGGGTCGACGTGCAGGCCCTGAACCAGGCGATCCGGCAGGCGCGGCAAGGACGTGGCGAGCTGGCGGGCGAGATCGACTACCCGACCAGCGAAGGCCAGCGCTCCTTTGCCGCCGGCGACCGGGTCCTGTTCCGCCAGAATGACCGGACGCTGGGGGTCAAGAACGGCATGCTGGGGACGGTGGAGCGGGCGGAAGCCGGGCGGCTCGAGGTGCGCCTGGACAGCGCCGGAGGGGAGGGCAGGGGAGAGGGCAGGGGCAGGGGCAAGGCCGTGGCCGTCGACCTGGCCCGCTACGCCGCCGTCGATCATGGCTATGCGACCACCATCCACAAATCACAGGGCTCGACCGTCGAGCGTACCTGGGTGCTCGCCTCCGGCTCGATGGACCGGCACCTGACCTATGTGGCGATGACGCGGCACCGGGACGGGGTGCGCCTGTATGCGGGTCAGGACGAATTCGAGGGCATGGCAGACCTGTCGCTGCGGCTGTCGCGCGGCGGGGCCAAGGAAACGACCTTGGACTATGACCCGGTGCGCGATCCCGTGCGCTATGCGCAGCGCAGGGGAATAGGGGAAGGGCTGGCGCTGGAAAGCGACATCGTGGTGCCCAAGGGGACGCAGGGCCCGGTCAAGGAAGCTGCAAGGAAGGAACCCGCGCCGGCGCGAACGATGACGCAGGCGCTATCGGCACAAGCTGCGCAGGGCCAGACCCCATATTTGCAGGGGCGCGATGGAAAGCCAGAGATGACCCCTGGGAGCGCCGCTCCAGTTGCGCAGTCACCCGATCGCCTGGACGTCCTGGCCGACTACCTCCAGCTGCGCCTCCATCATGAAAACCGGGCCCTCCGGGAAGGGCGCGAGCTCGAGCAGAAATTCAGCCGGGCGCCAGAGCGCGAGCGGGCCACTGCGCAGGCCGCCGAGCGCGACATCCAGGCCCTGAAGCCGCCCGGGCTCTTTGCCGGCAAGGCGGCGCGGGCCGAGCATGAAGCCCGGCGGGCCCGGCTTGACTTCGTGGGCCAGGCTGCACAGGAAGCTGAAGCTCACGCCACCCGCCAGCTGGCCCAGGCCCATACGCTCCAGACCGAGGCCCCTCGCATTGCCGACGGTCTGATCGAGAAAGAGCAGCCCGGCCTGGTGGCCCGGATGCAGCCGCTGATGGCGGATTCAAAACTGGTTCAACAAGCCGAGGGGAGGCTGGCTGAGCGCGCAGCGCACGCGGCGACCCTGCAGCAGGTTGAACGTGTCTTCGGCCAGATCAAGGACCATGCCAACGGGCGCCTGCTGAAGTCCTTCGGCTATGGGGACGACGGCAGTTGCTGGAAGGCGTTGCCGGAGCCGGTCCGGGTGCTGGTCGAGGGGGTCAACCGGGTGCGGGGCAGCGGGCGGGAGGTGCTCTTGCAGAAGCTCCAGGAAAGCCTGCGCGAATCGCCCCAGAAGGCGCTGGCGCTGGGGGCGGCCATGAAGGCGGCGGAGCGGAGCCGGGAGCGGGGGTTGAGTCGGTGACCAAGATCAGGTTGAGTTATTGGTCCAGACGTTCAGCAAGATCATGACCGTTTCTCGTTACCTGCCTTCGGCTGATGTTCGCCCGTACTTCAATCGTCGGATCGATCTGCGTTTGCTCGCCGAGCTGAAAACTATATGGCGGGCCTGGTGGGTGGGCTTTTCAGCCATTTCGAGATCGAAGGGCACGAAGCCCGCCGGGGGGAAATGTGCGCTGCAGCGCCTGGTTGATACGCGTGGTCATGGCCTCTATGGCCATCGGGGAAGTCGTGCGGGCCGAAGCGCAACGTCGCTACGGCATCGATCCTCATGCCCATAGCGTCGCCAGCGAGCGCGATGCTACGCCGCGCAAGCGGCAATTCTGACGCCCCGCTCTGAGCCGGAAATAGCGACTGACACGAAACAGGTTGCGCACCGATTCTGTGGATAAGGTTGTGGACGGCGTGGGGGAAGACTGGAAACTTTTGAGCGCCGGCGGGGCTGTGTGGGCCAAGGTGCCAGGGGGTGCCTTGAAAATCAACACTGCCGTTGTAAGTCAGAAGACATATCGGCCTGCGCTGCGATAAGACTCCGTCCCACGTCGAAGTCGAAAAGGAAATGCAATCATCGCTTTATGCCTGATCCACGCAATGTCCCGCACGACAAAGGGGCACTTTGCGCCGTGGCCCGAAACCCGTGCGGTAACTGAGCAGTGATGGTCGGGCAGCTTGACGCCCGGCCATCTGTCGGCGACGCCCCGTTGGCGCCAACCTGGGTGGCCCTGCCACCTGAACGAGAAAACGTAATGAACAAAGACCAAGCCAAAGGCACGCTGGAAAAAGCCAAGGGCAGCGTGAAAGAAACCACCGGCAAGGTGGTCGGCAATGAAAAGCTCGAGGCAGAAGGCAAAGCAGACAAGGCGGCCGGCTCAGTGCAAAAGAAAGTTGGTGACGTCAAGGACGCCGCCAAGACCATTACCAAGAAGCCCTGAGGGCGGCGTTCGGTGGCCACACTGCCGCCCCGCATGCCGCCGGCGTTCGATGACGTCAGCGAGTTTGCTCGCGAGGTAATTCATTCGGTTCATGTGGAAAGCGACTTCCAGGATCTGCATGCCCACATGAAGGCCTGCGCCACGCGCCGAAGCTGGTCCAGTTCGCTGCAGAGTTGGGCTGAGGAATTGCGGGCCCTGATGCTGCGTCGCATCGTGGCCAGCGTGACGTGTGCTGCTGTATTCGGGCTGATGGCCGGCAGCGTATTCGCCTTGATTTTCCCGGCGTAGGCGCTGAGTGTTGGTTGGTATGTCGGCCAGCCATCCTGCGCGCTCCGTAGATCGGGTCCACCCTGCGGACAAAAAAGCCCAATCAGTTCATCAACGGCACCACGTGTTGTGGGCCATAACCAGGGAACGACATGCAAAGCTCAGAAAAATCTCCAGATGAAATCGCCAACGATGCGAAGGAAGTGGGCCGGGACGCGGCCGACAAGGCAAAAGGTGTCGCGGCCGATGCGATGAAGGTTGCCAATGATGCGGTCGCAAGTGGCAAGGCTTACGTTCAAGATGCGCTGGGGGGCGCTGGCAAGAAGTTCGGTGAGGTCAGATCGCAGGTAACCCAGACCACCGACTGTCTGGTCAAGGCAATCAACGACGAGCCCGTCAAAGCGGTACTGGTTACCGCGGCTGTCAGTTCGTTGATCACAGCGTTCTTTCTGACTGCGCTACGAGATCGGGACTGAGACTGAAGTGATGCATCCGATCTTCATGACGGTGCTTCGCCGTCCCGAGTTGTTGGCCGCGCACGTAGCCAACTACGTGGCCTTGGTGAAGGCCGAGGTGACCGATTTCGGTACCTCGCTAGCCGTGCGAGCAGCCAGCGCGGCGATCGCAGTGGTGGCGCTGATGCTTGCGCTCGGCCTCACGGGCATTGCGGTGCTGCTCGGTGTGCTTCACGGCTCGTTTCAATGGATATTGGTCATCGTGCCCGGTGTCGCCTGGTTGATTGCCCTGCTCGGCGTCTTGCGTGCCATGAAGTCCACGTCCGTCGAGCAGAAAGTGGATGCGGTGAAGGAGGAAGTCGACGCTGATTTGCACATGCTGAAGCTGATTCAGGAGGTAAAGAACGGTGGATGAGATCACACCTCTGCGCGCGAAAGCCAGCCTGGCAGAGTCGCGAGCTGAGTTGCTCGCGGCCATGGGCTATGAAGTCGTCGAAGCAAACGTCAAGAGCGCGGGCGACGCCGCACTCCAAATGATCGCGATTCCTCATAACGAAAGCACTTCTGCTATTGTGTCACTGGGAGCAAGACTTGGTCGAAGCGTCGTAGGGCGCTGGTGGCGTCGACAGCCGGTCAGCAGCGCGGTTCAGTTGGGCCAGCCGTTTCTCGAAACGTATGCGCGCAGGCACCCCGCGAAGCTGGTGGCCTTCGGTGCCGGCGCGGGAGTGCTGCTGTATGTCCTCAAACCATGGAAGCTTCTATCCGCGGCGACGGTTGCGACGCTGATTCTGAAGAGCTCCGATGTGAGCGGCATGATTTCGGGCCTGCTGAAACCCCCAGAGCGGGCTGACCGGGCAGACGAGAGGCGGTCCGCGTTTCAAACAGCACGCGAATGAGATCTCTGAATGTGTCGGCGCAGACGTAGCGATCGCCGAAGAGTGTCCTTGCGCTGCGCGTAGGCATGGAGCAGCGCGTCGGTGTTGGTTTGTGCAAGGTCTATCCTTCGCTTTCGACCGCTGCCAGTTCGGGATCGACGAAGTTGCGTGACTCAATGAGATCCATAGAGAGCGTGACGTCCAGCGAAGATGCTTGAAACAGCGTCCACGATCAGTTTGAAATGCGGTCCACGATCACGCTGAAATCGCGTCCACGATCAGCCTGAAACGCTACACAATGGCCTGAAATACGCATCACGAACGGTCATCGGTCGGCATTACGGTCGCCAATGGCGGCCTCACCGCGGGCCTCAAGGTCCACGCCTTTCTGACCAGCGCCGCGGTCGATCTGGGGCGCAAGCGCACCGTCGATGTCACGCATGCGTATCCGCTCGACCCTCTCAAGGCACCGATCGACGACTGCCTGCACCGTGGCGGCACTCTTTGGGCGTGGCCGCCCTGCGTCAAGGCGCGTGGTTATGGGTCAGAGGACTTCATCGAAGGGGGCGCGAGCGCGCTGCACCCGCGCTTGCTGGCGGGCGCAGCAACCCTCAGCTTCTGAAGACCGGGCCCGCCATCACGCTGGCGCGCCGTGCTCGTACAGCACCAGCGCGCGGTACGCGGCACTGTGCGCCGGTGTCGGCACGCCGTGTTGCAGCCCCAGGCTATGCACCCGGCCCGACAGCCATTGCCGTTGCAGCTGCTTGCCGCGCTCCAGGTCTTCCGCCATGGAAGAGCGGAAAAAGACGGGCATCGCTGCCAGTTTGCTCATCACCTCGTCGGCCACATCGGCACGCAGCGTCTAACGTGCGGCGCGTCCCACCGCCACGCCTTCGTCGGCCCGTTGGCGCTGGAAGCGGTACAAAGACCGTCGAAGAAGCCTGCCAGGAGATCATTCGTCGCTTGGTCACTTGGTCGCTTTCGGCGGGAGGCCGGTCGTCTGCCAGTGCTGTCGCGACCTCCTCGGTGAAGGCTCGCATACCCTTGGTAACGAGACGTCGCTCTGGCTTTCCGTTCCGGCGATGCGCGTCCAGTCTCCCAGCGAACAGGAACACGAGAAGGACTGCCGCAAAATTAGGGAATTCTTGGTCGACACAGGCTGCGGCGCGGTGTGGGCATACGGCGTCTTAGATGGCCGGAAAGCAGCCAGTTGCGACCGGCAGCTAGTGGCCCGGAAATTCAAAACGATCGCGTCTACGGCCGCTCTCGCTGCGAAGCCAGCTTCTGCTCGAAGTCGGCTCTAGATTGACTGCGGCCTATCAAGTCGTGTCGGCTTGGTGGCGGCTTTGCGCTGCAAGAGTGGCCCCGTTCGCTTTGTCGCGTGGCAAGCACACGCTGAATGCGGTGCCTTCAGCGGCCGAGGACGTCACCTTGATGCGGCCGCCGTGGCCCACCACGATCTCGCGGGCTATGAACAGGCCCAGACCCAGGCTGGTGGCCGGTCGCTCATGCGGCTCAGATGCGGCGGTGGGAACCTGGACGAGCGGATTGAAGATGACTTGCATTAATTCCTGCGGTATGGGCGTTCCTTGGTTCGCCACGACCGCGACGACTTGCGCCGTCTCGTCACGCACGATCAACCCGACGGGGAAGTCGGAATCTCCGTGCTGCACGGCGTTGGCCAGCAGGTTCGTCAGCACCTGGCGCATGCGCGCTGCGTCGAAACTCAAGAAAATCTCGCCGGGAATTTCGGCAACGAGCACGCGCTGGGGATAGGCCGCAGAAACCTCGTCAAACACTTCGCGGCAAACGGCGCCGAAGTCCCCAACCGCCGGATGGATCTCGATGCCGCGGCCCAGCCGGGTGCGTGTGTATTCGAGAAGGTCAGTGACCATCTCGCTGATCGCGCAGACGCTTGCCTTGGCGATACGCAGCGTCTTCTCGTTCGATGGGGAGTTGGTCTTGCCGAGCAGCTGAAGACACGAGTTGAGTGCACTCAGCGGGTTGCGCAGATCGTGTCCGAGCACTGCCAGAAAGGTGTCTCTCGAGTGGGCGACGTTGTCGGAATAGGCGCCCATGGCCTCCGACAAAGCCTGGTCGATCCCCTCGTTGAACCGGAACGCCTCTTCGAGTACCTTTGCGTCCACAAGACCGGCACTCCCGATCCACAAGCGCAGTACGGTCGCGCGCAGGGCGCGGTACTCGGCGCCAAGTTGACGAAGATCGAAGCCGACACGCTGGCGCAAGGCGCCGTGCGCTGCCGAAAATGTTGTCTTCGTAAGCGGTATCGTCAAGCCCTTGGATTTCGCCTCCCGCTGCGCTTCGGACTGCAACGTGTTCATGTCCTCGGCAATCGCCAGAAGGATTTCCTGCGCGTGATCGCGAAGCTCCTCCACCGACATCGTCTCGGAGGGCGGGATCATCGTGCGGGCGAAGGCTTCCCACTCCACAACGATGGTTTCGAGATTCTTTTTGATGAAATCGCTCAGCCGCATTCGATCAAGTATGCGCGCCGCGACAGCCAGCTGTAGGGATCAGGACAAATCCTTTTAGTGGCGGCAAATGCGCTTAACACGATGGCCGATCGTGGTGATTTGCGTGTCGTCGCCAACCACCGCGTACAGGTCCAGGTAGTCATCGAGCAGGCGGCCCAACGCAATTGACCTCGACCTGTCAACGCCGGCTTCGATTTGCCCAGGACGCCGATCCACGGTGACCCGTTGATTCCCTCAAGCACATGAGGCTCGACACGGCCTCTAAGGTATCCGTAGCCGGTCGGCCCGCGGCTGCCACAACTGCCTGAGGCCGGCCAATTCCGGCTCGGCGGCAACAGCCAAGGCACACCAAAACGCTCCGCAATACCCTCGAGCCCGTTCTTCACGCGAGCCTCGCTGACTATTGGTCCGGCTACTGCGACCGGGGTTCGAGCGAGAGATCGCTCGCATACAAGAAAGTGGTGATGGTCAAGCTATTCGTCGCCTTCGTGCTGCCGGTCCCTGCAGCGGATCGCATTGCGATCAGCCCGCCGCCGGAACCGGTTGTCCGACAGTCGCCGATGGCTTTTCCTCGACTTCAGCAGCGGCACTGGACTTACCCCATTGTTGCGCGCTTGCCTTGAGCGAGCCCATCAAGTCCTTAGCCATCGCCTCGAGCAGGCGCTGCTCGCGTGTGGTGAGCGAGCGCGGCTTGAAATCAAGAATACACAGCGTTCCAAGCACGAAGCCACCTGCATCCCGCAATGGCGCGCCCGCATAGAAGCGTACGCCCTTCCCCCGCAGCGCTGGATTGCCGGCGAACCGCACGTCGCGCACGACATCGGGCACCACAAGCGTCTGTGCGTTGGCGACCGCGTGGCCGCACAGCGACAGCGACCTCGGAGTATTGAGATCTTCGGCGCGCAGCAGTTCTCCGGAACGTTCGGGCAACGCCACCTGGCGCGAGAGCCCGCACACGACCTGCCTGTCTTCATCGATCAGCGACACCATCGCCAGCGGAACGTCGAAGATTTCAGCGACGCGTTCGGCCGCCGGGTCGAACAGCAGCTGGGCGCGCGGATCGAGTGCCCCGCTTGCGCGCAGCGCAGCAAGTCTTGCGGCGTCGGCTTCCGGTATCGGGGACTCCATGAAACCCTCTCCGAGCTCGGTACCGGTCAGCCGCGCGAGCTGCACCACCGCATCGCTTAGCGAAGTGACCACTTCATCGGCGCCGATGGCCTTGACCGCGTCATCGCCGACCAGGTCAGGCGGTGCATTCCAGAGCGCCAGCACGATCTTCGTGTCGGGCCAGCGCCGCTTCAGACGCCGGCAGAAATGCTTCGCGGCCACTTGCGGCTCGGAGCTGAAGTAAGACAGGCAGACGACCTGGACATCGGCCAGATCGAGTCCGGCGATGAATTCGCCTGTTACCGCGCCAGCACTTTGAAGGCGCACATTGCGCCCATCCATGGCGAGTGTATGAACCAGCATCCTGGCTGCAAGCGTGTCCACCGCCCTCTGACCACCGATGCAGACGATCTTGTTGACGCCGCTTGCCTGGGGCGGCGGATTCTCCTCCACCAGATCGTCGATCAGCGCATCCATGCCGACCACAATGCGGTGCCGGTGTTCGGCGTTTGACAGCCCGCTTTCGGCATCGGTCGCCATCCGCAGCACCGGCAAGCCGCATTCGTTGTAGAAACCGGCCAAGTTGCCGTCACTCGTCGCGGTGTCGGCCAGTTCGATCGCCTCGTCGACCTGGCCGGCGAGCAACCGCTGGTAAATGCGGGTCGGCGCATCGAGCGCCGGCTGGCTGCCGAGCAACACTTTGAGAAAGCCCAGCCGCGGCAGATGCCGCCCGATCACCAGCAGGCAAACCGTGAGCGGCGTCGACATGATGAGTCCGACCGGCCCCCAGAGCGCGGTCCAGAAGGTGGCAGCCACCATCAGTGACATCGCTGACAGGCCGGTGGTGCTGCCGTAGAGCCAAGGCTCGACCAGATTGTTGCTGACGATCTCGAGCGTCGCGATGAGGCCGAGCGTCCACAACACCATCGACCAGCCGGGATCGACCGCGAAGGCCAGCAGCAACGGAAACACCGCGGCGATCATCGGCCCCACATAGGGCACGAAGCGCATCACCGCGGCCACTGCACCCCATAAGATCGCGCCAGGAACGCCGATGAACCACAGGCCGGCGGCCATCGGCACGCCGTAGGTCACGTTGACGATCAACTGCATCGTCAGGTACTTGCTGATGCGTTCGCCGGCCTCGTCCATCGTCTCGGTCGAACGGTGCAGGTTGCCGCCCCAGAGCCTCAGCAGGCGGTCGCGCAAATCCTGTCGGTCGAGTAGCACCAGCACGGCGAACACGAGCACGATGCCCGCGTTGGCCAGCGAACCGCTGCTGGCTTCGAGCCACGCGAGCGCGCGCTCGATGGTCGAAGGCGCCCGCGCGACCACCTGCACCCGCACAGGCGATGCAGGTTGCCCGGCGGGTGCGCCCAGGCTCTTCGAATCCTCGGGCGCCAGTGCCTTTTCGACCTGCTTCTGCACCACTTCGATGGTCTGCGCCGCACCGTCGAACATGCTGGGCGCCCTGAGGCTTTTTTGAACCGACTGAAACTTCGCGACGACATTGCCCTGGTAGGTTGGGAGTTGGGCGCTCAGGGTGCTGACTTGCTTGCCAAGCAGAAGCGCCGCGAATCCGAGCAGCGCCAGCGTAAAGAGCACCACCACAGCGACGGCCGCAATCTGCGGCAATCCTATGCGCCTGACGCGCCGCACCAGCGGATCGAGCACGAATCCAAGCAAGAAAGCCAGCGCTAGAGGCATCAGAATCTGGCGCCCGAAATAAAGCGCCGCAATGACCAGCGCCGCCACGATCGCGCCTGTCGCGAATCTGACTTCGCGCAGTGCGGCAGCCAGGCCAGACGACATGGCAGCCGAATCAGACGAACCGTCAAATGCGCGATCAACCCGCGTGGACGGATGATGCGCACCAGATTGCTGCGTGAACTCTGATACGGCTGGGTCGACTTTGAGCGGCGTAGGCTCCACTTTGGTCCCTTCACCTGGTGATTTCTGTATCCGAATGGGCGCACCAAGCGCACACACAGGCGGCTGACAGCCGGTGACATCGTGCCAGAGGCTAGCTGTTTTTCCTGGTTCCGTCAGTCAGACGGTGCCTCAATTGACAACTGAGGCTATCTCAACGATTCGCGGACATACCTGCCCTCGCTGTTGTGAATCCTAGATCCTGCAAATAGGTTCATAGTCCGTGCCGATGCAGCCTCTGGGCCCTCGCCTTCAATGACTTCTCGATCTTGCTCGCGGCCGGCGTGAATTCGCGAGCGGGTCGATGAATGCGCTTCGGCTGCTGACGGTATCCGGCCGGCTGATCGACATTGACCGCAAGCCAAAGCGCAAGGGGCGGCCGCCTGCCGGCTGATTTGCACCCCATGTTTGTCGACGCCTTGGCACGGCGAGCGCGCAA
>CAJDTV010000086.1_pt1 | contig 12787 bp, 11 predicted proteins | sample 7389921 | NCBI WGS metagenome assembly CAJDTV01 (sample SAMEA7055654, study PRJEB34461) | soil metagenome | biome: terrestrial ecosystem; feature: Peninsula; material: soil | place: Antarctica | collected 2016 | reverse complement strand
CACGGATGCCGGTGCACGGCTCGGGGCCAATGTGGGTCGCTACTCCTTCATTGCAGTGGACTCGCACCACCTACTCCATGCCGGTCTCCCGGCGCACCCATAACCTTTTTTCGCCGCGGTCCCTGGGTCGCCTCAAACTCGCTGGCGCACTGGGAGCGGTCGCTTTGGTCAGGGTGGCGTGTGGAGGTGGTGGTGGCTAATCCCGCGGCGTGCGGGTCAATCCGTCGACCGACTGGGCAGCCCTGGTGGCGCGGGGCAAGGATATCTTCCGCTTCGACACCTTTGGTGATGAAACGCAGTGGACCGATACGCTAAAGTTGAACGAGGTCATCAGTGCCGCGGTCGACCCGACGACCGCGCTTTCGGTGGGCCTGAAGGTGGATGCTGAAGCACTGCCGCAAGCGGTAGCCGACGGCATCAAGAGCGGCTCCGTCGACGTCAAGAGTGCAGCCACCATTGCGGTATTGAAGTTGAACGCTGTGGTTGCCTCAGGGGCACGGTTCAGACCGTGGGCGGCAAAGACGCGTTGGTCCGGGTCGGTGTCACGTGCGCCCTGTGAACTCAACAGTCGACAGCTCCTTCGCAACGGGAATCAGCAAATGGTTTGACGGATGGCCCAATCGGGATTTCAATCCGGGCGCCGTCTTCGCGCTGTCACCGCGCTGTCACCGGCGCTGTCACCGGCGCTGGACGCTGCCAAGCAGGCGGTCTACAACTCCTGGGGCCCGGCAAACACGACCGGCGCTTCGACCAGGATGGCCAAAATCGACCCCAGGTGGTTCCACCGGCCTGCCACCTCGGAGGCATCCCAGGATCACGTCGACCGGCAATGGAGACGATCTCGCGTACTGGAACCGCTATGCCGGCGTCACGAAGATGGGGGGTCACCGCACTTTCTCCGATCCGCGCATCGGGACAAGAGGTGTCACGGTCACAAATGGAACAGATGGGCCGATCAGCGCCACTGCCGGTTTTGCAGGCCTATCAGCTATCTATAGCCGCGCCCGCCACCGCCAACAGTTTCGGCGCGGCCGCAGCCAATCGCGGCAAGCTCGAGGTCCTCAGTTCAGCGATGCGAGTCTGCGGCTCCACTTGGTCAGCGAAGTGGTCAGCGAGTCGGAGCCGAGCGCCGTGCTGAGCTACCCGCCGCGCACCGCGACCAAGCAGTACCGGGCCGCACCGTTGCAAGGCATCTGGCAGGCCGGGGTGACAAGCGCAGACGGTTAACTGGACCGGCCTCGTGACTCTACCGTCCTCGGATTTTCCTACGAGAAGAATCAAGCATTCCCGACAGTCGTTCGCGGCAATGCCAGTGATAGTCGGGAATGCACGCCGATGAAATGTATGAGAAAAATGCAAGCGAGGTCCCAGGCTCATCACCGGTGCACTCCGCAGCGGAACTGTCCGACGAGGCGCTGCTCGATCGTTTACAGCACGACGCCTTCGATTATTTTCTGCAGAATTCAAATCCGGAGAACGGCTTGGTTGCTGACACCACGCGCGATGGCGCGCCGTCGAGCATCGCGGTGGTCGGGTTCGCGCTGTCAGCTTATCCGGTCGGGGTCGAGCGCGGCTGGATCGAACGCGCCGACGCGGCCCAACGCACGCTGGTGACCTTGCGATTCTTCATTGGCAGCGATCAGTCGGGCAACCCCGGCGCCGCCGGATACCGCGGCTACTATTTCCATTTTCTCGACCTGCGCAGCGGAACGCGCGCCTGGCGCTCCGAGTTGTCGCTGATCGATACTGCGCTCTTGATGGCCGGGGTGCTGACCGCCGCGGCGTACTTCAGCGCTGAGACGCCCGCTGAGGTCGAGTTGCGCCGCCTGGCCGACGCGCTTTACCGTAGGGTCGACTGGCGCTGGGCGCAGCGTGACGGCGCGGCCGTGATGCATGGCTGGAAACCCGAGTCCGGCTTCCTGCACTACGGCTGGGAAGGCTACAGCGAGGCGATTCTTCTCTATGTCCTGGGGCTGGGCTCTCCAACGCATTCGCTCACCGAACAGAGCTTTCAGGCTTGGACCGTGACGTATCAGTGGGAGAACCTGTATGGGTACGATTTTCTGTATGCCGGTCCGCTCTTCATTCACCAGTTCTCGCATGCGTGGATCGATTTCCGCGGCATCCGGGATCGTTTCATGCGCGAGAAGAACTGCGACTATTTCGAGAACAGCCGCCGCGCGACTTACGTTCAACGTGAGTACGCCATGCGCAATCCGAACGGCTTTACCGGCTACGCCGCCGACTGCTGGGGCATTTCGGCGGGCGAGGGGCCGACCGCGCCCCCGCAGCGGGTCGCCGGCCGACAACAGGCGTTCTACGGCTATGCCGCGCGCGGCGTTCCATACGGGCCAGACGACGGCACGATCTCCGGTTCGGCCACGCTCTCGTCCTTGGTCTTCGCTCCCGAAATTGCGCTGCCGGCGGTGCGCGGCATGGTGGCTCGCGCACCCGGAGGCGGCGACGAATCGGTGCGTTCCAGCGGTTTCAACGCGACGGTCAAGGAAAGCGGGGCGAGCGGCTGGATTTCCAGCGGCAGGTTCGGCCTCGATCAGGGAATGATCGTGTTGATGATCGAGAACTACCGCTCAGGTTTGCTGTGGCAATTGGGCCGAGGCAACCGGCACCTGCGCACCGGTTTGCGTCGTGCCGGTTTTAGCGGCGGCTGGCTCTAGCAGAGGCCTTCGCGCCATCCTTAGATGCTACAAAGTCGCCCACCCATCGCCCAATCCGGCCAGAACCGCCACGACGCGGAACGGCGCGCCAATGTTCGCCCTCCCGAGTGGCGCAACCCGCCGCCGCGTAGCCCGTACCATTTGCTGGTGATCGGTGCCGGGCCAGCCGGGCTGGTCGCGGCACGCGGCGCCGCCGCACTCGGTGCGCGGGTCGCGCTGGTCGAACGCGATCTGCTCGGCGGCGATTGCCTGAACTATGGCTGCGTGCCCTCCAAGTCGCTGATCCGCACTTCGCGCCTGTACGCCGAGATGCGCGATGCAACCCGCTACGGCGCCCGACCGCCGAACGACGTTCAGGTCGATTTTCCGGTGGCGATGGATCGTATGCGTCGCATCCTGGCGCGCATTAGCCGTGGCGATTCGGCGGCGCGCCTTGCGGCCGACGGAATCGACGTGTTTTTTGGCACCGCCCGCTTCACCAGCGGCGATGCCGTCGACGTCAACGGCACGCGCTTGCGGTTCAAGAAGGCGGTGATCGCGACCGGCGCGCGCGCAGTGCTGCCGTCGATTCCGGGGCTGGCCGAAGCCGGCTACCTGACCAGCGAGACCGTGTTCGACTTGACGGAGTTGCCACACAGCCTGCTGGTGATTGGCGGCGGCCCGATCGGCTGTGAACTGGCGCAGGCCTTTTGCCGCTTTGGCGTGCGTACCGTGATCGCGCACGACGTGCCACTGTTCCTGCCCAAGGAAGAACGCGACGCCGCGCAGATGGTCGCAGATGCGCTGGCGCGCGATGGTGTCGAGATCCACCTCAACACCAGAGCCGTCAACGTGCGTGTCGAAGGCGACAAGAAGTGCATCGAAACGATCAATGACGGGAACGTCGCGACGATCACCGTCAACCAGATCCTGACCGGCATTGGCCGCGCCCCGGCGGTGGATGGTCTGAACCTCGAAGCCGCCGGTGTGGCTTACGATACCGACTCCGGGATCAAGGTTGATGATTTCCTGCGCACGACCAACCCGCGCATCTACGCTGCGGGCGATGTGTGCCTTGAGCACAAGTTCACCGACACCGCCGACGCGTCGGCGCGCATCGTGGTGCAAAACGCACTCTTTCTGGGCCGCAAACGAGTCAGCGCCTTGACGATTCCGTGGTGCACCTATACCGACCCGGAAATCGCCCATGTCGGCATCTACGTCAAGCAGGCGCGCGAGCGCGGCATTCCGGTCAAGACCTTCACGGTGCCACTGCATGACGTCGACCGCGCGATTGCCGATGGCGAGGAAGACGGCTTCGTCAAAATCCACGTGCGCGATGGCACCGACACGATCCTGGGCGCGACTGTGGTGGCGCGCCACGCAGGAGAAATGATCAATGGACTGTCGTTGGCCATGGTGGCCGGCATCGGCCTGCGCACCATGGCCCGCGTGATCCATACCTATCCGACCCAGGCTGACGCGATCAAGAAGGCGGCCGATGCCTACACCCGCACGCGCCTGTCGCCGTTGCTCGGCTGGTTGATGCAAAAATGGATCAATCGGTGAGCGGCAACTCGCCGGCTTGCCTGGCCCGGCTGTTCCGGTATGGGTAAGGCGACTTGCGCGTTGGTCTCGTGCCGTCAACGCCCCGTGTGGCGGCTGACTGTTCACAGTGCGTTACCACTCGATTGGCCAGACTGCGCTCCAATGACGGATCAAGTTCATCCCCTCCAGAAAGGAAAATTCCTCCATGGCCGATCGCGACCCTACCGAATTCAGACCCACTAAAGAGCCGGCCTATCTCCGCATCATCGTCGCCGTTGGAGTGGTGGTGCTGGCGGCGGTGGCGTTCTGGTGGTATAGATCGCCGCGGCAGGCGCCGGTCGAATCGCCGCCGGTTGCTGCGGCGCCCCAGCAGGAAAGCACACCGGCACAGCTCCCCGGGCCAACCGCCGCCGGTCCGCAGCATCCGGTTGATGAGCTGGCACCTGCGGATGCTGCGCTGCCCGCATTGAGCGAATCCGACGCGCGTGTCCAATCCGCGCTGACCGAACTGCTCGGGCACAAGTCGGTGGTGTCGTTTCTTCGGCTCGACGGCTTCGTGCGCCGCGTGGTGGCGACGGTCGACAACCTGCCGCGCGAGCAGGCCGCCGCGCGCATGTGGCCGGTGCAGACCACGCCGCAGCGCTTCACAGTGCAGAGCCGTGGCGAGGTTGCACAGATCAGCGTCGACAACAACGCCCGCTACACACCGTTTGTTCGCTTCGTCGAATCCGTCGACAGTGCCCAAGCGGTGGCTGTCTATGCGCGGCTCTACCCGCTGTTCCAGCAGGCCTATGAGGAATTGGGCTATCCCGGGCGCTATTTCAACGACCGCCTGGTGGTGGTGATTGACAACCTGTTGCAGGCACCTGATCCGGCGTCGCCGGTTCAGGTCAAGTTGACCGAGGTGAAGGGCAGCGTGCCCTCGACCCAGCCTTGGGTGCGCTACGAGTTTGTCGACCCCGCGCTTGAAGCGCTGCCGTCCGGGCAGAAGATGCTGGTGCGTATGGGGCCGGACAACGAGCGGCGGCTGAAGGCGAAGTTGGCGGACTTTCGACATCGCCTGGCCACTGCGCACGTCGCTAAGCAGTGATGCTTGCTGGCTACCCCAAGCGAGCAAGCCTGCGGCCGTCGGCGTCGCCGTCGCCGTCGCCGTCGCCGTCGCCGACACCGACACCGCACCGGCGCTGCGGATGCGGCCGTCCGAATGCGATTGTGAGACCGATCCCATCCGCAAAATTTTAGGTTTGCCTAACATACTGTTGTCGTATCAAACTCGCCATGTGCAGCATTTGCAAAAAGCGCTGACGCAGATGGACGTGCAGTTGCACCACGCCATCGCCGACATCATGGGTGTGACCGGCCAAGCCATCGTGCGGGCCATTGTGGCTGGCGAGCGCGATGTGGCCACCCTGTCCAAGCCGCGGGAACGGCGCATCATGATCGACGAGGCGCAGGTAGCCGCATCACCGCAAGGCCACTGGCGCGATGAGCACCTGTTCGCGCTCACGCAAGCCCTGGCATTGATCGATATGTAAGCAGAGCAGATCGGAGGCAATGCGGCGGCGAACTGCAACGCCTGCGTGGTGCACTCAAAGGGCACGACCTGTCCAGCCTCGGGCAGGTTGTGTGCGCCCAAACGCAGCGCTCCCGCCAGGAACGCCGCGCGGTTTAACGTACGCATTACCTTGTATGAGGCCAGTGGCGTCGATCTGACCCGTATCCCAGGCGTCGACACCAGCACGGCCCTGCAGATCGTCAGCGAAGTAGGTGTAGGCCTTGAGCGCTCTCCCAGGGTCAACCACTTCACTTCTTGGCTGGACCTGTGTCCGGGCACCAAGATATCCGGAGGCAAGGTGCTATCGAGCGCGACCAGACCCTGGCCAATCTTGCAGCGCAGGCGCTGTGCATGGCCGCTCAGGCGTTGCGCAAAAGCCAATCGGCGCTGGGTGCCTGCCATCGCAGGCTGTGCGCCCCATGGACCGGCCCAAGGCGATCACAGCCATCGCGCACAAGCTGGCCCGGTTGGTTCACTTCATGCTCTCCAAGGGGCAAGCTTATTATGTAGAGGCTGCCCACCGTACCACGCGGAGCGGCTACCGCGAGCAGGTCGTGCAGAATCTGACAAGCGAGCCCATGTTCTGGGCTTCTAACTGACTCCGCCAGCACCTGCTTCCTTATGCCATCAAGCATCTTCAACTGCCGGGCCTGTGTGGAAGTTTCTTACGAGGAGTAGGCAGCCAAGCGCCATCCAAAGTAACTAGCAACAATTGGCTATGCCACCCGCCCAGCGTGCGGTAGAAACTATCAATTTTTAGCGCATAGCCTTCGCTGCCAGTGCTGGTGACCGTCTTCGGCCGTGACTGAAACGGCTCTTTAGCTTGCATACGCCGTCACCGGCGGGCAACTGCAAATGAGGTTGCGGTCTCCATAAACGTTGTCCACGCGCCCCACGGGCGGCCAGTATTTGCCGGCGTGCTTGAGCCCTTCCAATGGGAAGGCGCCCAGTTCGCGTGAGTAGGGCCGCGTCCACTCGCTGCCGAGCAGGCTGGCGGCCGTGTGTGGGGCGTGCTTGAGCGGGTTGTCGTCCTGCGGCCAGACACCATCCTCGATGCGGCGGATCTCGCCGCGGATCGCGATCATAGCGTCGATGAAGCGGTCGAGCTCAACCAGCGGTTCGCTTTCGGTCGGCTCCACCATCAAGGTTCCGGGCACTGGAAAGCTCAGCGTCGGGGCATGAAAACCATAGTCGATCAGGCGCTTGGCGACGTCTTCGGCGGTCACGCCGCTAGTCTCTTTGAGCAGCCGTAAATCGAGAATGCACTCGTGCGCTACGTGGCCGTTCGCGCTGGCGTAGAGCGTCGGGTAATGGTCCTTCAGACGCGCGCTGATGTAGTTGGCAGAGAGAATGGCGACCTCGGTCGCCGCCTGCAGACCTTGGGCGCCCATCATGCGGCAGTACATCCAGCTGATCGGCAGCACGGCCGCGTTGCCCAAGGGCGCCGCGGATATGGCCCCCACGCCATTCGATGCACGGCCGGTGGTCGCGTGGCCGGGCAAATACGGCACCAGGTCTGCCACGACGCACACCGGTCCGACGCCCGGCCCCCCGCCGCCGTGCGGGATGCAGAAGGTCTTGTGCAGGTTCAGGTGGCTGACGTCGCCGCCGAACTCGCCCGGCGCCGCCACGCCGACCAGCGCGTTCATGTTGGCGCCATCGACGTAGACGCGCCCGCCATGGGCGTGGATCAGCTCGCATAGCTCCTTCACATGCGTCTCGAACACGCCGTGCGTGCTTGGGTAGGTGATCATCATGGCAGCCAGGTTGGGGCCATGCTTCTCGCAGGCGCGCCGCAGGTCGCCCATGTCAACGTTGCCCTGCGCGTCGCAGGCGGTCACGACCACCTGCATGCCGGCCATCTGGGCACTGGCAGGGTTGGTGCCGTGGGCCGAGGAGGGAATCAGGCAGATGTTGCGGTGGGCGTGGCCTTGTGCCGAGTGGTACGCCCGAATGGCGAGGAGGCCGGCATATTCGCCCTGCGAGCCGGCATTGGGCTGCAGGCTGATGTCGGCGTAGCCGGTGGCTTCGCACAGCCAGGCGCGTAGTTGCGCATCGAGCAGCGTATAGCCCCGCAGTTGATCGGATGGCGCAAATGGGTGGACGTTGGCGAACTCGGGCCACGTGATCGGGATCATTTCGCTGGTTGCGTTCAGCTTCATGGTGCAGCTGCCGAGCGGGATCATGCTGCGGTCGAGCGACAGGTCTTTGTCCGATAGACTGCGGATGTAGCGCAGCATGGCGGTTTCGCTGTGGTGGGTGTTGAACACCGGGTGCGTCAAAAAGGCGCTGGTGCGCAGCAGCCTCGCGGGGATCAGCGGCTCCACGTCCTGTTCGAGAGCGTCGAAAGTGGGCAGCGCCTGGCCGTCCCGGGCGAAGACTTTCCACAGCAGTTCCACATCGGCACGCGTGTTAGTTTCGTCGAGCGAGATGCAGAGGTAGTTTTCGAAGTAGATCCGCAGGTTGGCGCCCATGCTGACTGCTCGGGCAGCGATCGCTTGGGTCGTGCTGTCGGTCTTGAGTGACAGCGTGTCGAAGGTGTGCTGTGGGCGCAGCGGCGCGCCGAGCTGTTCCAGCCCCTTGGCCAGGAGGGCAGTGTAGCAGGCGACGCGCTGCGCGATGCGTGTCAGGCCCTGCGGTCCGTGGTACACGGCGTACATGCTGGCGACGACTGCCGGCAACACCTGCGCGGTGCAGATGTTGGACGTCGCCTTTTCGCGGCGAATGTGCTGCTCGCGCGTCTGCAGCGCCAGGCGGTAGGCCGGCTGGCCGTGCACGTCCACGCTGACTCCCACCAGCCGACCGGGCAGCGAACGCTTGAAGTCGTCGCGGCAGGCCATGTAGGCGGCATGCGGACCGCCCGCGCCCATGGGCATGCCAAAGCGTTGCGTGGTGCCCACGACGATGTCGGCGTCCCAGTCGCCGGGTGGCGTGATCAAGGTGAGGGCGAGCAGATCAGCGGCAGCAATGAAGGCGGCCTGCTTGGCGTGCACCTTTTGCACGTCGGCGCTCAGGTCGTCGATGCGCCCGCTAGTAGCTGGGTACTGGGCCATCACGGCGAAGTAGTCGCCATCGAGGGCTGCGTTCCATGCTTCGCGGGAATTCGCCAGCACCACCTCGATGCCGAGCGGCTGCGCGCGGGTCTGGATGACTTCGATGGTCTGCGGGTGCGCATCGCCGGCAACGACAAAGCGGTTGCTCTTGTTCTTGACGCTGCGCTTGGCCAGCGTCATGGCTTCGGCGGCTGCGGTGGCTTCGTCGAGCATCGAGGCGTTGGCGATCGCCATGCCTGTAAGGTCGCAGACCATGGTCTGGAAGTTGATCAGCGCCTCCATGCGGCCCTGCGAAATCTCGGCCTGGTAGGGCGTGTAGGCGGTGTACCAGGCCGGGTTTTCGAGCACGTTGCGCAGGATGACGCCGGGCGTGTGGGTGCCGTAGTAGCCCTGGCCGATAAAGCTCTTGAAGACCTTGTTCTTCGAAGCGATGGCCTTGAGTTCGGCCAATGCATCGGCTTCGGTCACCGGCGCCGGCAACTGCATCGCGCGGGCTCGCCGGATCGATGCCGGCACGATGCCGTCGATTAACGCTGCGCGTGTCGCCGAGCCGATCATCGGCAGCATGCGCGCTTCGTCGGCGGCATCGATGCCGATATGGCGCGCGATGAATTCATCGGCATTTTCAAGTTCGTGTAGAGAGGGCAGGGCGTTGGTGGACATGACGGCTGACAGTGGTTATCGAAACAGGTTCAGGCAGACACGGAGCAAAAGAACAATGGGCGGAGCGGATAACACCGCAGAACCGGCCTTGCCGGGCTGCAGGTGTTGCCCCCGGCTTCGAGTCTGGCCGCGCAGACTCGGACGGGCCGAAGAGCCGCTGGCTCTGGCAGCGACTCGGGGCTCACGACACGCGGTGCGCGCAGCCTGGGGTGAGCGTCACCCTGCGGAGAATTTTTCGTAAGCCGGCTCATCCATCAGCGCGTCGAACTGCTCATCGTCGTTCGGCTTGACCTTGAAGAACCAGCCCTGGCCCAGCGGGTCGCTGTTGGCGAGCGAAGGGTCGGCGCGCAGGGCTTCGTTGACTTCGGTGATTTCGCCGCTAATGGGCATGAACACATCGGCCGCCGCCTTGACCGACTCGACCACGCCGGCGACTTCGCCTTGCGCAAAGGTCTTGCCGACTTCGGGGAGGTCGACAAACACCACGTCGCCGAGCGCGTCCTGCGCGTGCAGCGTGATGCCGACCGTGGCGTCGAGGTCGTTGACGTAATCGACCCACTCGTGGTCTTTGCTGTATTTGATGCTCATGGGAAAAGCTCCTGGGGGATGAACGAAAGAAGGTCGGGAAAAAGAAACGCACGAAAGACGGACCGGGATCAGCCGCGGAAGTAACGCGTTGGCACGAAGGGCATCGCACTGACTTCCATCGGCACGGGCTTGCCACGCACGAGCGCCTGCACCCGTGTGCCGACGGCGGCAAACGCAGGCGCCACGTAACCCATCGCAATCGGGCGGTCGATGGTCGGGCCGAGCAGCCCGCTGGTCACTTCGCCAATTGACTGGCCGTCGGGCGATTGGAGCGGCGTGCCGTCGCGCACCGGAATACGTTCCAGCGCGACCAGGCCAACCCGCTTGCGTGTTATTGGTTGGGCAGGAAATTGGCCTGTTGGGCCCGTCGTTGCTTCGATTTGTGCTAATACTTTTGTAGCACCCGGAAAGCCGCCGGCGCGCGCACCATTGGCGCGCCGCACTTTCTGGACGGCCCAGCTGAGTGCTGCTTCGACCGGCGTGATGGTGGCGTCGATGTCATGGCCGTAAAGGCACAAGCCGGCTTCGAGGCGTAGCGAGTTGCGTGCACCGAGGCCAATGGGCTGCACCTCGGGCTGCGCCAGCAGCAGCCGGGCTAGCGCCTGCGCATCGGCGCCAGCGACCGAGATCTCGAAGCCGTCTTCTCCGGTGTAGCCGCTGCGCGTGACAAAGGCTGGAATCTTGCCGATGCGTACCGCGCCGCCGGTCATAAAAACGAAACGCTCTATGCCGGACGACAGGCGGGTGAGCGTGCTGGCGGCCTGTGGGCCTTGCAATGCGAGAAGGGCGTGGCCGGGCATCGTCTGCACGTCGCAGCGGTTGCCGATGCGTGCTTCGATGTGGGCGGTGTCTGCCACTTTGCAGGCACCGTTGACGATCAAGAAGAGCGAGCCGTGCCCTTCGTTGAAAAACATCAGGTCGTCCAGGATGCCGCCTTCCTCGTTCAGCAGCAGACCGTAGCGCTGCTTGCCGGCGGCCAGGTCGACCACGTCGACCGGCATCAGCGTCTCGAGCGCGGCGGCGGCGTCAGGGCCAACCAGACGCAGCTGGCCCATGTGCGAGATGTCGAACAGGCCGGCAGCCTGGCGCGTGTGGCGGTGCTCGGCCATCAGGCCGGCTGGGTACTGCACCGGCATCGCATAACCGGCGAAGGGCACAATGCGGGCGCCGAGTTCGATGTGCAGGTCGTGCAGCGGGGTTTGTTGAAGATCGTCGGCGAGTGCGGTGGCCATGAAGCGCTCCAAAAGGGGTCATCGATCCATGACGCGCGCCATGGGCTACCCCTGCTGTCCGCTCTACCTGAGAGATTCGCCCGGCCCGTGCACAAGGCTTGGGGGTTGCTCCTTCGGTGGACGGCCTCGCGGGCCGCCTCTCTCCAGCAAGGAAACGCCCGTGGTAGCGAGCGTTTCGTCAGTCCTTTTGCCTGAGCGTTCGGAATAATCCTGCGCCTTCGGCGGCCCTGTGTAAAGGCGCTCTCCTGACGCCGTCAAGTGTAAGGGATGACGGGTGGCGCCGCGTGCGCTGCGGTGCTACTTTCCGTACACCAGATCGCGCAGCACGAGAGAGATCGCGGGCACATAGGTGATCACCATCAGGCAGCCGACGATCACAAGCACAAAAGGAATGAGATACCCGACGAGGCGGTCGAGCGAAATACGCGCGACCGTACAGACGGCAAACAAGTTGACGCCGAACGGCGGCGTGATCATGCCCAGCGCCAGGTTGACCGCCATGACCAGCCCGAAGTGGACCGGATCGATGCCATAGTGCGCCGCCACGGGCGCCAGGATGGGCGCCAGCACGATGATGGCCGCGCTCGTCTCGATAAACATACCGATGAAAAACAGCGCGGCGTTCACGCCCAGCAAGAAGTAGGCGGGCGTCTTGAGTACCTCCTGCAACCAGTGGCCGATAGCCTCGGGCACGCCGGCGCGCGTGATGAGGAAGGCAAAGAGGCCCGCGTTGGCAATGATGAACATGATCACCGCTGATGACAGTACCGACTTGCGCGGCACCGCGTACAGGTCGGGAATCTTGATTTCGCGGTAGACCATCGTGCCCACCACGACCGCATAGAACACCGCCACGGCCGCCGCCTCGGTGGGTGTGAAAATACCGCCGTAGATGCCGCCCAAAATGATGACGGGCATCAGCAAGGCCCAGCCCGCTTGCGAGGCGGCGCGCCAGAACGGCATGCGGCTTCCACCATCGTTCTTGCCCCAGCCCTTCCATTTGCAGTACAGCCAGATGAACGCCATCAGCGCCGCGCTGATGAACACGCCGGGGCCAATGCCTGCGATGAACAGCTCACCAATCGACACTTCCGCGCTGACGCCATACAGGATCAACGGAATGGACGGCGGGATGATGACGCCGAGCTCGGCGCTGGTGGCCTGCCGGGCCAATGCGAAGGTGATGGGGTAGCCGTGCTTGACCAGCGCCGGGATCAGGACGGCACCGATGGCGAAGTGGTGGCCACGGACGAGCCCGACACCGCCGCGAAAATCATGCAGGTCAGTACGCAGGTCATGGGCAGGCCACCTTGCACGCCACCCACGATGCTCTTGGCAAACTCGACCAGCCGGCGCGAGATGCCGCCGGTTTCCATGAGGTTGCCGGCAAGAATAAAGCGTGCTTATCCGGTTGTCACACCCGACCACTAGATGTAGTGGTCAGCGATTTCGCGGCGTAGAGCTGCGCATAGGTGGGTGCGGTGACGTCGCCGG
>CAJDTV010000084.1_pt1 | contig 12890 bp, 13 predicted proteins | sample 7389921 | NCBI WGS metagenome assembly CAJDTV01 (sample SAMEA7055654, study PRJEB34461) | soil metagenome | biome: terrestrial ecosystem; feature: Peninsula; material: soil | place: Antarctica | collected 2016 | reverse complement strand
TGCTGCGCTACATCAGCCACCGCATCGCACCCACCATCGGCCCCTTCAGGCCTCCAAATAGGCTCCCGGGGACTGGGTAACTGCCGGATTTAGGTTGAAGCAGTAGCCCTATTAAATTGATGGCCATGCGCGCCCGACGGGCGGACGTTAAAGGGATGTCTGGCGTCAAGCAGGATGTCTAGTCGAGCGCCGGATAGTCGGTGTAGCCCTTCTCGTCACCGCCATAGAAGGTGGTCTTGTCCCAGTGGTTGAGGGGCGCGCCGTCCCGCAGGCGCCGCACCAGGTCGGGGTTGGCGATGAAGGCGCGGCCGAAGGCGACCAGGTCGTCGCCTTCCCTGAGCGCCTGCTGCGCCAGCGACAGGTCATAGCCGTTGTTGACCATCCAGGCGCCTTGGCCGCCGGCCTGATGGTAGGCCGTTCTGAGCGCGGCGTAGTCGAACGGGCGGTCCGGCAATTCGCGCGGGCCGCCGGTGGCGCCTTCGATGATGTGCACATAGGCCAGCCGCAACGCGGCGAGCTGCTTGACGACATAGTCGAACAGGGGCTGCGGATCGGCGTCGTGCACGTCGTTGGCCGGCGTCACGGGCGACAGGCGAATGCCGACCTTGCCGCTGCCGACCGCATCGGCCACGGCGCGGGTGACTTCGAGCAGCAGGCGAGCACGGTTTTCGATGCTGCCGCCGTAGTCGTCGCTGCGCTCGTTGCTGCCGGTTTTCAGGAACTGGTCGAGCAGGTAGCCGTTGGCGGCGTGGATCTCGACACCGTCGAAACCGGCGCTTTCGACCGCGCTGCGCGCCGCGACGGCGTACGCATGCACGATGCCGGGTAACTCGGCGGCGTCGAGCGCGCGGGGCGCCGAAGTTTCGACAAAGGCGGCCACGCCGTGCTTGATCAGCACCGTTTTGGCCTTGGCCGTGATGGCCGACGGCGCGACCGGTGCGCCGTTGTCGGGTTGCAGGTCGGTGTGGGAAATGCGCCCGACGTGCCACAACTGCACCACGATCTTGCCGCCGTGGGCGTGCACCGCGTCGGTGACGCGTTTCCAGGCGCCCAGCTGCTCGCTGCCATAGAGGCCCGGCACGTCGGCGTAGCCCTGGCCCTGCTGGCTGATGGCGGTCGCCTCGGTGATCAGCAGGCCGGCGCTGGCGCGCTGTGCGTAGTAGATCGCGACCATGCCCGGCGGTATCGCGTCGGGTGAACGGTTGCGCGTCAGCGGCGCCATGACGATGCGGTTGGCGAGGTGCAGTTCGCCGGCTTGAAGGGGGTCGAAAAGAGAGGTCATCGATCGGGCTCGTGAGGCGTGGCGTAGCGGCGAGCGTAAATCCTTCTGCGCCAACCTGCTGTCACGGGGTTGTCGCTCTGGTGGGGCGCCGCGCCGCCTGCGCCGATGGCAATGCCGCAAAATGGTGCGCCCAACATCCTTACATGACGAACTGCGCCGCCACCCCGACCCTTGAACAGGCTTTGCGCCTTGCGCTGGCGCTGTCTTTGGGGGCCGCCGTCTCGCTCGGGATCACGCGCTTTTCATACGGGCTGTTACTGCCGCCGATGCGCGATGACCTGGGCTGGAGCTACACGCTGGCGGGAGGCATGAACACAGCCAATGCGGCAGGCTACCTGCTGGGGGCGATGGTGACGCCGGCCTTGATGCGGCGCTTCGGGCCCACGCGGCTACTATGGGTCGGTGCATTGCTGGCCAGCGTATTCATGGTGGCCACCGGGTTCTTCGAGAGCGCTTCGGCCTTGCTGGTGCAACGTCTGCTGGCCGGCGTGGCGAGCGCCTGGGTGTTCGTGGCCGGTGGCGTGCTGGCGGCCCATCTGGGGGCGTTGCATCCGTCGCGTGCCGGGTTCGTGCTTGGCATCTACTATGGCGGTACGGGCCTGGGCATCGTGCTGTCGGCGCTGCTGGTGCCGCCGGTGCTGCAGGCCGCTGCCGGGCAGCAGCACGGCTGGGCCTGGGCCTGGTGGGCGTTGGCGCTGGCGAGTTTCGTGGCGACAGCGGTCCTGTGGCTGGCGCTGCGCGGGCAGCCGCAAGACGAGCTCGCGCGCGCGGCGGTGGCGGGTGCCATTTCCACCACCGAAAAGCACGCCAACAATGCGCCGCAACTGCGGCAACTAGGCTGGGCACTGGCCAGCTACACCTTGTTTGGCGCAGGCTACATCGGCTACATGACGTTCGTCATTGCGCTGCTGCGCGAGCAGGGTGTGTCGCCGGGCGGCGTCACGCTGTTTTATGCGTTGCTGGGCATTGCGGTGATGGCGTCTTCGCGCCTGTGGGCGGGCCTGCTCGACCGCTTTCGCGGCGGCGAATCCATGGCGCTGTTGAATGCGATGCTTGGACTGGCCACGCTGCTGCCGGTGCTCAGCCCGAGGTGGCCGGTGGCGATGGTGTCGGGCCTGATGTTTGGCGGCGTCTTTTTGTCGGTCGTGGCCTCGACCACGGCGCTGGTGAGGCACAACCTGCCGCCGGCGCAGTGGGCGGCCGGCATCAGCGCCTTCACGATCATCTTTGCATTCGGCCAGATCGTCGGTCCGATGGTGGCCGGCTGGATTTCCGACGGGCCGGGTGGCCTCGGGCGCGGACTCGTTGCCTCGGCCGTGACTTTGTGGCTGGGCGCGGCTCTAGCCTGGCGTCAGCGCCCACTTCGGCCACTTAGTTGAGCAGGCCTTCGTCCTTCATGGCTTGCTGCACGGCCGGGCGAGCCGCGACGCGTTCGCGCCAAGCGCCAAGGGTGGGCAAGTCAGACAGATCGATCCCGGTTGGCTTGGCCCAGTTGCTGATTGTGAAGAGATACCCGTCGGCGACGCTGAAGTGTTCGCCCAGCAGGTAGTCCTTGCCGGCAAGCTCGCCGTCAAGCCATTTCAGGCGCGACTTGAGCCGATCCTTGCAGACGCTCTTGTAGGCATCCGGCGTCGCCGGGTTGAACAACGGGCTGAAACCTTTGTGAATCTCGGTGGCGATGAAGTTCAGCCATTCCTGCAGCCGGTAGCGCGCCAGCGTACCGCTGGCAGGGGCCAGGTTCTTGGCGGGGGCCTGGTCGGCGATGTATTGCACGATGGCCGGGCCTTCGCGCAGGCGGGTGCCGTCGTCGAGTTCGAGTACCGGCACGTACCCCAGTGGATTGATACTGTAGAAATCGGTGCCATTCGCCAGCTTGTGGGTCTTGGTGGGTGCCAGCACCGGCTCGAACGCCAGACCGGCTTCGCACAGCGCGATGTGGGGTGACAGGGAACAGGCGCCGGGCGAGTAATACAACTTCATGAAAAATGCTCCTTGGGGATGATCAAAACAGGTCGCGTTTGCCAATGCCGGAGTATGGACCTGGTCCGATTTTCTGGTGGACGGGTGGTGCCGCCACCGAAGCGCCGCAGCTTGTCGTGACCGCTCGGCCATCGGTGCGGCGCCGGCTTGACGCAGCACCGAATCGCCAGGCTCGGCGTCTGCGACGTTCTGCTATCGAATGCACCGCGGCATTCGCTGATGAAGTGGGCGTTACTGACGTACTTTGCAATCGGTGCCCCATTTCCATAGCGCGTGGCCTGTCGTCGGCCTCGACTAAAATTGTGCCTATTTTCCAGTCGCGCCTGCTCTACAACCTGGCGCTCCGTCCATGTTGTACCCTGAAGAATTTGACGTCATCGTCGTTGGTGGCGGCCATGCCGGCACCGAGGCTGCGCTGGCTGCGGCCCGCATGGGCGCGCGTACCCTGCTGCTCAGCCACAACATCGAGACGCTGGGGCAGATGAGCTGCAACCCGTCGATCGGAGGGATCGGCAAGGGCCACCTCGTGAAAGAGGTCGATGCGCTCGGCGGTGCCATGGGACTGGCCACCGACGAGGCCGGCATTCAGTTCCGCATTCTGAATTCGAGCAAGGGGCCTGCGGTGCGCGCGACCCGCGCGCAGGCCGATCGGCTGCTCTACAAGGCGGCGATTCGGCGGCGGCTGGAAAGCCAGCCGAACCTGTGGATTTTCCAGCAGGCGGTGGATGACCTCATGCTGGACGGCGACCGCGTGACCGGCGCCGTCACCCAGGTCGGCATCCGCTTTCGCGGTCGCACGCTCGTTCTGACCGCCGGCACTTTTTTGGATGGACGCATCCATGTCGGGCTGGAAAACTACCAGGCGGGGCGCGCTGGCGACCCACCGGCCGTCACGCTGTCGGCGCGGCTGAAAGAGCTGAAGCTGGCGCAGGGACGCCTGAAAACCGGCACCCCACCGCGACTGGATGGGCGAACCATCGACTTTTCCCGCTGCACCGAGCAACCCGGTGACGGCGTGCCGGGTGGCGACAGGGTGGCGCAGGGCGTGCCGTATTTCAGCTTCATGGGCGATTCCGCCATGCATCCGCGTCAGCTGCCGTGCTGGATTACCCAGACCAACGAGCGCACGCACGACATCATTCGCTCCGGCTTTGATCGCAGCCCGATGTTCACCGGCAAGATCGATGGCGTGGGACCGCGCTATTGCCCGAGCGTGGAAGACAAGATCAATCGCTTTGCCGGCAAGGACAGCCACCAGATTTTTCTGGAGCCCGAGGGGCTGACCACCCACGAGATTTATCCGAACGGGATTTCGACCAGCTTGCCGTTCGATATTCAATACCAGTTGGTGCGCTCGATCACCGGCCTGGAAAACGCGCACATTCTGCGGCCCGGCTATGCTATCGAGTACGACTACTTCGACCCACGCGAGCTCAAGAGCAACTTTGAAACGCGGCCGATCCAGGGTCTTTTTTTCGCCGGCCAGATCAACGGCACTACCGGCTACGAAGAGGCTGCGGCTCAGGGGTTATTCGCTGGCATCAATGCGGCGCTGCAGTGCCGAGGCGAAGAGCCATGGCTGCCGCGACGCGACGAAGCGTATTTGGGCGTGCTGGTCGATGACCTGATCACCAAGGGTGTGACGGAGCCTTACCGAATGTTCACCAGCCGCGCCGAGTTCCGCTTGCAACTGCGCGAAGACAACGCCGACGCCCGCTTGACTGAAACCGGGCGCACACTGGGCCTGGTTGACGACGTACGATGGGATGCGTTTTCGCGCAAACGCGATGCTGTTTCACGTGAAACACAGCGGCTCAAGGCGATCTGGGTCAGTCCACGCAATCTACCAGCGACCGAGTCGGAGCGTGTGCTGGGCAAGGTCATCGAGCACGAATACAACCTGGCCGATCTGCTGCGTCGCCCCGACGTCGACTATGCAACACTGCTGTCACTCGACGGCGGAAGGTACGCGCCTGACGTGCCGCTGCATGCCATTGAGATCGAGCAAATTGAGATTGCCGCCAAATACTCCGGCTACATCGATCGCCAGCACGACGAGGTCGAGCGCGCCTCGCACCTGGAACACCTCAAGATGCCGGATGATTTTGACTATGGTCAGGTCTTGGCGCTGAGCTTTGAAGTACGTCACATGCTGGCGAAATACCGACCTCAAACTTTGGGGCTGGCGTCGCGCATTTCAGGCGTGACGCCGGCAGCCATCTCGTTGTTGATGATTCATTTGCGCAAAGGGGGGCATCGAGTTTCTGCTCCGGGGGCAGCGCCCAGCGCGGCGTCTGGCAAGCCACTGGTTGTCCAATCGCAACCCGCCGAGTGAGTCCAGAAGCCATACTGCGCCAAGGCGCCACCGAGCTCGGCCTCGCACTGACCGAGGTGCAGTGCACCCGTCTGATGGCCTATGGCGCGCTCATCCTGAAGTGGAACAAGGTTTATAACCTGACGGCGCTGCGTGACCCCGCGCTGGTGCTGACGAATCACTTGCTCGACAGCCTCGCTGTCGTGGCGCCGCTTTGGCGAGAGCGGCCGCGGCGCGCGGACCCGAACGAGGGCGCCATCACGCTGCTTGACGTCGGCTCGGGTGCGGGTTTGCCGGGTGCCGTGATCGCCATCCTGCGCGACGATATCCGCGTGGATTGTCTCGATGCCGTGACCAAGAAGGTGGCCTTCGTCCAGCAGGTCGCCGCTGAGTTGGGACTACCGAACCTGCACGGGATCCACGCCCGCGTCGAGTCATTTTGGGGTGCCTACGATGTCATCAGCTCCCGCGCCTTCGCCTCGCTCGCGGAATTCTTCAGCAAATCAATGCATTTGCTGGCTCCAGGCGGGCTTTGGCTCGCGATGAAAGGGAAGACGCCAACCAGCGAGTTGGAAGAACTGCCTATTGAGGTCGATGTGTTTCACGTGGAACAACTGGCTGTCCCGGCGCTCGATGCTGAACGCTGCATCGTATGGGCCCGGAAATCTGCCCGCTGAGAGTCGAGCCCGTGCCGAATCGGGTCGCCCTCGCTTAGACTCGACGCTCTCCCAACTTTGGTGGTTTTATGTTCGGCATTGCTGACTACGGCGCGTTCGTCGCCGCTTTTCTCCTGCTTCTGGCGCTTCCCGGGCCGGGCAATCTCGCGTTGATGACTTCAACAGGAAAGGGTGGAATTCGTGGCGGGCTCGCCGCGACGTTGGGCATCATGGCGGGTGATCAGGTGCTGCTGTGGCTGGCTGTGGCCGGCGTGGCTGCGTTGCTTGCGGCCTACCCGGCCGCCTTCCGGGTGATGCAGTGGTCGGGCGCCATTTACCTGGCCTGGCTCGGCTTCAGTATGTTGACCGTCAAGGCTGGCGCTAAACCGCTCCTGAACATGCGCCCGTGTCAGTACTTGCGCCAGGCGATGTTGATCACCTTGTTCAACCCCAAGGCGATCATGTTCTACATGGCGTTTTTTCCGTTATTCATTGACCCGGTGCTTCATCAAGGGGTGCGCACGTTCGGCTTCATGGCCCTGACCATCGCCGCCCTGACCTTCGTGTATGGCCTGGCGTTTACGGTGCTCGTCCATTTTTTGGCCAGGCGGTTGCGGGCCAATCCGCGTGTGGCTACGACGATTGGAAAATTTGCCGGCGTCTTTCTGATCGCTTTTGGCGTCAAGCTGGTGACCTCTAATTAGTATGAAACTCGCCCCCCGTCTTCGCACGCTTCGCGTCGCTTTGCCAGTACCCTGCCTGGGGCAACATCAGCAGCCCGGTCACGCCGGTTGCGCGCTATTTTTCGCCTGGCCCGACGCATTTCACGCATTGTGGGTGGCGCCCAGCGCCAACGATCACTGACATGGCCAGAATTTTCTGTATTGCGAACCAGAAGGGCGGCGTCGGCAAGACGACCACCTGCGTCAATCTGGCGGCGGGTCTGGCCAAGGTGGGCCAGCGGGTACTGATGATTGATCTGGATCCGCAGGGCAACGCGACGATGGGCTCGGGCGTCGACAAGCGTCAGCTTGAACTCACGATTTACGACGTCCTGCTGGAGTCAGCGACCGTGGCCGAGGCGCGTGTACGGGCCGAAAGATGTGGCTATGACCTGATTGGCGCCAACCGCGAACTGGCCGGCGCGGAAGTGGAAATGGTGGCACTTGACCGCCGCGAAAAGCGTCTGCGCACCGCGCTGGCCTCGGTCGGGGCGCAGTACGATTTCATCCTGATCGATTGCCCGCCGTCGCTCAGCCTGCTGACGCTCAACGGCCTGTGCGCGGCGCACGGCGTCATCGTGCCGATGCAGTGCGAGTATTTCGCGCTTGAAGGGCTGACGGATCTGGTCAACACCATCAAGCAGGTGCATGCCAACCTCAACAAGAACCTGCAGATCATCGGGCTGTTGCGCGTGATGTTCGATTCGCGCATCACCTTGCAGCAGCAGGTCAGCGAGCAACTCAAAGCGCACTTTGGCAGCAAGGTGTTCGACACGGTGATTCCGCGCAACGTCCGCCTGGCGGAAGCACCCAGCTACGGCCTGCCGGGCGTGATGTTCGATCCATCGGCCAAAGGCAGCCAGGCGTTTGTGGCGTTCGCGCGCGAGCTGGTGGACAAGATGCCTCCCGCCCACGCCGGCGTGTCGCCGGACAGGGCGGTAGCGCCAGCACCCACCTTGGCCGCCGATCCCACCGCAACGCCCGAGACGGCACCAGAGCTTGCGCCTGCGGATGTAAATCTTGATCAAAAGACCGTCTAGCGCACGCCCCACGGTCGTTGACCGCTATCAATTTGATAGTCAATGAAAACCTCAACAATTCTGCTTTTGCCAGGTTGGCAAAACAGCGATCCCGACCATTGGCAAACCCGCTGGCAGGCGCTGCATGGCGACCGGCGCGTCGAGCAGCATGAATGGATGCGGCCGCTGCGGGGCGACTGGATGTCGCACCTTGAGGAAGAAGTGCTTGCGACGCCGACGCCCGTCACGCTGGTGGCGCACAGCCTGGGTTGCATCCTGGTGGCCGCCTGGGCCGCCCACTCGCGCCACACACACAAGGTGCGCGCCGCTTTTCTGGTGGCGCCGGGAGACGTCGAACGCGTCGATTTGCGCGAGCAGATCGCGGGCTGGGCGCCGATTACTCGCCAGCGCCTGGCGTTCCCCAGCCTCTTGCTGGCGGCCGGCAACGATCCCTACTGCACCATCGACCGGTCGCGCCAGTTGGCCCATGACTGGGGCGCGCGCTTCGTCGATGCCGGCGCACGCGGGCATCTCAACAGCGAATCTTGCCTGGGCGATTGGCCCGAGGGCCGCGAACTGCTTCTCGAATTCTTGAAAGATTGAAATCAATGGCCACCAAAAAACCCAAGGGCCTCGGCCGCGGACTGGAAGCGTTGCTGGGGCCGACCGCTGCGACCGGAGCGGTCGGCTTTGGCGACGACGCAGCGGCGCACAACCCCACGACGCTGCTACTCGACCAGATGGTGCCTGGCATGTACCAGCCGCGCACCCGGATGGACGAAGGCGCCTTGTACGAGCTGGCCGAGAGCATCAAGGCGCAGGGCATCATGCAGCCGATCCTGGTGCGACGCCTCGACGCGGCGAGCGCGCAGGCACAAAACGCTGAATACGAAATCATTGCGGGTGAGCGGCGCTTCCGTGCTGCCCGGCTGGCCGGCCTGGACAGCGTGCCGGTGCTGGTACGCGACGTGCCCAACGAAGCGGCCGCCGCCATGTCACTGATCGAGAACATCCAGCGCGAAGATCTAAATCCGCTGGAAGAAGCCCAAGGCTTGCAACGCCTGATCGCTGAGTTTGGGCTCACTCACGAAACCGCGGCACAGGCGGTCGGTCGTTCGCGAAGCGCCGCCAGCAACCTGCTGCGACTGCTCAATCTGGCCGAGCCGGCGCAAACCATGCTGATGGCCGGCGACATCGACATGGGCCATGCGCGTGCGCTGCTGTCGCTCGACAAGGGCACGCAGATCACCGCCGCGAACCAGATTGCCGCCAAGAAACTCTCGGTGCGAGAGGCCGAGGCGCTGGTCAAGAAACTGTCGGCCGAATTCAGCCTCACGCCGTCGCCGCGCCGCGCCAGCGACGAGAAATCGCGCGACTTGCTCCGGGTCGAAGAAGAATTGGCAGACCTGCTCACCGCCGAGGTCGAAGTGCGCATCAAGAAGCGCAGCAAGCGCGGCGGCCGGGTCGAGCAAAGCGGCGAACTGGCCATCCACTTCGGCTCGCTCGACGCGCTCAACGGGCTGATCGAGCGGCTACGGCAGATGGCTTAGGCGCGGCGCACCCGTGTGCACCTGAAAACGGGCGCCCGCGGCCACGCCACGGGACGCTGGCTTTTCAAACGGCGCGTGTGCGCTTAGGCTCGCGCAGGGCCTCGTCCACCGTGTCATCCGGCTGTTGGAAGGAGCCGTTCCATGCCATTGATTCCATTGACGCGGTCTGTCGCACGGGGCGGCGCGTTGCTGTGCGTCGTCACGGCGCAGGCCGAATCCGCGTGTCGGGCCATTTGGTTTCAACTCGGAGCAATTTCGGCGCAGGTGAAGGGTGTGGCGTCGGCCGAAACTGCCCACTGCTGGCGTTTTGCGGCGGATGCCGGCCAGGACGTGCGTCTGGCCGTGCAGTCGTGCGGCGCGAGCGTGGCGTTCAGCGTCAACGACATGGTCGACGACCGCGACCGCTACCAGATCACGAGCCAGAAAAGAAAGAAAGTGGGGTCGGTCCACCAGAAGATGCGCGCCGTGCGGCCCAAGCCCTACACGCTGACACTGTCGATCCATTGAGGGCGCGGCCGGAGCACGATGACCTCGCTCTCGTGTCTCCAAGACCGAATCGGCCTGCAATGCACGTCAATGGGAGTGACCAGCTATCAGATTGATAGTCGCGTGCCGTCTACAACGTGAAGATCTTGCCCGGATTCAGGATGTTCTTGGGGTCAAGCGCACGCTTGAGGGTGCGCATCATGTCGATCGCACCCGGGCCTGCCTCGGTCACCAGGAAATCCATCTTGTGCAGCCCGATGCCGTGCTCGCCGGTGCAAGTGCCGCCCAACGCCAAGGCGCGGGACACCAGCGCGTGGTTGAGCTTCTCGGCGGTGACGCGTTCTTCGGGGGCGTTCGGGTCCAGCAGGTAGCCGAAGTGATAGTTGCCGTCGCCGACGTGGCCGACCAGAAAGTAGGGGATGCCGCTGGCGTCGGCTTCGGCGATGGACTCCAGCAGGCCATCGGCCAGCCGCGAAATCGGGACGCAGGTGTCGGTGGCAATCACGCGGCAGCCGGGGCGCGACTGCACTGCCGCAAAATACGCGTTGTGCCGCGCGGTCCACAGGCGGGTGCGCTCCTCGGGCGTGCTGGCCCACTCGAAGGCATTGCCGCCGTGGCCGGCGGCCAGTTCCTGGACTGTCTCGGCCTGCTCCTTGACGCCGGCCGGCGAGCCGTGGAACTCCATCAACAGCATCGGCTCCTCGCGCAGCGTCAGCTTGGAATGCGCGTTGACCATGCGCACCGTGTTGACGTCGATCAACTCCACGCGCGCGATCGGCACCCCCAGCTGGATGATCTCGATGGTGGTGCGCACAGCCGCCTCAATGCTCGGGAACGAGCAGATCGCGGCCGACACCGCTTCGGGCAGCGGGTAGATGCGCAGCGTGATCTCGGTGATGACGCCGAGCGTGCCTTCGCTGCCCACCATCAGCCGCGTCAGGTCATAGCCGGCGGCCGATTTCTTGGCGCGCGTGCCGGTGCGGATCACCTCGCCGCTGGCCGTGACGACCTCGAGTGCCAGCACGTTCTCGCGCATGGTGCCGTAGCGCACCGCGTTGGTGCCGCTGGCGCGCGTTGCGGTCATGCCGCCGAGCGAGGCGTCGGCACCGGGGTCGATCGGGAAGAACAGGCCGGTGCTTTTGATCTCATCGTTCAACGCTTTGCGCGTGACGCCGGGCTGCACCGTCACGGTGAGGTCGTCGGCGTCGACCGACAGTACGCGGTTCATGCGCGCCACGTCGATGCTGATGCCACCCTGCACCGCGAGCAGATGCCCTTCGAGCGAAGAGCCGACGCCGAACGGAATGACCGGCACGCCGTACTGGCTCGCCAGCGTCACCGTATCCGCCACGTCCTGCGTGCTCTCGGCGAACACCACGGCGGCCGGTGGCGGCGCATCGAAGGACGATTCGTCGCGGCCGTGTTGAGTCCGCACCGACAGCGCCGTCGAGCAGCGCTCGCCAAAGCGCGCCTTCAGCGCGTCGAGCATGGCGGCGGGCACCTCGCGCTGCTCAAATTCAGGCAACAGATGGCTGGTCGACGCAGGGGCGTTCATGCAATGACTCCTTCAGTGCGCTCGGAGGTGAGCAACGGCTACCATTCTACAAATTGCAACTCCGAAAGACAGCGCATGAAGCAACGCCACGCTCCCGACCTGGGCGGTGGCCCGACCGTGGGTCGCTCGATACCTTTCGCCCCGTCAGGCGGCCACTGATGGGCAATCGCCTGAGCAAGATCGCCACCCGTACCGGCGACGACGGCACCACCGGGCTGGGCGACAACACGCGGGTGCCCAAGGATCACCTGCGCGTGCACGCCCTGGGGGACGTCGATGAACTCAACTCGCACATCGGCCTGCTACTGTGCGAGCCGCTACCGGGCGCGGTGCGCGAACTGCTGATCGATGTGCAGCACCAGCTTTTCAACCTCGGCGGTGAGCTGGCGGTGCCCGGCTTCACGCTGCTCAAGCACGAGGCGCTGCTGCAGCTCGATAACGCGCTGGCCGACCACAACGCGGGGCTGCCGCGCCTGCTCGAATTCATCCTGCCGGCCGGCACGCGCGCCGCGGCTCAGGCGCACGTGTGCCGCACCGTGGCGCGCCGCGCCGAGCGTGCGGTGGTGGCACTGGGGGCTACCAGCCAGCTCAACGCCACGCTGCGCCAGTACCTGAACCGCCTGTCCGACCTGATGTTCGTGCTGGCACGCGTGCTCAACCGCGTCGACGGCGGCGACGACGTGTACTGGAAGAGCGAGCGGGTCGCGCGGGCGGCGGCCGAGGCGGCCGCAACCGATGTCGAAGCGCCCGCGCCAACCCCTGATGCCGCGGGTGGATAGCGCGTCGACACGAGTCTGTTGTTCAGCCAAATAGTGACTGAAACGGCCATCCCAAGGGCACTGACAGCGATCAGATTGGAAGTGCGGCAGGGGCTTGGGGCGCGTCGCCGTGCTTTGTGCTGCGAGTCTGGGGACTACACGTCTTGTTACCAGACTTCATCCGGCACCCATCGGAACCGCGCAACAGCGACACCTGCGCGGCAGACCATGGACTTCTTATCACACAAAAAGGAAGTTCCAGCATGACCAAATCCCGCAACTTGGCCATCGCGGCTACGGCGTCCGCCCTGTGCTTGGCCGCGGGACGCGCCTGGGCGCAGGACTATCGGGATCATCCAGGGCAGAACCCAGACCTGCGGGCACAGTAGTTCCACATGCAGCAGCATCGTCCATCGCAGCGCTTCAGCAACGCCTCGATCCTGCATCAGGATATGCGTCCGGCCCGCCAGTTAACGTGAAAGACATCCGTCAGCGGACGCGGCTATGCCTGAGCTGACGTTGGCCGGGACGCGACTGTGGCGCGGTGGTAAGGCTCTCGAACGATCAG
>CAJDTV010000115.1_pt1 | contig 12985 bp, 12 predicted proteins | sample 7389921 | NCBI WGS metagenome assembly CAJDTV01 (sample SAMEA7055654, study PRJEB34461) | soil metagenome | biome: terrestrial ecosystem; feature: Peninsula; material: soil | place: Antarctica | collected 2016 | reverse complement strand
ACAGTTCATCGAGACCCAGGTCAAGTTCGAGGACGGGCGCAGCGGCAGTGTCAGCGCGACCCTGAAGATCGTCGATGCCAAGACTTTCCCCATCGTGGCGAAGGCAGCGTGATGGCCCGAAAAATTGGCGACGTCATCCTCGACGTGAAGAACATCTCACTCAACTTTGGTGGCGTCAAGGCGCTGACCGACATCAGCTTCGACGTGCGCGAGCATGAAGTGCGCGCCATCATCGGGCCTAACGGCGCGGGCAAGAGTTCGATGCTCAACTGCATCAACGGGGTCTATCAGCCGCAGCAAGGCTCCATCACCTTTCGCGGCCAGGCCTTCAGGCACATGAACTCGCGCCAGGTAGCCGAGATGGGCGTGGCGCGCACCTTCCAGAACCTGGCGTTGTTCAAAGGCATGAGCGTGCTCGACAACATCATGAGCGGGCGTAACCTCAAGATGAAATGCGGCCTGCTGGCGCAAGCGCTGCGCTGGGGTCCGGCTGAGCGCGAAGAGCTTCGGCAGCGCGAATTCGTGGAACACATCATCGACTTCCTGGAAATCCAGGCGTGGCGCAAGACACCCGTGGGGCGCTTGCCTTACGGCCTGCAAAAGCGCGTCGACCTCGGTCGCGCGCTGGCGATGGAGCCGCAGGTGCTGCTGCTGGACGAGCCGATGGCCGGCATGAACGTCGAGGAAAAGCAGGACATGAGCCGCTTCATCCTCGATGTGAACGACGAATACGGCACCACCATCGTGCTGATTGAACACGACATGGGCGTGGTGATGGACATCTCGGATCGCGTGGTGGTGCTGGACTACGGTAAAAAAATCGGCGATGGCACCCCCCAGGCGGTGCGCGGCAATGCGGACGTGATCCGGGCTTACCTCGGAACGGAGCACTGACATGGGATTTTTTCTAGAAACCCTGATGGGCGGCCTGATGGTCGGCATGCTGTATTCGCTGATCGCCATCGGCTTCGTACTGATCTACAAGGCGTCCGGCGTTTTCAACTTCGCACAGGGCGCGATGGTGCTGTTTGCCGCGCTTGCCATGGCGCGCTTTGCCGAGTGGATTCCGCAGTGGACCGGGCTGGAAAACAAGATCGTCGTCAACCTGCTGGCGTTTGCCATTGCCACGCTGATCATGGTCATAGTGGCCTGGCTGATCGAGGCGCTGGTGCTGCGCCACCTAGTGAATCAGCCCGAAATCACGCTGCTGATGGCGACCATCGGCGTCGCCTATCTGCTGGAAGGTTTTGGCCAGACCTTTTTTGGCAACGACATTTACCCGATCGACATCGGCATGCCGAAAGACCCGATCTTCATCCTCGACAAAATTTTCCCCGGCGGCTTGCTAGTCAGCCAGGAAGACCTGATTGCCGCCATGGTGGCGGCCGCACTGGTTCTGCTGCTGGCTCTGTTCTTCCAGAAGACGGGAACGGGCCGCGCGCTGCGCGCGGTGGCCGACGACCATCAGGCAGCGCAGTCGATCGGCATTCCGCTGTCGCGCATCTGGGTCATCGTTTGGTCGGTGGCCGGCCTGGTGGCGCTGGTGGCCGGTGCCGTCTGGGGCAGCAAGCTGGGGGTGCAGTTCTCACTCTCGCTGATCGCGCTGAAAGCGCTGCCGGTGGTGATTCTGGGCGGCCTGACCTCGATTCCGGGCGCCATCATCGGCGGCCTGATCATCGGCGCCGGCGAGAAGCTCTCTGAAATCTATCTCGGCCCACTGCTGGGCGGTGGGATTGAAACCTGGTTCGCCTACGTGTTGGCACTGGTGTTCCTGCTGGCGCGCCCGCAGGGCCTGTTCGGCGAAAAAATCATCGACCGGGTCTGACCGGCAGGACAACAAGACATGCTTTACCGAGAAAACGGCCAGTTCAAGACGAACTACCGAGCCGATCAGCAGATCTTCCCAATTCTGCAAGACCGTGTCGTGCTCGCCCTGCTGCTGGCCGTGGCGTTCGTCATCGTGCCGCTCACGGCGCCCGAATACCTGTTCCGCGCAATCCTCACGCCATTTCTGATCCTGGCGCTGGCGGCCATCGGCCTGAACATTCTGGTCGGCTATTGCGGCCAGATTTCTCTCGGCACCGGCGCCTTCATGGCGGTGGGCGCGTATGGCGCCTACAACTTCATGGTGCGCATCGACGGCATGCCCCTGGTTCCGGCGCTGCTGCTGGGCGGCTTGTGCTCGGCGGGCGTCGGCGTGATCTTCGGGGTGCCGTCGCTGCGCATCAAGGGGCTGTATCTGGCGGTGACCACACTGGCCGCGCAGTTCTTCATCGACTGGGCGTTTCTGCGCATCGCGTGGTTCACCGACAACTCGTCATCGGGCTCGGTCAGTGTGGCCGGCCTGAACGTGCTGGGTTACTCGCTCGACACGCCGGTGCAGAAATACCTGTTTTGCCTGTGCATCGTGGCCGTGCTCGCACTGGTAGCCAAAAATCTGGTGCGCGGCGCGATCGGGCGCGAGTGGATGGCGATCCGCGACATGGACGTGGCGGCGGCGGTGATCGGCATCCGCCCGATGTATTCGAAGCTCACAGCTTTTGCCGTGAGCTCGTTTTTAGTCGGCGTCGCCGGTGCGCTGTGGGGCTTCGTGCACCTTGGCGCCTGGGAGCCTGCGGCGTTTTCACTCGACCGCTCGTTCCAGCTCTTGTTCATGATCATCATCGGTGGCTTGGGCTCGATCATGGGCAGTTTCTTCGGCGCCGCGTTCATCGTGTTACTGCCCATTTTGCTCAACCAGGTGCCGCGCTGGTTCGGCCTCACGGTCGACATCTCCACGTCTTCGCACCTCGAACTGATCATCTTCGGTGCGCTTATCGTGTTCTTCCTGATCGTGGAACCCCATGGCCTGGCAAGGCTGTGGTCGACCGCCAAGGAAAAGCTGCGACTCTGGCCATTCCCCCACTAGATTTTTCGATGAAGTTCAACCTGCACGCCCTCGTGCCCATTCCAAGGAGACAACCATGAAGCTGAAATCACTCGCGCTCACGGCAGCGGCCCTCGCGCTCGGCACGTCCGCGCTGGTGGCCACCGCGCCGGCCGAGGCGCAAGCCAAGGAGCAGTTCTTCCCACTGCTCGCCTACCGCACTGGCCCGTACGCACCCAACGGCACGCCCTGGGCCAACGGCAAGGTGGACTACATCAAGATGATCAACGCCCGCGATGGCGGCATCAACGGTGTCAAGCTGACCTATGAAGAATGCGAGACGGGCTACGCCACCGACAAAGGCGTGGAGTGCTATGAGCGCCTCAAGAGCCGCCCTGGCGTGACGGTGTTCGACCCTCAGGCCACCGGTATCACTTTCGCCCTGACGGACAAGGCACCACACGACAAAATCCCGTTGATGACGCCCGGTTACGGCTTGGCGGCGTCTGCAGACGGCAACGCGTTCCCCTGGAATTTCCCTCTCATGGGCACCTACTGGACCGCGATGGACATCGTGCTCCAGCATCTGGGCAAGGTTGAGGGCGGCATGGACAAGCTCAAGGGCAAAAAGATCGCCTATGTGTACCACGACTCGCCGTTTGGCAAGGAGCCGATCCCGGTGCTGCAGGAGCGCTCCAAGATGCACGGCTTCCAGGTTCAGATGCTACCCGTCACGGCCCCGGGCCTCGAGCAAAAGGCCACCTGGTTGCAGGTGCGCCAGGCCAAACCCGACTACGTTGTGCTGTGGGGCTGGGGTGTGATGAATTCCACCGCGCTGAAGGAAGCGCAAGCCACCGGCTTCCCGCGCGACAAGATGTACGGCGTCTGGTGGGCGGGAGCCGAGCCCGACGTGAAGGACGTGGGTCAGGGCGCCAAGGGCTATCACGCGCTGGCTCTCAATACGGCTGGCCAGCAACCCAAGGTAATGCAGGACATCCTCAAATATGTGCATGCCAAGGACGAGGGCAGCGGCCCGAAGGACGAGGTGGGCTCGGTGCTGTACACGCGCGGCGTCGCCATCCAGGCGCTCGCCGTCGAAGGAGTGCGCCGCGCCCAGGAGCGCTACGGCAAGGGCAAGGTCATGACCGGCGAGCAGGTGCGCTGGGGGCTGGAAAACCTGGCCATCGACGACAAGCAACTGGCCAGGCTCGGAATGACGGGTGTGATTGCTCCGCTGTCGACCTCGTGCGCCGACCACATGGGCTCGCATTCGGCACGTATCGAGACCTGGGACGGCAGCAAATGGATCGTCGCGCCGGAGTTCATCCAGGCCGACGAGCAGATCCTCAAGCCGATGGTCAAGGCTGCCGCCGACAAGTACCTCGCCGACAAGAAGCTGACCCGGCGTACGGCTGCGGAGTGCCAGTCGTAAGGCCGTCGCTCTCTCGTCTTTGCGCCGCCCACGCGGCGCAAGGGCAAAGCGGCTCGTTGCGAACCCTCCGAGCCACCATTTGAAAGCGCAGCAACGTGTGCGCTTTCAAATGCAACGCGCAACACCATGAGCACACCCCCCATCCTTCTCAACGTCAACGGCATCGAGGTCATCTACAACCACGTGATCCTGGTGCTCAAGGGCGTCTCGCTCACCGTGCCCGAAGGCGGCATCGTCGCGCTTCTGGGCGGCAACGGTGCCGGCAAGACGACCACGCTGCGCGCCATCAGTAACCTGCTGGCGGGCGAGCGCGGCGCCGTCACCAAAGGCAGCATCGAACTGCGCGGCGAGCGCATCGACAAGCTCAGTACTTCCGACATGGTCAACCGTGGCGTGGTCCAGGTGATGGAGGGGCGTCACTGCTTCGGCCACCTGAGCATCGAGGACAACTTGTTGACCGGTGCCTATACGCGACGCGACGGCCGCGCCGCCATTGCCACTACGCTGGAAAAGGTCTACACGTACTTCCCGCGCCTGAAGACGCGCCGCGCCAGCCAGGCGGCCTACACCTCGGGCGGCGAGCAGCAAATGTGCGCCATTGGCCGCGCGCTCATGGCCAACCCGAGCATGGTGCTGCTGGACGAGCCTTCGATGGGACTGGCGCCGCAGTTGGTCGACGAGGTGTTCGCCATCGTCAAGGATCTGAACGAAAAAGAGCGCGTGACCTTTCTGCTGGCCGAGCAGAACACCAGCATGGCGCTGCGCTTTTCCGATTACGGCTACATCCTGGAAAACGGCCGCATCGTGATGGACGGCGAAGCCAAAAGCCTGCGCGAGAACGAGGACGTCAAGGAGTTCTACCTCGGCGTGGGTGGCGCCGACCGGAAGAGTTTCCGAGACGTCAAAAGTTACAAGCGCCGCAAACGGTGGCTCGCATGACCGATCACTACGACGCACTGGAAACTCGCGACCCGGCCGAGCGCGAGCGCGCTATGTTGGCGGCGCTGCCGGCGCAGATTGCGCGGGCGCAGACTGCGGCGCCGGCGTTCGCCCGCATTCTTGCCGGCGTCGATGCAACGGCCGTCGTCACGCGCGAGGCGTTGTCCCGACTGCCGGTCACGCGCAAATCAGAGCTGGTGGCGCTACAAAAAGACGCCCGCGCTCGCAATCTCGGCGACCCCTTCGGCGGCTTCGCCACGGTGGCACGTGGGCCACGCATGCCGCGCGTGTTCGCCAGCCCTGGCCCGATCTATGAGCCCGAAGGCGTAGCGCGCGATTACTGGCGCACCGCCCGTGCACTGCACGCTGCAGGATTTCGTAGCGGTGATTTGGTGCACAACACCTTCAGCTATCACATGACGCCGGCCGGATCGATGATGGAGTGCGGCGCCCACGCCCTGGGCTGTACGGTGTTTGCGGGCGGCATTGGCCAGACAGAGCAGCAGATCGAAGCCATCGCCGAGCTGCGCCCGACCGGTTACGTCGGCACACCGAGCTTCCTCAAGATCATTCTGGAAAGGGCGGCCGAAATAGCGATTGCGCTGCCGTCACTCACCAAAGCGCTGGTGTCGGGAGAGGCGTTCCCGCCAAGTCTGCGCGACTGGGTTGGCGCACGCGGGGTCACGGCGCTGCAGTGCTATGCCACGGCCGACCTCGGCCTGATTGCCTATGAGACCGCGGCGCGACAAGGACTGGTGCTCGACGAGGGCGTGCTGGTTGAAATCGTGCGCCCCGGCACCGGCGATCCGGTGCCTGACGGCGAGGTCGGCGAAGTGGTCGTCACCACATTCAACCTCGACTACCCGCTGGTGCGCTTCGGCACCGGTGACCTGTCCGCCGTGCTGCCGGGTGGCTGCCCGAGCGGGCGCACCCACACGCGCATCAAGGGCTGGCTCGGCCGTGCCGACCAGACCACCAAGGTGCGCGGCATGTTCGTGCACCCCGGGCAGGTGGCCGAAATCGCTCGGCGTTTTCCGGAAGTGCGGCGCGCGCGCCTAGTGGTCGAAGGCGAGATGGCCGACGATCGCATGACACTCAAACTGGAATGCGCCGTCGGTGCGAGCGGCCTCGCGAATCGCATTAGCGAGGCGATCCGTGAAGTGACCAAGCTGCGCGGCGCCGTCGAACTGGTCCCCTCAGGCAGCCTGCCGAACGACGGCAAGGTCATCGAGGACGCGCGCAGCTACCGCTGAATGTTCAGGAAAGGGGGCTGAGAAGCCGGCGGAACCGAAGCGCCCCAGACGATGAACTGGCCCTGTGCGAGCGACTGCTTGAGCATATCGATCAGGGGCTTGGCGCGCTGATGCAGGCCCACGTGCAAGGTTTCAGCCTCATCGGCGTGACCTTCGACGGCGTAGGCGTCGGTGTTGTGGCGGTTTTCGGTGCTATCCCGGCCAATCGCGGCTTCGAGCGCTGAGATCGCTGCGGGCATTTGGTCGACCGTAAAAATACCTTTGGCCCCAGAATCTTTGCCGGTGATTTCGAGCAGCTGGCGCGCGTTGCCCTCAAGCATCAGCACGTCGCCCGTCGCTTTCGACTGGAATCGGTAAAGCATGTCAGTTACCTGTAGATGTAGTCACGGGCGAAAGGGTACACGGATTGGGCGCCGCGCATCGAGCCGGTCGCCACCTTGCCGTCGGGCTTGGCTGAGAGCATCTGGTGCAGCGCAATCCAGCCCTGTTCGAAGCTCATGGCCGAGCCGGCGAGATACAGACGGTATGCACGCAGGATGCGCTCGGCACGGTCGTTCCCGTTCTGACCGGCGCTGCGCTGCAGAACCTCCCGTGCCTCGTCCAAACGGGCTTCCAGTGCATCGGACCAAGCCCACAAGGTGCGCGCGTAGTGGGGACGCAGGTTTTCGGTGTCGACCATTTCCAATCCGGCCTCGGCCGTTTCGTGCAGCAGTTGCGCCACATGCAGCAGTTCGCCGCCCGGAAAAATGTACTTCTCAATGAAGTCGCCCATGCCGGCCCCGAGCTCGACGTAGTCGGGACGCCCGGCCGTGATGCAGTGGTTCAGTACTAATCCACCAGGCGCCAGCCAACCGTGGATCAGCTTGAAATAGGCCGGCATATTGGCAGCTCCGACATGCTCGAGCATGCCCACCGAGGCGATCTTGTCGAACGGGTGCTCAGGCTTGAGCTCTCGGTAGTCGAGCAACTTGATTCGCACGCGCCCTTGCAGTCCCCGTTCCTGGATCAGCCGGTTGACATGCGCGTACTGATGTTTGGACAACGTGATGCCGGTGGCATCGACACCGTAATGCTCTGCGGCCCATAGGAGCAAACCACCCCACCCAGCGCCGATGTCGAGAAAGCGTTCGCCTGGTTTGAGCACAAGCTTGCGGCAAATGTGATCGAGCTTGGCCTGCTGCGCCTGTGCCAACGTCATGTCGGGGCGGCGGAAATAGGCGCACGAGTAGACCTGCAGCGGATCGAGCCACAGCGCGTAGAACTCGTCGGAAACGTCGTAATGAAACTGGATGTGCTCGGCGTCCCGGTGCAGCGAGTGCGCATTACGCGACTTGGCGCGGCGCATCACGTTGCTCCACCAGCCCGGATCGGTGAGCGCTGGGCTCGCCGGCAGAAGGCCCACGATCGCCGAGGTCAAGTCCCGCATGGCGCCTTCGATTTGCACCCGGCCCTCCACATAGGCCTCGCCGATCGCGCCGATCTGGCTGGACGCGAGCTTGCGCAGCACCGACCAGTCGGAAAACGCCAGCGTAACCCGCGAGCCCGCCTTGGCCACACGCCGGCCGTCGGGCAATTGCACCGCGATCGGAACAGACAACCCGGCGAGCCGGGACTCAATCTTGGGGATCAGGGTTTCCATGAAAAACATTCTTGCCAGCGAATGTGCATTCGTCAATCAGCCGAGACTGACAACGGATACCACTATTTGGAAATATATTATTCACCACTAAAGTCTGGTTTAATCGATGTCAACCGGCTGGAGAACCAGTGTTGACGCGGGTTTCAGGCGATTCATGGGTGTCCACGATTTGAATTTTCATTTGCCGGTTTGCGATGCTCCCGCGACTGACCGAGCCCGGGTGAAGTATGAACGTGGGCAGGACGCTGTTTGCGCAGGCGATGGAGTTCGTTCGCTGGAAGCCGCTCGGGCGCATCATCGAGTGACACAAGGGCGATGCCGGAGTGCGCACACCGGGCTGTGCCGACTTGTTCCGGGTCATGGCCTTCGCCCAGCTCACGTGGCGCGAGTCGCTGCGCGATATCGAGGCTTGCTTGGCCATCAATCAGGCCAAGCTGTTTCACGTGCGGATGGAGCCGGCGCCCGCGCGATCGACGCCAGCCGATGCACTGCACCTGCACGACTGGCGCATCTAGCAGCCACTGGCCCAGCGGCCGTGCGTGCGCGCCAGAGCGCTGCATGACCAAGAGCCAAAATCGATACTCGATCTCGATACGAGCGTCTATGCGCTCGATTCCACCACGATCGACTTGTGCCTGATCCACCAAGGCGGCTATCAAGCTGCGCAAGCTGCTGGATGGACTTGCGTAGCGACTCCATCCCGACCTTCATCCAGATGGCCGGCGTCAACTATCTTGCCGCGGCGGCCGCTAATTGTCGCCAACCATCCAGATCAGCGGCCCCAAGTTGCACGACGTCAACCTGCTGGACATCCTGCCCATCGAGGCTGGCGCGTTCTACATGATGGATCAGGGCTAAGTGGACTTTGCAAGACTGTACGCAATACTTCAGGCAAGGGCGTACTTCGTCACCCGGACAAAGGAGTGCATGAAGGCGCGGCGCGTGTACTCGTCCCCCGACGCAGCGCGATAGCGGCGTGATCTGCGACCAGCAGGTCAAGCTCAGTTGCTTCCATGCGGCCAAGGACTATCCGGCCCATCTGCCGTGCGTTCGCTTCACGGACCCCGAGTCTGGCAAGACGCAGGTCTTCCTGGCCAACAACAAGAACACGGCCTCACCAGCCTTGACAATTGCAGCTTTGTACCGGAGCCGATGGTAGGTCGGGCAGTTCGTCAAATGGATCAAGCAGCACCTACGCATCAAGCATTTCCTGGCCGCCCGCGAGAACGCGCTGGAGACACCTGTCTGGTGCGCCGTGGCCACCTATGTGCTGATCGCCATCGCCCGCAGAAAGCTTCACCTCGATGCCTCGCGCTACTCATCACCACAGATTTAGTCGGTCTCGGTTTTCCAGAGAGCCCGCCTTTCATGCGCCTTGGGGCCAGATCGGCCCCCTGTCAGACCTACCAGTCGCAGATAACCAGTTGATCTTGTTTGACTTTTAACTGGACACTACTGGAGTAATTCATCCACCTTCTGGGCCCGGCTTAACGTGGGCCGCAACTTCCCGGCCATGACCTTGGGTCCAAGTCGCTGCGCTGGTGGAGCTGTGCGCCAAGATCGAAGTGCCGCCGGCCCGACTGACTGACGCCACCCTGAAAGACAAAAAAAAGAACCCCGAGGGAGTTCTTTTTCAATTGGTTGCGCGAGCAAGATTTGAACTTTGGGTTATGAGGCGACAAACCAGACATAGTTTCAATCGACTCCAACCACCCAAACCAGACTTTATTCTGTCACTTCCACTCTTAAATAGTGCTTTTTGTACCATGACATCCAATGCCTGCACACCAAATAAACCCGGCCCTAGTGTCATTATACGCACGGCCGCCGTAAGCCAGCACACTGAGCATGCGACCATTGGGTAACATCACTGGCCTGCAACGAACCACGGCTTTCAGCGCCGACTTCGGCTTGAGCCACTTTCGTCAGGTATGCCGACCGGCTGGTTAGTCCACCTGCTCCGACTCAATGTCATGTGGCCGCTGGAGAAGCTATCGATCCGGTAGCTTCTCGGTATCCTGCCGCGGTGGCCCTATTCATCACCGCGCTAACACGGCATTTCTGATGCTGGGCAAGACGAGCAGCTCAGACGTCGTATCGGACTTCCATCACCTCACTGGACATGGCGATCACATGGAAGCGGTAGCAGCTGATCTGCGCATTGGGCAACGCCGTGCCCACGGCTCTGGCGTAGGCCGCGAGAGGGTTGGTTCATGCCACCAGCTTGAACCGCTCATCATTGGCAAGCTCGGCAAGAATCTGCGGGCTCTTTTGAGCGATGGCGATGAGCGCCTTTGCTGCCCCAGTAGGCTGGCGGCGCCCTTGCTCCCAGCCCTGCAGTGTCCTGACGGAAACGCCAAGCAATGCGGCGAACTGAGATTGAGAGAGGCCTGAGCCCTTGCGGGCAGCGATCACGGGGGAGTAGGCGGCAGTAGTTTTTCCCTCTGCCATTTGATGCGCAGACTCGATCAGTTCTGCCTCAAGATCACGCGTCGCTTCCCATGCCGCCAGTTCGGCGTCAGTCATTGGCTTGGAGACTTTTTTCGACAGCATTGCGTAACTCCTTCAAGGTGGATGCCTTGAGCGTGTCCAGTTTGCTCTTGGCGTACATGATCAACAAAACGACTTCTCCAGCCTCGGTGCGAGTGAAGTAGATCACCCGAACGCCGCCAGATTTGCCAGCGCCTGCGCGGGTCCAGCGGACTTTGCGAACACCGCCAGATTGGGCGACAACATCGCCCGCCTCTGAATGATCGGCAATGTATGCACAGAAATCGCCGCGCTCTTCTTCAGTCCAGTAGTGTGGCCACGTGCGCTGGAAAATGGGCGTCTCAACTACTGTCTGCATCTTTTAATTGTACGTCAATGGCGTATATTACGCAATGCAAAGCCATAGAGTGGCTTGTACCTCGCCGCTGATCTCAACCCGTGCGGCCTGCCGCGTGATCATGTGGCTCATTGTTTTCCTTTGTACTGCCAATCACAGGATGGCCTCCTGGATCGGAGATCTTGAGCGCTGCGTGGCGTGGACATGGCTCGCTGGCAAGCAAGAGTCCAGGGCGCCTTGTCCGGGGCAGGCAACGTGCCTTGCCCATCTCAATCGGCAGGTTGGCTTGCTGCGTCACTTTGAAGAGCTGGCCGCAGTGGGCTACGGTTACATCGAGCAACCGGGGAATTTTGCTCAGATGCTCCACACGGAGTGACGAGGAGCCCTTGCAATCAACCACGGCCCTCACCTAGAATTGGTTCCACGAGCTTCCTCCACGAAGCCCGCCTGAAGTTAATCTTCACCCTGATATTCGGATATAGATCGACCGCATTGCTCTTGTACGCCTAGGCGTCAGCGACTCTGTGGTCAAGGCTACACGCCACAATTTTGAAATCGGCCTCCGATTTCAAGCGACGGTACCTTCGCATCACTTGAGACCTGCATAGGTCTCCCGCTCTGCCGTGGGTCTGACGACTTCAAGGCTCCGCGGCAAGGGCTATTGCGCCCGGATCAAATCGGCTTTTCAGCCGAAAACCCCTCTTTCGTTTTTTACGTAGTGCACTTGCGCTGGGACGATCTATGCACGTCACATTTTTGTCGCCTTTCTGGCCGCACATTCGTGCAGCCCTTCACATTCCCGACTCACTGGTCGGGGCTGCCGCATTGCTGCACTCCGCGATTGAGCACGTCGCGTGCGCTGAAAATCGCTGGCCGGACAGCGTACTTACTGGATGGAAACAGGTGCTGCAAGCAGTGCACCGCGAGCTGATGGTGACAGCCAAGGCCGACGACCGGTTCGCCTCGCTGATCATGAGCGAGCCGACGTCTGCAGCCGCACGGATGGTTGAAATCCAAGCCCGTCGCGTCGACGTGCTCGAGCGCATACGCTCAGCCGTCTTGGGCCGGGCCATTGTTCTTGCCTGTATTAGAAAATCTGGGCTCAGCCAGAGTTTGCTCGATGGCACCTATTGGTTTCACAGAGGCCGCAGTAATTGGCTTGCTCTGGCCAAATCAGGTATCACAGATCTTGAGGTTGTCCATCAAATCCGAAGCGGGACAAGCGGTGTGGTCCATGGATTTCTTGGAGAAGTCCAACAAGTTCTGGAGACGTCCATCCAAGCCCATGAAGAGGTGCTGAAAACACTGACCGCGCCCCAAAATTATGCGACGCCAACCATATTCGAACCACCTGCAGTTGACGAAACGGCCCCCTCCGCTCTTGATCTCGAGAGTAGTGATATTGATGCTTCGCCGGAAACGGCGGAACAGCAAGAGCATGTCACTGCGTCGCCTGATATCCAGGCCCGCCTGCGTTCAGCGGACTATTCCAATGTGCCAACCAAGTTCGGAATCGCTGACAACGATCATCTGTCGCCAGCTGATCTCAGGCTCGTCACGTCAAAACGTCATGAATTTCTAATTGGTTCCGATCCGAGAAAGTCGGCTCTGGCGTGCTGGTATCTGGTCAGCTTGTCCGTCGGATTCCAAGACCGACAGGTTCTTGGATTACCCATCGGCTTCAGGGCCGGCCACTCGATTTGGCTGGAGCTAGACCATGGCGCTTGGGGCTGGGATCGACGTGCATACCGGTTTGAAGAACAGCGTGCAGATGCACCGCCAGACATCGACATTGTTCCCTGTCCCATGCCCAGGATGGTGATAACTCGACTGCTGGAAATGCGTAAAAAAAATCCCCATGCGGCGTCACTTCTGGACCTCATGAAAACCGAGATTCCAGATCTGGAATCCCCCGAGGGTCTCAAGAATGCTAGGAGGCTGTCGGACTTGAGCCTGGCATGTCTGCCAGATGGGAGCTGGCTGCAAGTTTTTTTCGAGGCGCGACGTTGTCGGCTCGCCTGACGCATCC
>CAJDTV010000082.1_pt1 | contig 13135 bp, 9 predicted proteins | sample 7389921 | NCBI WGS metagenome assembly CAJDTV01 (sample SAMEA7055654, study PRJEB34461) | soil metagenome | biome: terrestrial ecosystem; feature: Peninsula; material: soil | place: Antarctica | collected 2016 | reverse complement strand
AGGAGCGCCAGCGTATCGAGTCGCTGGTCAGCCGCGAGATCGAGGAACTGTTCCACGGACGCAACTTGATGTGAGCAAAAGCCCACCGCAAGGTGGGCTGCTCAGCATGTCCCAACGGAAGCCGTCTTCGCCAGGCGGCTGTCACGTTCGGCCGCTCGCTCGCGAACTCCCACCTGGAAAGTGCCTTCGTTGACCGCGCACACATGCGGATTCTCAGCCAAACGGTCCCCCGCGCATGAGAACAGCACTTGACTCGTGGCGATCAACTTGCTCGTCGTCGTGCTGGCGGTTGCGACGGTGAGTGTCCGTCCGCGAGGTCGGTCGGCGCGTGAGAACACGAGAACACGCCGCGTGGATCGCATCTTGCACGCCGCGGATCGCTAGTCCAGCAATCCCCGACGTAGTGCGTAGCGCACCAGCTCGGCGGTATTGCGCACGGCAATCTTCGTCATGACCCGGGCTCGGTGGTTTTCCGCCGTTTTGGTGCTGATCGAGAGTTGGCGGGCAATCTCCTTGGTGGTCAGGCCTTCGGCGATAAGCCGGAAGACCTCGCGCTCGCGCGCGGTGAGCAGCTCGTAGCGATCGTCCGGTATACGCTCGGGGTGTTGTAGCTGTTCGGCCAGTGCGTGCGACGCATGCGGCCCGAAATGCCCACGCCCTGCGTACACACTTCGTACCGCGGCGAGTAGTTCGGCGGCGGCGCTGTCCTTGACTAGATAGCCACTGGCACCGGCACGTACAGCTTGGAGCACGTACTGATCTTCTTGATGCATGGTCAGCACCAGTATGCGTGTGTTCGGCAGATCCTGCGCCAAGCGGCGGATTACCTCGATGCCGTTCAGCCGTGGCATTGAAAGGTCGGTAATGACAATATCCGGGTGCGTGGCCAACGCTTGGTCAATCGCCTCGACGCCGTCGGCCGCCTGCCCGACGACCGCGATGTCGCCATCACTTTCCAGGATGGCGACAAGGCTTTCACGAACTAGGTTGTGATCGTCCACGAGCAGGACGCGGATCGGTCTGCGCGGCATGTGAGTACCCTGCACGGCATCTGCATGCCCGTCAAGCGCTCGACTGCATGTGCCGCTCAGCAACTTTCCAGTGGTACCACGGCGCGCAGACGGGTGCCGTGGCCGGCAACAGAGTGCAATTCGAGCTGGCCATTGAACAATTGCAGGCGTTCCCGGATGCTGCCCAGGCCGATGCCGCCGGCGCATCGCGCGGACGTCGGGTCGAACCCGCAACCGTCATCGACAATCTGCAACTGCATGCGGCCCCCGCGTTCAACCAGATACACCAACACGCTGCGCGCGCCAGCATGCTTGACCACGTTGTTGAGTGCTTCCTGGGCGACGCGGAAGAGCAGCGTCTGCAGCGCGTCGCCGAGCGTGGGCATCGGTTCGATCTCCACTGTGATCGCGATGCCGGCAGCTTCGCCAAGACTGCGCGCCAGCCAGCGTAGCGCCGGTTCGAGACCGAGGTCATCGAGAATCGGTGGCCGCAACAGACGCGAGAGCTGACGCGTATCGTCGAGGGTCTCGGCACACAGTGCAACCGCGCCATCGACGCTGGCGCGCAAAGCCCTGAGTTCCGCCGGCAGCGAGTCCGCGATTTGCGCGAGGCGGTGCTTGAGCGCCGTCAGATTCTGACCCACACCATCATGCAGGTCGCGCGCGAGCCGACGCCGCTCGTCCTCCTGGACTTGCAGCACCGAGCGACCCAGCCGACGGAATTCGCGCTCGCTCGCTTCGAGTCGATCCAGCAGCTGCTGATAGCGCATGTGGGCTTCGCTGGGCGTGGAATCATCGTCGCGACTCACGGTGTACGCTCGCCCGACTTTGCATGCGGCGCGGACGAATCGGGCGCGTGCTGAAATTCGGCGGGAAGCTTGGCCTGGAAGCTGGCGCGCGCGGCTGCAGCCGCGCGCTCGGCATCGGTCGCCGCGGCGTTGTCGCCAGCGAGGTGCTGCGCGCGCGCGCCCAACGTGTGGATTTGCGACGCGTTGAGGACCTCGCTGCCCTGCATCAGGCTGGTTGCTTCGTGGTAGGCGCGCACGGCGCTCGCTGCATCGTGCGCGGCGAGTGCCTGTCGCATGGCCAAGGTCAACCAGCCCAGCCGCAATTCGGCATTGCCGAGAGCTGCGGTGGCGGCATCCAGTCCGCTGTCGCCGCGCGGATCGATCCGCGCGCGTAGCAGCGCGACCCACAGCTGCAATTCGCGCACGCCAGAGGCGTCAGCCAGTGGCGTGGCGCGATCCAGCGCAGCGATTGCGCCGTGCTGGTCGCCCTGCTGCAGTGCCAGTTGGGCGCGCACGATTTCGACGCCAGCGCGCTGTTCACTGGAGGCGTCGGGATCGCCGGCGTCAAGCAACTTGAGTTCACGCTGGGCTTCGGCCAAGGCGCCTGCGGCAAGCAGCGCCTGTACACGCAACAGACGCGTGTCGGCTTCACCCCGCTGGTCATTGCGCTGAGTGAAAAGGTCGATGGCCTTGTCGGTCTGCGCAAGCGCGCCGGCCACGTCGCCTTGCATCAGTGCCAGCTTGGCCAGATTGCGCCGGCTGACAGCCGTTTCTTCGGGCATCTGCAGCTTCTCGGCTTCGGCCAGCGCGCCTTCCTGCAGCTTGCGCGCCTCCTGCCAACGGCCGCGCGCCGCCGCCAGCAGGCCAAGGTTCTGTCCGGTGCGAACACGACCAGTGTCTCCCAGGCCCGCTTCGCTTTCCGCCGTGCGTTGCCAGTAGCTCTGCGCATCGTCGTAGCGACCAAGCTGGAAGTTGGCAAAGCCGATATCGTTGAGTGCCTGGGCCAGCCCATGTGCATCGCCGACGCGCTGCCAGCCCTGCAACGCACGACGGTAGGCGTCGAGTGCTCCGTGATAGTCGCCGCGCTCCTCAGCCAGTATGCCAAGTTCGTTGTCCACGGCAGCCAGCCCCTTGCGGTCGTCCAGCTCGACCGCCAGCTCGCGAGCCTGCGCGAGCGCGCTGCCGGCAGCGTCGAAGGCGCCGCGCAGGCTCAATACGTTGGCCAGGTTGCGCAGGCTGGTGGCCAGACCGCGACGGTTGCCCACCTCACGTTGGAGCGCCGCTGCTTGGCGGTATTGCTCCTCGGCGTTGGTGGTCTGGCCGAGGCGGCCGTAGCCGATGCCGATCGCGTTGGTTGTTTCCGCCACGCCAAGCAGATTGCGGCCACGCTTGAACAGCACCAGCGCGCGCACCAGGTAATCGTCGACGGCACGCTGCGCCTCACCCTGCATGATCGAGAATTTGCCCAGCTCGAACCAGGAGCGGGGGTCGTCGCTGTCGCGGGCGGTGAGTTGGGTCAGCCTGGCGATCGCGGCGCGGAAATCCCCGCCATCACCCTGCGCCCGCGCCAGCTGCAGGTCGGCCAAGGTATCGTCGGGCGTTTCGGCAAGTTGTGCCCGCCATTGCGCGATCGCGTCGGGGACATCGCCATTGTGCAGCGCCCGTTCCGCAGCAAACACGCGTTGCAGTCGGATCGGTGCCGGGCCGGCGGCGCGCTGCCCTTGCTCGATGGCGTCGAGCGCCACATCGCGCTCGCCGATCGCCTGCGCCAGGTGAAGCTGGACGCGCCACAGCACCGGGTCGTTGCGATCACGCCGGGTAATGTCGCGCAGGGCGGTCAGTGCAGCGGGAATCTTGTCCTCGTCACGCGCCTGCAGGGCGGCCCCGAACGCATCCAGCACGGTGACGCTGGCAGGCAGCTTCAGGTCGGGCAGGGGCGTATGCGCGCCGAGCGCCCTGGCCAGGGCGGGTTCGGTCAGCCAGTCGTGCAAGGCGGCAACCGCATCGGTGGCAAGTGGTCCGTCCACGGTTTGCGGCACGGCGTCGTTCTGACCCAGCTCGGCGTGCACGTACCAGCGACTGTCGCGCTGGCGCAGATCCGCGGACAAGGTGCGATCGGCCACCGCCAGACGACGCAGCGCGGCGGGGTCGGGGGCGCTGCCGGCGGCATCCATCTGGCGCAGCGCCTGGAGGGTTCGATCGGTATCGACGCTGGCGACGCCTGGGGTGGCGAACAGGGTGGCGCGAAGGTAGGCGTCCAGCGCGACCAGGCGCGGCGCCGGCAGCGCCTGACCGCGCAGCGGCACCACCAGCACCCGGTGCAGCGGTGGCGACGCGGCGACCGCAGCCGGTTTGTCGTGCGGCATCCACCATAGCGCGCCCGCAACGCCGATCGCGGCGAGCAAGATCACCGTGGCGAGCCAGGTGCCACGGCGTGCGCGAAAATCGCGCGGCATCGCGCGATGATCGATCGCCTTGATCACCGCGGCCGCATCCGGCAACCGGTGCGCCGGGCGCGGTCGCAACAGCCGCGCGACGAGTCGGGCGACCCAGGCCGGCAAGTCGGGGCGTTCACGGGTGACGGGTGGCGGGGTACGGACCAGCCTCTGGGCGATCGCCTCGGCGACAGTGGCGCTCTGGAACGCCTGCGCGCCGGTCAGCATCTCGTGCAGGATCAGCCCAAGCGCGTACAGATCGCTTCGCGCGTCAACCGGATCCCCGCGCGCCTGTTCTGGTGAGAGGTAGTCGGGGGTGCCGATCACCGCACCGGTGCCGGCGAGGGTGAGGCCGCTACTGGCGAGCGAACGGGCCACGCCGAAGTCGCTGATGTACGCGTTGCCCGCGCGGTCGATCAGCACGTTTGCCGGTTTCAGGTCGCGATGCACCACCAGCCGCGCATGGGCGGCCTGCAGGCCGAGCGCGATCTGCCGTGCGATCCGTAGTGCGTCGTCCAGCGGCAGGGCGCCACGATCGATCAAATGATCGAGCCCTTCGCCGTCGACGTAATCCATGCTGATGAGCCAGTGGCCATCGTGTTGGGCGAGGTCGTGGATTCGCACCACGTGCGGGCTCGAAACCTGACGCGCCAACAACAGCTCCTGGCGGAAGCGTTCGAACGAGTCCGGCCGGGTCGCCAACTCCGGCCGCAGCAGCTTGATGGCCACCGGCACGTCGAGCGCCGTGTCATGGGCACGATAGACCACGCCCATGCCACCCACCCCGAGCAGCGCCTCGATACGAAAACGCCCGGCTAGCATGCTGCCGGGCGCCAGATCGAGGTGCGCATAGATGCCGGTGGCGGTCGGCTGGCTCGTCATGTCTGCATGGCACGCTCGGCGAGGATGCTGTTCCAGTCAAGCGGTGACGATGGGTACAGCGCCAGCTCATCGCGCGCACGATGCGCGATGAGCCACAGGGCAGTACGGTCGGCAAACGCCTCCAACAGCTCCAGGTCGAGTGTGGTCAGGGGCAGACCCGGTTCGCAGCGGTCGGCGTAAATCGCACCGAGGACCCGGTCACCGTCGAGCAAGGGCAGGCAGGCCAGCATGCGCAGACCGCCCTGGACGACGGAGGCACAGGCGCCCGGCCAGGCATCGCCGCCGATGTCATTGAAGACGACCGGGCGGCGCTGCTCGATGGCGCGAGTGACTGCACTGAGGCTGCCGGCGAACGCGTGGCCGATCATCTGCGCTGAGTCCAGTGCGAGCGCGGCGCGGACGCGGTAGCGGCCCTTGGTGTCGACCAGCAGGAAGCCGCGGCTGCAACCGGCGAGTTCAACCACCGCGCGCACGCTGGCGTCGAGTAGCGACTGGCCGAGAGCACCTTGCATGCCATTGTCGTGGGCGATCGTGTCCAGATGGACGGTGCATGCGGCAGCGGTGCGACGGCGCTCGTTCCAGCGCTTGATGTCTGCTTCCGCCGCAGCGCTGTCGAGCAAGGCAAACTCGCAATGCACATCGCCGAAGCGCAGCCAGCAGGAAGCGTTGACCGGGGCAGCATCGATCCGGGCGCCTTCGATGAAGCTGCCGTTCTTGCTGTTGAGGTCAGTCAGATGCCAGCGGCCATCGTTGTCGACGAGTTCGGCATGGATGCGCGATATCGAGGGGTGCTCCAGGCGCAGCTCGCAATCTTCTTCTCGACCAATACACAGCCGCTCACCCGGCCTCAACGCACGCGCGAGGGCGGCGTGGTCCGGAACGAAAGCGGTCAGTCGGGCCTGCATGCGGTTATCTTAGCGCACAGCATTCCTGTGCACCGACGACCGCGCACGCCACTGCGGCGAAGCCTTGTGGCCGTCGGGTTGCGTCCGGTGCCTCACGTCCCCGGTAGCGTTCGCCTGCATGATCGAGATCGCGCTGACCGGCGATGATGAACCCAGGTGCGGTGGTGGCAACCACCAGCGTGCCGGCCGGGAGGAGATCCATGCTCGCAAAAAAAGTGCGGCCCGGGGACCGGGCTGCACCTCAAGCGTCGAGTCTGGTCGGGATTCCCGTTATTGACCAGTCTGGTAAAGCGCGGCGTAGCGGCCGGCGGCCACGGCATAGGCCGCTCGCGTAACCGCAAGGCTCGGGTCGAAGTACGCACGCAGGGTTGGCTGCAGATCGTACGGCCCCTGGGTCACCGCGAAGCGTGCGTTGATCACGCCGCGGTCCAGCGCGAGTTGCACGTAGCCACGCATGTTCTGTGGAATCGTCGCCGCGTCCTCGAGCGGAATGCGCTTGCCGTCATAGAACGCGGTGAGCGCGCCACTGAACGCACGCGCCTCATCCTGCAAGGCCAGGCTCTGTACCAGCGAGTAGGCAAGATTCACCCGGGTCACGCTGTCGTTCGGGCGAAACTTGCCGTTCGCCAGCAAGGACATCACGCCATCCTGCGTCTGGCCGAGATTGCGCAGGGCACCACCGCGGGCAAGGGCCGATTCGGCAAACGGATACGCGCTGTTGTTCATTCCTAGATCAGTGAAACTGGGCGTGCCGGAGAACGGCAGATACTCACGCACGCTGGTGCCCATCACCAGATATTGCGCCAGCTCGCTGCGCTTGAGTGCCTGGTCTGGAAGGAACTGCCCGTTCGCATACCCGTCCACGAGGTGGGTGGCAACGGCATACTGGATGGCCTGTTTGGCGGGATGGTTGGCGATGTCGTTGAGGCCGGTGTAACCGCCACTGTTGAGGAAACTCACCTCACCTGTCACGGTGCCAGGCGCCGCGTAACCGTTGGTGACACCGGCCGGGTCCACGTTGGTACCGGAGACCGATCCGATGCCACGAACCGTGACGCGCCATACGCCGGGCTTGGCCGGCGCCCCGGTCGTCACTGTGTCACCGAGTACCGGCAACGCGATCGACGAACCGTAGCGCACCCCGTCCGGGTCGATCAGGAGGAGCGCCAGCGTATTGGCGTCGATCGTGGCCCGCGCAGCGACCCAGGCAGCCTCCGGCCCTACGACGAAGGTCTGTTCGCCGACCGGACCGATCGGCGCAAAATTCACCGAGAACGGGACCGGCGGAGCACCGGCGACGAGCACCTGGTTGCTGTTGAACCTGTTCAGCGCGTTGACCGTGGCGCCGAAGCCGCTACGCACGCCGGCAGCCTCAGCCACGGCGGTGTAGGCATTGATATGACCAGCGCCGACTTCCCACGGCGAGCGTGCGGTCATGTTGGTGGCGGTGCGCCTGATGATGTCACGGACATTCGCCGGGGTCAGGGCCGGGTTGGCTTCGAGCATCAGCGCCACGATGCCGGCCACGTGCGGCGTGGCCATCGAGGTACCGCTCATTACGGTATAAAATGGAAGGTTGGCAGGCGAGAGGGTCGCGGCATCCATTTCTGCGGCCAGCGCCGGCAAGCTACCAGTGCTGTCGCGAGTGGAGATGATGTCCACGCCCGGCGCGACAATGGTCGGCTCGTTGACGTAAGTCCACTGGGCGCCGTCGGGCATCTTGAAGGTGCCGCTCTCACCGCGTTTGCCACGCGAGGAGAAGTCCGTCAACACGCCGTTTTTCTCGCTGGCACCTACCGAAATCACCCATGGCGCTTGCGCATACGGGTTGTGGGTGTCTTCGCCCGGACCGTCGTTGCCAGCGGCGAACACGCTGACGATGCCGCGCTTGTACAGCTCGTAACTGGCAATGTTGACCGGGTCCAGCGGATCGAACTTGCCCGAGGTGCCCCAAGAGTTGCTGGTCACGCGAACCGGGTTGTGGAAGCTGAACTGGTTGGTTGCGGCATAGTCCAGGCCACCGACCGCGTCGAGGATAAGCAACACGGCTCCCGAGCCATAGCCCACCAGGTCGGCTCCGGGCGCGACGCCGCGGTACAGACCGTTCGAGCGCGCACCCGTGCCGCCGATGATGCCTGCGCAATGGGTGCCATGGCCCGAACCCCAATCGGTGTTGATCACACCCTCGACGTAGGTGATCGGCAACATCGAATCCCACGAAGCAAGATTGGTCGCGCCCTGGGTGTTCTGCACCACGTGCGGACCGTATTGCAGATCCATGTGGCTGCCATCGATACCCGAGTCGTTGACCACCACCGTCACGCCCTTGCCGCTGAACGGAATCGCGCGATGATAGTCGGCCGGGTTATCGACCGTGCGCGCGGCGCTGGAGAGTCCGTTTGCCTCGGCGTCCAAGTAGCGCAACGGCGCGTTGAAATAGATCGAGACCACGTCATTGCGCTGCGCCAGCGCGCGGATCTCACCGGGGGTCGCCAGCGCGCCGGCAATCGGCAGCGTGTGCATGGTCACACCCTTGACGATGCCGAGCGCTTTGAGCGCTGCCACCTGGCCGGCAGTGACCGGCCCGGATTGCTGGTAACTGATGACGACCTGCAACTGGTCGGTCGGTGCGGCCGAATTCATTTTCGACACGAGTTGCGGATCGAGCTGGGCGTCGGCCAGTGCGATGCCGCTGACCAGCAGGCCCGCGGCTATCGCACACAGGCGAAAGGCCTGACGCTTGACGGTTGAAACAGAGAGCGATGTCATAGGGATGGCTCCGGAGATTCGCCCGCCGAAAGTGGGGCGCACAGTCAGTATCACGGTCGACACGGCACGCCTCCATCCGGAGTTTCATCCATGCGCGACAGGGGAAAACACCCACGCCAGATTGCGTCAACGGTTCGCTGGCCCGGCAAGTCGGGACACACAGTCGCCGCCTGGCCTGCGGCGAGCCGGCAGCGGAATCCGAACCGCGCGGCCGTCGTCGAGACGATTGTCGACCGGCGGTTCGCGCGCCGTCACCTCAACCGGAAGCCACACCACAGGGCCATTCGTGGTACCAGACGCGTCCGTACTGAGTGAAACTCCCTACTGGTTTACACAACCTGGATAAGCTAGGTTCGGGCGTAGCGCAATTTTCTTCGAGTGCCTGCCGGCGCCTCCATTTCCGAGGTTCACCATGCTGAAATCTTCTCTCGCTGCGTTTTTGTGTGGTTCCATCCTCTACCTTTGTGCACCGCTGGCGTCCGCCCAGAATCTGCCAGTTGCCGTGCAAGTTGCCGGCAACGTGGCGACGGTGATGGTCGGTGTGCCTTCGCAACAGACGTTGGCCGAAGTGATCCTGACCTTTGACGACAGCCTCGGTCTGAGTGCAAGCAGTCTCGGCGTGAGCGCCCAACTGGTGGACGTTTCCAATCCGGCGTTGTTGTCACGACTTCCGGACGGCAGCCTCAACCGGCTCGATCCGTCGTTTCCGCTGATGGTCACGATCGAACCGCCCGCAATGGGCGGACTCAGCTTCCAACGCACGGTCCACGTGGAGGTGCATACGCACGCGCTTGCCTACACGGCCGGCAGCCAGTTGCGCCTGTTCAAGGCCCCTGTGAACGGCAGCTTCCGCGACATAACCGACGACATCGCGCCTGGCAGCGTGCGTGCGCGCGGGACCACCGGGGGTTTCTCCCAGTTCCTGGTGCTGACCGACCTGCGTGCCAGCAGCGCCGTGGCGGTGGACAAGTTCTCCCGACTGCAGTCGCTGATAACACAACTGCCATTGTCCGAGCGCGGACCCTTGCAGGTGGACGCGGACACGGCGCAAAGCGCGTTCAACCAAGGGCAATACGGCGATGCGCTTGCCGCGCTCGATCAATTGCGCGAACGCGTGGCGGCACGCGCCGGCACGGCGATTCCGTCGCAGTGGCGGGCTACCCGCGATACCGACAACCAGGCGGGTGAATTGCTGGCCGCGACATCGACGCTTGCGTTCACTATCGCCTATCAGCGCGACTTCGGTCGCTGAGCTGCGTGTTAGCGAAGCCGTGCGGCACCCAGCCAAAACCTGGCAAGTCCGATCCTTCGCCGCAGCGCTACGCGGCTGTTCATGCGCCTGATTACGCTGCACGAGAATGATGAGCGCATGCAGGCACCGCTTGACCGTCCGCGTCCCTGATCACGCCGCCCTCAGCCGCCCCATGTTGCCGACTGAGGGGCTGTGCGGCGGCCGCACGGAAGATCATCGTGAACTGATACTCGAGCATCGCTCGATGTCGCGTATCCACGCCGACTTCGTCGACACCGGTGACTGCGGGCGCCGGGCGGCACGGCACGGTAAGCGCGGCGGCCACGTTGTAGGCGCTTGGATCGACACTTTCCCGGTTGACGCTTCTTGCTGGCTGCGACTCGACGACACCAATGACGATTTCGCGTTGCTCGACAGCGCTGCCGCCGGGTGCCGCTAGCCATGGCCTCGGGCAATTCAGCCGATTTCATCGAGCTGTATCCCGACGCGCTGTCGGCGACGCAGTGTGCGGCCCTGGTCGAACGTTTCAGCGCGAGTGGAAATTCCCGCCCGGGCAGGGTAGGCGGCGGCGTCATGCGTGAACTGAAAGACAGCCAGGATCTGGGGCTCAGCGAACAGGTCGACTGGCGCGATGCGGAAGACGCGCTCAACCAGGCGGTGTTCCGTGGCCTGCTCGGGTACCTGAGACGGTACCCGCATGCGCTGATCGCGCCGTTGATGCTCGAGGTTCCGGGCCCGAGCGGCACGCCGCACCGCCTCGCTGCCGAGCACCTGCAGGCGATGGACGACGGCGCGCTGTCGTCACTGGTGGAAACGGTGTTTCGGCCGGGCGCGATCAACCTGCAGCGCTACACTGCGGGGCAAGGTGGGTATCCTTACTGGCATTGCGAGCTGTACCCGCGTGACCCGCGCGCCGACACCCTGCACCGGCACTTGCTGTGGACGATCTACCTCAACGAGGAGTTTGCCGAGGGGGAAACCGAGTTTCTCCACCAGCAGCGCAAGATCGTGCCGCGCACCGGCACGCTGTTGTTGGCGCCGGCCTCATTTACCCACACCCACCGCGGCAATCGTCCGCAGGGCGGCGACAAGGTGATCGCTACGAGCTGGGTGCTGTTCCAGCGCGCGGAGCAGTTGTTCGGCGGCGGATGAGCATGTGTGGCGCGTCCGCGAACGCGCGTTGCCGAGAACTAGTCGAGCGAGCGGCCGAACGCGGAAGCCACCTGACCGAGGCGGCTTCCGCTGGGACATTTTGAAAGCCCGCGTTCGGTGTGAGTTTCGTCGCGCGGCGTCAAAACACCGTTTGTCCGAGCCTCCTTTGTGTGGCCGATTTTTGCAGCCTTGCACACAAGAGCTGTCGCGCACATGCTCGCGCCTGCAGATCACCGCGTTTGTGGCCGGCGGGCGTTGCGCCCCGGTGGGGCACCGGATGTTCACACCCCATTGCCTGCCGTGGATGCATGCGTGCTTGGCTGCTTTGCGTCCTGTTGCTGTCGCTGGTCGCCCTGGTCTGGGTGAATGGCTGGCGGCCGCCTGATCGCTACACCCGTGGGCGCCGCTCGATCTGAAAGCCGAACCGGACGTGTTCCTGCGTTACAAGCTGCACCGGTTGGGCGCGGACCCTGCGCTGTGCCGCGCGGCCATCCGCGATGCCGGCGCCGTCTTCACGCCGTTGGCCGATCACGAGACCGCCGGCGGCTGCGGCTTGCACGACGCGGTGCGGCTCTCGGCCGTCGGTGCCGCGCAGCTCGCTTCGCCTGCGACCGTCAGCTGTCCGTTGGCGGCGTCGCTGGCGCTGTACGATCGCCAAGTGTTGCAGCCGGAAGCGCGGGTTGCGTTTGACTCACCAGTGCGTGTCATCGAGCATGTCGGCAGTTATGCCTGCCGCAACATCTATCATCGTGAGCAGGCGCCGCTCAGCTGGCATGCACGTGCGCAAGCCATCGACCTGGCCGGCTTCCGCCTCGCCGACGGCCGCAACATTAGCCTTGCGCAAGACTGGGACGACGGTCGCAGCGGACCTTTCCTGCATGCGCTGCAACGCCGAGGTTGCCGCTATTTCGACGCGTTGTTCGGCCCCGATTACAATGCTGCGCATCGCACGCATTTCCATGCGCAGGTTGGTGGCTTCGGCTACTGCCTCAGATGCGGTAGGCCACGGTCTTCATCACCATCGAGCTCAGGTACATGAGCTTTGGCAACGGCCGTGGCAACGCGACGCCGCCACGTTGTTGCGCAGCCTGTGCGTGACGCACCTCGTCGGCTTGCATCTGGGTCAGCACCGCACGCGAACGTCCGTCTTGCGCGGGCAGGCGTTCGAGATGTTCGGCCAGATGGGCTTCGACCTGGCGTTCGGTCTCCACCACAAAGCCGAGGCTGAACGGGTCGCCGGCGAGCGCCGCCGTCGCGCCAATGGCATAACTACCCAGATACCACAGCGGGTTGAACACGCTCGGATGGCTGTCCAGCTCCTGCAGGCGCTGGGCACACCAAGCCAGGTGGTCGGTTTCCTCCGCTGCTGCGTGCAGCAGGTGCGCGCGGTTGTCGGCGTCGCGCGCCAGCGCGGCTTGACCAAGGTACAACGCTTGCGCGCAGACCTCACCGGTGTGATTGACGCGCATCAGGCCGGCGACGTGGCGGCGCTGCGTGTCGTCCATGGCGGCTTCCGCAAGACTCTCTGCCGGCGACGGTCGGTTGGCTTGAGGTACTCCAGCTACCGCCTCCAGTGCGCGTTCGATACCGGCGAGTGCGCGATCCAGCGGCGACAGTGTGCGAACGTTCACAAGTTCTCCGGGATGGGTTGCGACGAATAGTCTGATGTTACGCGGCTGCTGCAGGCTCGTGGGGCTTGGACGCCGCCGGGTCCATGGTGCCTGCCGGCGTGCGCGAAGTCGGCTGGCCAATCGTTTGAACCGCGCCATTTCAAGGCGCCGGTCACGCATGCTATCATTGCCAGCCCACAAGCTGGCTGGTAGGCCGGCTTGCGCCGAATGTGACGACTCCGTTATCATCTCGCGCCTTTGATCCATCGAATACGCGTACCGCCCATCGGCGGCATATCAGGTATCTTGAAATGAAAACCTTCAGCGCCAAT
>CAJDTV010000146.1_pt1 | contig 13362 bp, 13 predicted proteins | sample 7389921 | NCBI WGS metagenome assembly CAJDTV01 (sample SAMEA7055654, study PRJEB34461) | soil metagenome | biome: terrestrial ecosystem; feature: Peninsula; material: soil | place: Antarctica | collected 2016 | reverse complement strand
CAATTGCCTTTACACCCGATGCATCGGCTCATGACTTCAATCTCCTGATCAGCTGTGCAAGATCGAGCAATTCCCGGACTCGAAACGCGGCTCGTCCGGAGGCCATCGCGTTGAACGGGTCCTCAGCGATCAAGTCAGTCCAGATCGCCGGCATGGAGCGCAAGCGGCCCATGGCGTCATGGAAGGCGGCCCTGTCCTCGTGCCAGTTCAAGCCATGCATGACCAATTCGAACTCCTGGCCGAACAGTGGGTGATGCGGGTGCGTTACCCGAAAGGTCTGGTGCTCAACAGCACCATGGGGCGCAGTTGTCTGTGCACGCCAACCCTTACGCCGAGGCTCTGTTTCGCACTGCCAAGTACCGCCCGGAGTTCCCCGCCAAGGGCTTCGCTGAGCTGGATGACCCCGAGCGCGACTCGATCGTCAAGACGCATTCGGGCGAATCGCAAATACAGCCGTTGGCTGCATGAATGAGGCGACAACTACCTTGACGCGCGCCGCTACGTCTGCCTCGGCAATGGCTGTCGCATTCTTGGACTCAGCAGCTTTTCTTTCCTGTTCCGCGATATTGGCCGCCAGAGTGGCTTTGTCCAAGTCTGCTTGGGTCTGCGCGACAGTGGTATCGGTCATGGCGATCAGGGCTCCAAAAAGGATGGCAACGAATGAAAGGCGGCGGGGCAAACGCATGACGCATCCTGGTTAGCTACGTTTCCTATTGTCAGGCAGCTTCCGCGTAGTCGCCTCATTACAATAATTGATGTGAAACGGCCATCCGAACGGGGCTCCCTCTGCAGACCTCGATCTTTGCATATACGCAGAAGATGCACGAGCCCTCCTTTTGCCTGAACCAGCGGCGAGCTGTGTCCGCGCACCATCTAAGCGATTCGGGGAATCGGCTTGCTCAAATAGCGTCGGAGGTCTTACATCCGAAGTCCAATCATCCTGATCGCCACTCCCATTCGGATCTCGTTCCTCAAGATGTGCAAATTCTGAAATTCTGTGACCCGACCTGCAGGCCTGCAGTAGGTTGCAGTGGCTCTGGGTGACGAGATGAACACCATTGCAGGGCTCGCTTACTCGCTTAGCTCTCATGGCACTTCGCAAATTCGCAAATTCAGCCGCGACGCAGTCAATCCCGGCGGCTAGTCGTCGAGATCTCGAGATCAACGAAAGGAGATCCTGTAGAGCTGCCCCTGACCATCGACCGCAACTGGCCGGATTCGCACGATGAACGTCGGCAAAGTGCCACAGGCCGCGCCGACGCTCGCCACGATGCCAGGGATCGGGGAGGTTCAGGACATGCCCGATCCCGTCTGGACCCGACTCCCGGCCGACCTCTACCGCGGCATACTGGGAGCAGCTTTGACGTCGGGAGCCGACCATGACCACCACCACGCTACGGGGAAGCTGCTTGTGCGGAGCCGTGCACTACGAAGCCGTCGGGGAGGTCCGACGGTTTCTTCACTGTCACTGCTCACGTTGCCGCAAGGCGACGGGCACGGGACACGCTTCGAACCTGACCGCGTTTCGCGAAGTCGCTAACGCCGTCGCCGCCCGCGCGACGCCCGGTGAGCAGTTGCGCGCCCAGCGGGCGCAGGCGCAAGCCGAAGAGGTGCGTTTCCAACCCGCCGACCTGCGCTATCGCAATGGTGTGACGAGCTTTCTCGACGTGCTGGATGCGCAGCGTGCGCTGTTCACGACGCAACTCGCGACGGTGCAGGTGCAGTTGTCCCAGATTCAGAACGAGGTCACGCTCTACAAGGTGCTCGGCGGAGGCCGGACCGAGCCGGTGCGACAGTGATTCCCGCGTATCGCACGGGCGCCGATGGCGATCGCGCCTCTCATTGCGATTGGCTGCTCGTCAGTCGACTCCTCATCGGATCAATCTTCGCCCTGTGCGCGAGAGGTCGATTGAATACACGACTCTGGATCTGTTGCGCGACCTTTCCGATTGGGACGTAAGCGAAGCTGAGACCGGAATCGCTCTGGGTCCCCTTCATCGCAGCAAAGTCGTACGGGAAGTCGGCGCAGAACTTGTGGACTCCCGAAAACTGAGCCAGGTTCCTCGAAAACTCGAACCCATCGGGCGTCAGTCGGGACTGGCGCGGGTGGTACAGGTCTGTGAAGAGAATGAACCACTCACTGCCTGAAAAGGTGATCGCCTCGAACACGTCGATGGTGTCGATGGCTCCGATGCGGTGAAATAGAAGCCTTTCGCCGCTGCGAGTCACCAGTTTCGACAGGTCAATTGCCCGAATCGAACCCCGCTTCGGCCTCGGCGAGAAACCGTTCCGCCAGATGCACCCAGTAGGCCGCGCCGATCGCGATATTGCCGTCGTGGAAATCGTAGCCTGGGTTGTGCACCATGCAGGCACCTTCGCCGGCCCCGTTGCCGATGATGAGGTAGCAGCCGGGCACCTTCTCGAGCATGAAGGAAAAATCTTCGCTGGCGCTGATCGCTGGGCCTTGCAGGACAACGTTTTCCGTGCCGACCAGTTCGACCCCGACCTGGCGCGCGAACGCGGTTTCCTCGGGCGTGTTGACCAGCACCGAGTAGCCGCGCCGGTAGTCGATCTCCGCACGCACGCCGAAGCTCTCGGCCTGGGCCTTGACCAGCGCCTTGATGCGCCGTTCGATCAGCTCGCGCATCTCGCGCGTCAGCGCGCGCACCGTGAGCTCGAGCACGGCCGCATCGGGGATCACGTTGTTGGCTTTGCCGCTGTGCAGCGCACCCACGGTGACGATGGCCATTTCCATCGGATCGGCATTGCGTGACACGATGGTTTGCAGCGCCATCACGGTGCTCGATGCCGCGACGATCGGGTCGACCGTGCGGTGCGGCTCGGCACCGTGGCCGCCCACGCCATGCAACGTGATCGTCACGTAGTCCGACGAGGCCATCATCGGCCCTTCGCGGAACACCAGCCGACCCTGCGGCGTGCCGGGGCCGTTGTGCATCGCGAACACCGCATCGCAGGGGTACTTGTCGAACAGGCCTTCGTCGATCATGCGCAGCGCGCCACCACCGCCCTCCTCGGCCGGCTGGAAGATGAGGTTCAGCGTGCCGCAGAAAGCGCCATCGCGCGCGAGTTCGCGCGCCGCCGCGAGCAGCATCGCGGTATGGCCATCGTGCCCGCACGCATGCATCACGCCGGCGTGGCGGCTGGCATAGGGCAGGCCCGTCTTCTCATCGATCGGCAGTGCGTCCATGTCGGCGCGCAGACCGAGGCAACGCGTGCCGCCGCCGCGCTGCAGCTGGCCGACGACGCCGGTGCCACCAAGGCCGCGCTCGACGCGGTAGCCCCATTCCTGCAGCCGCTGCGCCACCAGGTCGCTGGTGCGCACCTCCTCGAAAGCGAGCTCGGGATGGCGGTGGATATCGTGGCGGATGGCGATGAATTCGGCGGCCTGCTCGCCCATGCGGCGCAGGTGTTGCTCGGCGTTACGGGTCATGTCGGTTCTCTGTCCTTGAAAAGACTCACGGCCGCCGCGCCATGCTGGCGGGCAGCTTGCGCCACGGCAGGTCGGCCGGGTCGGCGGCCTTGGCGACCAGGATCGCCTCGGCGATCGGCGCGAAGTCGGCGCGGAAATGCACCGAACTCTTGTTGACCCGCAGCTTCATGCGTTCGAGCTCGATGCCGACGTGGCGGAACAGCTCACGGTCCAGCATTTGCGGCTTGGCGCTGGCCACCGCCACCATCACACCGTCGACCTCCAGACAGGCGCACAGGCCGAGTTCGACGCTGGGCTCCATGGCCATCGGCCCTTTCGGCGCGACATGCCCGTCGCCCAGCGCGCGCACCGTGAAGCGAGCCTCGAGCGGCGGGTCGCTGAACTGTCCGGTGAAGGTCGGCACCGCGGCGCCGAGTGCGAGCATGATCTGCGCGCCAACACCGGCAGCGTTCGCGGCGGCCGCGGCCGCGGCCCTCGGGTCGTACATCAGGCCAAGCGCGACCTGCTGCGGATAACGTCGGCCGGCGCCTTCGGCGAGCAGCGCGTGCAACATGCCGGTGGTATTGCTGTCGGCGCCGGCGCCGGGGTTGTCCTGGGTGTCGGCGATCACGACCGGGCGCTGCGCTCCGGCTGTGATCGCGATCGCACGCGCCACCGCGTCGCGCGGCTCCAGCACATCGAGGCGCCACTGCGAGCGCGGCTGGTCGATGCGTGCATGCAGTCGGCGCACCACACGTTCGGCCGCGTCGCCATGGGCCCAGAGCACGGGGCCGCATTCGGCGATGTCGGCGGCGGGAAAGCCCATCGCGAAGCTCATCACGACACCGTGCTCGGCATCAAGCGCGCGCAGTTCGCGATAGATAGCTGCGGCCGGCTCCGTCATCGTCGTCTGCACGTTCAGCGGCAGCAGGAAGGGCAACCGGATCACATGCTGCACTTCGCGCTCGCCGCGCTCCAGGCGGCGCTGCATCAGCCGCGCCGCGAGCCGACCCGTGTCGGCCATGTCCACATGCGGATAGGTGCGGTAGGCGACCAGCGCATCGGCCGTGGCGAGCATCTGCCGCGTGACGTTGGCATGCAGATCCAGGCTCGCGACAAGGGGTCGCTGCGACCCGATCAGGCCACGAATGCGCGCGAGCAACTCACCCTCCGCATCGTCCAGGTGCTCGGCGACGGCCGCGCCGTGCACGTCGAGGTAGACGGCGTCCAGGTCGCCGTTTGCCAGCGCCTGTCGCACGTCGTCGAGGATCACTCCGGCCAGCCGCTCGAAGGCGCCCTGCGTGATGTGCGCCGACGGCGTCGCACCTGCCCAGCATGACGGCCCCAGCGACCAGCCGCGTTCGCGCGCGGCGTCGATGCAGCCCCCGATCGGGATGTTGCCGTGCTGCAGCCGCTCGATCATCGCCGGCCCGTGCACGAAGGCCGGGAAGGTCTCGCCGCGATGGAACGCGGCCCAGTCGGCGCGCGTCGGCGCGAACGTGTTGGTCTCGTGAACGAAGCCGCCGATGAGGATGCGCGGGTTCATGTGGCGGCCATCGCGGGCTGCACGCCGCCTCGCACCCCGAACACGAAGCCGCGGCCCGGCGCCGCCGCCAGCAGCGCCTGGGTATAAGGATGCTGCGGTGCGAAGAACACGTCGCCGGTCGGGCCCTGTTCGACGATGCGACCACGCTGCATGACGATGACGCGGTCGCAGATCTGGCTGGCCACGCGCAGGTCGTGCGTGATGAACACGATGCCAATGCGCAGGCGCTGCTGGATCTCCGCCAGCAGGTCGAGGATCTGCGCCTGCACCGATACGTCCAGCGCCGACACCGCCTCGTCGGCGATCAGCACCTGCGGCTCGCAGGCCAGCGCGCGGGCGATGGAGATGCGTTGGCGCTGGCCACCGGAGAACTCGCTCGGGTAGCGCTGCAGCGCCGACGTCTGCATGCGCACCAGCCCCATCAGCTCCTCGGCGCGGGCCCACGCCTGCGCGCGCGGTACGCCGAAGTTCATCGGCCCTTCGATGATCGACGAGCCGGCCGTCTGGCGCGGGTTCAGCGAGCGGTACGGATCCTGGAACACCACCTGCACATGGCGGCGAAACGGCGACAGCGCCCGGCCCTGCGCGCGCGCCACCGAGCGGCCGGCGGCGACGATCTCGCCGGCGCTCGGCTCGATCAGCCGCGCGATGCAGCGCGCCACGGTCGACTTGCCGGAGCCCGATTCACCAACGATGCCCACCGTCTCGCCCGGGTGCACCGCCAGCGACACGTCCTGCGCCGCGTGCACGCTGCGCCGCCGGCCCGGCCACGAGCCGCTGACATAGGTCTTGCCGATGCCGCGCGCATCGAGCAGCGTCGGCCCACCGGGCAGCGGCGGGCGCTGGCGCCGGCCCAGCTCGGGCACCGCGGCCAGCAGCATCTTGGTGTAGTCCTCGCGCGGCGCCTGCAGCACCGCGAGCTTGTCGCCTTGCTCGACCATCTCGCCGAGCTGCATCACGACGACGCGGTCGGCGATCTCGGCCACCACGCTGAAGTCATGCGTGATGAACAGCACCGCAGTACCGTTCTCGCGCTGCAACTCGGCAATCAGCTTCAGGATCTCGGCCTGCGTGGTGACGTCCAGCGCGGTGGTCGGCTCGTCGCAGATCAGCAGCGCCGGCTTGAGGATCAGCGCGATCGCGATGACGATGCGCTGGCGCTGCCCGCCCGAGAGCTGGTGCGGGTACGACGCGTGGATGCGTTCGGGATCGGGCAGGTGCACGCGCTCGAACACGCGCAGCACCTCGCGCCGACGCTCGGCCGCCGACAGGCGCGTGTGCTCGCGCAGCATCTCGTCGACCTGCGCGCCGCAGCGCTGCACCGGGTTCAGCGCCGTCATCGGCTCCTGGAACACCATCGCCATCGCGGCGCCACGCAAGGGTCGCAACTGCGCCGACGTAAGCGGCAGCAGCTCGCGGCCCTGCAGCGCGATGCGCCCCGCCACGGCCGCCAGGCCCGGCGGCAACAGGCCCATCACCGCCTGCGCGATCACCGACTTGCCGGAGCCCGATTCGCCCAGCAGGCACACGGTCTGGCCGGCGTGCACGTCGAAGCCGATGCGCTGCACCGCCAGCGGCCGATCGGCGCCCGGCGGCAGCGCAATGCTCAGGTCGCGCACCGACAGCACCGGTTCGGTGGCAGGGGAGACGGACATCATGGCGTTCATCGGCATCAGCTTCTCAGCCTGCCCGCTTGTTGAACTTCGGATCCAGCGTGTCGCGCAGGCCGTCGCCGAGGATGTTGACGGCCAGCACCGTCAACGCCAGGAAGATGCCCGGAAAGAGAACGTTCTGCGGGTACTGCGTGAACTGGGTGCGGCCCTCCGCCATGATGTTGCCCCAGGTCGGGATCTCGGGCGGCATGCCTACGCCGAGAAAGGACAGGATGGCTTCGACCAGGATGGCCGATGCGCACACGTAGGTGCCCTGGATGATGAGCGGCGCAATGGCGTTGGGCAGAATGTGGCGCACCAGCACCTTCCAGGTTGGCGTGTCGAGCGCAACCGCGGCCTCGACGTACGGCTCCTCGCGGATGCTCAGCACTACCGAGCGCACCAGGCGGGCTACGCGCGGAATCTCCGGAATGACGATCGCGACGATGATGGTCCCAAGACTCGGCCGCCATACAGCCACCAGCGTGATCGCGAACAAGATGCCGGGGATGGCCATCACGCCGCTCACACCCAAGGCGACCGCCAGTAGCGCCACCGACACGCCCACCGCGATCGACACGCGCGCGCCATACACGACGCGGCTCCACAGGTCACGCCCCAGGCTGTCGCTGCCCATCGCGAACCAGTGCTGGAAGGTGTCGCCGCCCAGCGTCATGAACTCGGCCTGCGTGCCCGGCAGCAGGTTGGCGCTGGCCGGGTCGATCAGGGTCGGGTCGATGGTGCCGAGCCAGGGCGCGAAGATGGCGCCCGCCATCAGCACCAGCAGCGTGATGCTGCCGAAGCGCACCGCGCCGTTGCGCAGCGCACGGCGCCAGGTCGGGACGCGCCGCGTGGGCGGCGGCAAGGCGTCGGTGCCGGCAGCGAGCGTGGAGGAGAGGTTGCTCATGAACCGGTCAGTAGCGGATGCGCGGATCGAGGACCAGATAACTCAGGTCCACCAGCAGGTTGATCAGCACATAGATGGCCGAGAAGAACAGCGTGATGCCCTGGATCAGCGGGTAGTCGCGCGACAGCACGGCGTCCACCGTCAACTGCCCGAGACCAGGAATCGCGAACACCGTTTCGGTGACGACCACGCCGCCAATCAGCAGCGCCACGCCGATGCCGATGACCGTGACGATGGGCACTGCGGCATTCGCCAGCGCGTGACGCATCAGCACGCGGCTCTCGGAGATGCCCTTGGCACGCGCGGTGCGGATGTAGTCCTCGGTCAGCGCCTCGGCCACCGCCGCGCGCGTGACGCGCGCGATCAGCGCCAGATAGATGATGGACAGCGTGAGCGCCGGCAGCACCAGGTGTTCCAGCCACGGCCACAACCCGTCCTCCAGCCGCACGTAGCCCTGCACCGGCAACAGCCCGGCCTTCAGCGCCACGCCCCAGATCAGCAGATAGCCGATGACGAAGGTGGGAATCGAGAAACCCAGCACCGAGAAGCTCATCAGCGCGCGGTCCAGCCAGCCACCGTGGCGCCACGCGGCGAGCACGCCCAGCGGCACCGCGAGCAGCACCGTCAGCACCAGGGTCAGCCCAGCCAGCGACACGGTCGGCTCGATGCGCTGGCCGATCAGCGAGGCGACGCTCTGGTTCAGGAAGAGCGAGGTGCCGAGGTGGCCTTGCAGCAACTCGGCGCCCCACTTGAAGAACTGCACCGGCAGCGGCTGGTCGAGCCCGAGCTGGGCACGCACGCGCTCGATGTCGGCCAGCGTCGCGCTGTCGCCCACCATGATCGCCGCCGGATCGCCCGGCCCGAGTCGGGTCATGAGGAACACGATCAGCGCGACGATCACCAGCACCGGCAGGGTCGCGACGATACGGCGCAGCAGGAAGGACAGCATGGCGGTTCGAGGGAATTGAATTAGGCGGCCGCGGCGGCATTCGGGCGCCGCCGCTGAGCAGGCGGCAGCCGATTCGGCAGCCGCGCATGCGCGCTCAATCTGGTCGCGCCGTCTTCTTGATGTTCCAGAACACGTTGACCGGTGCCGTGATCACACCGCTGACCACGCCGCGGCGGATCACCGACAGCGGCCGCATCTCGCCCAGCGGCGCCAGGAGACTGGCATCGAAGGCCTCAACCTGGATCGCCTCGGCCACGCGCTTGCGGGTGGCAGCATCGGTGGCGGCGACGAACTCCGACTTGAGATGCTCCAGCTTGTCGTCCTTGGCCCAGCCGAACCAGCCCTTCTCGCCGTTGCCGGTCAAGGGGGCGAAGTACATCGGGTTCATGTTGTCGCTGGCGCCCCAACCGGTCATAAACAGGTTCCAGCCGCCCTGGCTCACCGGGTCATTCTTGGCGCGGCGCATCAGCAGCGTGGGCCAGTCCATCGCCTGCAGATCGACCTTGAAGCCGGCCTCCCTCAGCAACTGCGCCATCACCGGCGGCAGCTTGTTCAGCAGCCCGAAGTCGGCCGGGTTCATCAGCACCACTGGCGTGCCGTCGTAGCCCGCTTCCTTCAGCAGCTTCTTCGCGGCCTCGAACTGCGGCTTGCCGGTGAAGTACGAGGTCTCGTCGGAGGCCAACGGCGAGCCGCACGGGTAGATCGAGGTGCAGGGCCCGTACAGGTCGGCATAGACGAGTTGCGCGCGCAGCAAGGCCTTCTGGTTGATCGCCATGATGGCAGCGCGAGCGATCTTCGGGTTGTCGAACGGCGGGATGTGATGGTTCAGGTGCAGAAAGTACGACCCCGGGGTGGTGCCGGCGACCAGCTCCAGCTTCGGGTTGGCGCGCAGCGTCTCGTAGTGCTCGAACGGCATCCACGACAGCATGTCGACCTCGCCGTTGATGATGGCGCTGGTCTGCGTCTGCGCGTCCTTCAGGATGATCCACTCGACGCGATCGACGTAGACGTGCTTGCCGCCAGCCATGCCGGACGGCGGCTCGCTGCGCGGCACGTAGTTCTTGTTCTTGAGGTAGACCACCTTCTCGCCGGGACGGAACTCGTCCTTCTTGAAGACATAAGGCCCCGAGCCGACGTACTCGTCGATCTGCTTGCTGGCCGGCGTGTCCGCGACCCGCTTGGGCATGATGAAGGCGGGGCTGCCGGAGGGCTTGCCGAGCGCTTCGAGCACCATGCCGAAGGGCCGCTTGAAGGTCATGCGAAAGGTCTTCGCGTCGACTGCCTCGATCTTCTCCATTGCCGCGAACATGCGCTGGCCCAGGCTGTCGCGCTGGCCCCAGCGCTGCAGCGACGCGATCACGTCGTCGGACGTCACCGGCTTGCCGTCGTGAAAGCCCAAGCCCTCGCGCAAGGTGAAGGTCCAAGTCTTCGCGTCGGCCGAAGCCGTGTACTTGCCGACCATCTGCGGCTGCACCTCGCCCTTGGCGTCGATGGCGAACAGCGTGTCGTAGATCATGTAGCCGTGGTCGCGCGTCACGAACGCGGTGGTCCAGATCGGGTCGAGGACTTTCAGGTCGGCCTGCGGCACCATGCGCAGGACGGATTCGGCGGCTTGCGCCGGGGTCGTGGCGGCGGCCCATGCGATCAGCGTGGCACCGAGCAAGCGGGCGAGGAATCGAGAGGTCATGTCGGTCGTCCTTACGTTGAGGGGCGAAGGGATCCAGGGAATGGAAAGGCTCAGGACGCGACGGCCGCGGCGGCACCCTTGCGCGGCGCGGGCCGCTTCGCGTCCCGTTCGGCACGCGCGATGATCTCGTCGCCGGCCTGCGCCAGCTTTTGCAGGCAGCGCCGGAAAATCTCGTGCTCCTCGTCGCTGAGCGCTTCGTGGAAGGCGTCCAGACCGAGCTTGCCGATGCGCTCGCCGCTCATCACCATCGCGACGCCGTCGTCGGTGAGCTCCAGGCAAATCTGGCGTGCATCGGCTTGGCCCACCGAGCGCACCACCAGGCCGCGCTGCACCAGCGCGGTGACCGTTTTCGAGGCCAGCGTCTTCTCGAGAAAGGAGCACTCGATCAGGCGCGTCAGCGTCCAGCTCGCGCAAGCTCACACCGCATTCACGCTGGTACAGCTCCGAGCCCTGGCCCTTCAGCCGCTCGTTCACCACGTCCAGCGTGATCGTCACGTAGTCGACGTGGATGTTGAGGGGTTTGCGCCGCCGAATGGGTGAATTCTTCATTAAGTTCGTTTTGCAATAGTTGCTTATTTCAACAAAGTATAGGGGGGCACGCGCTCGCGACCATCGGGGTAAGCCCGGGGTTCAAGGCGACATCGGCCGCCGTTTCTCGCTGCGACTCGACGACGCTTCGCACCGACAGCCATCTCGCCCTTCAGCCGCGACGGGACTGACCGAGCCTGACGGTCCGGGACCAGGTCGTGATCACGGCGGGGCCCTTGAAAGGGTACGCGGCGTACGGTGGCTCATCCTCGCGTCGGCACGAGCATAGGAGTTTTAAACGCCCTCCGCAGCGGCCAAGACGAGCTCGGGACCGGCCTGCGGTAGCCCAGATTGCTTGGCGTTGGGGCCGACGGCTTGGCGTTGGGGCCGTCGCCGTCGCGTCGCGCCGATTCGGGAGGTCCTTGACCGCTCAATCGGGCCGGTTCCGGCCTCGGCCTCGGGGTTGCCCCTGTCGTCGACGGCGTTGTGCCGGCACGGCGCGCAACGCCACCCCGGCTGCACGGTGGCGGTGCAGCCTATGGCGATGTGTATTCGACGGCGAACGCGGCTCAGGCAGCGAAGTGCGGCCCCGGCTCGCGCGCCCGGCTCCTGGGCGGCGGTTGAGGGTTCAGCCCCAGGTGGCTCAGAATCTTCTCGATCACCGGCCGCTCGAGGATGGCCGCGATGATCTTCAGCTCGCTGGCGCCACAGTTCGGGCAGTGCTGCATGTCGATGTCGAACACGCGCTTGAGCAGTCGTGCCCAGCTGATGCGGCCCGGACGGACTTGAGCATGCTCGACCTGGCCTTCGGCGAGCGCGGCTTCGGTGAGTAGCTCCTCCTTCTCTGGGCCTTGCGGCACCACCAGCGCGCGCAGCTTGGCGTTCGGCGCCAGCACCCCATGAAAACGGATCAGATGCAGCCGCGGCCGCGGCACCAGCGCCGCCAGCCGCTGCATGAACTCCAGCGGGCTCATGACCAGGTGTGTGGTGCCGTCGCGCAACGGCGTCTTGAGCTTGAGCTCCACCTGTCCGGCGGCGTTGAGTTGCACCCGCTCATCCGACATCGCCGGTCGGGTGATGTAGCGGCAAAGTTGCTCCAGCCGCTTACGGTCGTGTGCCTCGACTCGCACCGCGGCATGCAGGCCGAAACCGTCGATGTCGGCGCACAGGGGCTGCCGAGCCGTACGCGCCCGCGGCATCGCGCCCTGCAGGGTCAGTACCTTCTGCCCGGCGCGGGGACCAAAGGCGATGCGGTAGCTGACAGCCGCCGCCTGCAGCGGCCTCAGGGTGCGCGCCTCGTCCCCGTCGGCATCCGGCTCGGCGAGGTAGGTCTGCTCCATCTCCTCGATCAGCACTCCTCGGCGCGTGAACATCTTCATGAGCCGGGTGATGGCCGTCTGCAGCAGCGCGTGCAGCTCGTCGTCGGTGGGCGCGCCCACCTCGACGAAGGTCGGCGTGCCGTCGGCGTCGCAGCGGTACACGCCGTCCAGCACCAGGCAACGTAGATGTATGTTGAGGTTGGCCGCGGAGCCAAAGCGCTGGATCAGCGTGACGGCGCCGCCTTGGCCATCGTCGGTCGTGAGCTGGGCGCCGTCCACCAGATGGCGCGCGAGCACTCGCTGCATCACCAGCAGCACCAGCGTGACCAGCTCGGGCTGCGCGGCCAGCAGCAAGCGCAGCGGGATCGGCAGCGACAAGACCCACTGCCGCACGGGCACGTGCGGGATGACGTGGTCGACCAGGTGCGCCGCGGTCTGCGACATGCGCCTTGCGCCTTGCGCCTTGCGCCGCATGATGGGCAGAACCCCCGGCGCTTGCAGCTGAAGGCCAGCAGCTTGTCGTGGCCAAACTCGCCGCAGCGCAGCCTCAGGAAGCCGTGCGCCAGGATGCCGCACTCGAGGAAGGCGTCGAACTCGTCCTTGATGAAGCGTGGCAGCTCGGCCCCGGTGCTGGCTTCGGTGTGGGCAATGAAGCTGGCCGCGTGCTGCTGCACCAGGCGGTACAGCGTCGTGTTCTCCGGGCGATGGCGTTCGTAGTGGATCGGGACGCCATCCGGCGCCCTCTGGGGTTGCCGGCCGATGGCTTGCACGCATGGCTCCCGAGGTGGTGAACTCGGACGGTCTCAAGTTCAGCACGGCGTCGCAATCGCCCTGTCGGGCGCCTACCTGTGGGGGCCTACTTCAGGGGGCCTACTTCAGGAGGCCTACCTTCTGGTGGCTACAACTTGGTCACTGACTGCACGTGCATGGTCAGGTGAGATACCAGCAAGCTGCCTGTCGCCACCGTCAGCTGATGGCGGAATGCTGTCAAACGGCTGATCGAATCGAGTGACGGCTCCCGCTGCGAAGTTGCTATCGGCGGAAGGCTGCTTCAGACTGACTGCCGTCGTTCAGAATTTGCGGTCGGCTGACGGCAGTTCCCCAAAGCAGTCGCCGGGAGCGTCTGCGAGTATTAGCGTGTCGCGCGTGGTCCACACCACAATCCGATTGAAAAGCAGGGAATGGCTCCCCATGATGGGCTCCCTCCGTCAAAACAACAAACCGTGCTTATCCGGTTGTCACACGCGACCACTAGATGTAGTGGTCAGCGATTTCGCGGCGTAGAGCTGCGCATAGGTGGGTGCGGTGACGTCGCCGGCGATGCCGAGCAGGGATCGGAAGGCA
>CAJDTV010000083.1_pt1 | contig 13484 bp, 11 predicted proteins | sample 7389921 | NCBI WGS metagenome assembly CAJDTV01 (sample SAMEA7055654, study PRJEB34461) | soil metagenome | biome: terrestrial ecosystem; feature: Peninsula; material: soil | place: Antarctica | collected 2016 | reverse complement strand
GTCCAGTTCAGCGACCACCCTTGGCTCTGATCAGCCCGCCAAGCAAGGCATGCAACGATCCTTGTCACAGGATCTGCACATAGTTGCGAGCTGCGCATACGCTGCGGGTGCTGACGTTCAGCATTGATGCGGCGTCGGATTGGCTGACACCATTCAGCCAATTTGCAGAATGCTCAGAAGTGCGGTCGCCGCCGACCTTCATATTCGCTAGCTTCGCCACCACGGTTGCACGCTGCGACTAGCTCAAGTTCGTAGCTGATGCGAAGGTGAGAATTATTTCTCGACCAGCGACACAGAAGCCGTTTTGATGCATGAACGGGACTATGCAAATCAGTCGTTTTGAAACAAAATGAAACAGATCGGATCAATGGTAAATCTGATCTCACAACAACACAGAGGATCACAAGACCTTCGACTTTAAGAACGCGAATCCAGCAGAGCTCAAGCGCGAATACAACAGGATTGCGAAGGAAATTGGCGACGACCAGTTTTCACCAAAAAAGAGCTAAACCACTTGCCACAAGTGCTTTCAGATGGAGAGCAAGTTTTGGCGTTCACCTCCGGATTGATGGACGGCAACACATGGCTGATTACCTTGACAGACCGGCGAATCATCTTCCTTGACAAAGGGATGATCTATGGCTTAAAGCAGACGGCGATCGACTTGGACAAGGTGAATTCGGTATCCGGCACAACGGGGATGTTGCTTGGAAAGATCGCGATCGAGGACGGCGCGTCGCAGCGCGTAATCACCAATGTTTGGAAGAAGTCGGTAGTGGCGTTCTCAAACAAGGTTCGTGACGCCATCGAGGCGCGGAAGCAGTCGTTGCGACCGGTGCCAGCGCCCGTTGCAGCAGAGGACATCGTGAGCAGGTTGGAGCGCCTTGCCACACTTCTTGACAAAGGCATTCTCAGCCAGAACGAGTTCGCACAGCAGAAAGCTCGGCTTTTGGCTTGATCTATGGAGTTCGTCTTAATCGTAGCGGGCGCGCTGATCCTAATCGTCGCCTACTTCTGCATCGGCATATTTGCGAAATTTGTGCTCGGCTGGTGGATGATGATCGTCGGATTGCCGGTCTTGGCTGTGGCGGCGTTTGCTTTCGGTTGGATAGGGGCCGTCGCCGCATTGCTGGGATTTTTCGCGCTGCTTTCCGCGAACAATACTTGGCAAGGAAGTACGCTCTATATCACGATCGAGCATAAGATCGACAGGGCCTTTTATTATGGCGACACCTGATGAAGTGCCGGCTATTGCGCTCCTGCGCTAGCGCGTCGACGCGCTCTGTCGCCTCGCTTTGGGCAACAAACTGCACCGGCGCGTCCTTGTACGAGCGAGGCAGCGCCGACATGGCGTCGCTTCCAGATTTCTGCATCACGGCGAGAGGGATCACTAAGTTTTCCTGCTTGTACGAGGCGGCGTTTCACCGCTCTCTTGCAATGGCCAGCTATCACTTCGCGCAGGCGCATATCGCAAAGAACTTGCGCCTGCTGCGCTCACGGTCCCACGGCTTGGGACGGCTGTCACCACGGGACGGCAAGGCCTTGAGGGCTTTGTCTTTCCCCTGTCAGAGCGCGGGCGGCGTAGCAAACGGGCCTGCATGGGCTGCACTCACGAATCACCGGCCGCGAACCACCGAACGCGACAGCCGCCCCAGCCTTTTCACGGGGACTGGACCAAGGTGCTGCTGAAAAGGGTGACAAGTCATAGCAGCCGCACCGAACAGAACGTGAGCCGCCATGGACACTGGGGGCTGCCACCGACCGATGGGCGGGCAGTCTGGAGAGGTAGGCCTTAGCCCCCAATACGGAGGCAGGTCACCCGGCTGCAGCTATGGATGCTCGGATTTTTGCAGGCTTAAAAAATTTGAGCGGACCAAACCAGTCGGGACGGATCGTGGGAGGGGTCAAACTTGGACGACACGCCTTACGAAAGAGCACGATGCGCGCGCCATGGAGGGCATCCAAATTCGGATGCAGCTATCCATGCCGCTATGAATCGAGAGCAGACCGAGTGTCACGCGACCGCGAACTGGCCAGCACTCCGCAGACAGGCCGCAGCAGCGTGCAACGGGCCGACCATGGCTAGAAGACGGGCCGCCAGTGGGGCGTGCCGCGCCATCATCAGCGAGCGGCCCGTGTTGCATTGAGCGCACACTCGCGAAATATTTTTTGCACCTACGACGCGGAAAATTTGTGCGCGTTCTATGGCTGACCAGTCGAAGGTGCAGCGATGCATGGCAGGGGGTATTGTTGGGGGTATTTCTCAATGTCGAATCGAGAAAACGTAGCATTCATAAGGGTTTCGAGAGGATATGTGAAAGACTCCGGTCCTGAGTAGCCGAGCTACTCGGTCTTTTTTTTGCCACGCATCGAGCTCAGTGCGTCAGGTCCTTGACGATCCGCCGCATGTCCGAGGTGGCGCGCGCGCTGGTGTCGATTTCGAAACCCATGGCTTGTCCGAGTTTCAGCATGGGCACGTTGTCCGGCAGCACGAAGCCGACGATGTAGTGCGTGCCGCGGCTCCTGGCATGTTCGACCAGGCGGCCGAGCAGCAGGCGGCCGAGCCCGGTGCCCTTGAGGTCGGATTGCACGATGACCGCGAATTCGGCCTCGATGTTGTCGGGGTCGCTCACCGTGCGTGCCACGCCCAGGGTTTGCGGCTCGCCCTTTGCATCGATCTGCTCCGCGATGAAGGCCATTTCGCGGTCGTAGTCGATCTGGGCGAGGCGCGCCATTTCGCTGTGGGGAAGTTCGCGTCGCGCCTGGAAGGTGCGCATGCGGACGTCCTCGGGGTCGAGGTTTTCCACAAAGCGTCGATGTTGCGCCTCGTCTGCAGGGCGGATCGGGCGGACCGTGATCGTGCCGCCACGCCAGTGCTGCGTGCGCACCCATTGCGCAGGATAAGGCATGATCGCGAAGCGCTCGGCGCCGGCCACCGGCTGGCGCGCCAGCCGGATGCGCGCAGCCCGTGCCAGCGCCCCGTTGTCGTCGATCTGCAGCGGGTCGATGTCCAGTTCGGCCAGTTGCGGCAAATCCTCGAGCATCCTGGACACCGCGATTAGTGTGTCGCAGAGCGCGTCCAGCGGTAGGCCGCCATGGCTGCCCAGTTGCCGCGGGATGCCGGTTCGCGAAACCAGTTCGCGGGCCAGGCTGCTATTGAGCGGTGGCAGGGCGACGGCCCGGTCGTGCATGGCTTGTCGGGCCGTGCCACCCTGGCCGCACAGGATAACCGGGCCGAATACCGGATCGATGCGGGCGCCCACGACGACCTCGTGCGCGTGCAGTCGCGGCACCTGCGGCGGCTCGCCGAAACCGTCGCTTCCCGCGGCATCCGTTACCGCTTGCGCCGTGGCGGTCACCGGCACGCCATAGGCACTCAACACCGCACTGGTTTCCTCGGAGTTCAGCCATTCGCGCCCGGCGGCCAGGGCGTCGACTATCGACTGGCGGGCCACGGCAACGTCGGGCGTCGGATACTCGTTGGCGCTGGGCGTCTCTATCAGGCTGTCCTGGTTTTGGCGGTAGGTTTGCAGCATAGCGAAGGCGTGCACCGCGTCTTCCGGAGTCGGGTAGTCGGGCACGCCGGCCTGTTCGAACAACGCGCGCGCCGAGGCCACGGCGGCATCGCCCAGCCAGCTGCTCATCACCCGCGACGGCGCGGCCTGCAGCAGTGGCACGCAGGCCGTGGCGATGTCCTCGCTGGACACGATGGCTGTGGGTGCCTGGATGAACAGCACGGCGCCGGCCGAAGCGTCCGCGAGCAAGGCGGCCAAGGTGTCCGTATAGCGTGCCACCGGCGCGTCGCCGACCAGGTTGATCGGGTTGGAGTGCGAGCCGCTGGCAGGCAGCGCGGCCTCTAGCCGTTGCCGCAGCGCGTTATTCGGTTGCGCCAGCGTGACGCCGGCTCGCGCCGCTGCGTCGGTGGCCATGAGACCGGCGCCCGGGTCGTTGGTCATGATGGTCATCGACGTGCTGCGGTTGCGGCGAAAGCGCGCGAGCGTGGCGGCCGCCGTGAACAGCTCCTGTAGCGTGTCCACGCGCAGCATGCCGGCGCGCCGGATGGCGGCGTCGTACACGACGTCGGCGCCGGGCAGCGCGCCGCCCAGGCACGTGCGCCCCGCCTTCACGACGATGACCGGCTTGTTGCGCGCCGCCGCCCGCGCGGCCGACATGAACTTGCGCGCCGACTCCACCGATTCGATGTAGAGCAGGATAGCCCGCGTGTCGGCATCGTTCGCCAGGTGGTCGAGCAGGTCGCCGAAATCAACGTCGTAACGGTCACCCACCGAAACAAGGTGCGAAAAACCGATGCCTCGGCGCTCGGCCCAGTCGAGCATGGCCGTGGCCAGAGCGCCCGATTGAGACACGAAGGCCAACTCGCCGGGACGCGCGTTGGTGTGGGCGAAGCTGGCGTTGAGCCCGATGTGGGGGCTCAGCAGGCCGATGCAGTTCGGCCCCAGCAGGCGCAGCAGGTGGGGTCGCGCCGCCTCGAGTGCGGCCTGCTTCTGCGCGGCGTCGAGCGCGGCCGCAAAGATGATGACGGCGCGGGTGCCGAGTGCGCCCAGTTCGGCCACCAGCGGTGCAATGGTGTGCGGCGGCGTGCACAGCAGAGCGAGGTCGGGCGCGTGGGGTAGATCGGCCGCGCGGGCGTATACCGGCACGCCGTCCAGCGATGCATGTTTCAGGTTGACGGCGTACATCGGGCCGGCAAAGCCTCCAGCGCGCAGGTTGCGCCACACCATGGTGCCCACGCTGGCGGGCTGGTTAGAAGCGCCGAACACGGCGACGGACGTTGGCGACAGAAGGCGGTCGAGATGGCGGATGGTCAAGGGAAACCTTTTAGCGAGAGGGCATCATGCGCGCCTGTCGGACTACAAAATGCGCCGGGGGCGCCTGACGCTACGGGCTTGCGACCGTCGGCGTCGGGCTTGCATGGGACGTCGCTGTGGCCTGCGGCGCGCGCACCAGCAGAACCGGCACTGGCGCGTAGCGCAGGATGTGTTCCGCGCTGCTGCCCAGCACCAGACGACCGAGGCCCCGGCGGCCGTGAGTACCGACAACGATCAGATCGGCCGGCCAGCGGCTGGCTTCGGCGGTGACCCGTTCGTACACGGTGCCGGTGAGGTTGTCGTGCAGCACCGCGTCCACCTCTATGCCAGCGGCCTCCACGGTGGCGCGGGCCTGGGCGAGGGTGCGGACGCCGTCTTCGTGCAGCACCTTGTGCCAGTCGCCGGCGTAGCCGGCGTAGGCATCCATGACGAGGGCGAACGAGAGGTCGTCGATCACGTGCAGCAGGCGCAGCCGCCCGTGCGTCAGCCGGGCGAGGCGGACAGCCTCTTGCAGTCCGCAGTTCGAGGTTGCGCTGCCGTCGACGGGGACCAGAATTCGCTGGTACATAAAGGGCTCCTTGCCGGGACAATCCGGATGCAAACAGTCTAGTCAACGTCCGGTCTCGAACCTTGCGTTGCGTCAAAAGTGCAGGGCGTGAGCCGGGACCGCGCGTCCCGATTCATGGCGAGCAGCCTCCCGAATTCGGCCCCCAGCCCGCCGCAACTGCAGTTTGGTGTTGTTAAGAGAATAAGGCCGACAACGCCCTCTGGACGGGCGCAAGCAGCTATCGGACCGATAGCAAATTCCCGTGAATTCCCTTCACGGCTCATTACCGCGCATCACCGAGGGTCGCCGTCGCCTTCACCGTTGTCGTCGATGCTGGCACTCCAGCGGCTGCCCCAGCCGTGCCCGGCCTGATCGAGGCTGCGCCGCTCGCGCTTGGTCGGGCGGCCTTGCCCAATGGAAAGCGCGGGCTCGGTGCCCATGCGGCGTGCCTCGCGGGCGGCTGCTTGGGCGGCCACGCTTTCGGCCGTTTCCTGGTAGAGCTGCTGGGCCACAGGCGCCGGACCGCGCTGTCCGCTCAGGCCGAGCACCTGCACGGTGCGCGTTGCCGGCCCCTGGAGCAACATCACGGTGTCGCCCACCTTGACTTCGCGCGAAGCCTTGGCGACGTCGCGATTCACCTGCACCCGGTTCTTGCCGATCTCGTCGGCGGCGAGCGAGCGGGTCTTGTAGAAGCGTGCCGCCCACAGCCATTTGTCGATGCGCAGTTTGTCCATGGTCATTCAGGTTGCGGTGGCGGTCAGACGTCAACGCCGAACTCGTCGATCGGTCCGCAGGGATGATGGTTGTCGATTGTGAGGCGATCGTGCGGTGCCTGCACGGTCGTACGCGGTGGCGCCGAGCGACGCGATGGAACATGATGGCGTGTGTTCGGACGCACCGGAGAGCCGTCATGTACATCTGGCCATTTGAAATACCCCGGACCAAGGGCCCCGCCACGCTGGGGCTTGTCGCGAGCCCTCGCCGCGCCGGGGCCGGGAACGATCAGCTGACCGGATTCGCAGGCTTTCTCAAGGAGAAGCTGCCGGGTCACCGCATCGTGTTGCCGTCCGATCCCGGCTACGACGCCGCCCGCAAGACGTTCAATGCCCGCTTCGATCATCTTTGTCCGTGGGGCATTGTCTTTTGCAATGGCGAGCAGGACGTGATGATCTGCCTCGAAGGAATCCGGAAATTCCGGGTTCCGTTTCGGGTGCGTGCGGGGGGGCACTCGTTCGCTGGCTTCTCGTCGCTCGATGACGGATGGGTGATCGACGTCGCTGACCTGAACCGGCTGCAGGTCGACGTCGCCGTCCTCGAGGCGACCGTCCAGGGCGGCTGCCAGATGAGCGACCTCCAGCACGCGCTCGCGCCTTCCGGGTTGCAGCTGCCGCTGGGTGGCCCTCCGGTCGGGGTTGCCGGCTTCGTGCAGGGCGGAGGCTTTGGCGCGACCTCCCGCACCTTCGGAATGAACTCAGACAACGTGCTGGCGGCGCGGGTCATGCTCGCCGACGGGCGCGTCGTGCAGGCCAGCGAGCGGGTCAACTACGATCTTTGGTGGGCGTTGCGCGGTGGCACGGGCGGCAACTTCGGTGTCCTGATGGACGTGCGCTATGCACTGCATCGCGCACCCGAGCAGCACCAGTGGTCCTTTGCCTGGCCGATTCACAAGCCAGCGGACCGGGCGATCGCAAGCCGGGCGCTGATGACGCTGCAAGACGAGGTCGTTCGCAACGCCGGGCCCGAACTGAACGCCACCGCCGACATGCGGTACTGGGCAGATCAAAATGGCGGCACGCCGCAGATGCTGCGCCTGTATCTGTGGGGCAGCTTCTTCGGCAGCGAGAGCGACATGGGCGATCTCCTGAAGCCGCTGCGGGCGCTTCCCGGAAATCAGCCCTTCACGCAGTTCGGCACCAAGCCGCTGCCCGTGCTGCGCCAGGCTCGCTTCGTGTCGGAACTGCAAGCACTGGACTGGAAGGCGCTGGTCGATGATTTTGCCGAGCATGCCAATCGTTTTTCCACGCTGACCTTGAGTGCCTGGGGCGGGGCCATCGGTGCGTACCCGCGCGAGCGAAGTGCGTTCATTCACCGGGATGCCGCCTTCAACATGTACGTCACCGGGTTTTGGGATGGCGCCGCTGACGAACAGCAGATGCAGGCCTACCTGGCGCGCTGGCGCGCCTTTATCGCCCCGTTCTGGACCGGCGGCATCTACCAGGATTTCGCCGATTCAGACTGCCCCGACTACCGGTCGAACTACTGGGGCGATGCGTTTGCGGCCCTTCTGGCCGTCAAACGGAAGTACGACCCGCAGGGCCTGTTCGCCTTTCCGCAGGCGATCGTCGCGCGCAGCGGCGAAACCCCAGCAGCGACCTGGCCGCCGCAGGTTGCCGGATGGCTGGACAAGGCCATCGAAGTCTGATCTGTCGGCGCGTTGCCACGCGGCCACGCGGCTGGCCGCATGTAACGAAGGCGCGCGACAGTTTCGCATTGTTGTCGTTTCGCGGCTCACGCCACTATCGGCACGCGGGGCCTTGGTATACCCTCGTTCGACCTATCTCCCGGTAACGCGAGGAGGACGGCTTGATTTCCTGTCGACACTGCCACGCGGAAAATCCCCAAGGCACCCGGTTCTGCCAAGCCTGCGGCAGCGGCTTGGGCGAAGTCTGTGCGGCTTGCGGCGCCACCATTGGCCCGTCCGCGCGCTTCTGCGGCCAGTGCGGCGCCGCGTTGGGTACCGGGCAGTTGAGGCTTCCGTCGCCTGCTGCTTCGCTTGCCACTTTGGAAGCCGGACTTCAGCAGGAAGGCGAACGTAAACTGGTGACGGTACTGTTCGCCGACATCCGAGGCTCGACGCAGCTGATCGAATCGCTCGATCCAGAGGCGGCCATGGGTCAGCTGGATCCAACTTTGCAGCTCATGACTCAAGCGGTCACGCGCTTCGGCGGCGTGGTGAATTCGATCCGGGGCGACGGCATCATGGCGCTGTTTGGTGCGCCGACGGCTTGCGAGGATCACGCCGTGCGGGCCTGCCTTGCGGCCTGCGACATGATCGACGCCGCCGAGCAGGCGAACGATCCGAACATGGCGATCCGCGTCGGCATCGACAGCGGCGAGGTGATCATCCGTTCGACCGGCCGCGATGCGTCCGACTACGACGCCACCGGCGTGATCGCCCATGTGGCCAACCGGATGGAGCAGCAGGCGACCCCGGGCACGGCGTTCCTGACCGGGCGCACGGCGCGGCTGGCGCGCGGCCAAGTCACCGTGGCCGCGCTGGGGCGCATGGCCATCAAGGGGCTGTCCGAGCCGCTCGAAGTGTTCCAGTTGCTGGCGGCGATGGCGCGCCCGTCCTGGCAGGTTCGCAGGTCGGCGAACCCGCTGAATTCCTTTATTGGCCGGCAGGCTGAGCTGGCCCAGATGGCTGCAGCGCTCGAGCGGGCGAGGCTTGGCTGCGGCCAGGTCGTCGTGCTCGTCGCCGATGCGGGGTTCGGCAAGTCCCGACTGGTGCACGAGTTCCTGTGTGCGCTGCCGAGCGGAGGCTGGAATGTGTTGTCCCTTGCCGCCATGTCCCATACCACAGGCACTCCGTATCACCTGGCCGCTGAGCTCCTGCGCGCCATGCTGGCGGTAGGCGCGGCCGACGACCGCGCCGAGGTCGAGCGCAAGCTGATGGAGACACTGAAATTGGTTGATCCTGAGAGCCAGACCGATGTGGCGCCGCTGCAATCGTTGCTGGACCTGCCCGCGCAAGAGGAGCCGTGGGCCAGCCTGGCACCGTCGGCGCGCCGCCTGCGCCTGATCTCGGCGTTGAAGGACATGGTGCTGCGCGAGGCGGCGCTGCGCCCGCTGATCCTGCTGGTGGAGGACTATCACTGGGTGGACCTGTCGAGCGCCGATTTGCTCCATGCCGTGGTCGAAGGTGCGGGCGCTGCAAGGCTGCTGCTGCTGGTGACGACGCGCCCCGATCGCCCCCCGTCATGGACGCATCGCGGTTCCTGCCTCGAATTGCCGCTGCCCGCGCTGGATCCGGATGGCGCCGATGCATTGCTGCGCGAATTGATTGGTCCGTCCGCCGCTCTGGAGTCTTTGCGCAGGCAGATCCTGGGTCAGGCGGGCGGCGTACCGCTGTTCATCGAGGAGATTGCGCGCTCGCTGACGGAAAGCGGCGTCGTCGCAAGCCAGGCTTCGCCGCAAAGTGCGGTTGCCTGTCTTGTGAACGTCGTCATCCCGCCATCGATCCAGGCCATCATCGCGACCAGCATCGATCGGCTGCCACCAGGCCGGCGCCGGCTGCTACAGGTGGCGGCGGTGATCGGCAAGGACGCCCCACTCAATCTGCTGGAGGCCGTGGCGGATCTGCCTCACGACCGCCTCGAAAGCGAACTCGCGCAACTCCAAGCCTCTGAATTTATATACGAAGTGAGCATTGCACTGGGCAAGGGATACACGTTCCGCCACGTTCTGCTCCAGACTGTGGCCTACGAAGAGATGCTTCGCAAGACGCGTCGCGAACTGCACGTGCGCGTGATGGTTGCTATGGAGACCCTGTTTGCGAACCGGCTCGATGAGTTGACCGAACGTCTCGCCGAGCATGCGCTGCGCGGCGAAGTGTGGCCAGCCGCAGTGTCCTACGCCCTCAAGGCTGGCGACCGCGCGATGGGGCACTGGGCATGGCGCGAGGCGATCGGCTTCTACGACCGTGCGATCGAGGCGCTCACGCATCTTCCGGAAAATACTGAAACCATCAGGACGGCGATCCAGGCCAGGCTGCGCTTGCGGGTGGCCCTGCCGGGCGTGGCCGATCTGCCACGCGTCGCGCTCTGCCTGGATGAGGCCAGGCGACTGGCGGCGCCGCTGGGCGATCAGGCGCAACTGGCGGAGATCGATGCCAGCCAGTGCTTCACGCTGACCAAGATGGGGCGGCTCGATCAGGCCATCGAAGTCGGACACCAGGGCTATGCGATGGCGCACGAGTTCGGGGACAAAGGGGCCATCCTGAACGCCAGCTTCGCGCTTGCCCAGGCCTGGTGGTATCGGGGCGGATTCCGTCAGTCGGAGGCTTTGGTGACACTGTGTCTGGCTGATGTGCGAGGGGAATTGCGCCTGAAAAAAACCGGCACGACGGGCACGGCTTCGCTGCTGGCACTGGTCTGCCTGTCCAAAACCTACGCCATCACCGGTCAATTCGAAAAAGCCTTTGCCACCGTTGCGGAAGCGCGGCATGTCGCGCAGGACACTGGCAAGCCTTTCGATATCAGCTACTGCGGTGTCGGTGCCGGGTTTTGCCGGCTCGTTCACGGCGATCTCCAAGGCGCTGCGATCGAACTGGAGGAAGCCCTGCGCATCGCTCGAGCCGCGGATATTGCGCTGCTGATTCCGTCTTCGCAGCGCTACCTCGGCCGCGCCTACGCGCTCGCCGGCCGCCTCCAAGAGGCGCGGGACGTGCTGGACGAGGCGATTACGCGAACTACAGCGGCTGGACTTCTGGGGATGCGGCTGTGGTCGCGCGCCGCGCTGGCCGAGGCGCAGCTGGCCAGTACCGACGGCCAGGCGCGCGAGACGCTGGTGGACACGCTTGAACTGGCGCAACGGTACGGCTTCAGGCCGCTGCAAGTGCAACTCATGCGGTTGATCGGCAATATGAACGCGATCCAAGACGCGAGGCCAGCGGAATCGGCCGAACCGATGTATCGACATGCCATCCAACTGGCGCATCAGCTGGGCATGGCGCCCGAGGAGGCGCAGGCCCGGCGTGATTTGGCCGCCTGGCTGTTGCTTGCCGGGCGCGGCGAAGAGGCGGCGCGCGACGGCGCCCTGAACCGGCGACTGACCCGCACGTCGGGCCCGGGCGCAGACGCAGGCGGGCAGGGCGACGCCGCCACGCCCGACGCCCGGCGCTGATGGAATATCCGCTCTTTGTCTGATTGAGAACTGTGGGGATTTGGATTACCCTCAATCCCCCACTCCAGGAGCGCGAGATGACAAAGGTCGGTTCAAAGAACAGGTTCGTCGTCGATCTGGGAGACTTGGCGTTGAAACCGTCGGAGCAGCGTGCTGTGGCGGCGGCCATACAGGGGGCGGTGCTGTCGTATCTGTCCGCCAACCACGAACTGCCCAGCCAGCAGGCCCACCTGATGGATGACGGCGGCATCGCCGGGATGTTTATGCCCCCCGCCGTGAAGCCGTCGGCAGCCGGACCGTCGCCGTGACCTGCCGGGGCTGTGGCCCCGGTCCGGTCCTGTGCCCCAGCGCGCCGGCTGAATCCGGAGCCATGCTGATCGGCGTGGTCGAGGCCGATGGGAGAGTGGCCAATCTGCTCACGCCGCTCGAGGTCGGCTTGGACTTTATCGAGTCGGGCCGCAAGAACGGCTCGCTGGAGGCGCGTTTTCGCTTTTCCTCGCCTTGCCAGGAAGCACGCTGCGGCCACTGGCTTGATCATGAATGCGGCCTGATCGCACAGTTGCAGCACGCCGCCGCCGAGGCCGGTTGTGCAAGCGAACGGCAGTCGTTGCCCCCGTGTGCGATCCGCCCGCAGTGCAGATGGTGGCAACAGCGCGGCCGCGATGCCTGTGCCGTGTGTCCGGTGGTGGTGACCGATCAGCGCTTTCAGGCTGGACCGATCATTCGCCCCGGGTGACAAGGCAGGTCTGCCGGATCTGCTGGAGGCGCCTGCTCGCCTGAAGGCTTTCTGTGCGACCTCAAGAGCCGCGCCCGAATCGTCGTCGAGTTGGGCGTGGCGGGGCTCTCTAGGGGCCTTTGCAACAAGCCCCCGTTTTTCGGTGGGCCGGTGCTAGAAGTCTGCCTATTTCATTGAGGTGTCAAATTGAGCAAACGAGTTACGCCGGCCGCTGCTGGCGGTCGTTCCCTCGACTCTCTGGACTTCCGCCACAAACTCCGGCCCGTTGCGCAGACGCTGGTACGTCTCAATCTGCCGGCGATAGGCCGGGTTCGACGGATCGAAGTTTTCCTGGTTGGCAACCTGGGCCAATCCGGACTTGATCCAGAGGTTCAGATCGGCCTTGACTTCGGCGCGATTCACGGCGCCGGGGCCGGCGTCGCCGGGGCCGACCCGCAATTCTTGCGGAGCCTGTGCAAGGGTGGCCGAGGCAGCCTGGTCTGCCTTCACCGCCGCGCGGCTGAAGCTGCTCGCTGTCGTGGGGATGGGTGCGCCGGCCCACTCTTCCGGGGGAACCGTTTGAGCGCACACAGCACCGGCGAAAGCCAGCGCGGAGAGGCTGAGAAGTTGCTTGGCATTCATGATGAAGCTCCTGTGGGGTGGCGTGTGGCCACGGAAATCGCGGTCATCACGAAACGGACTTTGCCGGCTCGTCGGCTGGACCTGCTGGCCCAGCGCTGCCAGTGGCAGAGCATTCCGGCGGGCAAGCCGCTGCTGTTGCGTTCGCAGCACAACAGCGATGTCTACTTCCTGGTATCGGGCCAACTGCGCGTGACGACCTATGCGGCGAACGGGCGACAGGTCACGTTTCGCGATTCGGTCGAGGGCGAGCATTTCGGCGATATCGCGGCCATCGACGGCAAGCCGCGATCGGCCGATGTGCTGACGCTCAAACCCAGCGTGGTCGCTAGCCTGGATCGGGACGCGTTCCTGGAACTGCTGCGCGACGAGCCCGTGGTCGCCGAGCGCGTCATGCGCGGCCTCGCCGCGCTGGTGCGCCAGTTGTCAGAGCGCGTCATTGATCTCAGCACGTTGGGCGTGCACAACCGCGTGCATGCCGAGCTGCTGCGCCTGGCGCGCGCTGCCGGCATCGCCGACAACCAGGCGCGGCTGGACCCAGCGCCGGCCCATGCCGCCCTGGCAAGCCAGATCAGCACCAACCGCGAACAGGTAACGCGTGAACTCAATGCGCTACGACGCGATGGCCTGTTGCTGAAGGACGGCAAGGCGCTGGTGGTCGCCGACGCGCAGCGTCTGGCGGCCATGGTGGCGCGCGTGCACGATGGCGCTGCCTGACGGGATGCCTGCAGCGCTACCACGCGGCCGGTAACTTGCGCCGGATCACCAGCCGGCCCTCGCGCTGGGTCACATAGCCGCCGGCGGTGAGTTCCTTCATGACCCGGTTGACCATCTCGCGTGACGAGCCGAC
>CAJDTV010000080.1_pt1 | contig 13495 bp, 13 predicted proteins | sample 7389921 | NCBI WGS metagenome assembly CAJDTV01 (sample SAMEA7055654, study PRJEB34461) | soil metagenome | biome: terrestrial ecosystem; feature: Peninsula; material: soil | place: Antarctica | collected 2016 | reverse complement strand
ACGTCACCTTCGCCGCCACTCGAGCCATCATCACCCCAGCTTGTTATTTGCAAGCTGCAATGATACTTAATTATGTTTATTAATGAAATTAAACACTAGCTATTGTTGTGGCCTATTCATCGAAACACGGTTTGGATTTCACGGACTCGGTGGAATAGCCAACCCCTTAACCACCGCCTGCCGCGCCACAAACGCCGCCAGCGCACGCGTGACATTGGAATAGTCGTTGATGCCCACCAGGTCGCCCGCCTCGTAGAAGCCGATCAGGTTGCGCACCCACGGAAAGGTCGCGATGTCGGCAATCGTGTAGGCGTCGCCCATGATCCAGGCGCGGCCGGCGAGCCGCTGGTCCAGCACCGCCAGCAGGCGCTTGCTTTCGGCCACGTAGCGGTCGCGCGGGCGCTTGTCTTCCCAGCCCTTGCCGGCGAACTTGTTGAAGAAGCCCACCTGCCCGAACATCGGGCCGACGCCGCCCATCTGCCACATCAGCCACTGGATCGTCTGGTAACGGGCGGCGGCGTCCTGCGGCAAAAACTGGCCGGTCTTCTCGGCCAGGTAGATCAGAATCGCGCCGGTTTCAAACAGCGTCAGCGGCTGATCTCCGGGGCCATGCGGATCGATGATGGCCGGGATCTTGTTGTTGGGGTTGAGCGAGAGAAATTCCGGCGACATCTGGTCGCGCGTCTCAAAGTCGACCCGATGCGCTTCATACGGAAGGCCGGTTTCTTCCAGCATGATCGACACCTTGACGCCGTTGGGCGTGGGCAGCGAGTAAAGCTGTAACCGGTCGCGATGCCGGGCGGGCCACTTTTGCGTAACGGGGAAGGCGGAAAGATGGGGCATGGGAAGGCTTTCGCAGGGAATCGCGCCGTCGGTTTCATGGGGCCCTATTGGCCTGAAGGCCATTCAGCTGCCGTGGCGCGCGGCGCTGATCGCGTCGAGGCCGTTGTCAACGGCCTACTATTGTGGCCGTCAAAAATCTAAAAGGAGACTTGGCATGCGTATCGCCATCATGGGCTCTGGAGGCGTGGGCGCCTACGTCGGCGCGCGGCTGCAAGCCGCGGGCGAGAATGTAAGCTTCATCGCGCGCGGGGCGCATTTGCAGGCGCTGCAAAAAAGCGGCTTGCAGATTGAGACCCCGGAGCACGCGCTGCACCTGGAACGCGTCTTGGTCACCGATGACCCCTCGCGCATCGGGTCGGTGGACCTCGTCATCTTCGCCGTCAAGCTGTGGGACACAGAGGCCGCTGCGCGCGCCATGGCGCCGTTGGTCGGTCCGCAAACGCGCATCGTGACGCTGCAAAACGGCATCGACAGTGTGGCTCTCATCGAGAGCGCCCTGCCCGGCGCGCGGGTGCTGGGCGGGGCGATCTACGTCTCGGCCGTGATCGACCGCCCCGGCGTGATCCGCAGCCCGGGGGCTATGAATCGCATCGTGGTCGATGCGGCCGACGGCGACCCGGTGATTGCGGCCTTCTGTGCGGCCTGCGATCGCGCCACCGCGCTCGAAGCCACGGCCACCGAGGCCATTGGCGTTGCGATCTGGGAAAAATTCGTCACGCTTGCCGCCATTGCCGGCGCCACGTCTCTCTTGCGCGCACGCATCGGGCAAATCATGGGCCACCCCGAAACGCGTTTTTTCCAGCGCCAGTTGATCGACGAAGGCGTGGCGGTGGGTCGGGTCGTGGGCCAGAAGCTGCGCGCCGAACTGGCCGACGAGGTCATGAACAAACTGGCGGGTCTGCCGGCCTCGTTCCGATCTTCCATGTCGGAAGATCTGGAACGTGGCAAGCCGCTGGAGCTGCAATGGCTGTCGGGCCGGGTGCATGGCCTGGGGCTGCAACACTGCGTGCCGACACCGGCGCACAGCGCGACTTACCGCGCGCTGGTACTGTACGAGCACGGCACGCGGGCGTAGCAGCGGGTTGGCCAATCCGCCCGCCCGCTACTGGTGCGCCATTTCCGCGTTGCCAATGGCGGAGCCGTCGAGTTCCTGCTGCGGCTGAATTCGCACGGCGAGGAGGCGCTGCGGTTCCTCTAGCCTGCTCCAGGGTGGAACGCCATCGTTGCGCGGTGGCAGCACCGAAACGGGTGGCATATGGCGCATCGGCCTGGTGGTCAGCCAGCATGCGAATCGATCCATCGACCAGATCAGCGCTCAGGTGACCGCCGCTGGCGAATGTGCCGGGCGTATCTACGTGGGTGTTGTCGCGCACAGGCCGGGCGCGTACTGGTCGGTCTCCGCGTCCATGAAACCGTCGTAGCGGCCAAAGCCACGCCCCAGCGGCCATCCGTCGAACGGCCCCGCCGGCCCGGTTTCCGTGAGCGGCGTCGTACTGCTCTGCCGTGACGCGCGAACCGGCACCTTCGACCAGGGCCGGTGCAATACCAGCCTCCTCGAGCGGCGCTCCGATCCAAACCGGTGTGGCGACATCCCGCGCCCGGATACCCGACAGCATGCCGTGAACAGCGGCAATCGGAATGGTGACGGGCGGATGCATCATGGGTTTCCGATCGGATCCAAAGGATGATCGCCTGTGGATTGGGGTTCTGCAATGCGACTGAACTGGACTGCAATCGTGCTGGCGGCGTTGAATTCCTGCGATTCGGCGACTACAACCGCAACACCGCCCCATCGCGGCAGATGGAGATGCTAGGGATGTCTCCCTGCCTACGGGCAATGAAACAGGAGCGCTGAGATGAAACAGGCGTTGATCAGGAAGGAGATTCCGCTGGAGCGGGGTGGATCCTGGATACGCCATCAAAGTGCCCAGGGTGTGAAAGACCACGGTCTTCACTAACACCATAGAGGATCCGTCATGAATCGTAATACAGGAATGAGCGCAGGACACATCATCGGCACCCTGAACGGCCGGCAGGTGGTCGGGCTGGACATTGCCAAGCTGGTGTTCCAGTTGCACACGGTGGACATGGGCACAGGCGAGATCGTCAAGGTGCAGATCAAGCGCGCCAAGGTGCTGGAGCACTTTGCCAACCGTCAGCCCTGTCCGATTGCGATCCAGGCCTGCGGTGGCGCGCACCACTGGGCCAGAGAGTTGACCAAGCTGGGCCACAGCGTGCGCTTGCTGCACGCTAAGATAGTGCGTGCGTTTGTCAGCCGCAACAAGACCGATGCCGCGGATGCCAGGGGCATCTGGCTCGCGGTGCGGCAGCCCGGGGTGAAGTTTGTGGGCATCAAGTCGGCATCGCAGCAAGCGACGCTCGTGCTGCATCGGCAACGTGATCGTTTGATGAAGATGCGCAATATGCAGAGCAACGCTGTGCGCGGACTGCTGTATGAATTTGGCGCCACCTTTGCCAAACGCAAGAAGGCGCTGTTCAACGAGATCGAGGAAACACTTGAAGGTCTGGCGAGCACATTGCCGCAAATGTTGGCCGACAGCCTGCGCGATCAGGTGGCACGCATCAAAGCGATAAAGGCAGACATGCAGGCCATCGAGAAGCGCCTGGCGCAGCAACTGCGTCTTGACCCGCAAATGAAGCGTATAGCGCAAATCCCCGGCGTTGGGGTGCTGACCGCAACGGCCGCCATCGCCACTCTGGGGCCGGCCAGCGCATTCAAGTCAGGCCGGGAGTTCTGTGGCTGGCTGGGACTGGTGCCAAAGCAGACGGGCACCGGCGCCAAGGTACGACTGGGGGGCATCTCCAAGCGAGGGGACAGCGACGTGGGAACGTTGCTCATTCACGGAGCCAGAAGCGTGCTGACGCACGCCAAAGAGCCCGGCCCATGGCTGGAGCAGATCAAGAGCCGTCGGCCAGCCAGTGTGGTGATCGTGGCGCAGGCGGCCAAGATGGCCAGAACGATCTGGGCGGTCACGGCCAAAGAGCAGGAGTTCCAACGAGGCTTCAAGAGCGTCAGGCCGCAAGCGGCATGACGCGAATGAGCCCATTCATTAACCAACCGAAACAAAGGTAGGTGGTAAGCCATTGAAGGCGATGAGGCAGCAAAGAGCGACGTGATGTGAAACAGGTCAGACCGGGGCGAGCCAAACCTGAATGGTTTGCCGGACATAAGAAGTCCGCTGCCGGAGATGAGGTGCCTGCCAGCGGATATGCACCGGGGCCAGTGGAGCAGTCTGGGCAACCAGACAAACCCACAAACAAGGTCGGATATAAGTTCGCAGCCGACTTCTTCACAACAAACGCAAATTCTGCTTGATCGCCGGGAGGCATCCATATAAGACAACCATGTACTTGACCCAGTCCGTGCACCGAGCCGTGCAACAGCATCCCGAACGCATCGCCGTCCGTTGGGGCAACCAAACGCGCACCTTTGGCGAGTTTGCCGATCGTGTGGCCCGTTTTGCCGGTGCATTGCAAAAACTTGGCGTGCAGTCGGGCGACCGCGTTGCCATGCTGTCGCTCAACTCCGAGCGTTACCTCGAATACCAGATGGCGGTGCCGTGGGCTGGGGCAGTGCTCAACCCCTGCAACATTCGCTGGACGCCCGCTGAGCTGTTGTATTCGCTGGAAGACTCGGGCTCGACCGTGCTGCTGGTGGACGAAACCTTCAAGGCGATGGTGCCGCAGTTCCGCAGCGAATCCACCACGCTGCGCGAGTTCATCTACTGCGGCGAGGCACAAACGCCCGAAGGCATGCACAGCTACGAAGAGCTCGTGGCTCAGACCGAACCGGTGACCGATGCCCTGCGCCGTGGAGACGACCTCGCGGGCATCTTCTACACCGGCGGCACCACAGGGTTCCCCAAAGGAGTAATGCTCAGCCACACCAACTTGTGCAGCTCCGGCCTCACCGTGCGCGCCGAAGGCCTGGCGCGGCCGGGCGGCACCTATCTGCATGCCGCGCCCATGTTCCACCTTGCCGATATGGGGCTGGCGTTCCCGCACTGGGTCGAGGGCAACACGCATTCGATCATCCCCATGTTCGACCCAGCGAAGGTGCTGGAAACCATCGAGCACCACCGTGTGACCAACCTGTGTCTGGTGCCCACCATGATCCAGATGATGCTGGACCACCCCAGTGTGGGTAAGCACGATCTGAGCTCGCTGCGCACCGTCTTCTATGGTGCTTCGGCGGTGCCTGACGCGCTGTTGATGCGTGCGCAAAAAGCCATTCCCCAGGCCGAAGTCTTCCAGGGTTTCGGGATGACCGAGCTTGCCCCCGTGGGCACCATCCTGCCCGCCTGGTACCAGACAGAAGAAGGACGCGAGCAGGGCAAGTTGGGTTGTTCGGGCCGTGCCACCTTTTGTACCGAAGCCAAGATCGTCGACGGCGAAGGCAATGAAGTGCCGCGTGGCACTGTCGGAGAGATCATCGTACGCGGCCCCAATGTGATGCAGGGTTACTGGAACAAGCCGGAGCTCACAAAGGCAGCGCTGCGCGATGGTTGGATGTACACAGGCGACGGTGGTCGCATGGATGCGCAAGGCTTCGTCACCGTGGTTGACCGGCTCAAGGACATGATAAAAACTGGTGGTGAGAACGTGTTCTCTGCCGAGGTGGAGAACGCGCTGGCCAAGCACCCCGCCGTCGTCCAGACGGCCGTCATTGCCATCCCGAGCGACCAATGGGGCGAGGCGGTGCACGCCGTAGTTGTTCGCGCCCCCGGCCAAGATGTCAGCGCTCAGGAGCTCATCGGCCATTGCAAGAGCCTGATTGCAGGCTACAAGAGCCCGCGAAGCATTGAGTTTGTCGATGCCCTTCCGATGTCCGGCGCCGGAAAAATCCTCAAGACCAAACTGCGCGAGCCCTTCTGGCAAGGGCGTGCGCGCGCGGTTGCCTAAACCCCACCCCTCTTTGATTCAGGAGATTTCCATGAGCCGTGAGGTATTCCTCAGTGGGGTCGGCATGATCCCCTTCAATAAACCGGCGGCCAATGAGCCCTATCCGTAGATGGCTGCCCACGCCACGCGTCCTGGGTTGGCAGACGCGAGCATTGGCTAAGAACTGGTGCAGCAGGCCTATGTGGGCTATGTGTGGGCGACTTTACCTCCGGCCAGCGCGCACTCTACGAAGTGGGCATGACGGGCATCCCGGTGATCAACGTCAACAACAACTGCTCCACCGGCTCGACCGCGCTGTTTTTGGCGCGCCAGGCGGTCGCCATTGGTACGGTCGACTGCGCGCTAGCGCTGGGTTTCTAGCATATGAAACCGGGCGCGCTGGGGGCGGTGTTTGAAGAGTGGTCTAGCCGTTTCGTGCGCCATGACGCCGCGACTGACGAACTGATGCAATCCGACCTGCCGCTGGCGCAGCGCTACTTTGCCGGCGCCGGCAAAGCGTATATGGACGAGTTCGGCACGCCACTGGGAACCTTCGCCAAGATCCGCGCCAAGGCCAGCCGCCATGCGGCCAAAAACCCGTTGGCGCTGATTCGCGCCGTGGTCACCGCCCAGGAGGTGATGGAATCCAAGATGCTTTGGCCTGGCGTGCTGACCCGCCCGATGGCCTGCCCGTCCACTTGCGGCGCAGCCGCCGCCATTGTCTGCTCGGCCGCATTCGCGCAGAAGCACGACCCGGACCAGGGCCTACGCATCCGCGCCCAGGCCATGACCACCGACCGCCCCATCACACCTTCGAGTCGCGCGACATGCGCGACGGGGTGGGCTCCAGCATGGTCAAGGCTGCGGCAGATCAGGTTGTACCGACATCGACGTGGTCGAGTTGCACGACTGCTTTGCGTAAAACGAGCTGCTGAGCTACGAGGCGTTGGGCCTGTGCCCTGGGGGCGGCGTGGAGAAAGTCATCGACGACGGTGACAACACCTACCGCGGCAAGGTCGTCACCAACCCGTCAGGCAAGGCGGTCAACAGTTCGTCCGTGGCCGGGTTGTTCGGCAACGCCCCAAGGCCAACTATTCGACCGCCAAGGCCGGCCTCGTCGGCATGACGCAGACTCCGGCAAAAGAATGGGACCACATGAACGTCACCGTCACATGCGTCGCAGACGGCTTTATCAAGACGCGCCTGGCCGTGACTGCTGACGGCGAAGCAACGGCCAACATCGATGGCCGCGAGATCAAGGTGAACGTCAACCCCGACCTGATGGCAGCCATGGAACGCATGATTCCACTGGGCCGGGGCGGCACGCCCGACGAGGCGGTCGGTGCGGTGTACCTGCTGTGCATTCCCGAGCCGGATTACGCCAGCGGCCAGACGCTGATGTGCGCCGGCCGCGTCACGGGCATTTGAAAGGCCTTTCCATGCTGCCCCAACTTCACCGCCACGCCTGGACGGACGAATCCATAGAGGCCTTTCGCGACCAGGTCCGCCGCTTACATCGCTGGCGAGATGTCGCCGCATCTGGCCGGTTGGCGTCGGCAGGGGTTCAACCCGCGCCAGGTCTGGCGCGGTTTCGGAACCATGGGGTTTCTGATGCCAAAGATGGGCGTGGGGCGAAGCCTACGGCGGTTCGGGGGCGTCGCTGGGCTACCCACTGGTTCAGGACGAGATGGCAAAGGGCGAGATGCCGGCCATCGCAGGCCTGCACAACATCGCCACACACCACCTCCGCGACGACGGCACCGTGGAACAAAAACAGCGCTGGCTGCCTCGAGCGACCGGCGGTGAAATGTTGGCCGCCATCGCGACGGCCGAGCCCGGTTGCGGTTCGGATCTGAAGACGATCAGCACCAAAGTCCGCCGCGAAGCGGACCACTATTTCATCGACGATGCGGAAACCTTCATCAGCAACGGCTTCACCTGCAACCTGCTGGTGGTGGCGGCCCGCACCGGCGAGGCTGGCAGCCGTTGCCTGTCGCTGATCGTGCCGGAGACCCAGAACCTGCCAGGCTTCCGGGTGGGTCGCCTTCTGTAAAAGTTCGGCGGTCACGCCAGCGATAGCGCCGAACACCTTTTCGACGGCGTGCGTGTGCCGGCCGACCGGTTGCTGGGTGGCACGGAAGGTGAAGCCTTCGGCCAACTGATGGGCCAACTGCCATACGAGCGACTGCTGCTCGCAGTGCCTGCTGCCGCAGTCGCTTTCTGCCGCCCGACACGCCGACCCCGTAACTCCCTCAGCGCTGCGCCTTGTCCTTTTGGTCCTGCGCCACGATGAGCTCGCGCGCGGCGAGCCAGTCAGCGTCGCTCCACTGGCGCATTTCGTAGAAGTTGCCGCCAGTGGCTGCGGCCTGGCCGCCGTCCATCATGATGCTCTGGCCGGTAAGCCAGTCGCACTGGCCGGGGGCGAGCAGGAAGGCGGCCAGATTTTGCAGCTCGCTCTTCTGGCCGACGCGGCCCATCGGGTTGCTGGCCTGGGTGCGCGCGCCGGGGTCTTCGCCCGGGTTCAGGCGCTTGCTCATACCTTCGGTCGGGATTTCGCCGGGGCCGATGGCGTTCAGGCGGATACCGTAGCGCGCCCACTCGATCGCCAGCGACTTGGTCATGACTTCAATGCCGGCCTTGCTCATGGCCGAGGGCACGACGTAGGGGCCACCGTTGTCGACCCAGGTGACGATGATGCTAATCACACTGCGACAAGGGCTGCCAGCCTTCCACTGGCCGGCCTTGGCCTGCGCAATCCAGCGCTTGCCGACCGCCTGCGTCACGTAGAAGCCGCCGTGGAACACGATGTTGGCCACCGCATCGAAAGCGCGCGGCGACAGGCTCTCGGTCGGCGCGACGAAGTTGCCGGCGGCGTTGTTGACGAGACCCGTCAGCCCGCCGGTGTCGAACAGGCTTTGCACCATGGTGTCGACCGCTTGCGCGTCCCGGATGTCCACGCCGAAGGTGTCGACGCGCCGGCCCGGAAACTGGCTGCGCCACGCCGCCGCCGTTTCTTCCACGACGCCCTGGCGCCGGCCGCAGATGGCGACGTCGGCACCCAGCCCCAGAAAACGCTCGGCCATCGACTTGCCAAGACCGGTGCCGCCGCCGGTGACCAGAATGCGCTGGCGGCTCATGAGAGTGGGTTCGAACATGCGGGACCTCCAAGGGGTGGTGAGTGAAACGAGCCTCAGTCTGGCACGAACTTCGCCTTGAATTTCGCTTCGTCGACTTCCTGCTCCAGCGTGACCAGCTGGCCCATCTTGCCGTCAGCCAGCCGGCAGGCCGCGAACAGGCTGTATCGGCCCTTCAGGTAGTAGCTTTCCATGTCGATCAGCATGTACGGATGCGGCACGAACACTTGGTAGACAAACACGACGCGGTGCACATTTCTGGGCGAAGGAAAGAGCTTGTAGTCGTCGGTGGTGATCGATTGGGCGGTGGCCATGAGGAGGTTTGGGAAGGTAATGGAAGGCCACAGCCTCTGGCTTCAGGATTCAGGGGTCCGGCCCTAGGCGTTGCGAAACTGCTGGCGCAAAAACGCCCGGTGACGGGCGATGTGCGCCATCTGCGCCGGCGCCATCGCGCCCCCCAGGTCGACGCCATCTCCGTTGAGCACTTCGTTGGCGTGCGCGATCGCGCGTGCCACAACGTCTTGTTCGTCCACGCCTTGTAGCAACGCCAAGTCGAGCGCGACGCGCTTCATGGCGCGTTGCGACAGCACCCACATGGCACCGAAAGCATCCCAGGCATCGGCGGCTTCCCTGAACTTGTCGCGCTCCGCTAGAATTTCATTGAGGGGTTTGGCCAACAGTTCGCTGAGGGCGTCGACCTGCGCCGTCAAGGTTTCGATGCGTGCGTTAGCCGCAACCAGCGTTTGGGCGTCGCCAGGCTGCTGCCCATAAGTACCATCCGCGTTGGCGGTCGGCACTTGAAGTGAATCGGACAGGGACATGACGGCTCAACCTCCAGTCAACGCGAGATACGCGCTGCGCGTTTGCGGCGCCACCGAATCGAGCGCCAGCTGGTACGACGTTTTGTGCCGCGCCAACAGGCGCGCCGAGGCCACGGTTTTCGATTTGCAAAACCAGTGGCAGGTGTGCTGCATCAAAAACAACTCGGCCGACAACGTGAAGGCTTTGCCCTTGGGCGTTTGGTGCAGCCGGTTGGCCACCGCATCGGTGATGCCCTGCGCATGGACGGCAAACACCTTGCGCGCATCGAAGGTGGCTCGGGGAAAGAGGTGGCTGGCCATCGGAATGGCCATGGGGAATTTGCTGACGCGCGCCTGCACTTCGTCGACCCTGGCAAAGCCGGCCGCGAAACGATTGAACTGATCGGCCAACGCCTTCTCGCTGGTGCTCAGCGTGCTCCAGATCTGGTCGCGGCGCTGCGCATCTTTTTCGCCCAGGCAGCGCAGGTAGCCCTCGGTCAGCGTCTCCATCAATTTCTCGATCTGGAAATGGCTCAGGTGGCTGCCAAGCAAGGAGATGCGCCGGCGTTGCTCCCGTGTTTTGAGCGCGTAGGCGCCGAGCGCGAGCAGGAGCAGAACGGCAAGAATTTCCATGAAGGCAGTCCCACGGGGTTGGGGGCAGGGACTGAAGTGTAGTGAGTCAGGCCAGCGAGAAGCGCGCAGGACAGACAGGCACGCCTCAGAGGCTGCGCTCGATCTGCCAGTTTTGGTATTTCAGGCCCACCAGAGCACCCGCCACAATGCCGGCGATCGCCAGCACGCTGGCCACGCTCAGCGTGGAAAGCCCGCTCAGTCCCTGCCCGATGGTGCAGCCCATGGCCGTGACACCGGCCACACCCATCAGCGCGCCGCCGGTGACGTGGTGTGCCAGGGCTTGCGTGTCGCCAAAACCCTCCCAGCAAAACTCGCGTGTCCAAAGCGCATGGGCGGTGGCACGCGCGACCACGCCAGCCACCGACGCGATCAGCCAGGCGCCTTGCGCGCTGCCAGAGCAGGCCGGAGGCCATCAGCGCCAAGCCTTGACACGAAGCTGCTCGAGTGGCCCCGCCCGCAGACGTCGTTGACAATCTGGTCCGCTATTATGTTTACAGCTGTTTATCCCCGTCCAGCAGGAGTTACAGCTACTATTTGGTTGAAGCTACACGAGTGCGCAGCGCCGCCAGATCGACCACGCGGACACCGCCATATTCGACCCGGATCGAGCCCTGCGACTCGAGCGTGCGCAGCGCCTCGTTGACGCGCTGGCGCGACAGCCCCACCAGGTACGCCAGCTCTTGCTGCGTGATCCGCAGCACATCGCCCACGCTGGGGTACAGCACCGGGTTGAACAGCGACGCCAGGCTGCGCGCCACCCGCGCATCGGGGTTGTTCAGGCGGTCGATCTCGAGCGCCGCGATGAACTGCCCGAGCCGCTCGTTGAGTTGGTTCATCACGAATCGGTTGAAGCCAATCGAATGGTCGAGCAGCCAGTGAAAGCTGTCGATCGGCAACCCCGCCACGACGCTGCGCCGTAGCGCCTGGATGTTGTAGCGATAAGGCTCGCGCTTCATCACGGTACCTTCGCCGAACCAGCCCCCGGGCGGCATGCCCGTGTAGGTGAGCGAACCACCATCGGCCTTGTCGTTGCTCATCTTGAGCAGCCCCTCGACCACGCCAAACCAGTAGGTCGGCGCGCGGCCGACTCGGCACACCAGGTCGCCCACTTCGGCTTCGCTGACCACCACCGCCGCCTCGGCCCGACTGCGTTCGGCCGGCGCCAGAGCATCCAGCCACGGGATACCCGCCAGCTCGGCCGGGTTGGCGGGCCGCACACGATCCCTGAGGGAACCGGCCAGTGCGCTGGCGCTGGGATGACTGAGGGCCATGGGGAAAGTCCGGAGGGAATTATCCCTAGGATTGTCGTCGAAATGACAACATGGCGTCAAAGTGACGCCTACAGTGCGTCATCGTGCAAACCAACGCCAACACATTCCCCAACCTCCTCCTGCTGCATGCGCGCCAGCGCCCCGATGCACCGGCGGTGCGCGAAAAAGACCTCGGTATCTGGCAAACCTGGAGTTGGCGCGACGCGGCGCAAGAGGTGCGCGAGGTCGCCTGCGGGCTGGCCAGCCTGGGCTTCAAGGCCTTTGACAACCTGGCGATCGTGGGCGCCAACCGGCCGCACCTGTATCTGGCGGTGATCGCGGTGCAAAGCCTTCGCGGCGTGCCGGTGCCGCTCTACCAGGACGCGGTGGCGGGCGAAATCATCTTCATGCTGGAAGACGCGAGCATCGAGTTCGTGCTCGCCGAGGACCAGGAGCAGGTCGACAAGCTGCTCGAATGCCGCGAGCTGATGGGTGCCAGCACGGCGCTGTGCCACATCATCTACGATGATCCGCGCGGCCTGCGCAACTACGAGCAACCGGGACTGATCAGCTACGAGCAGTTGCGCGAACTGGGCCGGGCCTGGAATGCCGCGCAACCCGATTTTTACGACCAGAGTGTGGCCAGCGGCGAGCCGGGCGACGTGGCCGTCATCCTCTATACCTCGGGCACCACCGGCCGACCCAAAGGCGTCTGTCAGACGCACGCCAGCTTCATCGCGGCTGGCCGCGGCGGTGTCGACAGCGACCGCCTCGGCCCAGGCGACAACATCATGAGCTACCTGCCGATGGCCTGGGTTGGCGACCATTTGTTCTCGGTCGCCCAGTGGCTGGTCGGCGGCTTCACGCTCAACTGCCCCGAGTCGGCCGAGACGGTGATGAACGACATGCGCGAGATCGGCCCGAGCTACTACTTCGGGCCGCCGCGCACCTTCGAGGGGCTACTCACCACGGTATCGATCCGCATGGAAGACGCGGCCGCGCCCAAACGATGGGTGTATGCCAAATTCATGGCGCTGGCGCGGCGCGTGGGCGCCGACATTCTGAACGGCACGCGGGTGAGACCGCTTGACCGCGCGCTCTACGCGCTCGGGAACCTGCTGGTGTACGGGCCACTGCGCAACGTGCTGGGCATGAGCCGCATCCGCGTCGCCTACACCGCCGGCGCGGCGATCGGCCCGGAGCTGTTTCGCTTCTACCGCTCGATCGGCATCAACCTGAAGCAGTTCTACGGCCAGACCGAAACCTGCGCCTACGCCTGTCTGCAGCGCGACGGCGACGTCAAGCTGCAAACCGTCGGCACCGCCGCGCCGGGCATCGAATTGCGCATTGCCGACAACGGCGAGGTGCTGATCCGCGGCGTCTCGGTGCTCAAGGAGTACTACAAGCGCCCCCAAGACACCGCCGAGGTGCTTGACGCCGAGGGCTACTTTCACACGGGTGACGCCGGCGTCATCGACAGCGAAGGCCACCTGCGCGTGATCGACCGCGCCAAGGACGTCGGCAAGCTCACCAGCGGCGCCATGTTCGCGCCCAACTACATCGAGAACAAGCTCAAGTTCTTCCCGCACATCAAGGAGGCCGTGTGCTTCGGCAACGGTCGCAACGAGGTCTGCTCCTTCATCAACATCGACCTGGAGGCCGTCGGCAACTGGGCTGAACGACGCGCCCTGCCGTACGGTGGCTACGTCGACCTGGCCGGCAAGCCCGAAGTGCTGGAGTTGATCGCCGAATGCGTCGCCAAGGTCAACGCCGACCTGGCGGGGGAAGACGGCATGGGCGAAACGCAGGTCGCGCGCTTCCTGGTGTTGCACAAGGAACTGGACCCCGACGACGACGAGCTGACGCGAACGCGCAAGGTCCGGCGCGGCTTCATCGCCGAGAAGTACGCAGTGCTGCTCGAGGCCCTGTACAC
>CAJDTV010000135.1_pt1 | contig 13637 bp, 15 predicted proteins | sample 7389921 | NCBI WGS metagenome assembly CAJDTV01 (sample SAMEA7055654, study PRJEB34461) | soil metagenome | biome: terrestrial ecosystem; feature: Peninsula; material: soil | place: Antarctica | collected 2016 | reverse complement strand
TTGCAACTCGCCATGAAACTCGCGGGTTGCGCATCGATCGAGGACATCAAGCGCTCGTTCGTGACCTGAGCCTGCCAGATGTCCGTCTCTTGAGGCCGCAGGGCGAAACGGTCCGGCGCACGCAGGGGCGCTGCTTGCTGCTCGCACGCAGGGGCACGGCCAAACCCTTCCGTGAGTCCCTTCGGTCTGGAAGCAAGAGACGGCGCCATTACCACCTCTCGCCGAACGGCCGTACATCGACCTCGAAGGTCCAGGCCGAGCGCGGTTGGCTGGCCAGCCAGACCGCGGCAGAGGCCATATCGTCGGACCGCAGGAAGAAGCTGTCCGGCTTGTCCGGCATGTTCTGGCGAGTCCTCGGGAGATCGACCACGGCATCGATGACGATGAGCGCAATATGGATGCCAAGCGGCCAGAGGCTGCGTGCCATCGATTCCGCAAGGCTGCGCTGCGCCGCCTTTGCGGGCGCGAAGGCGGCCGTATTCGGGCCGCCACGGCGTGAGGCCGTGGCTCCGATGAAGATGATCGTCCCCGACCCCGCCGCCTTCATGCGCGGGATGACCTGCTGGCTCACTACCAGTGAGCCGTAGGCGTTCGTCCGCCAGACGTTCTCGAACGTTTCCGGGCTGATGTTCTCGACGTCTCCCCAGACACCCGGGCCGGCGTTGTAGATGACCGTCGAAGGCTCGCCGAGGTCTGCGCGTATTCGTGAGAAGGTGTCGGCCACCGACGCGGTATTCGTGACGTCGCAGGCGTAAGCTCGCGCGTCGGTGAGCTCCTTGGCGAGGCGCCCGGTAACGGCGGTGCCTCGGGCGAGAAGGGCCAGCGCCATGCCCTCATGACTGAAGGCCCTCGCCAGGGCCGCCCCGTTGCCTTCGCCGACTCCGACGACCACACAGACAGCTTTCGTCACCTCGTCCTCCATCGTGGTCAGGCGCCAAGGCGCCATCGCCGCCCGTGGACTTGGGCGGCAAGTGCGATGCCAGTGTAGTGGCGTTGCCGAGGGGGCGCCAGCACCGCGCCGATGCCGAACCCTTGCGCGATGATGCCGAAGACTCCGTTGGCAAGAGGATCACACCTACGACCGAATCGCTCAGCGCGGTGTAGGTCGTACGGCTGTAGCCATGTCAAGGCATCTGTGGCAATTCCTGCGGACGAAGGTCGAACACCAATACTTCGGCATCCTTGCCGGCGCCCAGCTGCAGCGTCTGCGGGTTGCGCAGGCGCACCCCGTCACCGGCTTCCAGCTTCACGCCGTCGAGTTCGACGCTGCCGCGGGCGACATGCACATAGGCATGGCGGTTCTTGTTCAGCGCCAAGGTGGCACTTTCATCGCCGTCGAACAGACCGGCGTAGACGCGGGTGTCCTGCTGGATGCGCAGCGAACCCTCGCGGCCATCCGGCGAAATGATCAGGCGCAGGCGTCCACGCTTGTCAGCTTCACCGAAGTGCTGCTGCTGGTAGACCGGTTTGCCGCCGGTGTGGTCGGGCATGATCCAGATCTGCAGGAAATGCACCGGCTCAGCCTCGGAGCCATTGAATTCGCTATGAGTCACGCCGCTGCCGGCACTCATCAGCTGCACGTCGCCGGGCACGATCTTCGAGCCGGTACCCATGCTGTCGCTGTGCGCCAGCGCGCCTTCTAGCACATAGGAAAAGATCTCCATGTCCCGGTGCGGGTGGGTGCCGAAACCCTGGCCCGGGGCCACGCGATCCTCGTTGATCACCCGCAGGTCGGAGAAGCCGATCTGGCTCGAGTCCCTGTAGTCGGCAAACGAAAAGGTGTGGCGTGAACTCAGCCAGCCGTGTTCAGCCACGCCGCGATCAGAAGCCTTGCGTACTTGCATCATGAAGTTTTGTCCTCGTTGAAGAGATAAGGGGCAGCTTCGCTCCCCGTGAACCCGAAGCAATCAGGCGGTCTGGTTGCGACGCAGGCGCAGGGCATCCAGCGCGAAGCCGCCTGTGGCATACACCGCCACATGCAACAAGCCACCGCTGATGGCGATGTTCTTCATGAACTGGGTCATCTGGTTCGGGTCGGCGAAATCAGCATGGAAGGCGAACGCAGTGGTCACGGTAAAGGCCGCCATCAAGGCTGCCACCACACGAGTGCGGTAACCGAGCAGCAAGACCAGTCCCAGGCCGACCTCGACCGCCACGGCCATCAGGTAAGCCAGATCCGACAAGGGCAGGCCAGCCGAGACGATGTAGGCCTTGGTTGCGGCCGGCGCGGCCAGTTTGCCGACGCCGCTGACCACGAACAGGGATGCCAGCATCACACGGGCCGCCGCAGCTAGGAAGGACGGTTGGCGGTTCATCATGACAGCGCTCCAAAATGACAGGGGATGCAGCCTTGCTGCATCGGGAAAGACATATTAAAGTCTTTGAACGATTCGAAAAAGCGCCTGTCGCGCGTAATTCTGTCAACTAGAAAGGGACAATGAATCAGCTTGAAGACATGCGGATCTTTGCCGAGACGGTCGATGCCCAAAGCTTCACCGCTGCGGCCGATCGACTGGGGCTGTCCAAGCAGTTTGTCAGCAAGCGCATCGCCGCCCTGGAGAAGCGCTTGGGTGCGCGGTTGCTGGAGCGTTCGACGCGGCAACTGCGTGTCACCGATCTGGGACTGGACTATCAAGAGCGCGCCCAGCGCATCATTCGAGAGGTGGACGCAGCGGAGCAGATGATCGCCAGTCAGACCGCGACGCCTCGCGGCGTGTTGCGGCTGAGCGCGCCCATGACCTTCGGGACCTTGCACCTGGGACCGCTGATACCGGTTTTCATGCAGCGCCACCCCGACGTGTCGCTGGAACTGGACCTCAACGATCGAACGGTCGACCTGATCGGCGAAGGTTACGACATGGCCGTGCGCATCGGCACTCTGGCCGATTCCAGTCTGATCGCGCGACGGATCAGCGCCGTGCAACTGATCACCTGCGCGAGTCCCGAATACTTGCGCCAACATGGCGTACCGATGGCGCCGAAACAAGTGGCCTCGCACGCCTGCCTCAGCTACAGGCATACCCGCCACGGCGAGTGGGCCTATCGTGTGGGCGAGCGCACACAGAAAGTATCGGTGAACGGACCCATGTGTTCCAACAATGGCGAGATGTTGCGCGACGCCGCGATCGCCGGCCTGGGCCTCATCATCCTGCCCGACTTCATTGTTGGCGCTGCGCTGGCCGATGGGCGACTGGTGGAGGTGCTGGAGAGTTTCCGTCCCGAAGGATTCACCGTATACGCGGTGTATCCGCAGCATCGACAGTCATCGCTGCTGGTGCGCGCGTTCAGCGATTTCCTGGTTGAGCGTTTCCGCAAGGCGGGCGGGTGATCGCCGTTCAATCAAGAATGCAAGAATGGCGCCCTCGTTTCTCTGAAATAAAACGCTCCGATCCGAGGACAAAAATATGATCCGAATCCTGGGGCTATCCGGAAGCCTGCGAAGCCGCTACAACGCGAACCGGTGTTGAGGAAGGCGGCCCGATAAAATCTCTGTTAGCGTGGGGATTCGAAGGAGCCAAACGCCCAAGACGGCTTTTCTTCCAACCAGTCAATCTACCCCCAGAAGAGGAAGAACACCTATGACTACGCTCTACACGATGCCCGGAACCTGCTCGCTCTCGCCGAACATCGCTGTGGCCTGGCTTGACGCGCCGGTAGAGATCCACAACATGGATTACGGCGATCACAAGAAGGACGACTACCTCGCCATCAATCCGAAGGGGAAGGTGCCTGCGCTTCGGTTCGACGACGGCGACGTGTTGACCGAGGCGTCCGCGATCCTCACCTGGCTGGGCGCCGCGCACGGCAAGGAGGGCTATGCCCGCGACACAACGATCGGCCGGAAGGAAGCCGAAGCGCTCTCCTATATGACCTCGGAAGTGCATGCGACCTATGGGGGCCACTTCGGCCCCGAGAATTTTGCCGAAACTCCGTCGGCGCAGGAGGAGGTCAAGCGCAAGACTTACGAGAAACTGGCCGGACACTACAAACGGATGAACGAAGTTCTGAGCGGGAATGGCGGCGATTGGTATCTCGGTCAGCGCACCTTCGCCGATACGTTTCTCTACGTGCTTACGCGCTGGATCGAGCAGACGCCCCTGTCGATCGACGACTATCCGGCGCTGAAGAAACATCGCGCACGCATGGAGGTCGATGAAGGCGTGCGTCTCGCGCTGAGCCACCAGGACATGAAGCCGATCGGGTGATGAAGCAGGTGGCGAGACTGGTTGGCCGCCGCGGCGTATGACGAGTGAAGCCGACATCCCGAAAGAGGAGCACTGATATGACCCCCAACGCGCGCCCAGACCCCTGGCCCGAATTGCCCGCGCTGGCCGATTGGCAGCAGACCGTCGATACCGTGCATATGTGGTCGCAGATCGTCGGCAAGATCCGCCTGGAACTCGGCCCCTGGATCAATCATTCCTGGGGCAACGCCCTGTATGTAACGACCCGAGGGCTCACGACGTCGCCCATGCCCTACCAGGGCCGAAGCGTCGCGATCGACTTTGATTTCGTGAAGCACGCGCTTGAGGTACACACCTCGGATGGCGACGAACGCAGCTTCGAGCTACGCCCGATGACGGTGGCCGCGTTTTACCGTCAGCTTATGGAGAGCCTGGGCGAACTGGGCATCCACGTCGAGATTTTCACGCGCCCGGTCGAGGTCGAAGTCGCGATCTCTTTTGAAAGCAACACCTCGGATGCGAGCTACGATGCCGACGCCATGCACCGCTTCTGGCAGGCGCTGGTTCAGGCGGATCGCGTGTTGACGGCGTTTCGCGCCCGCTATATCGGTAAAAGCAGTCCGGTTCATCTGTTCTGGGGCTCTTTCGATCTGGCCGTGACGCGTTTTTCCGGCCGCACCGCGCCGACCCATCCCGGGGGGGCGGCCAACTGCGCCGACTGGGTGATGCAGGAAGCCTATTCGCACGAGCTCTCCAGCGCCGGGTTCTGGCCGGGAGCCGGCCTCGGCGAGGCTGCTTTCTACGCTTATGCCTACCCGACGCCCGACGCTTTCTCCGGATATCCGGTCCAGCCGGCGGCAGCCTATTATCACGAGGGCCTTGGTGAGTTCGTTCTGCCCTATGAGGCGGTGCGTGCAGCCGATGCACCCGACGAGGCGCTGCTCGCCTTTTTGCAGAGTACCTACGAAGCCGCAGCCGAGACCGGCGACTGGGATCGCGCCGCACTGGACTATCCTGTCCACGACACCCGTAACCCTCGCGCGCTCTGAGCGATGCCTCCCCGTAGGATCGAGCTCCTCGACGCCAGGCAGTTCGTCGAGGAACCGACTCAAAGAGTTGGAGAGGCGGGATGAACGAGCGACACGCAAGCCTTTGGGCAGGCGCATCGAAAAACCTGTTTCGCGTCATCCTGTGGGTTCTTGTGATGAGCGCGGCCCACGCGTCTGGGGGCGCGCAGGCGCAAACGCTCCTGCCCGGATCCTCGAGCGGTGCCGAGTCGGCGGAGCAGAAGGCCAACGCGGTACAACCGGATCCCTACGGTGTCCGCACCGATCTCAATTTGACCCACCCTGCCGATCTCGATGTGACCCGGGGATGGGTGCCGGCGGTTTAGCTGCCGGCTGTGGATAACTGTAGCTTCTTCCTCCTTTCACTTGCTGGTTCGAACTGGTATGTGGCGCGGGGGAAGACGCGAAGGGCGTAGCCCGTAGCGGCTTCGCCTGCGCGCGGCGATCACGTCATCCCGGATCTGCTGGTGGCTCGGATGCCGGCTGCTTGTTGGCCTTGCGCTCGGGTAGCTGTCGTTGCCGGTCTCCACGATGTGGCAGTGGTGCGTGAGCCGGTCCAGCAGCGCCGTCGTCATCTTCGGGTCCACGAACACGCTGGACCATTCCGCGAAGTCCAGGTTTAATGCGGAGTCGCTCGTAATGCTGTGTTCGACCGTTGGGAGCGACAAGTTTCCCAAGACTCTCCTCGGGAAGGGTTCTCGCCTGGGAACGCGACACTCTGCATAAAGTGACCGACCTCCTCAACCCGACATGGAGGTCGACATGCTCTCAGCGTTCTACTCGTCTGCGGCGCGAATTCGCGAACTGCGGGACCACCAAGGGCCCTTCGGGCCGCTGCTTGAGCGCTTTGCAGGGTGCCTGCAGCGAAGCGGCTACTCATCGATATCGGCACGCCGTCACCTTCGATCTGCCGAGCACGTTGTGCACTGGGCTATCGGCGCACACCTGCCGCCCGAAGCGCTGGATGCCGCCGCGCTGGCGCGCTTTGGCAAGCATCTGTCGCGATGTCGCTGCCGAGGATTTGGCAGCGCCGCCCGAGCCGACGTTTTCGCCGGAGCGCGGTTGCTGTTGGAGCAATTTGGCGACACACCGCCGGTGGGTAGCCACAAGACCCAATCGGTGGCGGCCAAGCCTGCGTTGCTCGAGTCGTTCGAGCAGTGGATGCGCGAGCAACGCGGATCGAGCGAGGGCACGCTCTACAACTACAGTCTTCCGATCCGCGCCTTGATCGAACGGTACGGCGAAGACCCCGGTCAGTTCGACGCTCGGCGGGTGCGCGAGTTCGTTGTCGAGTACAGCCAAGGCCGCGGCTGGGCGGCGACGCAGCATTGCACGACCGCGCTGCGCATGTTGTTGCGCTTCCTGGTTGCCGAGGGCCGCTGCCGCTCGGGCTTGCTGGGGGCGGTGCCGACGATGGCGCATTGGCGGCTGAGTTCGGTGCTCCGATGCCTGCCGCCGGCCGATGTGGAGCGCCTGATCGCGTCCTGCGACTCGTCCACGACGGTAGGGATCCGCGATCGCGCCATTCTGTTGCTGCTGGCCCGCCTGGGCTTGCGCGCCGGTGACATCGTCGGGTTGCGGCTGGCCGACATTGACTGGAAGCAGGCGTGGATCCGCGTCTGCGGGAAGGGGCATCAAGAGGGCCGGCTGCCGTTGAGCCAGGAAGTCGGGGATGCGCTCGTGAAGTATCTGCAGGAGCGACCAGCAGTCGACACGGACGCGCTGTTCCTGCGCACCCGGGCGCCGTGGCGCGCACTGGCATCGCACTGCGCGGTGTCTGTGCTCGTTGAGCGAGCGATAGGGCGCGCCGGCATCGAGCACCCCGCTCGCGGCGCTGCACACCTGCTTCGGCACTCGGTGGCCAGCTCGATGCTGCGGCAAGGCGCGTCGCTGCAGGACATCGCCACGTTGCTGCGACACCGCAGTATCGAGACGACGCAGATCTACGCCAAGGTCGACGTGCGCTCCCTGATGCAGATTGCCCAGCCTTGGGTGGAGGCCTGGCCATGCTGAGCGCTGCCGTTTCCTCCTATTTGGCGCTGCGTCGCGCCGCAGGCTTCGGTCTGAAGAACGCCGGGCAACGGCTGGAGAGCTTCGCCGCCTACTCGGACCGCCAGGGCCGGCCGTTCGTCCATGCCGCAACCGCCATCGAGTGGGCCGGGCAGTCGAGCTCGCGCCATGAGCGATCACGGCGGCTGGGCGATGTGGCGCGCATGGCGCGCGTCCTACACGCCGAAGACGAGCGTCATGAGATTCCGCCTGCAGTCTTCGGCAGCCGCAGCCGTGCACGCCCCACGCCGTTCATCCTTGGCAACGACCAGATCGCCGAGATTGTCCGCCTGGCTGCCCAGTCGGGCTACCGCACTCTACGCCGGCAGACCTACAGCACCTTGTTCGCGCTGCTGGCCTGTACGGGGCTGCGGGTGGGTGAGGCGATCCGACTGCGATATGCCGACATCACCCCCGACGGGTTGATGATCCGCGCCACCAAGTTCAACAAGAACCGGGTGGTTCCACTGCACGAGACTGCGCGCGCCGGACTGGAGCGATATCTACTGCAGCGCCGGCCTTATGCACCGGACGATGATCATGTCTTTGTCTCGCTGCGCCGCAAGCCGCTGCTGCATACCGACGTCGAGTACGCCTTCCGCAAGCTGGTGGCGACGATGGGCTTGCCGGTCGGCCGCGGGAACAGACGGCCGACGCCGCATTCGCTGCGCCACGCCTTCGCGGTGCGGGCGCTTCTCACGTGCCCTGACGGTCGCGACCACATCACGCAGCACATGCTGATGCTGGCAACTTACCTCGGGCACAGCAAGGCCGAGCTGACCTATTGGTATCTCGAATCGGTTCCGGAGTTGATGCGCGGGATCGCTGAGCGCTGCCAAGCGCACGTATTTGGGAGCGACTCATGACCGCACTGGCACCTCACCTGAGCGCGTTCTTCCACGAACGGCTGCACTTCGAACGCTGCGCCAGCGTCCATACCTGCGACTCCTATGCCTATGCCTTAAAGCTACTGCTGGACTTCGCGAACCGGCGGTTGAAGACGATGCCCTCGCGGCTCGAACTCGAGCAACTCGACGCGCCGCTGGTACTGGCGTTTCTTCAGCACCTGGAGATCACACGTCACAACAGTGCCGGCACGCGCAACGTTCGTCTGGCAGCGATCAAGTCGTTCGCGCACTACATGGAGTACCGCGTGCCGTCTGCCTTGGAGCAGCTGAGCCGCATCCTGGCCATCCCGATGAAGAAGACCGACACGCGGCTCGTGAAGCACCTATCGATGCAGGAGATTCAAGCGCTTCTGAACGCTCCGCATCCCGTCGACTGGGCCGGCGTCCGTGACCGCGCCATGCTGCACCTGTGCTTCGCTGCCGGCCTGAGGGTGTCCGAACTCATCGGGCTGCGGCTCGATGACGTCACGCTGCAGCCACAGCCGAGCATCGTCGTCCACGGCAAACGGCGTAAGGAGCGTTGTCTGCCGCTGTGGAAGCAGACGGGCACAGCATTGCGGTTGTGGCTTGCGGTACGCGGCCAAGCGCCGACCCCAGAGGTGTTCGTCAATGCCAGGCGCGAACCGTTGAGCCGTGCTGGCTTCGAATACATCCTCGACAAGTACGTTCACGTTGCCAGCCAGAGTTGTCCGTCGCTGGCAGGCAAGCGGGTCTCTCCGCATGTGCTGCGACACAGCTGCGCCTTGACGATGCTCGAGGCTACCAAGGACATCAGCAAGGTCTCGTTGTGGCTCGGGCACGCGCACATGCAAACGACCGAGATGTATACCCGCGCTGACCCGTCGATCCGCTTGGAGGCCCTCAACGCCGCCACCGCACCCAACCTGCGATCGGGCCGGTTCAGAGCCAGCGACAAGTTGATTGCCTCGTTGACCACCCGCACCGTTATGCGGAGCAAAAACTCTGCGCAATGAAGCAAAGCCGGCCCGCCCGCTCAGGCGGTCCGCATAAGGATCGACTCCGCATTAAACCTGGACTTCGCGGAATGGTCGAGCGTGTTCGTGGACCCGAAGATGACCACGGCGCTGCTGGACCGGCTCACGCATCACTGCCACATCGTGGAGACCGGCAACGACAGCTACCGCGTCACGCAGGCCACTGCCAACTCGAAGAGGCGCATCAATGCGCGCGAGGCCGAGCGCAAGGCGAACAAAACATCGTCACCGGAACCACCGGTAGACCCAGCCTGACGAACTCGCCGCGCGCGGGGAAAGCCGCTACGGGCTACGCCCTTCGCGTCTTCCCCCGCGCCACACCACCAGTCCGAACCATCGAGTGAAAGGAGGAAAGAGCTACAGTTATCCACAGTCGGCAGCTACAACGCCGGCGCCCATCCCCGGGTCAAGTTGAGATCGGCAGGGTGGGTCAAATTGAGATCGGCGCGGACACTCATGAACATCACCCTTCGTCAATTGCGGGCCTTCATCGCGCTGGTCGAGGCCGGCAGCTTTACCGATGCGGCGGCAACGTTGCACGTCACGCAGTCGGCCCTGAGCGGGCTGATCAAGGAGTTGGAGCAGATCTTGGGCGTGCACATGGTCAACCGGAGCACCCGCAAGGTCAGCCTGTCAGACGTGGGGAGCGAGTTCTACCCCCTGGCCGCCCGGTTGCTGCGCGATCTGGATGGCGCTTTGAACACCATCACTGACCTCAAGGCACTGAAACGCGGGCTGGTGCGCATTGCGGTGCCGCAGTTAATGGCGGCCTCGGACTTGCCGGAGGCGATTGCGGGATTTATGCAGTTGTACCCGGACGTCGAGGTGCAGTTGCTGGATTGCACGGTCGAACACGTCCTGCCCAAGGTCCATAACGGCGAGGTGGACTTCGGCGTCGGCCCGGAGCGGGAATCGTCAACCGACATCGAAGCACAACTTCTTTTCGAGGCACCGTTCGTAGTGGTGTTCCGACCAGACCATCCCCTGAACAAAAGGAAACGCGTTGATTGAGACGATGCGCTGCGCCTTCCAGTGATCGTCTTGGCGGGCGAGTTCACCCAACAATTGCGACTGGATCTGCGTGACTCCTTGCGCGACGCAGCGTTCAACCCCGCCCGTGAAGTGAGCTTCATGACCACCGCATTCGCCCTGGTTGCTGCCGGGTTGGGAGTGACCATCTGTTTGCCGTACGCCAGCAGCCTGATTCGCGCGCACGGGTTGCAGAGCCGGCGTTTGATCGACCCCGTTGTCCGGCGAAAGTTCTTTGTGTTCACACGCAGGGACAGGCCGCTGTCGCCCGCGGCTCAGCGGTTCTCGGACTATCTGTTCGACCATGTGGCGCGACAAGACTGGTGCGCACCGACGCCCAACGTCAAAACGTGATTTCAGACGCTCTGCGGGCGCGTCGTGACGCACTTCACCAGCGCGCGATGACTGTTGGGAGGGTTTGACGCTGCCTGGCGTCCTGGCCAGCAGTTGAGCCCCGCTGACCTTGGCGGCTCCCTTGTCCAAGGTGCACACCGGCTGCTCCACGGCCTGCTCCCGTCGTCAGCCTCGAGCTGTCAGTCCCGGCCACGACGAGAGGGGTCACCAACGCCCCGCTTCGTGCTAGCCGGACGTGAACGGCGCTGCGGCTCTTACAGGGGCACTTCAGCTCCCACATATACCTCCGAAGTCCTCACACCCTTAGACTTAGATCTTGTCGAAGCCTCCGCCGGTCGCCGCGAAACCTCCGCTCACTCGCAACGTGCCAACCGCGCCGTGCAACTCGAACGGCGCCACGCCTTCGCCGTGCGTCACGACGCCTCCCTCGATCTCGATCGACTGAGCAGAGCCGCCTGGCTTGACGCTCAGGGCGACTGCGGCGAGCTTCATGACCGCGCCCTTGACCAGCGAATCGCCAATACCGCCGAAGGTTTCGATGCCGCGATGCACCACCAGTCGCCCGATCGGCTGGCTGATCTGGACGCCGACGGAGCCATCGGCACGCGTTGTCACACGCTCGAACTCGGCCAGGTTGACAGTGCCCGCGTAGACGTTGAAGCCGCGCGCGCCGCGCCCGAAAGTCTCGATCGGCGCCAGCACCTTGAGCGTGTTTACTACGTTGAAATTCACAAAGCCTATACCGCTCGGACCATACGACGTCAGCTTCTGCTCGGCCGTCCAACGGTCAACGGTGCCCCAGTTGTCGAGCACCATGTCATTGACGCCGTAGGTCACCACCGGGCCGCGATTGCGCACGTCGTCGATGTAAGCGCTGAAGACAGTGAAAACCCCTCCGGTGATCTGGTCAGGTGTGCCTTCGGCGATGCCTCCATCGCTGTAGATCGCACCAGTGTCGAGCAGCGGCGATACCAGGCGCCCGCCGGTGAAGCCGGCGCCGCTGACAAAGATGCCGCTACCGCGCACGGGCGCGCCTTCACGGCCCGCCGACAGGCCCACCAGATGTGCGCTGACGACGACGCGCTCGTCGGGCTGCATGTTCCACAGCGTGAACGCCCCCTGCAGGACGTAGACGCCAAACCCGTGCGGCTTCTCGCTGCGTGCGCGTGCGTCAGCCGCCACGATGTCCAGGCCTTCGACATCGACATGACCACCCGTGACCGCGTCGCGCACCAGAATCTGGACCTGACCCGTCGCGGTGATGCCAGCCAGGCGCATCCGCCCCAGGCTCGCGACCGTCGTGTCGTTGAAGATCGCCCGCTGTTCTGGCGATGCCAGAAGGCGCAGTGTGCTGATCTCGTTGTCGGTGCTCAGCTGCACGCCGTCGACGCCATCGGCGAAGGCGATCGAGCAGTGCTCGTCTTCGCCGCAAAGGACCTGGCCGGGAGCGAGGCGGATGGAGGGCGCTTTGGCCAGTTGGCCTTGCACGACGATGCGTCGAGTGGCGGGATCGCGAACTGCTGCGAGAAGCGAATCGGTCGTGGTCACCGGGTGACCGGGTTGGTTGACGTCCATGTTTGACAGCCCTTGTAGAGTCAAGAAACGGAACAAGATCGTTTTATACCCGTAGGAGCTACCATGACACGAACCCCCCAGGCCACGCTGCAGGCAGAGTTGCTCATCGATGACGGTGACATGCTGCTGCGTCGGGCGTTGCCTTCGGCGCGGCGAACTTCGCTGGGGCCCTTCGTCTTCATCGACCACTACCGACACCAGAGCCGGCGCGGCATTGGCGACAAGCCGCACCCGCACGCGGGGATCGAGGTGCTGAGCTACCTGCTCGAGGGTGGCGTCGAGCACCGCGACAGCCTAGGTTTCAGCGACCGCCTGAACGCCGGTGACGCGCAATACATCCGCGCTGGGAGGGGCATGGTGCATGCCGAGCAGCCGCTGGGCGGGCGCCACGGCCTGCAACTGTGGACCAGCCTGCCGCCAGGCCAGAAGTTCGATGAGCCGTCGTATGCGTCGTTTCGCGCCGCAGACATCCCGGAGATCGTCCGCGGCGGCGCGCGCATGCGTGTCATCGCCGGCCAGGTCGATGGCATCGGAGGGCCAATGAAGCTCACCACCGCGACCACGCTTGTTCATATCCATCTCGATGCGGCCGCCACCGTTTCCATGGCTGTAGACGAAGCGCAGGAACTCGGGCTCTACGTGCTGGATGGCGCGCTCGCCGGCGCGAACGGCTCCGCTTCAGGGCCGGGCACGCTCGTCGTCCTGACGGCGGGCGATCGGATCGAAATCGCAGCCGCGCCGGATCAACCGCTCGACGTGGCGTTGCTGGGCGGTGCGCCCGTGCAAGGTCCGGTTCTGTTTTCGGGTTCATTTGTGATGGACACGCCGGACCGGCTTGCCCAGGCAAGGCGCGACTTTGCCAGCGGCAAGATGGGCACGCTCGACGGCGTTCCGTTCTGAACGTGTGGATTGCGGTGTTGCGAGGGGCGAGCGGCTGCTTGGGGTCCTCATTACCGCCGCTCACGAAGGGAAACTCTGAGTCGGCAGCGCCAGTTCGTGACCATCGATGCAGACGTCTGACGCCGAAAGTGTCGAGACTGTCGGCAGCATCCGCGAACGACAGATGTCACCATCTCGGCTTTGCTCGGCGGCACCGGCGAAGGTCAAGTTCCGAAGTAGACCGGTCGCTGGTTGAGAAAACCGCCGCCGGCAGTAATGGGTCGATAGGCCCAGTTCGCTTCCGGCGGGAGCGCCCGCTTTCCGTGACTGGCTGCCTGTTAGCCATCGCGCATCCAGCCGACCGCCAGCGAAAGTCAGGTTCAGAGGGAAGCGGACACTCGACCTGGAAGACGTCCAAGGTCAGGTATCGATTGCTGCTGTCATCCACGGCTGAAATCTGAACGGCTGCAGCCAGTCTTTATGGAGAGCTCTCCATAAAGACTGTTATGCACAGCCCTCAGTTATGAATAGTTCGGCAGACGCAGCAGCAGCCGTCCCTCGGGCAAAGGCAGTCGCTGCGGCTACGCGCTGCGCATA
>CAJDTV010000105.1_pt1 | contig 13663 bp, 12 predicted proteins | sample 7389921 | NCBI WGS metagenome assembly CAJDTV01 (sample SAMEA7055654, study PRJEB34461) | soil metagenome | biome: terrestrial ecosystem; feature: Peninsula; material: soil | place: Antarctica | collected 2016 | reverse complement strand
AGAGAGTCACGCCACCCAGGGCGCGCGGGCCGCGTCTTGCCTCGTCAGCGAACACCTTGGGACGGACGACTACGCATAGTTGAGTGCTATGCATAGGGGCGCCTATGCAAAGCTATGCATAGCGACCCGAAGCCGCCCCCCGCCATCTGCGAAAGCGGTCAATGGCAAGGGAGCCAGAGCGACCCGTTGCTGATGCCCGCCCGCCGTTCTCGAATGACGGCACCGGCAACGGAGGGAGCGCTCGGACAGTGTTGCGCTGTACCTCCTTGTCCACCAAAGTGATCCTTCAACGGCTTGCGTTGGACAGCCGGTGACGACCCGATGAGTGAGGTCAACGGTTCACCGATTAGGGGGCAGCAACCCGGCGGTCATCGTCCGTTGGAAAGGCACACTCCCAGCGCCCTTGCCCGGCAGCAGCGCAGGCAGGAGGTCGAGCCATGAACGCATGGCTCGACTGGAACTCCGCCTATCCCCCTGAGCAGTCGGTCAACGCCAAACTGCATCGACACGATCATAGGCGCCAACGCGCAAGTCTTCCACTCCGGCAATCAGAAAGCGTTTGACGATCTTGCGCGTCGGTGTGCGCGGGAAATCGCCGTCGATGTACGCCAGATAGCGTGGCACCTTGAACGCGGCAAGTCGACCCTCACAGTGGGCAAATACCTTCTGCGGCGGCACCTCGGTCGGGCTCAAGCCTTCGCGCAGTTTCAGATAGGCTTTCACTTCCTCGCGGCGCAACGCGTCGGGCACCGACACCACGCGTTGGCCTCGGGGCGCTTGTAGTAGCCCCAAAGAATGGCGCGTCCCGCGACCCAGAGTTCGCCGGTTTCGCCGTCGGCAACGTCGTTGCCGTCGTCGTCGACGATGCGCAGTTCCCGGTACGGCGAAGCCAGACCACACCGGCGCGTGTAAGCCATGTGCGTGGCCCCGGGCGGCACGATGGTCGCGCCGCCGATCTCGGTCATTCCATACCCTTCACGGGCAACGACGCCGAATCGCTGCTCGACCTCGCGGCGCGCCTGCTCACCCCAGCCATAGATCGACAGGTACTTGAGTTGCAACGCCTGGTCGAGCTCGGGCGTCGTAGGCTGTTTCAGCGCAGGCTCGGGGTAGATGCACATGTGAATCTTGTAGTCGCGCAGCCAGTCGTGGAAGCGTGTCAGGCTCATGCGTCGGGCCACGAAGACCGTGCCACCGAGCCACATCGTCATCAGGAACTGCCACTGCGGGTCCATGTAGAAGAACGGCGCCCAGATCAGCACGTTGTGTACATCGCCGCGTGATCCCCTCATGCGGGCCGCGGTGCGGCTCAGCAGCATCCAGTAGTCGTGCGTCAGCAGACAGCCCTTGGGGAATCCGGTCGTGCCCGAGGTGTACTGCAGGTTCAGCAGATCGTTCTCGCAGACGGTCGATGGCGCACTGAACGGCAAGGTCCCGGCGTCGAGCAACCCGCTCCACGCCACCATGCCGGCTGGCACCGCGTCGCCATGGACGATGACACGGGCATCCACCACCATCGGTGGGCGTTCGGTCAATGCGGCCAGCGTAGCCAGGAAGCCCGCATCGATGATCATGAACTGGGCGTCCGAGTCGTCGAGGACGAAGTGGACTTCCTCTGCCGTGTACGCGGTGTTCACGGGCACCATCACGGCCCCGATACGTCCGAGCGCGAACCAGCTGATCGGAAAGGCAGCGACATTGGGCAGCATCACGGCCACGTGCGTGCCCTTGCGCACGCCCTGCGAAAGCAGGCTCGACGCGAGCCGGTCCGCCGATTCGTCGAGCTGCCGATAGCTGAGTTCGACACCGTCTTCGAACCAATGTCCAAGGGGCTGCTCACCCAGATCGGCTGCTCGTTTGCGCAGCAGGTCACCCAGGGTTTGCGGCAGGTCGGTCTCCGCATAGATTTCGGCGCACATGCGCTCGATTTCGGCGACGCCAGGATCGATGCTCATCGTCTATCTCCGTTATCCAATGGTTTCAACTGCGCGGTGAACCCGGCGAGGCGATCGCCGGCTGGGCGTCGAAGACGACACGCTGCAGGCGGTACAGGTTGCCGACGTAGGCCAGCGCCTGCTCACGCGTCAGGTCCTGCGCGCGGTAGGACGCCTCCATCTCGGTGCGCACGGCCAGCGGCGGATGACGTGCGATCAGTGCCGCCATTTGCTGCGCCCGGGTCATCAGCAACGCCGGCGCCACCACCTCGTTGATCAGGTTGTAGCGAAGCGCCGTGTCGGCGTCGAAGGGCTCGCCGGTCAGTGCCAGCCACATCGCAGCCACATGAGGAATCTGCCGATCCAGACGTGTGGACCCACCCGCACCACCCATGCCATAGGCCACTTCAGGCAGCCCGAATCGCGCCGTCGACGACGCCACCCGAATATCGGTCAGGTGCAGCAGATACAGCATGCCCTGTCCCATGACCGCACCGTTGACGGCGCCGACAATCGGTTTGAAGCGGCGCGTCGCCAATTGCATGACTTCGCCTTCCCACCCGGGGTATTCGAGACTTTCATCTGGATGTCGCATCGACATGTGGCGTTTGACGAGTTCCGCATGGCTGCGCTTGGGGCGCGGCGATTTGACATCGTCGCCGGCGCAGAACGCGCGCGTGCCGGCGCCTGTCAGGATGCCCACGCGCACCGTTTCGTCGATCAAGAATTCACGCAGCACCTCGAAGAACTCGCGATGCATGGCAGGTGTGAACACGTTCACCGGCGGGTTGTCGAAGGTGATCGTGGCGATGCCGTCGGACTTGCTGTATTGGATGCTCATAGGGATAAGGTTCGTGGTTGAGGTGTTGGTTGCCAACGGCGACCGGTAGTAATCAATTGCTCTGGTTGGCCAGCGCGCGGCGGCGCAGGATCTCGGCACAACCCATGCCGATGGCGGTCACGAGGATCAGCAGCGTCGACACGGCCGAGATCGTGGGGTTGAGTTCGAGCTTCAGATCGGCCCAGATCCGCATGGGCAGCGTTTCGCGTCCACCCATCAGGAACTCGGCGATGATCAATTCGTCGAAGGAAACGAAGAACGCAAAAACCGCCGCAGCCACGATGGAAGGTGCCAGGCCCGGCAGCGTCGCGGCCATGAAAGCGCGCAGCGGTCCGGCGCCCAGGACCCGGGCCGCGCGCTCCAGCGTCGGGTCGAGCTGCTTCATCGCCGCGCCGACCATCAGCACGACAAACGGCAGGGCGATGGTGGCGTGCGCGCAGGCCAGCACCAGCGCGCTTCCGGCGCCGCCGAACTTGACGGCCAGCACGAACACCCCCACCGCCAGGAAGATGTGCGGCACGATCATGGGAGCGATGATCAACGCTTGCACCGCGCTTTTGCCCGGTACGCTGCGCCTCTCCAGCGCGACCACCGACAGCGTGCCGACGAACGTGGCCAGCGCGCTGGCCATCAGCGCGACCTGAAAGGACAGACCGGTGGCGCGCATCCAGATCGGATCGTTGAAGTAGGTCTCGTACCAGCGCAGGCTCCAGCCGGTCGGTGGAAAGCGCATCAGCGAATCGTTGCCGAAGGACAGGGGGACCACGATCAGCAGCGGGAAGAGCAAGAACGCCAGCATCAGCACGAAGTAGCCCGCGGGAATCCAGTTTCGCCAGGTCGCGGTACGGCTCATTTTCGACTCCTCAATGCACGGCCGACCAGTCGGCCCAGGACTTTTGCCAGGCCAATGCTGCCCAGCGCCGCGACAAGCAGCATCAGTGCCATGGCGGCGGCGAATCCCCATTGCAACTGCCCGACTTGCTGCTCGATCAGGTTGCCCAGCAGCAGGTCACGCCTTCCGCCCAGCAAAGCTGGCGTGATGAAGAAGCCCATGGACAACATGAACACGATCAGCGCGGCAGTGATCGTCCCGGGCATGCTCAACGGCAGATACACTCGCACGAATGCCTGCCACGGACGTGCGCCCAGACTGCGTGCCGCCTTGACCAGGCCGTTGTCGATCTCGCTCATCGCCCCATAGCAGGTGACGATCTGGATGGGCAGCAGAATCTGCACCATCGCCACGTACACGGCCATGCTGGTGTACAGCAGCTTTTGCGGCGAATCGATCAGGCCCAGCGCCAGCAGCAGTGTGTTGGCCAAGCCTTCGCGGCCCAGCACGACGATCCAAGCGTAGCTGCGGATCAACACGCTCATCCACATCGTGATGAAGACCAGGAACATCAACATGAACTGTCGCTGCCGCGGCTGTCGGCTGATGAAGTACGCGGCTGGATAGCCAGCCAGTGAGCAGGCCAGCGCGACAACCAGCGCCACCCACAGCGTTCGCCGCAGCACATCGCCATAGATGGAGCGCGTCACGAAGCGCTCCAGGTGGCGCAGCGTGAAGTCCGGGTCGAACACGCTCGAGCGGGCCACGTCCAGCGTCGGCAGGACGAAGAACACGGTGAGCAGCAGCAACGCCGGCCACAAGAGCCAGGTCTGCCGTATCAGTCGGGCTGGAGAATTCATGATTGGTGTGTGATAGGGGCCTGTGCGGATGTGGCCGCGGCGCGGTTTACTTCAGCATCCACTCATTCCAGCGTTCCTGGATGTCGCTGATGTGGTCAGACCAGAAGGTTTCGTCGGCGCTGAACTGCACGGCCAGGTTCGCGGGGTAGGTGGGCATTTGCTGCGCCAGCTCAGCCGGCATGCCATCGAACAGCCCAGGCGCAAATCCCGGGTACGGCAGGATTGCGATGTACGCGCGCATTGCAGCGGCATCGATCGTGCGGAAGCGGACGAACTTATACGCATCTTCAATGTGCTTCGCGCCCTTCGGAATGCCGCTGTACGACGTGTGCAGGGCGCCGCCGTTCCAAACAATTTGGGCGGGGATGCCGGCCTTTTTCAGCGCACCGACGCGCCCGTTGAAGGTCGTGCCAAAAACTGCTTCGCTGTCGTTGAGCAATTGCACGGACTCGGCACCTGACTTCCACCACCTGGTGACGAACGGCTTGATCTGGTCGAGCTTTCGGAAGGCGCGGTCTTGTCCTTCCTTGGTCGCCAGCACCTTGTACAGATCCTTCGTGGATACACCGTCGGCCAGCAACGCGAACTCAAGGTTGCTTTGCGGCCGTGCGCTCAAGGTGCGCGGGCCAGGAAAGGTCTTCACGTCCCAGAAGTCGGCCCACGACGCAATCGTCTTGCCCGCCGGCATCTTGTCCTTGCGGATCACCAGCACCTCGGAGTAGGTGGCCGCTCCCACACCGTAAGGCTGCCGCGCCACGGCTGGCAGCACCCCTTGAGGGTCGACCTTGGCATAGTCGATCTTCTCGAACAGCCCCTTCTTCACGCCGAGCGGGTAATCGGAAGCCGAGATCTCCATCGCATCCCAAGTGGTGCGCCCGGCCTTGACCATCACTTCGAGTTGCGCCATGCGCTGCTGTTCGGTGCTGACATGCTCGACGGCAATGCCCGTGGCCGCGGTGAACGGCACGAAATAGGCGGTCTTGCCAGCTTCGGCGACCACGCCGCCCGCGCCACTGACCACGATCTTGGGTTGCTGGGCATGGGCTGCGGCGGCGATCAACACAGCCAGGGCTGCGGCGGCGGTTCCGATCAGGTATCTACGATGGATCATCTGGGTTCTCCGGGTTGGAAAGTGTGTTGTCAATCGGGTGGCTAGACGTTCGCTGGCCGCACTTCTTCGGGCAATGCGGTGGCTTCGCGCGGATCGAACCCGAGCCGAATCGTTTCCCCGCTCTTGAGCGAATCGATCAGGTGTCCGCGCGATTCACGAACCATCAGTTCGGCGCCACCCGTTGCGCGAACAACGTAGTGCACGTTGTCGCCAAGGAACGTGACTTCGTCCACCTGCGCATCAAACGTGATGAGGCCGTTGTCGCTCGGATCCTGGCGATGCAGTCTTTCGGGGCGCAGCGACACGAAATGGGCTTCACGCGGCCACGCCGGGTGTCCGACGGGGACTTCGAACTGCACGCCCAGACCAGGCAGGTCGGCCCTTCCGTCGCCTGCGGCGGCAAGTCCGAGCACGTTGGTCTTGCCGATGAATTCGGCAACGAAGCGCGAAGCGGGCTGGTCGTAGATCTGCTGCGGCGTGCCGACCTGCGCAACGCGCGAGTGGCCCATCACGGCGATGCGGTCGGACAGCGCCAGAGCCTCGTTCTGATCATGGGTGACGAAGACGATGGTGCAGCCCAGCTGGCGGTGATAGCGCTTGATCTCGGACTGCATGGCCTCGCGCAGCTTCAGGTCCAGCGCGCCCAGCGGTTCGTCCATCAGCAGGACGGCCGGCTCGAAAACGACGGCACGTGCAAAGGCCACGCGCTGGCGTTGTCCGCCAGACAGTTCATTGGGCTTGCGCGATCCATAGCCGGCCAGCTGCACCATCTCCAGCACGGCTGTGACCCGCCGGCGCACCTCGTCGCGGCTGACCTTGCGTAGCCGCAATGGAAAGGCCACGTTCTCGAACACGTCCATGTGTGGGAACAGCGAATAGTTCTGAAACACCATGCCGATGTTTCTTGCCTCGGGTGGCACCTTCAGGACGTTGCGCCCGTCGACGGTCACCTGGCCGCCACTGGTGTCGATGAAGCCCGCCAGGATATTCAGGGCCGTCGACTTGCCGGACCCGCTGGCACCCAACAGGGTCACGAATTCGCCCGGCGCGATGTCCAGCGTGAAATCGACGAGGACGTCGGTCTCGCCATAGCGCTTGGCGACTTGCCGGAAAGAAACAGCTGCACCCTTCATCGAGGCTCCAATTGGTCATACTACTTAAACTGACAGTGGCGTCAGTTATGATTGTGGCGTCATAATAAAATATCAGCAACAGCGGGTAAACCCTTAGTAAACGATGGGAGTTCCGACCAAACAAGCCACGGCTGATGCCGCAGGACACGGCATGCCATTCCATCTGGTCGCGCTGCTTGAAGCGCGTCTGCCAAGGTTGCGCAAGCGGCCCAAGCGTTTGCGCACGCGCGCCCAGATCCTGGCGGCAACGGCGCACCAGTTGGAGTGCCTAGGCTATGAGGGGCTGACGGTGGACGCGATCACCGAAGCGGCGGGCATTGCGCGCGGAACCTTCTACCTTCATTTCGCGGATCGTTCGCAGGCCGCGCTGGCGGTGATGCGGATCTTCATTGCGCTGCGGCGGCGTATGCGCCCGCGCGACGTCCATGGGTTGACGCTGCAAGAACGAATCTTTCGCAACAACGCCTACTACGTCGCGGTCTATGTGCGCAACGCCAAACTGCTCCTAGGCCGCGAATCGCTGCAACGAGATCGGCAGGAATTGACGGCATTGCGTGATCGCGTGAACGCGGACTTGGCCGCGCGCGTCATGCACGATCTATCGCGACGTCAACCACGGAAGCGCACCAACGCAGAGGTGGCCCACCTGGAGCTACGAGTCCGCGGTGTGATCGCCATGGTGGACGAACTGCTGCGCGAAATCTTCATCTTCAAGACTTCCAGCCTGGCTCACTTCGCCGAAGATGAATCATTGATCGCCAAAGCGATATCCGACATCTGGTACAGGTCGCTCTATGCCGAAGTGACGACTGATTCAGAAGCCGAAAAGCGACCGCGCGAGCGGGCGATGACCAGTAGCGTCCAATGACAAGCATGCCTGTAGTAGTGAACGTCGGCCTGTCGCGATCGCCCTGCTGAAAGGCACCGATTGATGCCCGTTGACGTGAATTCAGCGGGCATTCGTCTTCCTGCTGTAGAGCGCTCCTTGCTGGCCGTTCAGGTCAACATATCTCGTCTGCGAATGCTCCATGCGCCCAGTTCGCACACCTTCGTCGCGCTGACGTCAACGGTCTCCCACACCGGTAGTTGGGAGCGCTCGGCCGCGCGGCCCGCGCAGTCCGTCCTTGCCAGCTGAACACCTTCACGGCCGCTTCCGGTCGCGAGGACGTATGACAGCTTGTGGCCGGCAGCGTGAGTACGCGGCCGCGCCAGTAAGCTGACCCCGGCCGCAAAGCCTCGTTGCTGGAGTGACAGCAACCTGGAAGCGCTCGGAACTGGCGTTCCCGGCAATGAGTTGCCTGTCGCCAACGACTGCAATGCGGCACTTGGCCTGAGTGAGTCCAGCGGACTGATGGCCCAGGTACGCTCGACGTTCGAGACGTGGGTATAGATCATTGGGGTCGCCACATCTGCATGGCCCGCCCTTCCTGTGTACGCACTCAGATGTCGAGGGTGTGCGGCTCGGCGCCATTCAGGTTATTCGCGAGGAAGTCGATCAGCACGCGCACTGCCGGCACCATTGCACGGCGCGCCGGATACATCGCGTGGCAGATGGCGGGCGCCGGTCCCCAGCCCGGCAGCACCTCGACCAGCTGACCGCTGCGAATCTGCGGTCGACACAGGAAGTCGGGCAACAGCGCGGCGCCAATGCCGCCGATCACTGAGAAGCTCAATGCGGCCAGGTCGGGCACGACGCAACGCGGCGAATGCTGGTGCACGTAGAGCGCGCCGCCCGGCCCTTCCAGGTGCCAGCTCTCGTGGCCGTCGCCGTCAGCGGATGTGGCGACCGTGTCGAGTCGCGCCAGGTCCTGCGGCTGCTTCACCGGCCCCTGCCTGCTCAACTGTTCGACGCTGGCCACCAGCAAGACGAGGCTGACGCCGAGATTCTTCGCCACCAGCGTCGGGCTGTTCTCGATGACCGGCCGCACCCGCAGCGCGATGTCGACGCCGTCCTCCACCGGATCGACCGGACGGTTAAGCACCAGCAATTCGAGCCGCACCGTCGGGTAGCGACGCATGAAGCTGGGCAACAAGGGGCCGAGGCTGATCTGCGCCAGCGTGGTCGGACAGCTGACGCGGACCGTGCCGCGCGGTTCGGTCTGGATGTGCGCCATGGCTTCGGCCGCAGCCACCGCGTCGTCGCGCATCGACGCGCAATGGCGCAGGTACAACTGACCCGCCGGCGTCAGCGAGAGGCTGCGCGTGCTGCGCTGCAACAGCTGGACGCCCAGTTGCGCCTCAAGTTCCGCGACGCGCCGCGACAGCCGCGACTTCGGGATGCCCAGGGCGCGCCCGGCGGCAGCAAAGCCTCCCCGCTCCGCGACCTCAGCGAAATAAACCATGTCATTGAGGTCTTGCATCGTCATTGTCCTGAATATGGAACGCTGTGAGTTATTTTGAGCTACTTATCAGTGATTCGCCACAAAGGTAGACTTCTTTCCATGCCGACGCATCGCCGGTCCTTTATCGAAAGAGAGCGAAAGATCATGAAGCTGCTGCACCTAGATTCCAGTGTCCTGGGCACCCATTCGGTTTCCCGCCAACTTACGGCGGAAGTGGTCGCCGAGTGGCGCAAGACCCATACCCAGACCCAGGTTGACTACCTGGACCTGGCCGTGGATGCACCCAGCCATTTCAGCGCGGACGCGATCGGTATCAAGACCGGCGCGCAGGCTGAGCCGACCGCGGCACAGGGCATCGAGAATGCGGTGTCGGAGCGCCTGGTAAGCCAGTTCCTGGCATCGGATGTGATCGTCGTGGGCGCACCGTTCTACAACTTCAGCATCCCGAGCCAACTTAAGGCCTGGATCGACCGTGTTGCGCAGGCCGGACGCAGCTTCAAGTACACCGACAAGGGCCCGATCGGCCTGGCCGGCGGCAAGACCGTGATCGTGGTGTCGAGCCGTGGCGGGGCCTACTCGACCAGTGAAGGCGGCATGGCGATGGACCACCAGGAGAGCTACCTCAAGGTGATCTTCGGCTTCTTCGGCATCACCGACGTGCGCTTCGTGCGTGCCGAGGGGCTGGCGATGGGTGATGTTGCCAAGGCGGCGGCGCTGACATCGGCACGCTCGGACATCGCCATCGCGGTGGGCCTTGCGGCCAACCAGGACCAGGCCAGGATCGCTGCCTGATCTCGAAGCTGCGCCACGACGGCGCCCCAGGTTTCAGTCGTCACACTGCCTCGAGTGATCAGTTGTGCCACCGTTCTTGGCCATCGCCTGGGTTGCGAGCCGCTGTGTCTCGCGCTGGCCCCTTTTGCGTGAGGCGATGGTCCCCATCTGGGTCGAATCCCGTCCCACAAGGAGTGTTCCGTGTCTACGAATGGCGTGAGCCCCATCATCCAGATCAAGCCGCTCGGCTTCCCGTGGGAGACGATCGACCCCTTCCTGTTCTGCGCTTACCACGACGACGCCTACCCGACGGGCAATGGAGACATGGCGGTTGATGAGACGCTGCTTGCAGGGCGCCAGCTCGGCAGCGACTTCAGCCGCAAGGACGGCTGGAGCATGTACCACGGCAACCCGGTGCCGGGCTTTCCGGGTCATCCGCACCGCGGATTCGAGACCGTGACCATCGTGCGAAAGGGTCTGATCGATCACTCCGACTCGCTTGGCGCCGCAGCACGCTTCGGCGGCGGCGATGTGCAATGGCTCACCGCCGGCAAGGGCATCGTGCATGCCGAGATGTTCCCACTGCTCGACGCCCACGCGTCGAACCCGCTCGAGCTGTTCCAGATCTGGCTCAACCTGCCGGCGCGCAACAAGATGGTGGCGCCACATTTCACGATGTTCTGGTCGGAAGACATCCCGCGCTTCACCGCGACGGACGATGCTGGCCGCAACACCGTGGTGGCGAGCATTGCCGGCCGTGTTGGTCCGGTCGCTGGCGCCGCGGGGGAGGGCGGGCCACTGGCGCCCCCGCCCGATTCCTGGGCTGCGCAGACCGACGCGGACGTGGCGATATGGACCGTGCGCATGGCACCCGGTGCGCGCTGGACGCTTCCTGCCGCGATCGGAGAAGGCACGCGGCGCACGCTGTACTTCTTCAAGGGTACGTCGGTGGAAGTGGGTGGCCAGTTCGTGAACCGGCACGCCATGATCGAACTGCGCGCGTCCGAAGCCGTCGAGCTGGTAAATGGCGACGCAAGCGTGAGCGAGTTCCTGGTGTTGCAGGGACGCCCGATTGCCGAGCCTGTAGCGCAATATGGCCCCTTCGTCATGAATACCCAAGCCGAGATCGCGCAAGCCTTGCAGGACTACCGTCGGACGCAATTTGGCGGCTGGCCGTGGCCCGACGATGCACCGGTGCACACGAAGGGCCGGGCTGATTCTTTAGGGTCTGTCGCAGGAGCGCCAAAAGCCCGCGAAACGCAGCTTTCCGGCGCGGCCGTGTACTCACGCTCTCGGCCAAGAGCCGACGCTGGCGTAGGGCAGGTTCCTGGCCTCTCACCCGGGCCATCCCGGCACCGCCGACGTCCACGGAGCGGCCACCCGAAGGTCGGCACCCGGAAGCTGGCGCCCACGGGTACCCGAAGCGACGCAGCAACTGCTCGATCCACGTATGGCGCTCATCGTCGTCCTCGGCGCGCCGAAACTTCAGTGCCTGCGTTCTGGTCACCACCTGGCGAACCTGCTCCAGCGTGCGCAGCTTTGCCTCATTCATGTTGGTCACCATTACATCGATGATCGACCCCTGCGCATCCAGGCTTCCGACTGAGCAGGCTATTTAACCACCTCACGCCCCTCCAGGCTCACACCTCGTTGGACGAGACTATGCCTAGTTTCATTTCGAATCAGGAGAGATAATGCCGGCCTTGGAGCTTGTCCTGAACTTGCCCCAAATCCTGCGAGGCGGTCGAGGGAGTCAGAGCCAATGACTGGCTTTCATTGCACACCTGGGAGAGATTGATGACAGTGTATTTGGTTCGCGTGATTGCCTGGGCATTCTTGTTCATGGGCTCGTTGGCCTGCGCGACCCCAACGGCAGTTCCCCAAGGCGACATTCGGGTGACCATGCTTGGAACGGCTGGCCCGCAAGACTTTTCCGACCGAGAGGGACCGGCGACGCTTATTGAGGCTGGCGGGCAAACCATGCTGTTCGACGCTGGCCGAGGGGTGTTGAAGCGTCTGTACGAGACAGGCATCGACGTGAAGAAGGTCACCACGGTTTTCATCACCCATCTCCACAACGATCACATTGAGGGGCTGCCGAACTATTTCATGGCCAGTTATTTTATCTATCGCCGGACTGACCCGATGGTGTTCTATGGCCCCTCGGGTACGAAGCGGATGGTTGATGGCATGACCGAGTTCTTTGCGCACGACATGGCGAGCATCCACGGCGAGAATCGTCCTGCTGGTGGAGGCGTACCTCATGCGCTCACCTATACCGTCCACGAGACCCTGGGCGACGGCGTCATATTCGACAAGGGCGGCGTCAAAGTGACTGCGTTCAAGGTCGAGCACGCAGATGGCGACCCAGCCTATGGCTACCGCGTTGACTACAACGGGCGTTCGGTATTGCTCTCGGGCGACACAACGTACAGCGAGAACCTGGTGAAGAACGCAGCCGGCGCCGACGTTGTGATTCACATGATCCTGACCATTGACGATGCCAAGCGAGCAGCTATCCCAGCAGACGTGCTGAAGCGCATTGAGGCGAAACAATCCACGCCGTCTCAGGTCGCCGAAGTGATGTCGAAGGTGCATCCAAAGCTCGCGGTGCTCTACCACTTCAATCAAAGCGTCCTAAGTAGCGCCGATGCTGTGAAGAACGCCGGGTACAAAGGGCCTCTCGTCATCGGCGAGGACCGAATGGTTATCGACATCGGGGATCAGGTGAAAGTGACACCGCCACCCGTGTTGGTGCCGCCGAAGGGCGAGACCATTCGGTAGCAGGCGAGGTAGCGCTTCACTGACACTCCAGTAGTAGCGCCCTCGGTTGGCTGCGAGGCAGGCAGGAGCAGCAACGGCTATGCGCGTCTCCTGGTCTGCGCACCACCGCGTCCTCAAGAATCTTGGCCCGCAGCGCGTCGAAGTACACCACCGGGTACATCTGCTCAAGCGGGCGGCCCTGCCAGGCACCGACTTCAGCCGTCATGGCGTCGGTGACGGAACTGATTAACTCCGGCGATACATCCATGTCGTATTGGGCGACCATGCTTGGACGTGGGCTGCCGGCCCGCTGTCGCATCGCGACGCGGGGTTCGAACACGGCTCAAACAAGACGATGGAAGAAATCGGTGCCGAGCGGCTGCGCTCGATAGGAATGCCCCCGGCCTGCCTGCAACACCTGTAGCAGGAATTGGCCGCGGAGGATGCGATCCACTTGTCGACAACTGACGATGCGGATCGGCTGATGCGCCTCACGATCCGAGCCGGGTGGACTTCGGTTGATAGCGCGAGTCTGTCGGACGACTGCTTTTCGGCAAGTCAATTGCAGCAGTCGCCGACTCCTCCGGGTCGGGAGCGACGGTTCGCTGTCAGCGGGAGCGGTCGTTGGCCGGGCCTCGCCGTCCACTGGTCAACGCTCATCTATCCGCGCTCCATTGAAAGTCAGGTTCTGAGGGAAGCGGACACCTGATCCGGCAGACCGTCAAAGTCAGGTATCTGTTGCTGCCGTCACTCACGACCGAGAGCCGAACGGCTGCAGCCAGTCTGAAGCTGTCATAGGCTGAGTCGGCCTGAACGGCTGTCGGTGGCCGGAAGCAGCAGGCCAACGCGCGCTCGGCTTATGGTCCGCTGCTTCCGAGGCCGCGCAGCCGCCTCCGCGCCGATATGCATGCGATGCCGCCGTGGGAATGGCGAATGGCGCGCTGCCCGCAGGCGCGGTGGGCCCGTTGTCGAGCCATGGCAAAGCCGCAGCCGGTCCCTCAAAGCCATGTCCCGGCTGCTCGCTGGCCCGATATGGCGCCGAGAAATCAAACGGATGATAATGTGAATTATCATCC
>CAJDTV010000162.1_pt1 | contig 13689 bp, 12 predicted proteins | sample 7389921 | NCBI WGS metagenome assembly CAJDTV01 (sample SAMEA7055654, study PRJEB34461) | soil metagenome | biome: terrestrial ecosystem; feature: Peninsula; material: soil | place: Antarctica | collected 2016 | reverse complement strand
GCTGCATCCAAAGTCCGGATGTACGGGTGCAATCTTTACCTTCGAACGATCATGAATTGAAAGCTTGGCAAACCGGGGGCGTCCATGTACGCATTTCGGAAGAACGTGACTGTCCATGCCAGCATCGTGGCCGATTGTTTCGGAAACATGACCAACGATTCCGGCGTCGTGACCGAGGAGGTTTTGAAGCACATCTGCCCGGCCGTCATGGCCGGCCCTGACTCAGCGAATAAACCAGGCGCTAAGTCGCTAGCCGCAGTGTGCTGATGTTCGCACCCGGCGCCGGCCAGCGAGGCCAACGGCTGCACGAGTTGGCCGAATCACCATCGGTGTGATTGTTTCACTTGTGACGGCGTGCGACCCATCGCTGGCCGGATCTGCGAGTGTGCAAGAAAACATCGCCGGACCGGTCTTGCCTTGCCGCCGGTGCTGACCCTGGCGGGAAAGGGAGCCACGCGCAGTGGACTCCAAACGGGAGAGCCTCGACTAATCGAACATCAGATTCGGCAGCCAGATGCTGATCTGCGGAATGTAGGTCACTAGCATCAAGAACACCAGCAAGACCATCAACCACGGCAGCGCCGCCTTGGTGACCTGCACCATGCTCATGCCAGTGATCCCGCTAGTCACGAACAGATTCAGGCCCACCGGTGGCGTGATCATTCCGATTTCCATGTTGACGACCATGATCACCCCCAGATGGATTGGGTCGATGCCCAGCTTGGTGGCAATCGGGAAGAAGATCGGCGCCAGGATCAGGATGATGCCGGTCGGCTCCATGAAGTTGCCCGCCACCAACAAGATAACGTTGACCACCAGCAGGAACATCCACGGTTCCATGCCGGCCGCAAGGATGTGCTCGGCAATGGTTTGCGGAATGCGCTCGGTGGTCAAGACGTGCGCGAACAGCAGCGCATTGGCGATGATGAACATCAGCATCACCGAGGTCTTGGCGGCATCGAGGAACACCTCGGGCAATTGCTTGATGGTGATATCGCGGTAGATGAACACGGCGACGAAAACGGCGTACACCGCTGCCACGGCGGCTGCTTCGGTCGGCGTGAACACGCCGCCGTAGATGCCGCCCATGATGATGACCAGCAGCGCAAGGCCCCAGACCGAATCCTTGAAGGCCAGCAGCACTTCGCGCGTAGAAGCCTTCGGAGCCTTGGCGAGAGTCAGCTTGCCGGCGCGCCACCACACTGCCAGCGACAGCATGAACGCCAGCAGCAGGCCCGGCACCACGCCGGCCATGAAGATGCGGCCGACCGAAACTTCGGTGATGGAGGCGTAGACCACCATCACGATGGAGGGCGGGATCAGGATACCGAGCGTACCGGCGTTGCAGATCACGCCGGCAGCGAACTCCTTGGGGTAGCCGTTCCTGACCATGCCGGCGATCACGATCGAACCGATCGCCACCACCGTGGCCGGGCTCGAGCCTGAGACGGCCGCAAAGAGCGTGCAGGCGATCACGCTGGCAATCGCCAGCCCGCCGCGCATGTGCCCCACCGCCGCGACGGCGAAATGCACCATCCGCTTGGCCACGCCGCCGGTGCTCATCATGACCCCGGCCAGAATGAAGAACGGGATCGACAGCAGCGTGTAGTGCTCGCTGGTTTCATACAGCTTGATCGACATGCTGGCCAGCGAATCCTGGCCGAAGAACAGCACGGTAATCAGGCTGGATAGCCCGAGCGAGATGGCGATCGGCATGCCGATCGCCATGAAGGTCAACAGGCTCACGAACAAGATCAGCGTGTTCATGACTGCTCCTCGATAGCGCGCAGCTTGAGCGCGTCGGCGGCCTCGTCGCCCAGTGTGAAGCGCTTCAGCTGGCCGGTGACAAGGCGCCAAAACACCTGCGCCAGTCGAAACGCCAGCAACGCGTAGCCCAGCGGCAAGACTGAGCGCGCCAGCCACACCGGTATCGGCAGATCTTGCATTTCGATTCCTACGGTGTACATCTTGCTGACATACTGGAAAGATCCGTACAGGACAACGCCTGCATACAGGAGGCACAGCAGCACGACCACGATGCCCATCGCGTGCTGGGCCCGCGGCGGAAGCTTGGTCACCAGCGCGTCGATGCCGATGTGGAAGCCGACTCGTATGCCATAGCCAATGCCGACGAAGATCATGATGGCGAAGAAGAGCGTCGTCAGCTCCAGCGCCCAAGTAAAGCCGGAGTTGAAGACATAGCGCATCACCACCTGCAAAAAGGTGAGGAATGTCATCAGCACCAGCATTACGGTGACGATCCATTCTTCGAGATGATCGAGCAGCTTCATGGGGGTTTCCTGTTGATGGGATTGAAAGCGTTAAAAAGGGCCCTTGCAAAAGGGCCCTTCTTGACTATCGGTTTAGGCGGACATGGATTGATCAGGTCTTGTTGGCCTGTTGCGCCGCGTCGATCACGTCCTTGCCGATCTCACCTTCGAACTTCTTCCACACCGGCTTCTCAGCCTCGCGCCACTTGGCCAGCTCTTCCTTGGTCATGGGCAGCACGGCTGCCTTCTTGGCGTCGATCACCTTCTGGCGGTAGCCGGCAGATTCTTCGGCCGCGATCTTGTTGCCGTACTTGATGGATTCGACCATGGCGGTGTTGAGCGCCTTGCGCACGTCATCGGGCAGCTTGTTCCACCAGCTGGCGTTGGTGATCACCATGTAGTCGAGCACGCCGTGGTTCGATTCCATGATGTCTTTTTGCACTTCATAGAACTTTTGCGTGTAGGTGTTGGACCAGGGGTTCTCGGTGCCGTCGACCACGCCCGACTGCAGCGCCTGGTAGACCTCGGAGAAGGCCAACTTCTGCGGGTTGGCGCCAACGGCCTTGAACTGCGCCTCAAGTACGTCGGAGGCCTGGATGCGGAACTTCAGCCCCTTGGCGTCTTCCGGCACCCGCAGCGGCTTGTTGGCCGACAGTTGCTTCATGCCGTTGTGCAGATAGCCCAGGCCCTTGATGCCTTTCTTAGTCATCGAGTCGAGCAGTTCCTGACCCTTGGGGCCAGCCTGGAAGCGGTCCACCGCTTCGATGTTGTCGAACAGGAACGGCAGGTCAAAGACCTGCAGCTTGGGCGTGTAGCGGCCGAACTTGGCCAGCGAGGGCGCAATGATCTGCACGTCGCCCAGGAGCAGCGCTTCCATTTCCTTACCGTCGCCAAAGAGCTGGCTGTTCGGGAACACCTGCACGTCGACCTTGCCGGGCAGCGCCTTTTCGGCCAGTTCCTTGAACTTCATCGCCATCTGCCCCTTGGGCGTCTGTTCGGCCACCACGTGGCTGAGCTTGATGACCATCGGGGCCGCCGCCGCGATGGTGTTGGCGAACGCAAAAGCCGCAGCAGCGGCAAGCAGACGCAATTTCATGAGGGCACTCTCCAGTCAATCTGTAAATATTTGATACGCGGCACTCTAACCCATCGACAACTGCCGGCGTCTTATGGAAAGCCCCAAGAAAACCGTTGACATAGCACGGATCGCTATTGCTTCGATAGCTGCTTCCACAGTTCGTGCAGGCGGCGAGCAAAAGCCCGGCCAACATCAGCAAGTCTCCTACGACGTCGGGCCCATGGAGGAGCACGCCAGCCTGCCTGTGGCGCGGTCGTGTCGGTATCGGCGTAGCCATCCTCCAACGGCGCCTATCAGGAAAAAGTACGCATTCCTATGTGGCCTGAACTTCGTTGCAATACTCTTACAACAAAGGCGAGCGTCATCGAGCATCTGGAAGCCGCGCCTAGAATTGCGGCACTTGGGCTGCTGGCAGCGTGGCGCCGGTGCGCGACGACTAAGAAGTCGACGTCCCGGCCGGACGGTAAGGCAACGTCGATTTCTCGACGCGACTGACCGGCGGCAGCACCCGTCACTAGCTGGCACGCTGCGCCAGGAGGCAGACGGACCGTGGCGCCTGAAAGGCGACGCGCCGCGATGCCGCCAGTAGTGGCCGCGGGCGCGATCGCCTCCCGATTCCCAGACGCGGCCTACCGCCAGCGGCCCGGCTCGATCGCGCTGCTGCAGGTGACCAGCGCCGAGCGCATCGCGCTCATGAACGGGTTGGACGTCGTGCGCGAGCACAAGGCGGTGTTCCTGGACCGCTTCGACGCGCCGAAATTCCTGGCCGCTTCGACCAACATCGTCGTCTCGCTCCGGTTGGAGAACGCGCTCAACTACCTGTACCTGGAGGTCTGCTGGCAAGCGCCCCACTGATGCACAACGCCGATCTGTGCGCCGAGCTGGGCTATTTCGACGCTGGCGACGACGTTCAGGTCGGCGCGGCGCGCCTGCTCGAAGCGATCAACGACCACGACGCCGACAGCGACTACACGGCGCGTCAGCGCAGCGCGATCGAGCGCTTTCGGCCGCACGACGCGGCACTCATGGGCCGCTATACGGCGCGGCTCGATGAGCTGGTGCAGCGGCCGATTCTCTAACACGAAATTTCAAGCCAAATCGGACTCTGACGCCTGTGGATCGGGCGGTAGCAGCTTTTGAAATGATAGTAACGACGTGCCGCGTCGGCCTTGGATGACCGCGGTTTGCGGCGTTCGGGCGCATGACCCTTGCACCACGGTGCGTAGATTCAGGGCCTTCATCCACCCCTTGCGAAAGCCCCGCATGAACGCCGCGGCCTCCGTTGACACCGACAAGCTCTGGGACCTGATCAAGGACTCGCGCTTTGCCGTGCTGGCCCACCGCCACGCCGACGACGGACTGCTGCACAGCCACCCGCTGACGACGCAAAACAAGTCGCTCGACGCCGACGCTACGCTGTACTTCACCATCCCCAAAAACGGCGTCATCGCCCGCGAGCTGTCCGGCGACGGCACCGTGAACCTGGCGTACACCAACGTGGACGCCAGCTATGTCTCGGTCGCCGGCCACGCAGCGCTGACGGATGACCTGGCCAAAAAGAAGGAGGTTTTCAGCGCCATGGCCAAGTCTTGGTTTCCCAAAGGCGTGGACGACTCGAACTTGGGCCTGCTGGCCGTGCGCATCGTCTGCGCCGATCACTGGGACGTGAGCGAAAGCAAGACCACTCAACTGTGCAAGATGGTTCGCTCAGCCGTCCAGCGCCTGGGCGACGCACGCGGCCTGCCGGCGGAACTGCACCTTCCTGTAGTTCGCGGATCCCTTTGGCGATGGCGCGTACAACTCAAACTTCTGTACCAACTTTGGCAGAGCGATCATGCTCAGAGAGCATATCACGTCCAGTTTATATTTGGTATCTTAATTTATTTACGCTGCCTTAGTGCATCGTCAAAGCCACGGCACAGGGGCCTGCCACTGCGAATGGGAAGTCGGTCAAGAAGACTGCACCGAGTCGGACGGTTGAACTTTTTTTCGCCCTGCAGGGCGAATTCTTGTCACTTACGCCTGTGTCCCAGTGTCTAAGTTGATAGGCAAGCTGTTTTGATTCAAACGACGGCGCCCCAGCGAGTTCATGCGAACTCGATCACCCCTGTCTGACCACGAGGAGTAAAAGCCATGCACAAATACGCAAACGGGTCCCGGTTCCGGCGTCCTTTCATCTCAGGTTGCGTCAAGGGCGCACTGATCGTCGGCACGCTGTCGCTGGCCGCCTGCGGCGGCGGCGGGGGGGGAGTGGGCGCCGGTGGCGGCGGCGGCGATGCAGTCAGTCAAGTTCCACATGTGCCACTTGATCCACAGCTGGTAGCCGCTGGCCAGCAAACCTTCCGCCACGATACCTTTGGCGACGAGACGTTCTGGACCGACGTACTGCAGATGAACAAGGTGATCCAGACCGCGGTCGACCCGCTCACCGCGGCATCGGTGGGCCTGAAAGTGGACGCTGACGCACTGCCGTCGAGCGTTGTCGACGGCATCAAGGACGGCAGCATTCCTCTGGACGATCCTCAGACGACGCTGGCGTTGCTGAGTCTTGACGCAGTGGTTGGCGCGAAGGGCGACGTCACCAAAGGCGATGACGGGAAACTTGTCTTGACGCGTTTCGGCGTCACGTGCGCGCTTTGCCATTCCACGGTGTCTAAAGACGTGCATGTTCTGGCGGGCGGAAAAACCGACCTTGCCGGCATCGTCGGCCACCGCCTCGACGGCTGGCCCAACCGTGATCTCCAACCAGGGACCATTATTTCGCTTTCGCCAGCACTCACGAAAGAACAGGCTGCGGAATACGCTTCGTGGGCCAAGCTGTTCGGGCCGGGCTTCTACGACCCGCGCATGAACGTCAACATCGACCCCGGCAGCAATCCCGCGGTTGGCTCGGATATCGACGCCAACTTGGCGGCTTACAAGGCCGCCGGTGGCATTCCGGTGGTGATACCGCCGGCCTTCGGTCTGGTGGGCTTGGACAAGGCCATCTTCACGGGTGACGGGGATACCGCGCACGAACCGGCAGGCCCGGTTGCCTACTGGAACCGCTACGTCGGCGTGCTCCAAATGCACGGCCACGGCACGTTTTTTGACGAACGAATCATCATCAACGGCAAGCCGCTAAGCGTGGATCATCGCGTCGGAGACGACCGCATCACGCCCATCTTGCCCCAACTGGAGGCCTATCAATGGTCTATTCCCGCGCCATCGCTTGCGAAGGACGGAGCGAAGTGGGACGTTGCGTCTGACCTCAATACAGAAGCTGTCACCCGCGGCAAGTTCGTGTTCGAAGGCCAAGCAAATTGCATAGCTTGTCACAGTGGGCCGTCGTTTACCGATGTCAACACTTTTGGCTTGCACCTGGCCAACGCCAGCGTGGCTCTCGACAAGAACTACATCAAATTCTCCGCCACGAAACAATGGCGTGCCACACCGCTCAAGGGTGTCTGGCAGCACGCGCCCTATTTCCACGACGGCTCGGGCGCGTTCGATGTCGCGATCGGCAAGTGCATGGATGGATCCGGCATCGGCGCTCTGGCAGCTGCAACCGACCGAGTAAGGCAGGATCTGGCGTGCGTGGTGAATCGCTACAACGATCCGAAAGAGCGCAACCTCGGGTTGAACGACTCCCAACGCAGCGATCTTGTGGAATACCTGAAGTCGCTTTGATCGCGCTGCTCGTGGGCTAGAGCCGGGCGCGTGATGTGGTGGCACAGTTGCTTCAACGCTTGGCGGTGCTCCTCGCGGCAGTGGGCCGCGCGCGCAGGCTGGAACCCTCTGTGTCGGCGCACAGCGGCTGGTCGAAAACGGTTTCCTGGGCATCTCCCAGCTGCTCCAGAAAGGGGCGCAGCCTGACACGCGCAACAGCACCGCCAGTGCGGGGACGTCGAGGAAATGGGTCATGGGCGGCGCGGACCGTGACGGCGTCGTTCGCGTGTTCCAGTCAGTTCCGCTACTTGCGCCGCTTGTTATGACGGAAATAACGCAGCCGTCGCAGCAGGGCGTACGAAATATGGATCTTCCCCGGTTCCAGCGGTGAGTCGGGCGTGTAGCGAAGCCACAGCGATTTGGAATGGCCCAGCAACTGGCCGGAGTAGACGCTGCGGTGGCCGACGACGATGTACGCCGTGACGCAGGCGGTGGCGAAGTAAGGCCCGGACGAACTGCCGAACAACTCGAAGCCCATCAGCACCGCCGCCATCGGCGTATTGGAGGCCGCGGCCACCACCGCCACCATTCCGACCGCCGCGCCGACCGCGGGGTCGATCCCGAGCAGGCTGCCAAAGGCGTTGCCCGCGATCGCCCCGATCACGAACTGCGGCGTGACAATGCCGCCGTAGAAGCCCGAGCCGAGCGTGATGGCCACCAGCAACGACTTCCAGACGAAGCCCCACAACGCCACCTCCTTGCCCTGCAGCGCGTCGTTCATCAGCGGCAGGCTAAGGCCCAGGTAGTCGGTCGGAATGACCACGATCAGCGCCGCCAGCACCAGCCCGCCGATGAACGGCATCAGCGGTTGCCAGATCTGGAAGCGCTGCTGCAGCGTGCTGAAGGCGTGGCGGATCTTGTCCAGGAATTCGATGAAGAGCCAAGACACCAAGCCGCAAAAAATACCGATCAGCGTGACCTTGAAGGCCAGACTGGCAGAAAAATCGGATGACACGAAGACGGGGAAGTAGTCGTAGTCGATGCCCCAGAACTTGCTGACATAGAACGCGGTGATGGCCGCGATGATGGCCGGGAATATGAAGTCGTGCCGCACACGCCCGATCACCAGCATCTCGACGCCGTAGATCGCACCGGCCAGCGGCGTGCCGAAGACGCTGGCAAAACCGGCGCTCACGCCGCAGGCGACGATGCGCTTTTGCATTTCCGCATCCAGCCCAATCACCTTGCCGAACCACGAGGCCACCGTGCCGCCGATGTGCGAGCACGGCCCCTCCTTGCCGGCCGAGCCGCCCAGCACCAGCGTGATCAGGGCCGCCACCGGCTTGACCAGGATGGTCTTGTGCGACATCAGGCCCGAGCGTAAGTGGATCGCCGTGATGACCGAATCGCGTGCCAAGGCGCCGGGCTCGCGGTAGCCGTAGTACAGCAGCAAGCCGTTCAGGATGCCGGCCAGCGGCAGCAGCGCCATCTGCACCCCCAGCGGGATATGGGCCGTCTGCGCCGACAGGTAGAACAGGGCCGACAGAAACAGGCTGCAGCCACTGCCGACCAGCGCGCCGACAACGGTCGCCAACAGCAGCCAGCGCCCGACGGTGGCCACCATGATGACCGGCTCGATGTAGTTCACGCGCATGGGGTTTCAGCCGGTTTTTTGTCTTCAGGTAAGGCGCCCATTCTCCGCGGCATTTGCGAGTGCTATCGAACTTATAGCTGCTACCGCCCGATTCACGGGCGCTAGTAGCCGCTTTTTCCTTAAATTTCCGCTTCAGCCAGCATTTCAGCCTGCAGCAGCACCAGATCGACCGCCGCGTCCTGTTGGTCCGGTGGGTACTTGTACTTGCGCAGGATGCGCTTGACCAGCAGACGCAACTGCGCGCGCACGCTCTCGCGCCGGGACCAGTCCAAGCCCAAGTTGTGGCGCAGGCTCTGCGTGAGTTCGTGCGCAATCTTTTTCAGCGTCTCATCGGAGAGCTCCAGCACGGCGGATTCGTTGTTGACCAGAGCAACGTAGAAGCGTACCTCGTCTTCGGTCAGGCCCAGCGTCTCGCCACGTGTTGCCGTGTCGCAGACCTTCCTGGCCATCGCCACCAGCTCTTCCATCACCTGCGCGGTTTCGATGGAGCGGTTCAGGTAGCGCTTGATGAGGTCGGCCAGCAGTTGCGCGAACTTGCGGTCCTGCACCACGGTGCCGGCAAAGCGGCTCTTGATCTCGCCCTCCAGCAGGCGCTCGAGCAGCTTGACCGCGAGATTGCGCTCCGGCAGGTCTTTGATCTGCGCCAAAAACTTGTCGTCGAGCAGGCCGATGTTGGGCTTGTCCAGCCCCACGGCGTCGAATCTGTCGACCACGCGATCGGACACCACGGCCGAGCCGCTGATCTGGCGGATCGCCGGCTCGCGTTGCTCGTCGGTGCGCCTTTTTGCGCTCAACTCCTTCTTGGTCAGGATTACCTTCACGCCCGGCAGGAAAGCGACCTCGTCGCGCACGAGCCTTGGCTTCATCGAGCGTGCAGCACAGGCTGAAGGCCTTGCTCATCGCAAGCGCCGTGTCGACAAAGCGTTTCTTGCCGTTCTCGATGCCAAGCACATGGTTGGCCGTGCCCGCCAGCGCCCTGTGGCCGTCGAGCAGAAAGCCGCGGTCGTCGAAGCCGTGCAGCAGAGGGAGCAGCACGTCAATCTTTTCGGCCAGCACGCTCCAGACTTCGTGCGCATTCACCGTCGGGCGGCCGCGGCCCTGGCTGGCGGTATTCCTTCATCGCCGTTTTCAGCTCGTGGCCGATGCCGATGTAGTCAACCACCAGCCCGCCCCGCTTGTCGCCGAATACGCGGTTCACGCGCGCAATCGCCTGCATCAGGTTGTGGCCCATCATCGGCTTGTCGACGTAAAGCGGGTGCACGCAGGGCACGTCGAAGCCGGTGAGCCACATGTCGCACACGATCACGAGCCGCAGCGGGTCGGCCGGATCTTTGAAGCGCTTTTCCGGGTGCTGTTTTACCTGCACACTGTAGATGTGTCGATCATCGGGAGTGATTTTCGTCGCGGCGAATAGCTATCGCTTTGATAGCCGTTATCGCCTGCTCCACAGGCGCCAGGGCCACCTTTCGCTTATAAATCCCGCTCAGCGTGCCAGCACCGGCGCTAGCGCCACGCCGGTGTGCGTGCCGAGCCGCACCAGGTCGGGCGGCGTGGCCGCAGCGACCACGCGGCCGCCGGCGTCGCCGCCTTCGGGGCCGAGGTCGATGACCCAGTCAGCCTCTGCGATCAGGTCGAGGTCATGCTCGATCACGATCACGCTGTGGCCGCCGTTGACCAGCCGGTGCAGCACGTTGATGAGCTTTTCCACATCGGCCATGTGCAGGCCGACGGTGGGTTCGTCGAGTACATACAGGGTGTGCGGCGCCTTCTGGCCTCTTCGCGTCACGTCGTCGCGCACCTTGCTCAATTCCGTGACCAGCTTGATGCGCTGCGCCTCGCCACCGCTGAGCGTGGGCGAGGGCTGGCCCAGAGTAAGGTAGCCTAGCCCGACGTCCTTCATCAGTTGCAGCGGGTGGCCGATGTGCGGCATGGCGGCAAAGAACTCGACCGCCTCGTCGACCTCCATCTGCAGCACCTCGCCGATGCTCTTGCCGCGCCAGCTCACCGCCTGCGTCTCGGGGTTGAAGCGCGCACCGTGGCAGACCTCGCACGGCACCTTGACGTCGGGCAGGAAGCTCATGCCGATGGTGCGCACGCCGGCGCCATCGGCTTCGAGCGTGTCGGCAAAGAGCTTGCGGATGGTGTCCCAGAAGCCGATGTAGGTGGCGGGGCAACTGCGCGGCGTCTTGCCGATGGGGGTCTGGTCGACTTCCAGCACGCGGTCGATGCCCTGGTAGCCCTCGACCAAGGTGCAGCCGATCCATGCCGGATGCTGACCCGCTGCGTCGGCGTCGCGTCCGGCGCGCGTGAGCCGCTGCTGCACCACCGCCTGCACGTTGGCCAGCAGCACGTCGCGTGCCAGCGTCGATTTTCCCGAGCCGCTGACGCCGCTGACCACCACCAGTCGCTGCAGCGGCACGCGCGTGTTGATGTGCTGCAGGTTGTGCAGGCTGGCGCCGCGCAGTTCGAGCCACGACGCTGCTGGTGCGGGCGCGGGCACCGCTACAACGCCGGCCTTGGCAGCTTTGGCCGCCTTGCGCTGGGCGGCGCCCGAGGGCGGCGGCAGCGCCACGGGGGGTTGCGCGGGTGCCGCATGATCAACGCCCGCGACCACGGCGCGCCGCGGCTGCAGCGGGTGCTTGATGGCGTGGCGCAGGTAGCGTCCGGTCTGTGAATCGGGCGCGGCTTCGATGTCGGCCACCGCGCCTTGCGCCACCAGCGTGCCGCCGCGTTTGCCAGCACCGGGGCCGATATCGATGATGTGGTCGGCGCGCCGGATGGTTTCTTCGTCGTGCTCGACCACCACCAGCGTGTTGCCCTTGGCGCCCAGCTTGTGCAGCGCGTCGAGCAGGATGCGGTTGTCGCGCGCGTGCAGGCCGATGGTCGGCTCGTCGAGCACATAGCAGACGCCCTGCAGGTTGCTTCCGAGCTGCGCCGCCAGCCGAATGCGCTGCGCTTCGCCGCCCGAAAGCGTGGGCGCGCCGCGGTCCAGCGTGAGGTAGCCCAGGCCGACTTCTTGCAGGAAGTCGAGCCGGCTCTTGATCTCGGGCACCAGGTCGCGCGCGATGTCGGCGGCCCGGCCGGCGAGATGCAGGCGCTCGAACCAGTCGCGCAGATCGATCACGCTCATGCGGGCCAATGCGGTGATGCCGATGCCAACGCCGGCACCCGCCTCCAACAGCACGGCGCGCGCCGTGGCGTTGAGTCGAGTGCCATGGCAGGTTGGGCACGCCGCGTCGACCAGATCGTCCAGTTCGGGCTCGCCGAAGGTCTGTTCACGCCCCTTGTTGTCGTCGCTCTGCACCGAGTCGTCCAGCACCTTGCGCTGGTCCTTGGTAAGCGCGACTGCCGTGCCAACGCAGTCGGGGCACCAGCCGTGCTTGCTGTTGTAACTGAACAGGCGCGGATCGAGCTCGGCATAGCTGGTCGCGCAGACCGGGCAGGCGCGCAGCGTCGAGAACACTTGGACGTCGCCGATGCTGGCAGTCGGAGCGCCGGCTGTCATCGCGGCCTGGAGACCCGTCAGCCCGCTCAACACGTGCACCACGCCCTTGCCGTGCTCGAGCGCCTTGGCGAGCGCCTGGCGCAGCGCGGTCTCTTGCGCAGGCAGCACGTCAAGGCTCGCCACCGGCAACTCGATGCTGTGCTCCTTGAAGCGGTCGATGCGCGGAAAACCGGTGGTTGGCAAGAACTCGCCGTCGACCCGCAGGTGCGTGTAGCCGCGCGGCCGTGCCCAGTCGGCCAGCTCGGTGTAGACGCCCTTGCGGTTGCTCACCAGCGGCGCCAGCAGGCCGATGTGCTGGCCCTTGAAGTGCTTGAGCAACTGCGCCGCGATGCTGTCGGGCGTTTGCGGCTGCACCGCCGCACCGTCGTGGACGCAGTGCTGCACGCCGAGCTTGACGTACAAGAGACGCAAAAAGTGCCAGACCTCCGTGGTGGTGCCAACGGTGCTCTTGCGCCCGCCACGGCTTAGCCGTTGTTCAATCGCCACCGTCGGCGGAATGCCATAGACCGCATCGACCTCGGGCCGGCCCGCCGGTTGCACGATGCTGCGTGCATAGGCATTGAGCGATTCGAGGTAGCGGCGCTGGCCCTCGTTGAACAGGATGTCAAAGGCGAGCGTCGACTTGCCGGAACCGCTGACACCGGTCACGACGCTGAATTTGCCGCGCGCAATGTCGACCGAGAGATTCCTCAGGTTGTGCTCGCGCGCATTGACGATTTGAATCGCCCCCTCTCCGCCATGCTGTCCCTCCGGGGCCGGGTGAGCGTGGCAGCCGACTGCTTTCTGCCTACCCCAGGGCGGGAGTGAGTCCGACAGGTGGTGTGTGTCGGGTCCAATCGCCAGGTCATAGTCCGCCAGTGCTGCACCGGTGAGCGAGGCGCGGTTGCCGCGCAACTGCTCCGGCGTGCCGACCGCCACCACCTGGCCACCGCCCTCACCGCCTTCCGGTCCGAGGTCGATCAGCCAGTCGCTGGCGCGGATCACGTCGAGGTTGTGCTCAATGATGACCAGCGAATGGCCGGCATCGAGCAGCTTGCGCAGCGCACGCATCAGGCGCGCGATGTCGTCGAAGTGCAGGCCGGTGGTCGGCTCGTCGAACAGAAACAGCGTGCCCTTGCGCGCCACCGGCTGGCGGCTGGCGGTCGTGCTCCTGGCCGCCTCGGCCAGGAAGCCGGCCAGCTTGAGCCGCTGCGCCTCGCCACCCGACAGCGTCGGCACCGGCTGACCCAGCTTGACGTAGTCGAGTCCCACATCAGAAATCGGCTGCAGCGCCCGCAGCACGTCACGATCCGCAGCAAAAACGATAGCAGCCTCGGCCACCGTGAGGTCGAGTACGTCGGCGACGTTGAGCCGCCGCTCACCGCGCTCAAGGGTCACTTCGAGCACCTCGGGCCGGTAACGCTTGCCGTCGCAATCGGGGCAGCGCAAATACACGTCGGACAGGAACTGCATCTCGACGTGCTCGAAGCCCGAGCCGCCGCAGGTCGGGCACCGGCCGTCGCCGCTGTTGAAGCTGAATTTCGATGCCGTGTAG
>CAJDTV010000078.1_pt1 | contig 13808 bp, 18 predicted proteins | sample 7389921 | NCBI WGS metagenome assembly CAJDTV01 (sample SAMEA7055654, study PRJEB34461) | soil metagenome | biome: terrestrial ecosystem; feature: Peninsula; material: soil | place: Antarctica | collected 2016 | reverse complement strand
CGAGAACCATGCGACAGGCCTCGGCCAAGGTCGAGGCGGCCTGATCGAGGTCCTTCAGCGTGCGCAGCCTTGCCTTGCGGTCGGCCTGCTGCGCCTTCGAGAACAGGTCACGCCAGGATGCTGACCCTGGGCAGCAGTTTGCACGGATTCGCGAAGTCGGCGCAGGCAGATCAGTACGAAATACTGCTTCGATGTGTCAACGTACGAAATTGACGAGATACGTTGAGAAAAAAAGACTCCCATGAAGATTGGCTATGCGTGCGTGAACACGCGCGAACAACATCCCAACCTTCAGGCCGACGCGCTCAAGCGTGCCGGCTGCGAACGCATATTCCAGGACGGGGCCAGTGGTGCAAAGGCGGCGCGACCGATGCTCAATGAACGGCTGGGTCAGCTTCGCGCCGGCGACCTGATCGTCATCTGGGAGCTCGATCGCATGGATAGACCGCTCGAGCACCTGGTCGAGCTCGTGGGTGATCTGCTCACTCGCAAGATTGGCTTGCTCAGCCTCGACGGTCCGGTCGACACCACCAGCGCGCAGGGGCGTCTGGTGTTCAATAACTTCACTTCGCTGGTCCAGTTCGAGCGCACGAGCTGATCCATGAACGCACGAATGCCGACCTCGCCGCGGCGAGGGCGCGCGATCGCGTGGGTGGCCGGCCCCAGGGCCAGCCGGCGCAGGCCGGGGCGACCGTGATGACGGTCAAGACCTTGTACCGCGGGCGGCGTCTGAGCGGAAACGCCATCGCCCAGAAGCTGCACAGCGCCAACAGCATGCTGTACAGCTACTTACGGCATCGAGGCGTCCAGGTCGGCAAGCACGCGAGCGAGGCCGCGGCGCCGACTCGGATGTAAAAGCAGAGCGGCTCGGCCGATGCCAATGCCGGAGCGAAAACCGCCACCATCGAGTTCTGGCTGGAAGTGGAGAACAACAGCAAGTTCGTGCGCGGCAAGAAGAGTGCTCGCGGGGATATCGAGGCTGATCCTGCGGGCGTACCATGCGGTGCGCAGGACTGGGCCGGACTACGAGCTGAAGGTGCCGTACACGGATGACGACGACCTAGACAAGTCGATGAACGACATGCTGAGCGAGATTCTCAGCGCGGCCGACCTGCGCGATTGCCACCTCGAGTCCGATGCCCGCCAGGACGGCACCGATCGCTCAGGGTCACGCCGGCGCAGGGCCATAAGTCGGTTCACTGTTCGATTGCTGCCCGCACCCCAAGCCCAAGACTTTTTTTACGATTTGGACCGGGCAGCCGGCCGGCCGTACTGCCCTGCCCCGCCCAGGCAAACAAGTCCGCCTGCGTGCCGCTGCGCACGAACACCACAAGCCCTGTTGCCCGTGTCGTCGAGCGGGTAGATAAGCAGGAACTCGCCGCCGATATGACACTCGCGATAGCCCACCCCCGTTCCTGCCAGCGGGTGATCCCGCCACTCGGACGCAACCGGGCCATTGTTGACGATCAGAAGCGTCATCGCTTGCTTGAACCCGTTCATGTGGTACCGACCGGAATAAGTCAGGCGCTGCCAGTCCTTGAGGAATTCCCGGGAGTCTACGATGGCGCGTGGCCGGCATGCCCGCTCGCTTCTGCGAGGTCATCAATCACAGTTTCTGCTTTCGCGAAACGATCGCGGCGGCTCTTGACGATCTCGGCCGCCTTTTGGATGGCGGCGCGGCTGGCGGCATTGGGCGCCTGGATTGCGAACGGCAACTCTTTGTCGGCCACCACGCGCGTCAGGAAGACGCGGACGGCGTCGGAGAGAGTCAAGCCCATCGAGGCCAGAGTTTCTGTGGCCTGTGCCTTGACTTCCTCGCTGATACGTACGTGAACCATGGTCGTGGTGGCAGCCATATGACCCCCTGTGGAGTGAGATGCATTGTATCTCACTTGACCGCGGCTTGTCAAACGCTCCCAGCGGACAGTGGCACGGCATTCCGCTCCCGATGGCACCGCCCGCGGCTGCGGTGGCGTGGCCACTCAAGGGATCGTTCGTGCTATGCGTGCTGCGGACCCCAAGACGTGCCGGGCCTGCACGTGGGACGGCAGGTCGCACAGGCACCCAGCCAGCTCGCGCCCGCCAGGTTGGCCGCCGTCGTGCCGGCGGCGGCGTGCATCGTTCTTTACGAAGAGTTCGTTCTGCCGGCCGAGATCGATGGCCGCGCAGGGCGTTTCCGCTCGGCGCCGGACAAGTGCCGCTGATGGCCCGCAACGATCACGAACAGTGATCACGCAGGATGAACGACTACCTGCTCGGCCAGCGCAGGCGGACGAACGACCTGATGGCCTGGAACGCGCACGCCACTCGCATGCCGGCAAAGAATAGACACGCAATACCTGCGCCGCCAGCGCGGCGTGAGCTCGCGTTCGTCGCCTACGACCAGCCGGCGCAGAGCGGCTCCCGGGACGTCGCCGACAAATTGTCGGCGCGGCGATGGCTGGCTGAACAGCGCGCCATCGCGCAGGCCGCGCAGGCGATGCAGACTGAACGCGTGCATTTAGCGCAACTGCGCTTCGACGCCGGCCCCAGCGCTTTCCTCGACCTGCTCGCCGGCCAGCAACAACTGGTGCAGGCGTGGCGGGCCTTGCTGTCGAATCGCGTCGGTGGCCATGGTGCACCAGCCGGAACTGCTGATCCCCGACGAGTCAACCTCGGGGGTCGATCCGATCGCGCGCGACGGATTCGGGCAACTGATGATCGACTCGGCGCGCGACGACGACGTGACCATCTTCATCTCGACCCATACCATCAAGGAGGCCGCGCGCTGCGTCGGATGTCGCTCATGTACGCTGGCAAGTTACCGGGAGCAGCACGCCCGCCTCGCTGGTACGCGACCGGGTCACGGCAACGTTCTAGGCGCTTTCATGAGGTCATTGCCCACGGCACGCTGCGGGCGCGCTGATTTCCTGGGCGCTGAGAGCATGGAAGTCCAGCCTGCAGTGGACCGGCGCCAGCCACGCCGGCTCTGACTTTGCTCGTCGGTCTTGCCGCCTCGCGCCCTCGTATGCCAGCGAACTGCGCGAGAGTCGACAAATCAGTCTGGACCCGTGGCTGCGACCTCGAACGCTGCAGCCCTTGAGACGGCGATGGCGACTGTCCGCAAGCGCACCGAAGTAAAAATCACGACGGCATCACGATCTGCTGCACTAGGGGATGCATCACCTTGCGCTCCGTGCTGATCGCGTAGTAGTGCTCCTGCACGCCCTCGCATGCCCCGATCAGCCTGACCTGGCTGCGTTTTAGCAACTCCCCCTCCGCTGCCAGCGCGGCCGGAAAGACTCCCAGGTCCGTGCTGCCAAATGTCTCGAGCAAGGCACTGTCTTCAATTTCTCCGACCACCCGTGGACGTAACCCGTTCTGGCTGAGCCAGCGGTCGAGCTGGCTGCGCACGACGGAATGCGTGGTGGGCAGCAACACCGGCACATCCTGCAGCGACGCCGGGAAGCCCTGGTGCGCCGCCATCCACCAATTCGCTGAGCCGTACCAGCCAATATCCGAGCTGCCTAAAGAGTGGTTGTGCACTTTCAGCTGTGGGTTCGATGGGGCCGGATGGTCAGTCAGCACCACGTCGAGCTTGTGCAAGACAAGGTCGGCCAGCAAGTCGGCCATTTCACCGTCGTCGCAGACCAGATGAAGATTGGCCACGCTCAGCACCGGCTGCAGTAGGCGCCGCACCTCAAGCTTGGGCAGCCCATCGGCAATGCCCACCGCCAGCCGCACCGCAGGTGCCCGGACTGTGGCAAGTACCTGCTCCGGAAGTGCCTGGGCCAACTGGAAGATTTGCTCGGCCTGCTGCAAAGCGACCACGCCGGCTTCAGTCAGCGCCAGCCCCCGCCCGGCAGGCTTGAGCAACTGACAACCCAGGTCTCGTTCGAGCTCGCGCACCTGCGCACTCACAGTCTGCACAGCCATGTCGAGTCGCTCGGCAGCCCGCGACATGCTGCCCTCCTTGGCCACGACCCAGAAGTAATACAGGTGGCGATGGTTGAAGGCCAGTTTCATTGTCAGTATTTAAGAGAAATACATTCACGTATTCTCTTCTTTTTTCGATCCGTCTAAAACCTTACCGTACTGGCTTCGACGCAAAGATCCATTCATTTTTCTTTCATTCCAGGACATCGCCATGCGCACCCTCTCTTCCATTCGCTCCACTGCAGCTGCCGTGATTGCATTGACAATCGCCTCGCTGACGGTTCCTACGCTGGCACAGGCCAAGCGCTTTGGCGGCGGCAAGTCGACGCCTTCCAGCATCAGCAGGACTCCGGCCACAGCGCCCGCCGCCGCCTCAAAAGCACCTGTTGCGCCCGCCACTCCTGCGGCTGTTACGGCAACGCCGGCAGCTGCCGCACCCGCTGCCAGAGGGCCGGGTCTGGGCGCAACCCTGGGCGCTGCCGCAGTCGGCGGCGTGGTGGGCTCCATGGCCGGCAATGCGATGGCCGGTGGCCTGTCGCAGAACAAGGATGCCGCCAAGGCCAAGCAAGCCGAGGCTGCGGCTGCAGAAAAGGAAGCGCAGGACCTGCAGCTCAAGGCCGATGAGGCCAAAGCAAAGGCGCAAGCTGCCCGCACGGCAGCCAGTTAAGCAAGACCAATGCGCTTGCTGAATTCAATCATCCAAAGGTGACACCATGAACGAAAACATTCCGATCTACGGCTCCCAAACCGGCACTGCCCTGCACGCCGAGCGCAACCAGGTCCTGCGCAACACCTACTGGCTCTTGGCGCTGTCCATGGGGCCGACCGTGCTTGGCGCCTGGTTCGGTATCGCCACCGGCTTCGCCGCCGCTATATCGCCCGGCATCGGTCTGATGCTCTTTCTGGGCGGCGCCTTCGGCTTCATGTTTGCCATCGAGAAGACCAAGGACTCGGCGGCCGGCGTGTTTGTGCTGCTGGCCTTCACCTTCTTCATGGGCCTGATGCTCTCGCGTCTGGTCGGCAGCGTGCTCGGACTGGCCAATGGAGCCGAGCTGATCATGACTGCCTTTGCCGGCACTGGTGTGATCTTCCTGGGCATGGCGAGCCTGTCATCAGTCATCAAGCGCGACCTTTCGGCCCTGGGTAAATGGCTCTTTGTCGGCGCCCTTTTGATCCTGGTCGCGGGCATTGCCAACTTCTTTCTTCAGTCGGGCGCGCTGATGATCACGATTGCGGTGCTCGCGATCGGCATCTTTACGGCCTTCATCCTGCATGACTTGAAGCGCGTGCGAGACGGCCTGGAGACGAACTACATCACCGCGACGCTGGGCGTTTATCTGAGCCTGTTCAATGTGTTCCAGGCGCTGCTGATGCTGCTGGGCATTGGTGGTCGAGAGGAATGAGTATTCGGCCCGAAGGTTAATTGATGGTCGACTTGGGTAATGTGCGGCCCGATCGGGAGATTCATCACCGTGAGTCGAGCATTCCCATTCCGAGAGACCGGCGAGCCCCTGAGTCCGCCAACGACGCCGCCTGGCTCTTGAACTCGGAGGCGTTGGGTTAACCCTTTCACCTGGTCACCGCCGTAGCGGTTCTACGTTCATCGCGCCGCGCTGTGCGCCCAATCATCATGGAATTTCTTTTCGACCCCAACGTCTGGATCGCTTTTGCGATGCTGACGGCCCTTGAAATCGTCCTGGGCATCGACAACATTATTTTCATATCCATCCTGGTCGGCCGCTTGCCGCCGGAGGTACGCGACAAGGCCCGCCGAGTCGGACTTGGCTTTGCCATGGTGTCGCGGCTGGCCTTGCTGTTCGCACTGAGCTGGATCATGGGCCTGACCACCGACCTGTTCAGTGTCGCCGGCATGGGCATCAGCGGTCGCGACCTGGTCTTACTATTCGGCGGCCTGTTCCTTCTCTACAAGGCGTCGCACGAGATCTTCGTAGAAGTCGAGGCGCGGGAGGAGAAGGCCCTGCAGACGACCGATGCCACCGCATTCAAAAACTCGGGGGCTCGCCTGTTCTGGGCAGTGATTGGCCAGATCGCTGTGATCGATATCGTGTTCTCGCTGGACTCGGTGATCACCGCCGTCGGCATGGTCGATTCGATAGGCGTCATGGTGGCCGCCGTCATCGTTTCCGTGGGGGTGATGCTGGTGGCGGCGAAGCCGATTGGCGAATTCGTGGATCGCCATGCGTCGGTCAAAGTGCTGGCATTGGCCTTCCTGGTGATGGTTGGTATGGCGCTCACGGCCGAAGCCTTTGACCAGGCTGTGCCGAAAGGCTACATCTACGCGGCGATGGCGTTCTCGTTGGCCGTCGAAACCCTCAATATCCGCGCCCGCGCAAGGCGAATGATGAAGCTGCACAAGGCCCAAGCCGGTGCCTGAAGCGGCCTTGCCAGGCGATCCACGAAAACGGACTTCCGGGTCTACGCGGTCGTCGTACGCCTGACGTCGACACTCATCTGGGCCGGCTCGTCCTGTCAGCAGAGCAACTGGGCAACTGGGCAACTGGGCAACTGATCGCACATTTCGCGCCAATCGCATTGCCACTTTCGCGAAGGCCGCCTTGATGGCATTGAAACAGCCAGCCCGCGATATGTTTTCAGGTCAACGTGTCACATCGCCGAGCTTCTCGAGCACGTCACTGTTGCCGATCCCGAACTTGACGGCCGTGGCGGCCCACGCCAGGTCTTCAAAGGCAGTAAATTTTTCGTGGCAGCTCGGACTGCGAGCCCATCCGGTCGAGTCCCCGTGCGTCGGTGCCCACTGCGAAGCAGCGATCGAAGAGAGAAGCGGCCTGGCCCAGCGGCAGGGGAATGTGAGACCCAGCGCAACGATGGCTTCAACGATGCCAGGCGCCAGGTTCAATGGCACATACGACGCCTGTCCGAACAGATGCACGCCCCGATCGAAAATGACGACCGCTTCTCGGTCGTTCAGGTGGCGTGAGACGTAAACAATGCCATTGACGAGTGAGGGATGGCGACGCACGGCCCGCGCCCACTGCTGGGGTAAGTTGTAAGGCAGGCTCGTTGGAATCGCGCCCGCGCCGCCTGCTGCGTTTGAGTGGCAATCCGCTTAAATTGGCGATGGTCAGGTCTCGACCATCGGCAAAGCGCACCAGTTGCCTCGCGTCAACGTTGATCTTGGAACGTCTGAACTCTCCGCGCACGGGGATCTCGTCGTGCGAGAGGGTCTCTGCGATTGCGGTCTCCAGATCGAAGCATGGATGTTCGGCGCGTGTATTCGCAACCGAGCGAGCGCAGCAGCGGCGTGATCTGCGACCAAACGATCGCCTTCAATGGCTTTGATGCGGCCAAGCACTATCCCGAGCACCTGCGCCGCGTTCGCTTCGAGGACCCCAAGTCGGGAAAAACGCTCGGCTTCCTGACCAACAACACACTGCTGCCAGCTTTGAGCGCCGCCGCTCTGTACAAGAATCGCTCGCTGGTGGAACTGTTCTTCATACGAACCAAGCAGCACTTGCGAATCGAGATATTCCCGGGTATCAGCGAGAACGCTGTGAAGCGGCAAATCTGGTGCGCGTGTGCACCTGCGTGCTCATCGCCATCGTCATCGTCATCGTCAAGAAGAAGCTTCAACTCGATGCCTCGCGATACACGCTGCTACAGATTCTCTCCAACTCGGTTTTCGAGAAATCCAAGGTGTGAAGCGCCTTGCGACCCGATTTGGAGCCTCCGGGAATCCCGCCCGACGCTCACCCGTTGGGTTTGTTCACCATTTAACAGGACACTGCTGAGTACGGATTAACATTTAGTGGCAAACCATTGACGAGTGGTGCCCTTGAAGCACCCTCCTCGTCGAGCAATGCGGCTGGTCGCCCGACCGATCCGAATCGTCATTCACCAAGGCATGGACTAGGTTGTTGCTGGCGGGTCCGCATCGGTCGCCGAAAGCAGCGCTCGGGCCTCGGGTGCCGCGCCAGCGCTCCGCGACCGCGTCGAGTCAGACTAGCGCCTCCGTGCATGGTGATGCGGTATCGATCCAGCAGTCGAAGACGGCAGTACCCGAAGTCCCGAAGCCCGCGCTGCGCACTTCAATGCGATCGAGATACCAATCCGGCGCGTTGCCATCGTTGTCGCGCCGCACCGTGATCGATTTCAGCGCATCAATGTCGTCGCTCGGGATCGCGACCCAGTTCCACTCGTCGCTTTCCATTCGGTTGATTAAATCGGCATTGATGGCCTTGGAGCATGCGCCCGTTGACCCGGACACCGTGAAGGTCAGGGTCGCGTCGGATCCCGCGTGCCACTTGCCGCCGGTCCTGACCCGCAGGCCGTAGGCGAAGCTGGCCGGCCGGAACGGGTTGTCTGCGCGCACCGAGAGCCGGATCGGAGATGCGAATTGCGGCTCGGCCGCAATGGGGCACAGATCCGCCGGCTCATCGGTCGATCGCCGGTGCACGGTCACCATGCTGCCGATCAACTGCCCTCTCACGCGTACGGACCAGCTCAATTCCGACAGCGGACCCACTACGGTCGGTCGCATCAGCGGCATGAATCGCTCCCTGGATGGTTGACTGTGTCGGCTGGGCGCACACCGCCTATCGCCGAGGACCGCGCGCCAGGTCAATGGGGGTCGAATCCGTCGCTTGCGCGCATTCATTCCCTGTTGCGTCCATGCCGCCGTCAGCGCCGCCCGAACAGGTCTGGTCATCGCCGCTATCCGGCTCCGCACTGCGCACCAAAGCAGGCAGGACAGCGACTGGCACGACCATGGCCGGCGGGACGGTCACGGCAGTCGTCGCACCTGCGTCTTTTTGTTGGGGCACCGCGTCGGCAGTCCGATCAGTGCGGACAGGTACCCGGGTGGTCACCGGCAGCGCCAAATCCACGGCATCCTCGACGGCGCATTGGTCTCCAGTGGCATCCATGCCTCCGTCGGTGCCCCCCGAGCATGTCTGAGAGTGAGCCGCAGTGCACAAAAATGCCAAGGCCAGAATAATCAGACGTAAAGTCATTATGAGCCCCTCGAACCATTGGCTTCGAAAGACCGGATTCGTTCATGTGCGCCAGCCAAAGCCGGCAGCAGGCACTACGCACGTTTTCGAGTTACCGCAGGCTTCGTTGCCAGTATCGATGGGCCTGCCTCCTTACACAAAGACCAATTGATTCTTGCTAGCATGCCAAATTGGTATGGATGACTATCTGTCTTCAGGCATCTCGCTGCGCCAATTGCACTACCTGGTCGCGGTTGCGGATGCAGGGTCGTTTAGTGCGGCCGCGGAGCATACCCACGTCGCACAACCGGCGCTCAGCCGGCAGATCGCACTACTCGAGTGCCAGGTTGAGATGCGCCTGATGCACCGCTCTCGCTCGGGCGTGACGTTGACCGATAGTGGCACTCGTCTGTACAACCTGGCGCGTGACATCCTGGCTCGTCTGGGCAATGTCCAGATGGAGCTTCGGTCCAGCGAGAAGAAACCCGCCGGCGTCGTCCACGTTGAATTGCCACCCAGTGTTGCGGCCATGCTCGTATCTCCGCCTGTGCGCGAGTTGCAGCTGCATTATCCCGAAATCGTCCTGCAGATCGAAGACGGCATCAGCCTGGAGAATGGGCGTAGCGTTGAATCTGCGCTGCTCGACTTCGGCATCGTGGCAACAGCGGAAGAACTGTTGGACGTCGAATACGAGCCGCTGGTGCACGAATCACTGATGCTGGTCGAGCGTCGAGGCGGATCGCGGCGCGTGCCAGCGACCGTCACTTTCGACCATGTGGCGAAAGTCAAACTGGTCTTGCCATCACGCAACTTTCACATCCGGCGAGTCATCGACAAGGTTGCGCATTCTTCAAACCTGAAGCTGAACATTGGATTCGAGCAGTAATCCCTGCAAACGATTGTGAGCCTGGTCAGCGACGGCCTGGCGGCCACGATCATGAATTCGCCGGCAATCCAGCGATTCTGGCCAGCCGGCAGCGTTTGCGCACGGCGCATCGTTGCACCGGAGGTCATGCGGACAATTTCCCTTGCGCGCCCCGCCAAGCGCAGCTTGAGCTTTGCGGCCGAGGCCGTTTACGAGGTGGTCAAACGCCTTGCCATCGAGACAGTCAAGGACGGGCGCTGGCAGGGCAAGCCTATTTTTTGCTCGGATGTCCGGCCGGCGGTGTCCAAGTAATATGCCGCGGCCACTGCCCGGTCACGGCCTGACACCTAGAGCTTTCTGGCGACTCGCAGCCCGGCCAGGGAATGCGACAGCGGCAGCGCCAACTCGCTCCAACTGTGCCACGCCGTGCCGGCCGCGGCTGGCACGGACGTCAGAACATCGCTTGGTGACATCTGCGAAATGAACACTTGGTAGACACCTCCCCTGGCGCCCGCAAACACCTTGCTCGCAAGCACCATCTTGCCTGCCACCGTGTACGTCTGCAGATCGCCGAATGCGATCAACAAGGGCTTGGCCGTGGGCTTGAACAGCTGGAGCGCCTCCGGAAAGGCGAGCCGGATGTATTCCAGCGTTGCTACCTTTTGACCGGTCGCGTGTTGACACCGACCGAAAACTGACCACGTAATGGAGCCAACCGCTGCATCTGCGCCACCGGGTAGGTTGAATTCCCGCTTGGGCACATTCGCAAAGACTTCCTTGGAATCGCCCCATGAATTCGCTCACTGCAGTTGCATTTACTTCCTTCATCGCTTGGACCCTTGTGCTCCTCGTATTGATGGAGGCTGTACGTTCAAAGCTGGTCCTCGCCAAACAGCTCCCGGCGAACGGGTTCACGCCAGACAACGCGAACCTCTCCCCATTCATGGGAAGGCTGGCGCGCGCGCATGCAAACTGTCTGGAGGGCTTGCCGGTCTTCGGCGGCCTTATGTTGGTCGCCCTCATCACCGGCCGATCGTCCATCACCGATCCGCTTGCTTTCCTGCTTCTAGCCGCGAGGCTCGTGCAGTCAGGCATTCACCTCGCCTCGGTCAGTTCAACAGCGGTCACTCTGAGGTTTTGTGCCCTCGCAGTTCAAATTGGCATCGCAATCTATTGGTCCTTCCGCCTTCTCGCCGGGTAACTCTCCATATGCGCGCGGCGAGCCCTAACCCACTACAGGGACCTCCCCATTAGTCAAGCGGCGGTCGAATAGTTTTTTCTGTCCGTCTTGGTGACGGTCTTCCTTGCTGCGGTTCTGAGTCGAAGCGGCGGCGAAACGAGGAACAGACTGCACATCTACAGGCGGCCTTGTTGCACCCGTGATTCGTGAGAATTGCGTGGTGCAGACCCAGATACGAACCGCTCGGCGGGGATCCATTCATTGCCCGTGGTCTTTGCCGTTGCCGGCCGCCACAAACGGTTAGTCGATCTTGTCCGCCGCCGGTCTGACCTGTTGGCTGCATCTTTTGACTTCACGTCTGCGCAAGGAAATTAGTCAACAACAAACAATCAGTTCTTGGCCGCTACGCGGCCGTGGCGACGGGCTGCGGCTTCACGTTCACATGGTTGGCGTCAAAGGCTTGGCCGCACACGAAAACCGCTCACAGAATGCGCGCATGCTTGTTGGCCACCGCCACCGCGACCGCCGCCTTTTGCCAACCCGCCTTCTCGCGCAGGCGGTGCGCCCACTGCGAGATCGGGTCTTGTCGTCGGCGCGCCGTCATCACCGCCGACTTGGCACCCTGGATCAGCAGGGTGCGCAGATAGGTGTCGCCGCGTTTGGTGATACGGCCCCGGTGGCTTCTGCCGCTGCTGGAGTTCTGCCGGGGCACCAGCACCAGCCAGGCGCCAAACTGCTCACCGTTTTGAACTGCTTGAGGTCGCCCACGGTCTCCACGACCGCTGAAGCCGTTACCGGCCCTACACCAAGCAACTGCTCGGCCTGGCGTGCCTGCTCGTCGGCTTTGAGGTGGACCGCGCTTTCGGCGTCGACCGATTTGTTGGTTCGTGACCAGCCCTCCTGACAGCGGGCTGTCCCAAGGATCGCAAAGGGTAGCCCCGAAGCCATTCGACCCGCACCCGTACCGTAATGTCTTCAAGTGTAAAAACACTGTCATCACATGTCAGTCCCGCAAAAGGCTGTCCCGTCCCGGCACACTGAGGCCACTCGGAATCAACCCGCAGCGAGACAACATGAGCCAGCCCCTCGACGTGCTGATCATCGGCGCCGGCCTGTCCGGTATTGGCAACGCCTGCCAGATCGTGCAGGCGCATCCGAAGCGCTCGATTGCCATCCTGGAACGCCGCCACAGCATCGGCGGCACCTGGGACCGGTTTCGCTATCCGGGCGTGCGCTCGGATTCGGACATGTTCAGCTTCGGCTTCAAGTTCCGCCCCTGGAATGCCCTGAAGATGGTCGCCGACGGGCCGTCCATTCGCCAGTACATCCACGACACTGCGCAGCAGTTCGGCATCGAGAAGAACATCCGCTACGGCTTGGAGACCACGTCGGCCAGATGGTCCAGCAGCGCGCGGCTGTGGACGGTCACGGCGCTGCGCGAAGAAAGCGGAGAAACGCGCCAGCTCACCGCCAGGTTCGTGGTCATGTGCACCGGCTACTACAACTACGACGCCGGCTTCCTGCCGCAGTTTCCCGGCGTGGACAGCTTCAAGGGGCAGTGCATCCACCCGCAGCAGTGGCCCGAGAACTTGGACTACGCCGGCAAAAAGGTGGTCGTCATTGGCAGCGGCGCTACGGCCGTCACTCTGGTGCCGGCGATGGTGGACAAGGCCGCTCACGTGACCCTGCTGCAGTGCTCGCCATCGTATGTGTTCTCGCTGCCCGCTGTGGACAAGCTGAGCGCCGCGTTGGTCAAGCTCATGCCCGAGCGCTGGGCCTATGCGTTGGCCCGAAAGCGCAACATTCTGATCCAGCGCGCGCTGTACAACGCCTGCCGCCGCTGGCCAAAGGCCATGCGCGGCTTCCTGCTGTCGAGCGTGAGCAAGCAGATCGGCCCCGATGTCGACATGCGCCATTTCACCCCGAAGTACATGCCGTGGGACGAGCGCCTGTGCGCGGTGCCCGACGGCGATCTGTTCAAGGTACTGCGTAGCGGCAAGGCCTCGATCGTCACCGACCAGATCGAGACGTTCAATGCCACCGGCATTCGCCTGAATTCCGGACAGCAACTCGATGCCGACATCGTCGTCACCGCCACCGGGCTGGATATGCAGATGCTGGGCGGCATCGAGCTGATGGTGGACGGCACGCCGCGCCCGTTGTGCGGCCAGATGATCTACAAGGGCGTGCTGGTGCAGGACGTGCCGAACCTGGCGTGGGTGTTCGGCTACACCAATGCGTCGTGGACCCTGAAGTCCAATCTCTCCGGTGCCTATCTGACCCGCCTGCTGCGGCACATGGACCAGGAGGGATTCGATGTCGTCGAGCCAAAAAACGACGAAGGCTGCGCGCTGGACCACGGCATGCTCGACACCCTGCAGTCGGCTTACGTGCAGCGCGCCAAGGACCACCTGCCGCGCCAGGGAAGCAAGCTGCCGTGGAAAGTGGTGATGAACTACGCCCACGACACGCGCGCGCTGATGACGTCGGAAGTGGCGCACCGCAATCTGAAATTCACGCGCAGCACGGTTGCGGGTGCTACCGCCTCACGGGTGAGCACACTGCCAGCGGATGCGGCTTGAACAACGACTTGCGACTCGCGCGCCACGACGTGGTTTGACATCCAGGGCGCCGCCTGTGATGGATTGCGCGTAAGCCGCCCTGCATCGTCATGGCCGACCGCCTGGCTGGCACCCGCGCCGGCGGTCTAGAGCCGTCTGCCAAACGCTCCATGACCGCGGGCTCGTTGTGCTGGCGTTTGATTGCCGCTACAGCGTATGGCGATCCGCGGTTGACGGGGCCAGAGTGGCCGCTTGGGCGCGCGTCAGTTGCCAGCGGCGCGGCAGCAGCTCGCCGATGCGGCTTGCGGGCAGCGTTG
>CAJDTV010000128.1_pt1 | contig 13862 bp, 13 predicted proteins | sample 7389921 | NCBI WGS metagenome assembly CAJDTV01 (sample SAMEA7055654, study PRJEB34461) | soil metagenome | biome: terrestrial ecosystem; feature: Peninsula; material: soil | place: Antarctica | collected 2016 | reverse complement strand
ACGGCCTCGGCGCCACGCGCCAGAATCAGCAGGTCCATCGCCACGGCGACGAACAAGGCGCCTAGCTCCAGGCACTCGCGCGCCCGCGTTTCATCCACGAAAAGAATACCCGGCGCCTTGCCGCAGGCGCGAATGCGGCGGATGGCAGCGTCGATGGCAGCGCGCGCCTCGGGATGGTTCGGGTTGCCGAGATGGCCGAGGCTGGCCGACAAATCGGCCGGGCCGATGAAGATGCCATCGACACCGTCGACGCTGGCGATGTCTTCCAGCTGGTCGAGCGCCTCGCGAGTCTCGACCTGCACCAGCAGACACAGCTCCTTGTTGCACTGGTTCGCGTAATCGGGGGTGCGGCCGTAGTTCGAGGCTCGCATCGATCCGCCCATGCCACGTACGCCTTCGGGCGCATAACGCATGGCACGCACCGCGGCGCGCGCCTCGTCGGCGTTCTGCACGAACGGCAGCAGCAGGGTCTGCGCGCCGATGTCGAGGTAGCGCTTGATCAGAACCAGGTCGTTCCAGGCCGCGCGCACGACGGCCGACGTGCGGTGCGCCGGATCGGCCGGCGTGGCGGCGTCGAAGGCCTGCAGCTGCTGCAGCATCTGCGGCACGTCGGTCGGCGCATGCTCGGAGTCGAGCAGCACCCAGTCGAAGCCGGCGCCTGCGATGATTTCCGACACATAGGGCGACGGCAACGTCGACCACAGGCCGATTTGCGGCTGGCCAGCGGCGAGCGCACGTTTGAAGGTATTGACGCGGATGGACATGGTGAGGCGTTCCTGGTTCCTGACGCACTGGATCAGTGGCGGGCGTCATGTTACGGCGAGGCGGCCGCGCCCGGAAATCGGCCGCCGCGGCACGCACAGGGTTGTTGCCGAGGGTCAGCGTCGCGCAAGTCGGGGCGTTCTACTATCGGTCCACACCCTGCCTGTTCACCATGAAACCCTACCCTGAAATTTGTCGCGCCAGCTCAAGCGCATCGATGAAGCTCCCATGTCCGAACTGGCATTGATCCGAGCACTCCACGTCCTGGGCGTCGTGCTGTGGATTGGCGGCGTCGCCTTTGTCACGCTGGCGCTGCTGCCGGGCCTGCGCGACCTGCGCGCCCGGCCCGATGACGTGGCGCCGCAAACGGTCTTTGCCTCGATGGAGCGCCGCTTCGCGCGCCAGGCGCGCTGGACCACGCAGCTCACCGGGTTCACCGGCTTGTTCATGGTCTGGCGTCTCGACCTGTGGTCACGCTTTGCCGACCCGGCCTACTGGTGGATGGGTGCCATGGTGGGCGTGTGGGCGCTCTTCACGCTGATGCTTTTCGTGATCGAGCCGCTTGTGCTACGCCGCCGCAGCGAACTCCAGGAGCCGCAGGATGCGCCGGCCGAGTTGCGCCGCATGCTGCTGATGCACCGCGTGCTGCTGGCGCTCAGCCTGGTCACGGTGCTGGGCGCGGTGGCCGGCAGCCACGGGTGGGTGTTTTAGAATTGTTGCCGGCTGCCTTTCGCTGGGACGGGCGGTCCTCCTCGGCACAGGCCGAGGTGCGCATCAGCCGCCCGGGCTTTTACAACGGCTGTCTTGATGTCTCGACGAAATGAGCGGGCTTTTCTGCATCGACGATCAGCCGGTCTGTGTCACTCGCTTCGTCAGCTCGCGCGCACCCCTTCGGGACCGCGCAGCACCGGTATGGCGAGTGCAGGCTCGGCGGTGCGGTTGCAATGATGGGCGTGACGCCTGACGCGAAAATGCCGGAGAACGGGTAGGCGAAAGAAATGCCTGTGTAGCGCATCTTGGCGTCGAACAGGTCGCAAAAGAGCGCTGCCCGGGGCCCGTACACGGAGGCATGCAGGACGCCGAAATAAATGCTGTTGACCAGCAGATCATGAACATGTTGCCGCCGCTGTTGGCCATTAGCCAGAACGTAGGCTCGTGCAACCGGATGTACATGCCGACCACCACCATGATGTCCGAAATCAGGAAAGCGACGCACCAGTCCGATGCCGTGAATGCGCATCGGTCAGCAGCCAGCACAGGAGCGCCACCACGCCGGAGGCCAGGCACGGGCCGTTGGGCAGCCCGATCTACGGCAGCGAGGCGTAAGCACCGCGCTTTTCCTTAGTGCGTATTCACAGGCCATCAGAACCGCCCCGCCCCATTCACCACCCCAATCGATTCCTGGGGCAACTCGAAGATGCAGCAGCAGCGGCGCCGCCACGTCGATCTGCGCATAAGTTGGTGCCAGGCCGACGGGGAAGGTGACGACGCCCATCATCATCAGCGTGCTCACGAGCATGCTGATGCGCCCGATCTTGTCGCCAAAGTGCTCGAAGACGACGACGCCCAAGGGGCTGGGTGACGAACCCCACAGGGGACGGTGGTGTCAGCCAGTAGCGTGCGGCGCTCTTTGCGTCGGCACGCATCATGTCGACCGCGTTCTCCGCCATCATGACCGCCGGTGCGCTGGTGCTTCCCGAGACCAGGGTCGGCAATGCCCAGGAGTCGACGACGCGCAGGCCGGCAATGCCGTGCACGCGCACAGGCGCACAGGCGCACCGACCACGGCCGGTGCCTGGCCGCCCATGCGGCAGGTTCCGCTCGGATGCAAGGTGATCGCGCCATGGTCGCGGCAGAACTCAAGCATCCTGGGATCGTTGACGGCTGCGGGGCCCGGCTTCACTCGCGCTTCACGCAGCGGCGCACGCAGGTGTACCAGCGATCGCGCGATCGGCCTTGACGGCCGCGACGGCAGTGCGGCGATCGTGGTCGCTCGGCAGGTCGCTGTCTGCGTCTCCGGCAGCTCGAAGGGGTTGATCGAGCGGATGCGAAGTGGCCTCGCGACGCGGGCCGCAATTGGCACACCGACATCGTGAAGCCGGGATATGGATGCACATTGGCGCCGGCCATATCCTCCGACCGCGTAGCGAGATGAAACTGTATGTCCGGCGTGGGCAGGAGCGGGCGTCCGCTCTCGTCTCGGAGCGCCTGCATGAAGCAGCAGCCCTGATTGATGGTGATGGCCAACGCGCCGGTACCGTGCAGCAGCCAATCGAGTCCCTGTTTCGCCTTGCCGATCCAGGAGTTGAACGGGTCGTTGTTCGTGATGGGCCTGGTGCATTCAAAGCCGAGCCGTATCTGCCGAAGGTCCTGCACGTTCTCGCCCACCCCGCGCAAGTCATGCGCCGAGGGCATGCCGCGCGCGTCGAGCAGCCATCGTGGCGCGATAGCCGACAACTGCGGCGCCTGGGCGGCGCCGGCCGAGAGCAGCGCCTCCGGTCGCGCGCGCCGTGCGCATCAGAGCCTTCTGGCGGTAGCGCACGCTCACGGCGCCGTGCACTTGCAGCACCAGCCTGGCGGCGAACGCCTCGGTCTCGATGCGCAGGTCCGGCCTCCCATTGACGGCCGGCGTGAGGTACTGCTTTGCCGTGCTGCAAGGCGCGCCGTTGTGCGTGTTGCGCTGGAAGTAGCCTGCGCACTCGTGCCTGGCCGCGTTGACGTCGTCGGTGCGCGGAACGCCGAGCTGCCCAGCGCCCTCGATGAACGCCTCGGTCAGTTCGTGCTTCGCACCAATGTCCGATACCGTCGGTGGCAAGCTGCCACCGTACGGTGGAATCGCGCCGCGCGCATTGCCTTCGGGCTTGATGCAGCAGGGTGGGACGTCTGCGGAGCTCCCCCCGGTGTTGCGGAGCGCTGCAGGTAGATCAGGCCGTTGATGGAACTGCTTCCACCCAGCGTCTTGCCGCGCCGACCGTAGATGCGCCGTCCGTTCATGTTGGGCTCAGGATCGGTCTCGGAGCCCCAGTTGACCTTGTCGCCCCCTCTCGTCTTGCCGCCGCCGATCGGCAGGTGGATCCATGGCGAGCGCTCGCGTGGGCCCGCTTCCGGCAGCAGCACGCGGGTGCCGGGGTGTCGCTGCCCACGGGCACCGCGCACCGCGTCTGCATGCAGCTGCTGGCGCCGGGTGTCCTCGCGCGCGATGTCGACAAGCGTTCGTTCGTGGTCGCTCCAGCGCTGCGACTGGCCTTGGATACGCTTAACCGTGGCGTGGCGCGCGGCCTGCGCCACGACCTGCTGGGCGAACTGGTGCCCCAGGGCGGCGAGACCTGCAACGTCACCACGCTCGGCGCCGCGGTGATCGGTGGCCTCACGCGCATGACACGCAACGCCATCGTGCGCGTCGCCCGAGTGCGCGCCGAATGCGATGTGATCATGAAGCACGGACATTAGTGAGATAACGAGGAGTTCACTGCCGGCCTCGTCGCAGTAGCGGTGCGGTGCGCAACGCCGCGGCGAGGTGCGCGCCGCGATTGCGGTTCATGCGCCGAAGGCGCGGATGTCGCCCGGCGATGCGGTGACCCGACTCGATGCATTCAAGGCTTCGGCGCGCCGGATGGGCGCGCTCCTTTGAACACGGTAAGTTCGGTGTTTCGTGATCTCAGCGCGCATCGCTGATGCATCAGGTTTTCGAAGCTGTAACGCATGGGCCGCCGCCGCTCACTGCAGCATCCCATACAGCGACCGCAGCACGCTCACTGCTGCCAACACGATCAGCAGGTTCAGCACATGTTGCCGGAATTGCCTCGGCGATACGCCGGCAAAGGAACGCTGGCCCATCCAGATGCCAGCCAGCATCGCGGGCGCCAGCCAAAGCGTCCAGCGCCACGTGTCGGCGCCCAAAAGTGAGCCTGACGCTTGCGCGCCGTAAGGCATGAGCGCGGCACTCGCCAGCCCCACCACGTCGCTGAACAGCAGCAGAGCAATCATCGTGGCGCGCAGCGTGACGGTTGGCATGCGCGTGCTGCTCAGCAGCAGCGCGAGCGCGATGCCGCCGATGGCTGCCACCCCGTTGATGAAGCCAGACATCACGCCCGCGAACAGGCGCACGCTGCGCGTGGGCTCCAGTGTCGCCGTGCGGCCGCCCCGAAGCAGCATGGCGGCCGCCATTAGCAGCCCACCAATCAGCAGCCGAAGCGGCATCTCGGGCAGCCATGCCAGCAGCGCCACGCCCAACGGTATGAAAAGCAGATTGCCCAGCGCCAGCCAGCCGATCCAGCGCCGGTCGACATCGCGAACGACGCCGCGCAGCTGGCTGAGACTCGCCAGGATTTCCAGGGCGAACATGGCCGGCACCACCTTGGCGGGCGAGACGATCAGCGACAACCCGGCCACCGAGATGGCCGAAAAGCCGAAGCCCGCGAAGCCGCGCACGATGCCCGCCCCGAAGACGACACACAGGCTGTAGGCGAGCAGCAGCGGGGCGAGCGGCGGGTCGAGCAGCCCCATCATTCGAACAGTGGCGCCAGCTTTAGCGATTGCACATTGCCCGGCGATCCGCGTGTTGCGTCGTCGTCAAAGCCGAAATGGCGCGGCGCCTTGTGGCAGCGCAATATGCCTTCGCAAAATGCGCGCAACTCTGTTTCATTGCAGGCCGCGCCGTCGCGCAGCACGATACAGGCGCAGATGTCCTGGCCGTAGTGGCGGTCGGGGGCGCCCAGCGCAGCGGCCTCGCGCATGGTCGGATGCTGCGGGAGCGCCTCGCCGGTCTCACGCGATGCGACGTTCTCGCCGCCGTTGATGACCAGTTCCCGGATGTGGCCGGTGACGACGAAGAAACCGTCGGCGTCGCGCTGACTGAGGTCCCCGGTGCGAAGCCAGCCATCTGGCATGAAGGCAGCTCGCGTCGCATCGTCGTTCTTGTAGTAACCGCGCATCACGTGCGGCCCCGCGATGGCCAACTCGCCTGTGGAGCCGCCAGGCACCGCGTCGAGTGCGACGTCGATGCTCCTGGCCTCGCAGCCCGAGGCGCGCCCGACTGCGCCGAGCCAGCGCAGGTGTGGCGCCATCGAGTTGAAAAGGGAAAGGGCGGGCGCTTCAGTCTCGGTGAGGCCGATCGTCTCATCGATGCCGATGTCGATGCCGAACATCGCATCGAATGCCCGGTGGTGGTCCGCTGTCAATGCGGCCGAGGGGGAGCTGAAGACACGGATGTCGACACTCGGCTCACGCGCGACGGGACACGCCTCGGGCAGATACGAAATCATCGCGGGCACCACGTTGAGGCAGGTGCGGCGCGTCGGTGCGGCCTGCGCCCGGAAGTGGCCAGCCGACACGCGTGGTGGCATTGCCAGGCTGCCCCCTGGGCGAGCGGTGCGAGCAGGGTCACGGCGAACGCGTTAATGTGATGCAGCGGCAGCACCGCCATCACGCGGTTGGCCCGTGTCAAACCGTGTTTGGCGCTGATGGCCCCAGCATTGGCCGCCAGATTGGCCGGCCACGGCAGTGCGTTGTTGAAGTTGCCCCCGGTGGACAGCGCGTGAGGCTGGTTCACGATCCTGCTGGACACCGGCAGAGTAAGCCCCAGGCGCAACGTGCCCCCGGCCAGTTGGCTGTTCCAGCCGACCGGGTGGCGTGCACCTTCGCAACAGTAGCTGCGCTCGACGATGGCGGCTGCATCATCGAAGTCGCGCGCACCGTACGCCGTGAGCACTGGGCTCAGCTTTTCGCCCGAAAATGGGTGCGCGGGGCCGATGTCTTCTTTCTCAACCGTGAGAACGCGACGGCCACGATGGGCGAGGTCGTGCCACGCTTGTCTGCCGGATGCGTCCTGCGCGGCGCTGCGCTGGGCAATGACGCGGGCCGACTGGCCAATGACCGCCGCGCAGAGGCGCCGCCCGGGCCACATCAGCGACTGCACCACTGCCCCGTGCGATGCGTCGCGCATCACGGCGCCGCGCGCCTCAAGTGACGTGAACAACGATGGCATTGCTGCGTTGATCATTACAAGGCTGTTCTCAACCGAGCAACCGGTGACGTTGCCGAAAGTCTTCGATCGGAAACCTCCGCCACCAGCGTGCACAGTCCAAAAAGCCGCAGGCTCGGGCGGTAGACGCTGGTTGCGGGCTCCTGCGTGACCGAAACGGCCGACCAGCGTCTGCGGTGCGCGTTGCTACGTACCATGCCGAACGCCTGCGCGCGATCGATCACGCGGCAGTCGCGCCGTCGCCGGGACATCCATTCAATGATCGCCAAGCCTTTGGCAAACGTCGAATCCATAAAGTTCTCATTATTCTAAATAATGGAATGTAATTCGAACCCGTAGAACAAATATAGACGGCTGCCGGCTGACTGTCAACCGCGCTCGCAAAAGACAGGGGCGGCGCTCGTCTCATTCAGCCGCAGGGCCTGTACTCGCCCGCTGCATGAGCGTGACAGGCAATGGCATGAACGATTGTGCCGGCGCACCGCACAGTTGCGCCAGCAACTGGTGCCCGGCTTGTTCGCCGATCAGGCGGATCGGCAGTCGCACCGTGGTCAGCGGCGGATGCAGGAAGGGCGCGAAGTCGGTATCGTTGAAGCTTGCGACCGACAGGCGGCCCGGCACATCGATGCCCGCCCGGCCCAGCGCGGCCAGCGCGCCAGCGGTGAGGTAGTCGCTGCCGCAGACGACGGCGGTGACGGGCGCCCGCCGGTGCGCAATGGCATTCATGGCATCGAAGCCCTCGCGAAAGCCATGTTGCGTTTCTTCGATTGCGTCCTCGTGGAGCGCTAGGCCGCGCTTGGCAATGGCCAGGCTCAGGTCATTGTGGCGGCGCCGGGCGCGTTCACTGTCAGCCGTGCGCCCGCCGATATAGCCGACACGCCGGTGGCCAAGGGCGTCCAGGTGGTCGATGACCTGCGCGGCTGCAGCATATTCGTCGAAGCCCACGCTGTGTCCGCTGGCGTCTGGCGGCGCCCACATGGCGAAGACTTGCCGAGGCTGTTCCGTCCCGAGTAGCGCGACGGCGTCCACCCCCGTTCCAGCAGGGCACGCAGGATGCTGGTCTCGCAGGAAGGGCGCAGATCCGGCGCCGACAGCAGCAGCGTGTAGCTCGCGGCGGCCAGCGTAGCTTCCAGCGCTTGCACCATCGCCGGGAACGACGAACTGCCGAAGTCGCGTGGCGGCGCTGATCATTTCGGGTTTGCTGAGCGTACGCGACACGGTGCCCGCGCAGACGCTCGCGAAGCTGGCAACGTCAGCCAGCGACGACGTCCCTGCGCCCGTGACAAATGCAGGAGAAAAGGCTGGAGCGGTCATGCACATTGCTGCAGAGGATCACGACCTTATCGTTTCGCATGCAAGCGCTTGCATTAAGTGTTTTGTCATTGAGCACATCAAGGCGCTCAAACCCAACGGACAAGCCATTAACCTGATATCGGGACAACGCCGCTCGCTGATCGCCAGTGCCGCTCTCGTGGCCTGAAGACTCACCGCGGGCCCCGCCGCCTTCGCCCAACCGACAGCCTGGCCCATCGCGGGAACATCGATCCGCATCGTCGTGCCGTTCCCGGCTGGCTCGGGCTCCGACGCCACGGCGCGCGTGATCGCCAAGCTGATGACCGACGAACTCGACGCCGCCAACGTCATCGTGGACAACAAGCCGGGCGCCGGGACTCTCATCGGAGCACAACATGTGGCGCGCCCACCGTCCGACGGTCACACGCTGCTTTTCACCATCGTCATCACCCACACCCAGAATCCTCACCTTTACACCAAGCCTCCGTACGACCCGGTTAAGGATTTCACGCCGTTGGCGCAAATGGTCAAGTCGGCCACGGTACTGATCGCTCCGCCAAAAGCGCCTTTCAACAACCTGCAGGAACTAGTGACCTTCGCCAAGGCCCATCCTGGCAAGCTCAACTACGCGTCTTACTCACAGGGATCGACCTCGCACCTCAACGGCGAACTGCTGCAAATGCGCACCGGTACCATGATGATCCACGTCCCTTACAAGGGCACCGCCGATGCGACACGCGCGCTCGTGGCCGCTGAGGTGGACCTCTATTCGACGGCACCGCCACGCCGACGCGCGTACGGTTCTGCCCGACTTGCCGACCATCGCCGAACAGGGCCGTAAAGGGGCTCGACATCGTCGGCTGGCAGGGCCTATTCGGCCCCGGCAACATGGACCCGACCATCGCCAAGAAGATCGGCGACCTGCTCGGGAAGATCGCACGTTCGCCCGAAATGATCAAGCTGATCGAGACGCAAGGCAATGAACCGTCCGGCGTGTCCGGGCCCGCTTTTGCCGCCATCGTCAACCACGACCGCGAGCGCTGGGGCGAGGTCATCAAGGCGGCCTACATCAAACTGGATTGACCAGAGGAAGCGACATGTTCGACACCATCATCCGCGGCAGCACTATCGTCGACGGAAGCGGCCAGGCGCGGTTCACCGGCGACATCGGCATCACCAATGGGCGCATCGCCGAAGTCGGCGGCAAGCTGGGTGCGGGCAAGCGAGACCTGGATGCCGGCGGCGCCACCGTCACGCCCGGCTGGGTCGACGTGCACACGCACTACGACGGTCAAGTCGCGTGGGAGCCTGACCTCAGTCCCTCGACCGACCGTGGCGTGACCCGTGTCGTCATGGGCAACTGCGGCGTCGGCTTCGCGCCGGTGCATGCCGACAAGCGTGACTGGCTCATCAGCCTGATGGAAGGCGTCGAGCACATTCCCGGCACGGTACTGGCCGAAGGGATCGACTGGCAATGGGAGAGCTTTCCGGAGTACCTCGACGCGCTGGAGCGCATGCCGCGGGCGCTCGATGTCGGCGCGCAAATCCCTCATTGCGCATTGCGCACTTATGTGATGGGTGAGCGCGGCATCACGCATGACGAGGCCACTCCGGCCGACATCCAGTCGATGGTGCAATTGGTGCGCGAGGGAATGCGCGCTGGTGCGCTGGGCTTTTCGACCAGCCGCACCATCATCCAAAAAAACCGGGGGCGCAAGTATCCGCCAGGCACCTTCGCGTCACCCGACGAAATCCTCGGCATCGCCCGCGTGCTGGGCGAGTTGGGTCACGGCGTGTTCCAGATGACGTCGAACCACTACCAGATGGAGACCGAGCTTCCCTGCCTGACCCGGATCGCGCGCGATAACAATCTTCCCGTCGCCTTCGCGCTGGTGCAGACCGACGAGACACCCGACACGTGGAAGCGCCTGCTGAGTGCACTCGACGAAACGCACAAGCAAAACGTCCCGCTTTACGGCGCGGTCGCGGGCCGTCCCGCGGGCATCCTGATGGCGTGGCTCGGCTCCACGCATCCGTTCATATCGCATCCTTTGTGGCAAGAGATCGCGCCGTTGCCATGGCCCGAGAAGCTAACCCGCCTGCGCGACTCGCAAGTGCACGCGCAACTCAGCGACATGACGGCACTCATGAACTCGGCCCAGTACGACGCCCGCACCACCTGGCGCGCAGCTTCCTCAAGATGTATGCGCTGGGTGCCGAGCCTGGCTAGGGAGCCGCCGCAGGAGCAAAGCATTGCAGCGATCGCGCAGCGCGATGGCCGCATGCCGCTGGAGGTGGCCTACGACATGCTGATGGGCCTCGACGGCGAGGGCATCGTCTACTTCCCGAGCGTCAACTACGCCTACAACGACCTGAGCCAGCTCCACACTCAACTGCAGCATCCGCGCACGATGATGAGCCTGGCCGACGGTGGCGCGCATTGCGGCTACATCTGCGACATGAGCATGCCGACCTACATGCTCACTCACTGGGCACGCGACCGTCGCCGTGGAGCGACGCTCCCGCTGGAACTGGTGGCGCAGCGCCAGACACGCGACACGGCTCGCATCTACAAGCTGGACGACCGGGGTCGGCTCCAACCCGGCTACCTCGCCGACATCAACAGCATCGATTTCGACTGCCTCCGCATTCCGCCACCGCACTTCGCTTTCGACCTGCCGGCCGGCGGTTGATGCAGACCGCACAGGGCTGCCGTGCCACGCTGAAAACCGGCGAGACGATCCTGGAGGACGGTGAGCCAACCGGTGCGCTTCCCGGCCGACTCATCCGAAGGCCGCAGCATCTCTGATCAGCATCAGCGCGGCGGAAGTTGCTTTAAGTGAATCGCCCCTGGATGGTGAGGCCAGCCTGGCGCAGTGGGATGAAACCGATGGCTCGCCGATAGGCTTACCGTTTCTCAGTCATTCTTGAAGTGGCGGGGCATCATTGCGTTGACGCTGGCAAGACTGGGAGGGCCAGGTCAAACGGCCGGCGGGTGGGCAGCGGCGCGCTGCCGCGCAAACTGCACGAACCAGTCGAGGCTACCCGGATTGGCCATGGCTTCGCGATTGACCACCGTCTCGATCGGCTGGCCGAGCAGCAGCTTCTTGATCGGTAGCTCCTGCTTCTTGCCCGAGATGGTGCGCGGAATCTCGGCGACCTGAAAGATGTCGTTGGGCAGGAAGCGCGGCGAAAGCGAGGTCCTGATTGCTTGGTTGAGCTTGGCGCGCATGGCGTCGTCCAGCACCAAGCCAGGGCGCAGCACGACGAACAGCGGCATGTAGCTGTCGTGACCCAGATGCTCGAGGTCGATCACCATCGAGTCGAGCACCTCGGGCAGGCTTTCGACGGCGCTGTAGATCTCGCTGGTGCCCATGCGCAGGCCCTGGCGGTTGATGGTGGTGTCGCTACGGCCGTAAATGATGCAGCCGCCGTCGGTACCGACCTTGATCCAGTCGCCGTGACGCCAGACGCCCGGATAGGTGTCGAAGTAGCTCGACACATAGCGCTGGTTGCCCACGTCGCCCCAGAAGTACAGCGGCATCGACGGCAGCGGCTGGGTGCAGACCAGTTCACCGACCGCTTCGGTCATCGACTCCCCCTGCTCGTTCCAGGCTTCGACCGAGGCGCCAAGTTGGCGGCACTGCATCTGGCCGGGCACTTCAGGCAGCTCGCGGTTGCCAGCGATGAAGGCGCCACAAAAATCGGTGCCCCCGGAGATGTTGCACCACCACACCTCGGGCGAGCCGGCCGCCCGCACCAGCGCCGAGCCCCAGCGCTGCACCTCTTCGGGCAGCGGTGAACCGGTGCTGCCCAGCGCGCGCACGTGCGACAGGTCGCCGCAGTCGGCGGCCACCAAACCGGCCTTCTTGCAGTTGGTGAAGTAGGCGGCGCCGGCGCCGAAAAATGTGATCCGGTGCCGGGCGACGAAACGCCACAGCACGGCCCAGTCGGGCTGGCTCGCGCTGCCGGCTGGATGGCCGTCATAGGGGACGATGGTGGCGCCGAAGGCCAGGCCGGCCATCTGCGCGTTCCACATCACCCAGCCGGTGGAGCTGTACCAGTGAAAGCGTTCTCCGAAGTTGTTGGCGCCGTAACTCGCGCCAACGTCGTAGTGCAGCGCGCTGACATACATGCTCAGGATGATTCCGCCTTGGCCGTGCACGATCGGCTTGGGCAAGCCGGTGGTGCCGCTCGAATAGACGATCCAGATCGGATGGTCGAACGGCAGCCAGTCGGGTTCGAAAGCCGCAACTCCAGCGTCATTCCTGGCTGTAGCCTCCGTCCAGTATGCGTCAGCAGCTATCGAACCCGTAGCAAACGGCGTTTTCAGCAACAGCAGCTTCTGCACGCTCGGCAAGGCGCCACGTAGTTCCTGCACCACCGCACTGCGGTCAAGCGGTTTGCCACCGTAGTACACGCCGTCGGCGGCGATTAGTACCCTGGGCTCGATCTGGCGAAAGCGGTCGGTCACGGCGGGCGTGCCCATGTCGGGCGAACACACGCTCCAGACAGCGCCGATGCTCGAGCAGGCGAGAAACGCGACGATGGTCTCGGGCACATTGGGCATATAGGCGGCGACTCGATCGCCACGCCCGATGCCCAGCGCGCGCAGCGTCAGCGCAACCGATGCCACCTGGCGCCGCAGCTCGGGCCAGGACAGTTCGCGCACTTCGTCCAATTCGTTGTCGCTGATGATGGCCGCCATGCCGGCGGCGTGCGCCGCATCGGCGTGGCGCAACACCTCGCGCGCGTAGTTGACCTGGGCGCCCGGAAACCAGCGCGCACCCGGCATCTTGTTCTCGAGCAACACGGCGCTGTACGGTGTGGGCGACTGCATGCCGTAGTAATCCCAGATGCTTTGCCAGAAAGCATCGAGGTCTGTCACCGACCACTGCCACAGCGCGTGGTAGTCGTCGAACACCAGGCCGCGCTGCTCGCGCAGCCAATCTTGATACAGGCGGATCTGGGGGATGTTGGGGGCGTGCGTCATACGCCAAGCGTACTGCGTCGGCGCGCTGCGTATCAATGCGGGAAAGCACGGGCGCGGCGTCGCGCCTGCGCCCTGAGCGACAGCGTCAGGTCAGGCGGGCAGCAGCTTGAACAGGCTGGTCGCTTCCAGATCGAGCACCATCGTGTCGTGCTGGTTGAAGAGCCGCCAGCGCCAGCGCAGGATGCCCAGCGTGGGGCGCTTGTCGGAACGGCGCACCTCCAGCACGTCGGCCACCACCCGCAGCACATCGCCTGGTCGCACCGGGTGCGGCCAGCTCAGATGCGCCAGCCCGGGCGAGGCAAACGATTCCGAACCTTCCAGCGCAGCTTGCGCAACCAGTTTCATCGCGATGCCGCCGGTATGCCAGCCGCTGGCGATCAGGCCGCCAAACGGCCCCTTGCCGGCCGCCTCGGGGTCGGTGTGAAACCATTGCGGATCGTAGCTGCGCGCGAACTGCAGGATCTCCTGCTCGGTCACGGTGTAAGGGCCGGCCTCGATCACTTGTCCAACGTGGAATTCGGCGAACTTCATCAATAGGTCTCCAGATGCAGGCGTCCTTCACGCTGCAGGCGTCCGCCCAGCGTGTCCCAGTCCAGCTCCGCTTCTTGCGCGACGCTGCGCAGCGCCAGCACCACGCCTTCTTCCATGCTCTTGAGGCCACACACATAGAAGTGGCTGTTGCCATCCTTGAGCAGCGCGGCGAGGTCGGCGGCGCGTTCGCGCATCGCGTCTTGCACATAGCGCTTGGGTTGCCCCGGCGTGCGCGAGAAGGCGAAGTTGATGTCCATGAAGTCCTTGGGCAAGGTCTGCAGCGGGCCGAAGTACGGCAGC
>CAJDTV010000096.1_pt1 | contig 13995 bp, 9 predicted proteins | sample 7389921 | NCBI WGS metagenome assembly CAJDTV01 (sample SAMEA7055654, study PRJEB34461) | soil metagenome | biome: terrestrial ecosystem; feature: Peninsula; material: soil | place: Antarctica | collected 2016 | reverse complement strand
CATAGCCGCCGGCGGTGAGTTCCTTCATGACCCGGTTGACCATCTCGCGTGACGAGCCGACGCGGTCGGCAATGTCCTGCTGCGTCAGCTTCTGGCGCAGCACGCGCTCCTGGCCGACCGGCTCGGACAACTCGGACAGCACCCGCACCATGCGGCCGTAAACGTCCTGCAGCGCCAGACTGCGCACCTGGTCGGTCAGGCGTCGCACCATGCGGATCAGCTTGCGGGTCAGGTGCAGCGCGAAGTCGGGTTGCTCGGCCAGGAACTGGCGCAACTCCGAACCCTGGACAATGCGACAACTGCACGCCTCGATCGCCTTGATCGAAGCCGAGCGCTTCTCGCCGTCGAGTGACAGCTCGCCGAAGTATTCGCCGGGTCCGTACTCGGCCAGAACGACCTCGCGGCCGTCGTCCGAACTGGCATACACCTTTACCCGCCCGCTCAGAACGATATAGAGCGAATCGGTCGTGTCGCCCTCGTTGATCAGGATCGCGTGGGCCGGAAACGAACGCGTTTGCCCATGTGGCGCGATCGCCTCCAGCAGTGGCTGCGCCAGGCGTTGATCTGCATCGTCGGTGAAATTCATCGGTCGCTCCGTCGGCGCGGCTGGGCGTGGTCAAACCGCGGCAGGGCGCGACCGATTATCGGACCGCGGCGCAGCCTGTGATCAATGTCACTTCGATGCGGCGCACTGCGCACTCGTGGCAACGGGGTTGCTTGCCTAAATTGGCAGCAAGGGCCAGGCGAATCGATCGCATGAGCCGACCCCCGGACGGAGCCGCAAAATGATCACGTTTTTCAACCGTTGCCCGATGCTCATCGCGCACAGCATCGGCATGCGCCTGCTCGCGTTCGGCCTGGCGCAGGTCGACTCGGCCGTGGCGGGTCGCGTCTTCGTCATTGCGCTGGCCGCGATGTTGAGCGGCTGCGCCAGCCTGCCGGACGACGTGCAGCGACCGGTTTCGCAGGCCCGCACCGATGTGGCAGACACCCGCCTCGCCGCGGTGGCCGCGGCGTCGACGCCCGAAAACAGCCGCCAGATGTCGGGCATGCGCCTGTTGCCCGCCGGCGACCAGGCGTTCGAGGCACGCATGGCATTGGCCCGCGCCGCCGAGAAGTCGATCGACGCGCAGTACTACGAGGTCGCCGACGACGCGTCGGGGCGGCGGTTCCTGCGCGAGCTGCGCGATGCCGCCGCGCGCGGGGTGCGCGTGCGCCTGCTGATCGACGATCTGCACGCCTCCGGACAAGAAGCGCTGCTGGCCGGTCTGGCGGCCCAGTCGAACCTCGAAGTGCGCATGTTCAACCCGCTGCCGGTGCGTGATGGCAGCCTGGGCATCCGCGTGCTGTTTTCGCTGCACCAGTTTTCTCGCATCAACCGTCGCATGCACAACAAGCTGTTCATCGCCGACAACGCGTTTGCCGTCAGCGGCGGGCGCAACATCGCCGACGCATATTTCGGCCGCAGCGAGCCCGCCAACTTCATCGACATGGATTTGCTGTCGGCCGGCCCCGTGGTGGGCGAGCTGTCGGCGGCGTTCGACGCCTACTGGAACAGCCCGCTCGCCTATCCGGTCCAAAGCCTTGCGGCGCCAGCGGTCGAGACAAACGCGGCGTCGCGTGAGCGCTCCGGGCCGCACCCCAGCGCTGCCGAACTGCCGGTGGCGGCACTCGACTCGCTCGGGCAAGGCAGCGTCGGCGCGCAACTCGCCGGCGGCCGGGTCGCGCTGCACGCCGCCAGTGTCCGCGTGATCGCCGATTCCCCCAGTAAGGCCGAGGCAGCCAGCGCGCCACATGCCGCCGACGGCGAGGTCATGAAAAACAATCTCGAACTGTTGCAATCGGCGCACTCCGAGTTGCTCATTGCATCGCCGTATTTCGTTCCCGACGCCCGCACGCTCGATATCCTCAAGCAGGCGACCGCAAGCCACGTTCGTGTTTCGCTCATCACCAACTCGCTCGCGACCACCGACGCGCCGGTGGTCCACCACGGCTACGCGCGCTATCGCGGCGCGCTGCTGCAGATGCAGGTGGCGCTGTACGAGCTGATGCCGGGGGGCACCGAGCGGGAGCACGAGACCTTCAGTGGACTGCACGGCTCGCTTGGCCGTCTGCACGCCAAGCTGGCGGTGGTGGACCAGCGCTGGCTCTACATCGGTTCGATGAACATGGACCGCCGCTCGGCGCACTGTAATACCGAGATGGGATTGATCATCGACAGCCCGGAACTGGCCGGTGAAGTGCAGAGCCTGCTGCAGCGCGAGCAGCAGTCCCGCAGCTACCGGGTGCGCAGGCTGCCGGACCAGCAGCGCATCCAGTGGGTCGCGCAGGATGGCGCGCAACGCGTCGTGCTTGCGACCGAACCGGACTCCAGCTGGGGCCTGCGACTGCGCATGTCGATGCTGGCGCTGTTCGTTGGCGAAGACCTGCTGTGAGGGCGGGTATTCATGCAAAAAGTGCTTGCCACGCACGGAGATCGGGTGGAGCAGGCGATCGATTTGATAGCCTTTGCCAGCCCGTCAGGTGCTCCGGAGCGCTCGCCCGAGATACGGGGCGCGCTTCGGGCGTGTAGTGGACACTCTCGATGGCGATGACAGACGATCGCCTACTGCGGACGCGGCGTGCTGCCGTCGGCCGGCAGCACGATGGTGGCGCGGCCGTTGGGGGTGGTGACGGCGGTCGAATCGCTGGGCGGCTCGGGCGCGCCGGCCGGCGTCACGACGATGGCGCGACCGCTAGCCGAGGGTTCGGCCACGTCGCGCGCCGGCCCGCCGCGCGCCCGGTCGAGCGCATGCCCCGCCTCGCGCACGCATGCACGCCGGGCCGGTTCGGGAAGGTTGCCCCGGTTGCAGCGTTCGATCTGCGCGTCGTAGCGCTGCTGCGCCCGCGCCAACTCCGGCGTGACCTCGGGCGCGATCTGGGCCTGGACGGACGCCACTGCCAGCGACGCGCAAAAGAGCATGGGAAGATATAAGCGGATGCAGCGCATGAAGCCTCCGTTTCAACACTGTCGTGGGCCACAGCATGGCACCCGCGCGTCGCCGCGCTTGTGCGAAGCGGCAGTGTCCTCAGGTAGGCGGACGGCGCGCGTCGATGGGACCTTCGCGTGGCATACCGCTCGGCATCCTGTCACGCCATGGGCACGAGCAGGGCGCGGCCCGCGGCGATACAGGTTCATCGTTCGTCGGGCCGGCTCGCCCGCATCGGGCGCCGAGTGTTGCGGCACTTCGCGCAGCGGCGGCACCGCGCCATGAGCTCCTGTACGGGGAAAGTGATTAGGCCGCCAAGCACCGACATCGCCATGGACGGGCGAAAGCTACGTGGCCGATGGTGCCACTGGGTGCGCCCGAGAGCTGTCCCTGCCTAGCGTCATCGCAGGCAGGCGAACGGCCTGCGCGGCCGGGGGCACTGGTTACTGCAGGGAGCAGACGCTAGCGACGACCTTGCAGGGCTCCGTCGGCAGGTGCCCGTCGCACTGGGCTGCGGCGGACTTGCGCGCGGCGTCCAGGGTGGGTGCGGTGGCGGCTCCCCATTCCCCGAAGTTGCCTTCTGCCAGTGCGCCGCAGCCGCGATCGAAATAGGCACGGACCGCACACGATCCGGGACGCACGGCACCGCGACGGCACTGCGCCAATGCCGAAGTCTCCGCCGCCGCGCGCGTTGCGTAGCTGAAAGCTTGGCCGTACCAGCGACCCTGGGAAGCGATCGCACCCCAGCTCGCACGTTCAATCGGCGCACCGCACGCGATGCTGCAGCACAGCAACATGGCGAGAAGGCCGCACGGACGGCGGCAGGGAATGGAAATTCGGAACGGCATCGCAGATGGAGGATGCCACACGGCCGCCCGGGCCGCGCCAGCCGGCGCTGCGGCACCACGGTGAACCAGGTCAGTCCCGCGCGCGGTGCGGCGCGTTGAACCACCTGACCAACCCGACGACGAGCAGGACGATGCCCGCCCATCGCAACCATCGCGGCCAGGCCGGCGCCAATTTCAGCAGTTCCAGGTCGGGCACGAAGATCGTCTCGCAAGCACCATTGCCGGTGTCTTCGCGCGTGGTCGAGGTGCCGCGTTTGAACGCGAACCCTGCGTTGTGGCTGTACGAAACGAGTTGCCCGGTCAGGCGCACCGGGTCGCCGAGCTGCACGTTGCGCAGGCGTTTGGCGACGCGCGGATCGGCAGTCAGCAGGTGATTGTTCGACAGGGCGCGCACGTTGGACGGCTGCAGCGCTTGGGCATCGCCGCTCTCGAAGTAGCACACGAACTGGCCACTGGAAGACGATGTCTTCTCATACGCGCCGCTCGCCGCGTTGGCGCCCCACACCATGCACAGGTCGGCCACGTTGAGGTGATCGTTGGCGGCCGCGTGAATCCAGTCCCACCAGGCATCGGAGTCGTGTCGGCTCACGACGAGCCCGGTGATCTCGTAGTCGGCGACCGGCGCAACGCGGTAGTCGATCTTGCCGGCATGTGCCCCGAACGCGGGCAGGTGCACCTCCTTCTGCACGGGTTCGGTCTGCACCTCGGGCAACAGTTTGTCGCGCGTGGGCAGGTGCCCGTCGAACACGACGCCGGCCGCCAGCAATGCGAGTCCGGCGACGAGCGCTGCGCTACCCACCCTGTTCAGGCGGCCGTGCTGGACGCCGGCTTCAGGTCGTCATCCAGGTGCGGAACTGCAGCTTTCCCGCGCAGTTTTCGCACCGCGCGCATGAGCCACTGCTCGATGTCGTCGATGTAGGTGAACACGGCGGGCACCACCAGCAGGCTCAGCACGGTGGAGGTGATCAGGCCGCCAATGACCGAGATCGCCATGGGCGAGCGAAAGCTCGGGTCGGCTGCGCCGAAACCAATGGCGATCGGCAGCATGCCGGCGCCCATGGCCAGCGTGGTCATGATGATCGGGCGCGCCCGCTTGTGGCAGGCGTCGCGCAGCGCGTCCCAGCGGCTCATGCCCGCGATGGCCGGCTGGCCGTTGTGCGCCCGGCGGCCGCGGCGCGCCACGATCGCGTATTCGACCAGCAAGATCGAGTTCTTGGTGGCGATGCCCATCAGCATGATCAGCCCGATCAGCGAGGGCATCGACAGGCTCTTTTGCGCCACCAACAGGCCCACGAAGGCGCCGCCCAGCGCCAGTGGCAGCGCGCACAGGATGGTGACCGGATGCAAGAAGTCCTTGAACAGCAGCACCAGCACGATGTAGATGCACAGCACCCCGGTCAGCATCGCCAGGCCGAAACTGGCAAACAGCTCGCTCATGATTTCGGCGTCGCCGACCTCGGTCACGCGCACACCGGGCGGCAGGTTGCGCACTGAGGGCAGCGCGATCACAGCGCTCTTGGCATCGCCCAGCCCGACACCCGACAGCTCGATTTCGAAGTTGATGTTGCGCGAGCGGTCGTAGCGCGCGATGACCGCCGGGCCGCCTTCCATCGTGAGCGACGCGACCTGGCTGAGCATCACCGGGCCACGTGCACCGGGCACCGCGAGCCGCTCGATGAGTGCCAGGTCCTGGCGCGCTGCATCCTCCAGCTTGACGACAATCGGGACCTGGCGCTGTGCCAGGTTGAGCTTGGGCAGCGCCTGGTCGTAGTCGCCCACGGTCGCCACGCGCAGCGTCTCGGCAATCGCGCTGCTCGTCACACCCAGCTCGGCGGCGCGCGCGAAGTCGGGCCGCACTGCGATTTCGGGGCGCACCAGGCTCGCGGTCGAGGTGATGTTGCCCAGCCCGGGGATGGTGCGCAGGTCTTTCTCGACGGCGCTGGCGGCCACCTGTAGCGCGTGCGGGTCTTCGCCGGTCAGCACCAGGATGTATTTCTCGCCCGAGCCGCCTAGGCCGACGGTGCTGCGCACGCCCGGCAGCGTTTCGAGCGCCTTGCGAATCTCGTTTTCGGTCATCTGCTTGCGCGGGCGTTCGCTGCGCGGATCGAGCACCAGCGTCAGCGTGGCCTTGCGGGTCTCGGGCGCGCCGAACGAGGCAAACGGGTCGCCGCCGGCACTGCCGCCGCCCACCGTGGTGTAGACGCTTTTGACGTGCGCGATGCGCATCACGCGCTGGCGCGCCTCTTCGGCGGCGGCCTTCGTTTGCGCCAGCGTGGCACCAGGCGCCAGCGACAGGTACACCTGCGTCTGCGAGTTGTCGTCGGGCGGCATGAAGCCGGTCTTGAGCAGCGGGATCATCGCCAGCGAGCCGACAAAAAACAGCGTGGCCGCGATCATGGTGGCGAGCCGATGCTCCAGGCACCAGGTCACGGCGCGCATGTAGAGGCCCAGCCAGCGCGGCTCCTTGTGCTGGCCCGCGATGGGCTTGAGGATGTAGGCCGCCATCATGGGCGTGAGCATTCGCGCCACCACCAGCGAGGCGAACACCGCCAGCGCAGCGGTCCACCCGAACTGCTTGAAGAACTTGCCCGCGATCCCGCTCATGAAAGCGGTCGGCAAGAACACCGCGATCAGCGTAAAAGTGGTCGCGACCACGGCCAGTCCGATCTCGTCGGCCGCCTCCATGGCCGCCCGATAGGGCGTCTTGCCCATGCGCAAATGGCGCACGATGTTCTCGACCTCGACGATGGCGTCGTCCACCAGGATGCCGACCACCAGCGACAGCGCCAGCAGCGACACCACGTTGATCGAGAACCCCAGCAGGTACATGCCGATGAAGGCCGGAATGGCCGACATTGGCAGTGCAACTGCCGAGACAAAAGTGGCTCGTGCGTCGCGCAGAAAAAGCCACACCACCAGCACCGCCAAGATGGCGCCCTCGTACAAGAGATGCAGCGATCCTTCGTATTCTTCTTCGACCGGGGCCACGAAGTTGAAGGCTTCGGTCAGCTGCAGGTCGGGGTGCGCCGTGCGCAGCTCGGTCAGCGCGCGCTGGATTACAGCGCCGACTTCGACCTCGCTTTCGCCCCGGCTGCGCGCGACCTCGAAACCGACCACCGTCTTGCCGTCCAGAAACGCCGCCGAGCGTGGCTCGGCAATGGTGTCGGAAATGCGCGCCACATCGCCCAGCCGGATGCGCCGCCCGTCGCCCAGCGACAGTTGCAGCCTGGCCAGCTGGTCGGCCGACTGCACCATGGCCAGCGCGCGCACCGGCTGCTCGCTGCCGCTCAGGTCGGTGCGCCCGCCGGCGCTTTCAGTCTGCACCTGGCGCAGCTGGCGCGAGATCTGCAATGCCGTGATGCGCAGCGCCTGCAGTTTGGCCGGGTCGAGATCGACGTGCACCTCGCGCGTCACGCCGCCCACGCGGTTGACCGCGCCGACGCCTTTGAGGGCCAGCAGCTTCTTGGTGATGTCGTTGTCGACAAACCACGACAGCTCCTGCGCGTCCATGCGCGGCGAGCTGATGGTGAAGGCCAGCACCGGCTGGCCTGCCAGGTCGAGCTTGGTGATGACCGGGTCGCGTACGTCGGCCGGCAGGTCGGCGCGCACCCGCTGCACCGCCGAGCGCACGTCGTCGACCGCTTCCTGTACCGGCTTTTCAAGCCGGAATTCGACGATCAGCGTCACCGACCCGTCCTGCACCTTGGTCGTGATGTGCTTGAGGCCCTGCACCGTGGCGATGGCGTTCTCGAGCTTGCGCGCAACGTCGGTCTCGAGCTGCACCGGCGCAGCGCCCGGCAGCACGGCCGACACCACCACCGTCGGCAGGTCGATGTCGGGAAAGTTCTGCACCTTCATGGCGTTGAACGACAGCAGGCCGCCGAACGTGAGCAGCACAAACAGCATCACCGCCGGAATCGGGTTGCGGATGCACCAGGCCGAGACGTTCATGGCTGCGGCCTTTGGCCCGCGTCGACCACGCGCACCAGATCACCGTCGTTCAGGAAGCCAGCGCCATGCACCACCACCTGCGCGCCTGCGGGCAGCGCTGTGGTCAGCTCGACCCGGTCGCCCACGCGCCTGCCGAGCGCCACCTTTTGCTGCACCACGCGGCCATCGGGCTGCAGCACAAAGACGTTGTTGAAGCCGTCACGCGGCACCACCGACGCTTGCGCCACGGTGAGCGCGGCGCTGCGCCCGAGCTCGAACACGCCGCTGGCAAACATGCCGGCCTTGACGCCAGGATGCGTGAGCGCATCGGGCAGGTCGACGTAGACCAGCGCTGTGCGGGTCTGGGCGTCAACCGTAGGCGCCACGCTGCGAACCGTGCCACGCACCTGCTCGCCGCTGGCGCTGGTGACCACAGCCGGCGCTCCGACGGCCACGCGCCCGACTTCGGCTGAAGTGACTTCGGCGCGCCATTCGAGCCGGCCCTGGCGAATCAGGCGGAACAGCTCGGTACCGGCAGCGGCGACGGCGCCCACCGTGGCGCTGCGGGTCGAGATCACGCCGCTGTCGGGCGCCAGCACCTGCGTGTTGCGCCCGCGCACCTGCTGCGCCGCGAGCGTGGCCTGCGCCGCCTGCACACGCGCTTTAGCGGTTTGCTCGGCCGTCTGGTATTGGTTGATCTGCTGCTGGCTCAGCGCGCCGGTCGCCTGCAGCGTACGCGCCCGGGCCGCGTTGCTGGCCGCGTCGGCGGCGGTGGCCTGCGCCTCGGCCAGCGCGGCGCGGCCCTGTGCGACGTCGGCCTGCACCGCATCGGCTGCAAAGACCGCGAGCACCTGGCCTTTTTTGACCACGTCGCCGACGTTGACGCGCACCTCGGCCAGCCGCAGCCCGTTGGAATCGGAGCCGATGCTGGCCTCTTGCCAGGCTGCCACGTTGCCATGGGCCTCCAGCGTGATGGTCAGCTCGGCCGTCTCGGGCTTGGCAGTGGTCACGGTCAGCGCCGGTTTGGGCGCAGCGCTGCTGGCAGCAGCCGGCGCCGGCGCCCCGGCGGGACTACGCACGAACCGGACCCCCAGGGCCGCGATGACCGCCAGCGCGATCAGCACGACGATGAGGGTGGGGCGGTTCGGTCTTTTCATGCTGGGCGGAGGTTCGAGGTCGGGGCCGAGTGCGCGGGCGCGGAATCCCTTGGCCGAGGCGACAGCTTGGATCGGGGTGTCGATGGAATTGAGAGGGAAGGCGCAGCCTGCAGCCCGGCGGCGGCAGTTGCCGCAGTCGTGGCAGCGCCAGCGGTGGCTGCCGAAGCAACCTCCGGCCGCGACCAGCCGCCGCCGAGCGCGCGATACAGCGCGACCCACGCCTGGGCGCGCTCGCGCTGCAGCGAAACGCGCGCGGTTTGCGCGGCGAACAGGGTGCGGCGGGCGTCTTCGAGCTCGAACAGGCTGGCCAGGCCGCTGTCGTAGCGCGCCTGCGCGGCGTCGAACGAGGCCTGGTAGTCGCGCACTGCGGCTTCGGCGTCGCCGCCGCGGGCGTCGGTGGCCTGCAGGTTGACCAGCGCCTCTTCGACCTCGCGCACCGCCTGGCGCACGCTGGCGCGGTAGAGCGACACGGCCTCGCCGTAGCGCGCTCCGGCCGCCTCGGCGTTGGCCGCGCGCGCGCCGCCATCGAACAACGGCACGCTCAGCGTAACTGGACCAATGCTCCAGCTGTCGAGCGACTGCGAAATGCCGCCACTGCGAAACTGCAGCGCGGCAATCGAGCCCTGCAGCGTCAGGCGCGGATAGCGCTGCGCCTCTGCGGCGCCGGCATCGGCACTGGCGGCCGCCACGCCGAGCTCGGCGGCATACACGTCGGGGCGCTGCGCCAGCGCTTCGGCCGGCACTGACGCTATTGTCTTGATGGCTGGTAGCGACCGCTCCAAGGGGGCCAGGATTATTTTTTGTTCAAGAACCTGGGCGTCGAGCCCGCTCAGTGCGACCAGGCTCGTGCGCAGCACCGCGCATTGCGCGCGCTGCTGCGTCAGCCGGGCCGAAGCATCGGCGGTGCTGGCACGCGCCAGTGCCGCATTGGCGGGCGCCTGAAAGCCGGCCTGCGCCGCCAGCCCGGTAAGCCGCGCCGTTTCCGCCCGCGAGCGCGTGTCGACCGTGGCCACCGCCAGTTGGCGCTGGCAGGCCCGCTCATCGACATACAGCGTGGCGGTTTGCGCCGCGACCGACACCCGCGCGTCGTGCCATTGGGCATCGGCGCCCGAGCGCCGCAGCGCGGCCGCCTCGCGGCCGGCGCGCAGGCCACTGAACAGATCGAGCTCCCAGCTGGCCTGGGCGCCCGCCAGCAGCGTGGTGACGGGCGGCGCCGCGCCGCCTGGCGTCGGTGCGCCGGCGGTGAGCGTGTTGCCCCGGCTGGCCACCAGGCTGGCGTCGAGCCGGGGCACCAGTGCGGCGCCCGCCGCCACCTGCGCGCTGCGCGCTTCGGCCAGACGCGCCGCCGCACTGGCAACGGTCGGGCTGGCCGCTTCGGCCGCTTCGATCAGATCGACCAGCAAGGGGTCGTCGGCCTCGCGCCACCAGTCGGCCAGCGCAGGCAGCGAGCCGCCGTGGGGCAGGGCGGGCGACCTGGCGCCGGGTGGCAGCGGCGCGTAGAACTGGGCGGGAATGGGAGCCGTGGCTTGCGCGGGCGGGCGCGTGAGGCCGCAGGCGCCGAGCGCGAGAGGCGCGCAAACGGCGGCGCCGATCAGTTGAATCCTGCGCAGTCTCATGAAACGGATTTCTTGTTTGAAGGGATGCGGGCCGTGCTGGCCCGCTTGGGGTTGAAGGGTGCGCGCCTCGTGGGCTGCGCGGCCTTTTCTTCGCTCCGGCGTTGTGCCTCCGAAGCGACCAGCGCGAGAGCGTAACGGGCCAGCCGGTTGGCCCAGTTATCGATTTGCTGCGGCGCGCCGAGCAGTTGCGGCTGCAGCACCTCGACCACGTCGCGCATCACGAAGAGTTGTGTCGCCAGCCCCGAGATCGCAAAGGCGAGGCGCTGCACGTCGTCGTCGGGCTCGGCGAGTTGCAGATGCCGGCACAGCACGCGCACCAGCGCCTCGTGCGGCGCCTTCACGTCGCGTTCCATCTCGGTGGCCCAATGGCCCGTTGGCACCAGCAGCTCGCGCAGGTGCAGGCGCATGCACTGGCGAACGATGTCGCCGTGCTTCAGCGGTTCGAGGTACGCGGTCATGAAAATGCGCAGCGACTCGGCAATCGGCAGGCCCGGCGCGTCGTAAAGCGCAATCAGGTCCGGCATGCTGCCGCCCATCGGCTCGGTGAACGTTGCCGCATAGAGCCCGGCCTTGTCGCCGAAGTAGTAGCTGATCGCCGCGATGTTGGCACCCGCCGCCTGCGCGATCTCGCGCGTGGAGGTCTTGGCGAAGCCCTTGGCGGCGAAGAGGGCGAGGGCCGCGTGCAGGAGGCGGGAGCGGGCTTCGATGCCGTCGGTGCGTTGGGCGCGGAGGGCGAGAGGTTGGAGGGTGGGGGCGCTCATGGTGCACGGATTAGAACATGTAGGTCAATCGATTGATTAGATTGTTTTGTGGACGACACCGGGCTGAGTTCATGTGAAGTGACGGACATGGCCTTGCGCCACCCCGGCTATTCGGCCGCAAAAAGTCTCGCTCGTGCTCGGTAGATGCCACCACTCAAAGCTGGTTTCGGGATCTGGGCCAAAACCGGGTATGTTGCATAGCAACGGCTGGAAGCCGATTTTCTTTTGAACACTGATTTGCTGGGTCCCGCTACTGGCGCTGCTTGCCGTCCGTGGCGCGAAGTTTCAAGCGTACGATTTCCGCGTACGGTTGCTCCGACCCGGCTTCCTGCGCCAGCTTCTTCACCAGGTCAGACCAGTAACGCCGCGGGTTCGCGCTGTCGGTCAGCACCTGAACGACGTCCACGACCTAAAACCACCACGTCTCCGTAGCTTCGTCATACACGCGGCGAATGGCTTGCCGGTCGAACTCGGTCGGCAGGATTTTCACGTGCGCGGGCTCCCTTTTTTCGCGAAGTTAGCACGGCCCGCTACCATGCCGCGATGGCTTCCACCTCCGTCGCACCCGCCGCGCTCCCCCTCGACTGTTCTCCAGCATCAGCCAGGGCATGTTTCTGGTGGACCGCAGCGGGCGCATCGTCTGGGTCAACGAGGGCTACCGGCGCTTTTTGCCGGGGCTCGGGGTGGCGTCGGTCGAGCAGTTCATCGGGCGGGCGGTCGAAGACGTGATTCCCAACACGCTGATGCGCCAGGTGCTGGAAACCGGCAAGCCGATCCTGATCGACCTGCTCACCAACAAGGCCGGCACTTTTGTCGTCAGCCGCATCCCGCTGCACGAGGAGCGCGGCGGCGAGGCGGGCTCGGTGCTGGGCGAGGTCATCGGCGCGATCGGCATCGTGCTGTTCGACCACCCCGAAGCGACGCTGCAGCCGCTGATCAGTAAGTTCGCTATGCTGCAGCGCGACCTGGACGACGCGCGACGCGAGCTGGCCACGCAGCGCGCCAACCCGTTGCTGCGCCAGACGCCCGACGGCCAGCGCCGCGCCAAGTACACCTTTGCCAGCTTTATCGGCAGCAGCCCGGCGGCCGTCGACATCAAGCGGCACGCGCGGCGTGCGGCGCAGTCATCCAGCCCTGTGCTGCTGCTGGGCGAAACCGGCACCGGCAAGGAACTGCTGGCGCACGCGATTCACACCGCGTCGGCGCGCGCCCACGGCCCGTTCGTGAGCCTGAACATCGCGGCCGTGCCCGACACGTTGCTGGAGGCCGAGTTCTTCGGCTTCGCGCCCGGCGCCTTCACCGGGGCCGACCGCAAGGGGCGCGACGGCAAGTTCAGGCTGGCCGATGGCGGCACGCTGTTTCTCGACGAAATCGGCGACATGCCGCTCGGCCTGCAGGCCAAGCTGCTGCGCGCGCTGCAAGAGGGCGAAATCGAGCCGCTGGGCTCGAACACGCTGGTGCCGTTCGATGCCCGGGTCATCGCCGCCACTTCGCGCGACCTGGCCGCGCTGGTGCATGACGGACGCTTTCGAGAAGACCTGTATTACCGGCTCAACGTGCTGCCGCTGCGCGTGCCGCCGCTGCGCGAGCGCCGCAGCGACATTGCTGCGCTGGTCGAAGCGCTGAGCGAAGACATGGCCCTGCGCAGTCGTGGCAATGGCGGCAACGGTGCCCATGGCGGCAGCGGCGAGGCGCCCCCCGAGCTGATGCCCGACGCGCTGGCGCTGCTGGCCGCGCAGCACTGGCGCGGCAACACGCGCGAACTGCGCAACGTGCTGGAGCAGTTGTCTATGCGCAGCGACCAGGTGCGCATAGATGCCAACGAAGTCAAACGCGTGCTGGCCGAAACCGGGCTGGAGCAGATCGCCGCGCCAGAGGTTTTGCCGGCGGCCGGGGCGGGCGCCGACAGCGCCAGCCTGCTGCGGCCGCTGGCGGAGCAGGTTGCCGAGCTGGAGCAGCGTGCGATTGCGGCGGCGATGGCTTCAACCGGCGGCAACAAACAGGCGGCGTCGCGTTTGCTCGGTATTTCGCGCGCCACGCTCTATAGCCGGACCGCTGGAAAACCCTGATCGATAGATAGACATTTGTCTTGAATTCAGACACTTGAGCTGTCTTATTCGTAGACGCCGTTTATTTGGCGCAGAAAGTTCCACCATTTTTGCTAGGGGAATGCCGGGTTTTAGAGCTGGCACGAAGTGTGCGAAGGTTAGGCATCAACTTTCAGGAGATACCGCATGCACCGTCGTCACCTCGTCGCCTTAGCAGCTTTGGGCACCATGGCGGCCCTGGCCGCTCCGGCCTGGGCGCAATCCAACGAAATTCGCATCGCTCACGTCCACAGCATGACGGGTCCCCTGGAGGCTTACGGCAAACAGACGCAAACCGGCCTGATGATGGGCTTGAACTACGCGACCGACGGCACCATGATGGTCAACGGCAAGAAGCTGGTCGTCATCGAAAAAGACGATCAGGGCAAGCCCGACCTGGGCAAGTCGCTGCTGGCGGCGGCCTACTCGGACGACAAGGCCGACTTGGCTGTGGGCCCAACCTCTTCGGGCGTGGCGCTGGCCATGCTGCCGGTGGCTGAGGAATACAAGAAGATCCTGCTCGTCGAGCCCGCCGTGGCCGACTCGATCACCGGCGACAAGTGGAACAAGTACATCTTCCGCACCGGCCGCAATTCGAGCCAGGACGCCATCAGCAATGCCGTGGCA
>CAJDTV010000073.1_pt1 | contig 14494 bp, 11 predicted proteins | sample 7389921 | NCBI WGS metagenome assembly CAJDTV01 (sample SAMEA7055654, study PRJEB34461) | soil metagenome | biome: terrestrial ecosystem; feature: Peninsula; material: soil | place: Antarctica | collected 2016 | reverse complement strand
ACGTCGAAGTTCAAATCGGCACCACACAAAATCGACCTATAGCCCGCACCAATGCTTGATCTCAGCCTTGGTGCGGTTCATTTAACCGGACAGTAGTGAGTGATGATGAAGAATCTTGATTCTGTGATTCGTGTCGCCGCGTTGTCTGTCTTGACGGCGTTGGCGGGTTGCGGCGGCGGCACAGGCAGCAGCACGGGCTTCGACGTAAACGGTTCGAGGCCAGTGGGCACAGGCGCCCCGGCGCCGTGCGTTCACGCTTTTGAGCCGCTCGCCAATGCCTCAGGCGCAGGCATGAGCGGGATGGCCACTCAACGGCGTGCGCTTTTTTCGGGCGGCGCGGCCATCGCTGGCGCCAACGGCACGCCGGTCGATTTGTCAACCTGCACATTCGATGCACATCGAAACGTGAAGATCGGCGGCCACGACGGTTGCGGGCCGCTGGTGGTCATCGACAAGTCATTCACCGGGGACAATGCGCTCGGCAAAATCACCATCGCGGCCGACGGCAAGCTCGCGGTGCCCGAAACGCTCGGCGCCACGCTGGAGCTAGAGACCGCCGGCATCAGCGTGGCGGGGCTGCTGTCGATCGGCACATCGGCGTGCCCGGTGGGCAACGACTACGATCCAGAGGGTCGCGTGCACGTGACGTTCACGGGCGCGCAAACGCCGTCAATTCCCGCCACTGACAGCGGTGCGGACAAGGGCATCGAGGTGCAAAGCGGTGGCACGTTGCGCCTGTTTGGCGCCAAGGGTGTTGCGCCGCAGGGCGTGAACTGGACAGCGCTGAGCCAGCCCGCTGGACCCACGGAATATCAGAAGGGCGACGCAGGCATCATCGCTCACGTGGCCGACGGTGGTCAGTTCAAGCTTTACCTGGCTGCCGATGTCAAAAAAGGCGGTGCCGCGGGCTGGAAAGCCGGTGACTGGATCGTGGTCGCCACTTCGAGCTTCAGTCCCTTTGAATCGGAGTTCGTGCAGATCAAAACCATCGATCCGGTCGAAGGTGCCGGTAGCGTGGTGACTTTGGTGCAGCCGTTGCGCCACTATCACTTCGGCGGTGCCGATCCCGGGGTGCCCTCGCCCGCCAACTATGGGGCTGGCAAGACCGTCAACTTCGGTGTCGATGAGCGCAGTGAAGTCGGGCTCATCAGCCGCAGCATCACGTTCACTGCACGCACGCCGGCCACGGCGAACGCCGATCCGACGGACCAGAACCGCCATTGGGGCGGCGAGATCCGCATTCTCGCGGGCTATACCGAGGCCAGTGTCCAGGGCGTGGAACTCGAGAAGTTCGGCAAGGCGCGGCTCGGCAGTTACCCGATCCACTTCCATATGGCTGGCGCGGCGGGGCCGCACCTGATTGACAGCAACAGCATCCACCACAGCTACAACAAGTGCGTGACGATCCACATGACGCAAGGCGTCTCGATCACCAACAACGTTTGCGCGCGCGCGGTCGGCCATCTGTTCTACCAGGAGATGGCCGATGAGAAGGGCGGCAAGTTCATCGGCAACCTCGGCATTGGCGCCATGAGTCACAGCTTTGGCATCGACAAGAATGCGGTGCCGAAAGCACCCGACGGCGAACCGAAAAACTGGTGGGAAGGCGACAATCTCGCCAGGGCCAACGGCTACGACGGCTTGAATGTGCCGAACATGGACAACCAGTCCGACCCGATGCACGGGAAATGTTACGTGCCCGATCCGAACGATCCTGGTAGCCTGAGGCCAGCTCGGCTTGAATCGGCGACGCCCGGCGTCCCGCCGTGCTTGGCGGGCGAGTTGTACACGGAGCAGGCCAGCGGCTTCTGGATCGGCAACCCGGGAACGGTGATCGAGGGCAACTCCATCGCCGGTTGTCAGGGCACCGGCAAGGCCTATTGGTACGTGCCGCCCGCGAATGGCGTGCAGCGGTATGAGCCCGTCGCTTTCCTGAACAATCGTGCGCATGCGTGTTTCGACGGCGTGTTCGCTGAAGAGGAAGCTGCCACGGTGTCGGGACAGCTCTTTCCGACAGTCGGCGGCATATCGATCGACGACCGGGCGGCGCTCAACGTGATATCGCACTTCAGGGGGCTCACTGCCACGCGCATCCGCAATCGCGGCCTCTGGGTGCGCCCGATGTGGACTGCCGTGGAAAACGGACGCTTTGCCACCAACCGGGATTCCGTCACGCTGGTCAGCTCCGGCGGCACCGACGGCAACGGCCCCGGCGTGTGGTCGTTAATGAAGGACTCGGTGCTGGTCGGGCTGAGCACTAACAACGTGGATCGCTGGGGCCCATGCCCGGTCACCAACGGCCGTTCGTTCGGCTGCGTCGAAGGAAACCCGAAAGCCAACGATATTCTGGACAAAGGCTATCAGTCGCCTGCATGGAACTCGGCCGGCTACATGATTTACGACGGCCCGGTGCGGATCATCCACAACCACTTTGTCAATTTTAAAAAGGACATCAAGGAACTGCTGACGAAGGCAGACAACGACGTGCTGGACAACTTCATCTGGCCGGGCAACCCGATGTTTCCGCAACAGCAGCACGCCAAGAAGTACGAGGGCGATGCCGCGCTGGGCTGGTTCCAGGCCAACCAGAGCGCGTACCCGACCGCCACGGTCGCTCGTGCGCTCAGCTTCGACAACGTGGACCTGCGGCACCAGATCTACACCGAGCGCGTCAATGTGAACAGCTTCAAGGATGGCGACAAGAACACCGCCTTGATCGATCTCGATGGCACGCTCACGGGCTACCAGGTCGTGGATGCGAACGGCGTGCGCGTGCCGGATGAGTTTCCGATCTCTCTCAACAACTTGGCATTTAATCGCGCCGCCAACGCCGTGGATGAATGCCAAGCCACGGGCATGCAGGACGAGCGCTTCGAGAACCGTGCAACATCCATCATTTCGCCGGCAAACATGGCCTCGTTGGAATTCGAGGCGTTGTATCCGCACCCGATCAAAGAGAGCTGGCAGGACATGGTCTTCACCAAAGACCACCCCGATACCGTTGTTGCCCAGAAGGGCGTGCACGAGAGCATGAGGCTGCTGAGTCGCAACGGCCTGGGCGTCTGGGAGCCAAAGGTCGCCAGCGGCAGTGGCTACACGGTGCGCACCGAGCCGAGTACCGATCCGGGCCACATAATTCCAAAGCAGGCAATGGGGATGCCCAACGTGGTTCGGGTCGGTTTTACAGATGCTGTCAAACCCCGCATGGACATCAAGCCGTTCCATGTGCGGATAGGCATCTGCTATTCGGACGTCAACCGCAAACCGCCCAATGGCGCGGGCATCAAGATCACAAGGGGTTACAAGTCCTGGGGCGGCGCCGGAACGCAGTTGCTAAATTCCGATGTACGGCGCAGCTTCAATCAGCTGTCCAATCGCTACGGCATGCAGACCTGCATCAATCTCGACTCGCAAAATTCTCCGAACATGGGCCTGGACGTTAATGCGAATAAAACCGACAAGGGTTGTCCCGCCAACGGCATCATCCCCGTGCGCGCGAATGGTACATGCCCTGGGGGATCGACGTTGGGCAAGGATGTGGAGGATAAGGACGTGTGCGTCTTTCCCAAGACATTGCTCAGCGCCGCCGCAAGCATTGCAGAAATCACCCAGGCGAACGGCGAGCCGGCTTCCTATGACAAGTTCTTTTTCGACAGCAAGTCGGGCATGTTGTTTTTCAACGTGATGCAGGACAGCCCCAACGCGACAGGGGTCGCGCCGGTTGGGAGCTGTCGTGGCACGCCAGACGACGATCCGGCGTGCCCGACTGGCAAAGACGAGCTAGAAACGTACTTCCCGTGCCCAGCGCAAGGCTGCACCAATTACTCGGTGGAACTGAACGAATCAGCCTATCAACCGGGCCCCTCGGCCTGCGAAGACAGCGGCCCGCTCTACGGCGCCAACGGTTTCAGCGGCTACAGCGTGCCCGACCCCCAAACCACCAACCCGAACCGGCTGGGTTACGTGGGCGAAGGCGGGACAGGCTCAATCGTGCAGGCGATCCTGAACCCGAGCACGGTGAGCGGAGAAGTGTTTACGCGCTGGCGGCCGGCTCGCGCGCCGGCGAGCTGCCCCGAGGCGCCGCCCGGCAAGCCCTGATCGGCGCAGATCAGGGCGCAATCGCGATGCTGACTGACGGGGCCGCTTGGCGCCACGCTTTTTATGCAGGTCGGGCGCGGCGCTTAGCTTAGTGCCTTGACCACGGCATCGCCCATCTGCATCGTGCCCACCTTGGTGGTGCCTTTGCTGTAGATATCGGGTGTGCGCAAACCCTGCACCAACACCTTTTGCACGGCGGCCTCGATGCGCTGGGCGGCGGCTTCTTGGTTCAGCGAAAAGCGCAGCATCATCGCGCCAGAGAGGATGGTGGCGAGCGGATTGGCCAGCCCTTTGCCGGCGATATCGGGCGCGCTGCCATGGCTGGGTTCGTACAGGCCCTGGTTGCTGGCGTTGAGCGAGGCCGAGGGCAGCATGCCGATCGAGCCCGTGAGCATCGCCGCTTCGTCCGACAGGATGTCGCCGAACAGGTTGCCGGTGACGATAACGTCGAATTTTTTGGGCGCCTTCACCAGTTGCATGGCCGCGTTGTCCACATACATGTGGTCGAGCGCGATGTCGGGGTACTCCTTGCCGATTTCGCTCACGATGTCTTTCCAGAACTGGAACGTTTCCAGCACGTTGGCCTTGTCGACGCTGGTGACGCGGCCCTCGGAGCCCGCCGCCTTGCGCTTGCGCGCCGCTTCAAAGGCCACGCGGGCGATGCGCTCGACCTCGGGGCGCGAGTAGCGCATGGTGTCGAAGGCTTCCTCGGCGCCCGGAAATTGGCCGTCGAGCGCCGTGCGGCGGCCGCGCGGCTGGCCGAAGTAGATGTCGCCGGTCAACTCGCGAACGATCAGGATGTCGAGCCCGGTGATCAGTTCGGGTTTGAGGCTCGACGCATCGACCAGTTGCGGGTAGCAGATCGCCGGGCGGAAGTTGGCAAACAGACCCAGGTGTTTGCGCAGGCCCAGGATGGCCTGCTCGGGGCGCAGCGGGCGCTCGAGCGCGTCGTATTTCCAGTCGCCCACCGCGCCGAACAGGATGGCATCAGCCTCCTTGGCGAGCTTGAGCGTGGACTCGGGCAGCGGATGGCCGTGTGCGTCGTAAGCGGCACCGCCGACTGGCGCCGACTCCATCTCCAGCTTCAGGTCGAGCGCGTCGAGCACCTTGATCGCCTCGGCGACGATTTCGGCGCCGATGCCGTCACCCGGCAAGACTGCGATTTTCATGGGAATCCATTCGTTGATTTAAGAGAAGAATGCTTGTAACGCCCGTCTGCCGGGCGGAGGTGACTGTCAAATAAATGGCAATCCTCAGCGGGCCAGCTGATGGGCCAGCCAGGGCTTCTGCGCCATGCGCTCGGCCTCGAAGGCAGTGATCTTGTCCTTGTGGCGCAGCGTCAGCCCGATATCGTCCAGCCCGTTGAGGAGGCAGTACTTCCGAAACGCCAGCACCTCGAAAGGCACCTCGACGCCGTCAGGCTTGACGACCACCTGGCGCTCCAGGTCGATGGTCAGGCGGAAGCCTGGAAAAGCCAGCGCTTCATCGAACAATTGCGCCACCTGTGCCTCGGGCAACACGATCGGCAGCAGCCCGTTCTTGAAGCTGTTGTTGAAGAAGATGTCGGCATAGCTGGGCGCGATGATGGCGCGAAAGCCGTATTGGTCGAGCGCCCAAGGTGCGTGCTCGCGCGATGATCCGCAACCGAAGTTCTTGCGTGCCAGCAGCACCGAGGCGCCTGCGTAGCGTGGCTGGTTCAGAACGAACTCGGGGTTCGGCCTGCGGCTCGTGGGGTCTTGGCCCGGATAGCCGGGGTCGAGGTAGCGCCAGGCGTCGAACAGGTTCTCGCCAAAGCCGGTCTTCTTGATCGACTTCAGGAACTGCTTGGGGATGATCGCGTCGGTGTCGACGTTCTCACGGTCCATCGGCGCCACGAGGCCGGTGTGCACGGTGAATTTTTGCATGGTGTTTCTTTCCAGGTCAGGCGATGGTTCGGACGTCGACAAAGTGGCCGTTGATGGCCGCCGCGGCGGCCATCGCCGGGCTCACGAGGTGAGTGCGACCGCCAGCGCCTTGCCGGCCCTCGAAGTTGCGGTTGCTGGTCGAGGCGCAGCGTTCGCCGGGCTCCAGCCGGTCGGCGTTCATGGCCAGGCACATCGAGCAGCCGGGCTCGCGCCACTCGAAGCCGGCAGACTTGAAGATCACGTCGAGCCCTTCGCGCTCGGCCTGTTCCTTCACCAGGCCCGAGCCCGGCACCACCATCGCCAGCTTCACGTTCCTGGCAACCTTCTGGCCCAGCTTTTTGACCACGGCAGCGGCTTCGCGCATGTCCTCAATGCGGCTGTTGGTGCACGAGCCGATGAACACCTTGTCGATGAAGATGTCGGTCATCGCCTTGTTCGGTTCCAGGCCCATGTAGACCAGCGCGCGCTCGATGGCGCCGCGCTGGTTGGCGTCTTTTTCCTTGTCCGGGTCGGGCACGCGGCCGTCGACTGGCACCACCATCTCGGGCGAGGTGCCCCAAGTGACTTGTGGCTTGATCTGCGTGGCATCGAACTCGACCTCGAGGTCAAAGTGCGCGCCGGGGTCGGACTGCAGCGTCTTCCAGTACGCGAGCGCCTGCTCCCACTCGGCGCCGCCGACGAAGCGGCCGGTTTGCGGGTCGGTGCCGGGCGTCAGCGCACGGCCCTTGACGTAGTCGATGGTCTTGTCGTCCACCGCCACCATCCCGGCGCGGGCACCCGCCTCGATCGCCATGTTGCAGACCGTCATGCGCCCTTCCATGCTCAGGTCCCGAATGGCCGAGCCGCCGAATTCGATGGTGTAGCCTGTGCCGCCGGCGGTGCCGATCTTGCCGATGATGGCCAGCACGATGTCCTTGGCGGTGCAGCCCCGCGGCAGCTTGCCGTCGACCCTGATCAGCAGGTTTTTCGCCTTCCTGGTGAGCAGCGTCTGGGTCGCCATCACGTGCTCGACCTCGCTCGTGCCGATGCCGTGCGCCAGCGCGCCAAAGGCTCCGTGGGTCGAGGTGTGCGAGTCGCCGCACACCACCGTCATGCCCGGCAGCGTGGCGCCAGTCTCGGGGCCGATCACGTGCACGATGCCCTGGCGCTTGGAAAGAAACGGGAAGAACGCCGCAGCGCCGAATTCGTCGATGTTGCTGTTGAGTGTGGTGATCTGCTCCTTGCTCACGGGGTCGGCAATGCCGTCGTAGCCCAGTTCCCAGTGCGTGGTCGGCGTGTTGTGGTCGGCGGTCGCCACCACCGAACTGACGCGCCAGAGTTTGCGGCCGGCTTGGCGCAGACCTTCGAAGGCCTGCGGGCTCGTCACCTCGTGCACCAGATGACGGTCGATGTAGAGGATGGCGGTGCCGTCTTCCTCGGTGTGGACGACGTGTTCGTCCCAAAGCTTGTCGTAGAGGGTGCGTTGCATGGCGGGTCTTTCGTGGACAGGTGGTTGTTTAGGCGGCCAGTGGGGCGCGACGGGTTGGTGCGGACGCAGGGGTGGGCCGGGCAGGGGCGCACGCAGCGGCCGGGGCTTCGCCGCCCGGCCGATGCAGGTGGTTGACCAGCGTGCGCGCCGCCACCGGCAAGGTCGAGAAGTCGCGCGCGACCAGACGGATCTGGCGCGTCGCCCAGTCGTCATTGAGGGCGATGGCGCGCAGGCCGTGCCCGATGCCGCCGCCCGTGCCGCCGCCCATCAGCGCGAAGGCCGCGAGCGGCATCACGCCGACACCCAGGCCGTTGTTGATCATGCGGCACATGGCGTCCAGCCCGGTGACGCGGATGCGTAGGCGAATGGGGCGGTCGGCCGCTTGCGCGGCCCGGTGCATCGCCGTGTAGATCGAGCTGTTGGCGTGCAGGCCGACCTGGTCGAAATCCAAGGATGCTATGAAATCAATAGCAGATTCCGCGCACAGGGCATGCCCCGCAGGAACAATCAACGCCAAACGGTCGTGGTGGTAGGGCAGGCTTTGCAGTTCGCTCGCGCCGTCAGCCAGGTGGCAAATTCCGAGGTCGGCCGCGCCCTCATGCACCGCGCGCAGCACCTCGCTGCTGAGGTGCTCTTCGAGGTCGATCTTGATGGCGTCGTGCTCTGCCGTGAACGCGCCCAAGTCTTCCGGCAAGTATTGCACGATGGCTGAGATGTTGGCATGCACCCGCACATGGCCGCGCACGCCGTCGGCGTATTCGCTCAGTTCGCCCTGCATCTTTTCCAGGCTGTAGAGCACCGAGCGGGCATGATGCAGCAGGCTTTCGCCAGCCGGCGTCAGGTCGACGCCGCGCGCGTGGCGGTAGAGCAGGGCGGTGTCCAGCGTGGCTTCGAGATCCGACAGCCGCTTGCTCACCGCCGACGCGGCAATGAATTCGCGCTCAGCCGCGCGGCTGATGCTGCCGAGCTCGCACACCGCCACGAACAGTTGCAGTGTGGTGAGGTCGATGCGGCGGGCAAAGTTGCGGTCGGAGCGGCTCATGGAACAGGCTGGCATCGCATTTGGCGACGGGTCTGCCATTTTCCATGGTTTTGAAACCCTCGCCATCGTGTTGGGCGATGGGTCAGATGCCCGCCAGCGACGAGTGTGGGGACTGGTGAAGCGAACAAAAGCTGCCTGAGAGCAGCTTTCAGAGGCGAGCCGACGCGGTCGGCCGGGCGGATGCCTCGCCTTAGCGGTTGGCGATCGGCTTCACGTCGCGCCGCGCGGAGCCGGTGAACAGCTGGCGCGGGCGACCGATCTTGTAGTCGGGCTCAGCGATCATTTCGTTCAGCTGGGCGATCCAGCCGGCGGTGCGCGCCAGCGCGAAGACGGCAGTGAACAGCGGCACGGGAATGCCGATGGCGCGCTGCACGATGCCGGAGTAGAAATCGACGTTGGGGTAGAGCTTGCGTGAGACGAAGTAGTCGTCTTCCAGGGCGATCTTTTCCAGTGCCATGGCGAGCTTGAACAGCGGATCGTTTTCGAGGCCCAGTTCTCGCAGCACTTCCTTACAGGTTTCCTGCATCAGCTTGGCGCGCGGATCGTAGTTCTTGTAGACGCGGTGCCCGAAGCCCATCAGCTTGACGTTCGAGTTCTTGTCCTTGACCTGCTTGATAAACTCGCCGATTTTCTCGACGCCACCCGCCTTCTGGATGTCGTACAACATGTTGAGCGCCGCCTCGTTGGCGCCGCCATGAGCCGGACCCCACAGGCAAGCGACGCCGGCCGCAATCGCCGCAAACGGGTTGGTGCCCGACGAGCCGCACAGGCGGACCGTGGAGGTCGACGCGTTCTGCTCGTGGTCAGCGTGCAGGATGAAGATGCGGTCGAGTGCACGTTCGAGCACCGGGCTGACTTCGTACTTGTCGCACGGCGTGGCGAACATCATGTGCAGGAAGTTGCCGGCATACGAGAGCGAATTCTGCGGGTACACGAAGGGCTGGCCGACCGTGTACTTATAGGTCATGGCCACCAGCGTCGGCATCTTGGCGATCAGCCGGATCGCGGCAATCTCGCGGTGCTTGGGGTTCGTGATGTCAGTGCTGTCGTGATAGAAGGCCGACAGCGCGCCGACCAGCCCGGTCATGATCGCCATCGGATGCGCATCGCGGCGGAATCCGCGCAGGAAAATTTGCATCTGCTCGTGGACCATGGTGTGGTTGGTCACGAGCGCGGTGAAGTCGTGTTTCTGCTTTTCGTTGGGCAGGTTGCCGTACAGCAGCAGGTGGCAGGTTTCGAGGTAATCGCAGCCGGTCGCCAACTGCTCGATCGGGTAGCCGCGGTACAGCAGTTCGCCCTTGTCGCCATCGATGTACGTGATGGAAGATTCGCACGCCGCCGTCGACATGAAGCCGGGGTCGTAGGTGAACATGCCGGTTTGCCCGTAGAGCTTGCGGATGTCGATGACATCGGGGCCCAGGGTGCCCTGGTAGATCGGCAACTCGACGCTCGGCGCGCCGTTGCTGAACGATAGCGTGGCCTTGTTGTCGGAGGCTTTCATTTCGAATCTCTTTCAGATAAAGGGGTATTTGGAGGTGAAACGTTCGGCTTCAGGTGCGCAGCATCCGCAGCAGCTCGATCACCGGGGCTCGGGCCAAGGCGGCATCGGGCTCTCTCTTGCACAGCAACAGGTCGAGCAGGTCGGGATCTGACAGGTCCATCAAGGCGCTCATGGCGTCGGCCTGTCCCACCGTCAGCGTGCTTTCGTAGCGGCCGAAAAAACGGCTGATGAACAGGTCATTTTCGAGCAGGCCGCGGCGGCAGCGCCATTTCAGTTTGCTCAGCGCACGCACGCCGAGCAACTGGGCGGAGCCGATCGGTGGGGGGCTGAGCGTGGGGGCCATATTCAAACAGTCAAACCGAGCGACGGACCATCAATTCCTTGATTTTGCCGATCGCCTTGGTCGGGTTCAAGCCCTTGGGGCAGACGTCGACACAATTCATGATCGAGCGGCAGCGGAACAGCCGGTACGGGTCTTCGAGGTTGTCCAGGCGCTCTTCGGTGGCATCGTCGCGGCTGTCGGCCAGGAAGCGGTAGGCTTGCAGCAGGCCGGCCGGACCGACGAATTTGTCGGGGTTCCACCAAAAGCTGGGGCAGGCGGTCGAGCAGCTCGCGCACAGGATGCACTCGTACAGGCCATTGAGCTCCTCGCGCTGCTCGGGCGACTGCAGGCGCTCTTTTTCAGGCGGCACCGTGTCGTTGATCAAATACGGCTTGATCGAGTCGTATTGCTTGAAAAACTGCGTCATGTCGACGATCAGGTCGCGCACCACCGGCAGGCCGGGCAGCGGCTTCAACACGATCGTGCCTTTGAGCGTGAGCATGTTGGTCAGGCACGCCAGGCCGTTCTTGCCGTTGATGTTCATGGCGTCGGAGCCGCACACGCCTTCGCGGCAGGAGCGGCGGAACGCGAGCGTCGGGTCTTGCGCCTTGAGCTTCATCAGGGCGTCGAGCAGCATGCGCTCATGGCCGTCGAGTTCGACCTCGATGGCCTGCATATACGGCTTTGCGTCCTTGTCCGGGTCGTAGCGATAAATCTGGAATGTGCGTTTTTGCATCGTGATTTCCTTAATTCATTCGGTGTTCAGAATGTCCGCACTTTGGGCGGAATCGATTCGACCGACAGCGGTTGTAGCTTGACCGGCTTGTACGCGAGGCGGTTGTCATCCTTGTACCAAAGCGTGTGCTTGAGCCAGTTGACGTCGTCGCGGCCGAGCGGCGCGGTAGGGTGGTCGGCCGGGTGCTCGTAGTCGTCGACCATGTGGGCGCCGCGGCATTCCTTGCGCGCGGCGGCCGAGATCATGGTGGCTTGCGCCACTTCGATCAGGTTCTCGACCTCCAGTGCCTCGATGCGGGCGGTGTTGAACACCATGGACTTGTCCTTGAGCGTGATGCCGGCCACGCGCTCGCGCAGCGCGGCGATCTGGGTCACGCCTTCATCCATCAAGGCCTTTTTGCGGAACACGCCGGCGTGCTGCTGCATGGACGAGCGGATCTCCGCCGCGACATCCTGCGCGTAAAGGCCCTCGGTGGAGTTTTCGAGCCGGTTCAGGCGGGCCAGCGATCGGTCGGCAGCGTCGTCGGGCAGCGGCTTGTGCGCCTTTTGCTTGCTGTTCGATTCGATGATGTGGTGGCCGGCGGCGCGGCCGAACACCAGCAGGTCGAGCAGCGAGTTGGTGCCCAGCCGGTTGGCGCCGTGCACGCTGACGCAAGAGCATTCACCGACGGCGTAAAGGCCATTGACCGGCGCGTTGTCGTCGCCGTCTTTCGGGCTCACGACCTGACCGTGAATGCTGGTCGGGATGCCGCCCATCTGGTAGTGAATGGTTGGCACCACCGGAATGGGTTCCTTCGTGATGTCGACGTTGGCGAAGTTGATGCCGATCTCGTACACCGAGGGCAGGCGCTTGTGGATCGTCTCGGCCCCCAAGTGGTCGAGCTTGAGCAGCAGGTAGTCCTTGTTGGGGCCGCAACCGCGCCCTTCCTTGATTTCCTGGTCCATCGAACGCGACACGAAGTCCCGTGGCGCCAGGTCTTTCAGGGTGGGCGCATAGCGCTCCATGAAGCGTTCTCCATTGCTGTTGAGCAAGATGGCGCCTTCGCCGCGACAGCCTTCGGTCAATAGCACGCCGGCCCCGGCGACGCCGGTCGGATGAAATTGCCAGAACTCCATGTCCTGCAACGGAATGCCGGCACGCGCTGCCATGCCCAGGCCATCGCCGGTGTTGATGTAAGCGTTGGTCGAGGCGGCAAAAATGCGCCCGGCCCCCCCGGTCGCTAGCATCACGCTCTTGGCCTGCAGGATGTGCAGGTCGCCAGTTTCCATTTCTAGCGCGGTCACGCCGATCACGTCGCCATCCTGATCGCGGATCAGGTCGAGCGCCATCCATTCGACGAAAAACTGGGTGCGTGCCTCGACGTTCTTCTGGTAGAGCGTGTGCAGCATCGCATGGCCGGTGCGGTCGGCCGCAGCGCAGGCGCGCTGCACCGGCTTTTCGCCGTAGTTGGCGGTGTGGCCGCCAAACGGGCGCTGATAAATGGTGCCGTCGGGGTTGCGGTCGAACGGCATGCCGAAGTGCTCCAGCTCATACACCACCTTGGGGGCTTCGCGGCACATGAACTCGATCGCGTCCTGGTCGCCCAGCCAGTCGCCACCCTTGACGGTGTCATAGAAGTGAAAGTGCCAGTTGTCCTCGGACATGTTGCCGAGCGAGGCGCTCACACCTCCCTGCGCCGCCACCGTGTGCGAGCGGGTCGGGAACACCTTGGACAGCACGGCCACGCTCAGGCCCGATCGCGCCAGTTCGAGCGCGGCGCGCATGCCCGAGCCGCCTGCACCGACGATGACAACGTCGAACTTGCGGGTGGTGATTTGGTCTTTGCTATAGCTCATTCAGAGATCTCCTGCCGGTACATATTTTTTAAATTCTCCAGAGCACTTGAATGGCCCAACCCGCGCAGCCGATGAGCCACACGAGGGTGAATACCTGCAACGTCAGCCGCACGGCAACCGGATGCACGTAGTCCATCCAGACGTCGCGCATTCCAACCCAGACGTGATAAAGCAGCGCCGCGATGACGGCAAAGGTCAGCACCTTCATCCACTGCGAGGCAAAGATGCCGGCCCAGGTGTCGTAGCCGATGGGGCCGCGGGTAAACAAGACCTGCGCCAGCACGATCAGGGTAAAGAGCGCCATCACGATGGCGGTGGCGCGCTGCGCCATCCAGTCGCGCAGGCCGTAGTGCGCGCCCACCACCAGGCGCTTGGATCCGTAATTCACTGCCATGTCGATCTCCTTAATAGGCGCCGAACAACTTGAGTCCTAACGCCACGGTGAGCAGGATGCTTAAAACCAGCGTGGCTGCCGCGGTGTGCGTGCCGTATTGTTTGTCGACCGCGTGGTGGTACATGTCCATCCACACGTGGCGCAGGCCGGCAATGAAGTGATGCAGGAAGGCCCACAGCAGGGCCAGCGCGACCAGTTTGAAAAACCAGCCCGGAGCGAAGCCGACGCCAATATTGAAGACCGCCTTGAAGCGCGCAAATGAAATCTCGGAAGACACCGAGGTGTCGAACATCCAGATGACGAATGGCAGCAGCAGGAACATCAGGGCGCCGCTGATGCGGTGCAGGATCGACACCCATGCCGCCAGCGGCATCCGGTAGGTGGTCAGGTCCTTGAACGCATTGATGTTGCGAAACTCGGGGCGGGGGGGACGAGGCGGGCGCACAAGCTCTGTCATGGGGGGCTTTCCTTGCTTTTTTCGGGGGGAGCGGGTTGCTCTATTACGTGATGCAAGCAATGCAAAATTCTATTGCAATGCACCATGCCGCAACGCCAAGCGCACGGCGGACCACTGTTCGCTATTTAATTGATAGCAAGAGTCGCCCGCCCGTCGGGCGGTACGGGATGTTTGTTTCATCCCAGTTGGTTCCGGTAATGGTGCTTGTCGGTGCGGTACAGGCCGCGGCGCAGCTCCATTGGCGTGTTCTGGTAAGTGTGAGCGACACGTTCCACGCTCAGCAGCGGGGCTGTTTCGGGCACGTCGAGCAGAGCCGCCTGCCGGGCGTCGGGCAGCACCGCGCGGATCTTTTCTTCGGCCCGCACCATGCGCACGCTGAACTCGGTTTCGAACAACGCATACATCGGGCCACGCCACTTTGTCAGCCGCTCGACCGTGAGGCCCTTGAACGGGCCACCGGGCAACCACAGGTCTTCCAGGATGGTCGGCACCCCGCGATAGGCCAGCACGCGGCGCACCTGTAGCACGGCGTCACCGGTGTGCAGCGCCAAGGCGCGCGCCACGTCGGAGGCGGCGCGCTGGCGTTGGCAACTCACGATTTTGCGCGCTGCCGGCCCTTCGCCGTCAACCTCTCCGCCGTCAGGCACCAGCTTGAGAAAACGGTATTGGACATGCTGCTCGGCGTGGGTGGCAACGTAGGTGCCCTTGCCCTGGCGGCGCACCAGCAGGTTGCCAGC
>CAJDTV010000102.1_pt1 | contig 15056 bp, 9 predicted proteins | sample 7389921 | NCBI WGS metagenome assembly CAJDTV01 (sample SAMEA7055654, study PRJEB34461) | soil metagenome | biome: terrestrial ecosystem; feature: Peninsula; material: soil | place: Antarctica | collected 2016 | reverse complement strand
GCGCGATGGACGCATCCTCGCGGTCGGCTCGCTCGAGCGCATGCGCGAATGGGGCGCGTTCGACCTTGACACTCGCTTCGCCGACAAGGTGCTGATGCCGGGCCTCATTGAAGGGCACTGCCACCTGAAGGAAGGCACTGTGTGGGACCAGCCCTACCTCGGCTGGTTCGACCGGCGCGATCCACAAGGCAAAGTCTGGAATGGACTGCGCTCGATGGACGCGGTGGTTGCCCGCCTCGCCGCCGTCGATGCGCAGATGAAGACGCAAGGCCGCCCCGACACCGAACCACTGTTCGCCTGGGGCTTCGACCCTATTTACTTCGGTGACGAGCGCATGACAGTCCAGCACATGGACCGGGCAAGCCCGACCCGGCCGATCGTGATCATGCACATCAGTGGCCACCTGATGAACGTCAACTCAGCGATGCTGCGGATGGCGGAAATCACGCGCGAGAACGAGATCGAGGGCGTCGTCAAGTTCAATGGTGACGCGAACGCCGGCGAACCAACCGGCGAGCTGCAGGAGTTCGCTGCCATGTTCCTGGTGGTGCGCAAGATCGGCGATGCCGGGTGGATGGCACCGATGAGCGAAGCCGGCATTCGTTCGTTCGCGGCGCTTGCCTGCATGCAGGGCGTCACGACGGCGACAGACCTGGTCAACAAGCTGACCGACGCCGACTGCAAAACGCTCGAGACCGCGCTCGCCGATGACACCTGCAGCATTCGCCTGTTGCCAGCGTTCAAGGCCTTTCATGGCACGCACGGCGCGGCGCTCGGCGCCGAGCATGTAAAGAGTCTGATCCCGCGCAACACCGATCGGTTGCGTTACGGCCTCGTCAAGATGATGCTCGATGGATCGATTCAGGGCTTCTCGGCGCGCCTGCGCTGGCCGGGGCATTTCAACGGTGCGCCGAATGGCATCTGGGTTACTGCGCCGGCGCAATACGAGACAGATTTCGAGACCTATCACCGCGCGGGTTTGCTCATTCACACCCACACCAACGGCGACGAAGCGAGCGAGGTCGCGATCGACGCAATCGAGCGGGTGCTCGCCAAGGCACCGCGCGCCGACCACCGGCACACCCTGCAGCACGGGCAGATGATTGATGCGCCGCTGTTCCGTCGCATGGCTGCGCTTGGCCTGTGTGCGAACCTGTTCGCGAATCACATCTGGTACTGGGGTGACCAGCACTACGAGCTGACGATGGGCCCGGACCGAGCGCACCGGCTCGACGCCTGCGGCAGTGCGCTCGACGCTGGCGTGCCGCTGGCGATCCATTCAGATGCGCCGGTCACGCCCCTAGGACCGCTGTTCACCGCATGGTGCGCGGTCAACCGGGTCACGCCGTCGGGTCGCGTGCTTGGCGAGGCCGAACGCATCAGCGTGCCGCAGGCGCTCCATGCGATCACGCTGGGCGCCGCATGGACGTTGAAGCTCGACCACGAGATCGGCAGCATCGAATGCAACAAGCGCGCCGACTTCTGCGTGCTTGAAGACGACCCGCTCGCAGTCGACCCCAGCGCGTTGAAAGACGTACGCGTCTGGGGCACAGTGCTTTCCGGACGCATCTTCCCGGCACCCCAGCGTGGACTGTGAAGATGACACAAAGATCACCGAGCACGCTCGAATCCGTCCCAACCCCCAATCGGTCGACTTGCCGTTGACGTCACGCTGGATTCCTGAACGCGTGCGCCTGATGGCAAAGGGTTCCCGTTAAGGCGTCGCGTCCTGTGATCGCCTCATTCACTCAGGAGTTTATCGATGTCGAATCCAGGTATGACTCGGCGCCACGCCGTGGTGTCGGGCACGCTGTTGGCAACCACTCCGCTGCTTTCGTTGCATGCGTGGGCCGAGCAGCCCAAGCGCGGCGGCACACTGATTGTCGGCTTCACGCAGGCGCCGCGCCATCTGAACGGCGCCGTGCAGTCAGGCGCCGCCACCGCTATCCCCTCGGCCCAGCTGTTCGCCAGTCCGCTGCGCTTCGATGACAAGTGGAATGCGCAACCCTACCTGGCCGAATCCTGGAAGCTGGCCGAGGACGGCAAGTCGCTGACACTGAACCTGCGCAAGAACGCGGTCTTTCACGACGGTCAGCCGGTCACCTCGGCCGACGTCGCCTTCTCGATCATGGCGATCAAGGCCAACCACCCGTTCACGGCCATGATGGGCCCGGTCGAGAAGGTTGACACACCCGACCCGCACACCGCCACCATCCGCATGAGCACGCCGCATCCGGCCATCGTGCTGGCAATGTCGCCCGCGCTGTGCCCGATCCTGCCCAAGCACATCTACGACGACGGCAAGGATCTGAAAACGAACCCGCGCAATTCGGTCAACGTGATCGGTTCAGGGCCTTTCAAGCTGGTCGAGTTCCAGGCGGGCCGGCGTGTCGTCATGGAGCGCTTCGACAAATTCTTCCTGCCCGGCAAGCCGTACCTGGATAAGGTGGTGATCGACATCAACGTCGACGCGTCCAGCCTGATGCTCGGCCTCGAGCGCGGCGACATCCAGATGTTGCCGTTCGTCGCGAGCCCGACCGATCTGCGACGGCTGAAAGACAATTCCAAGGTGTCGCTCACGTCCAAGGGCTACGAAGGCGCCGGCTCGCTGAACTGGCTTGCGTTCAACCTGGCGAAAAAGCCATTCTCTGATATCGGGGTGCGCCAGGCGATCGCCACTGCGATTGACAAGAATTTCATCTGCAAGGTGTTGATGGGTGGCTTTGCGACGCCTGCCGACGGCCCGATTATTGCCAGCAGCCCGTTCGCGACCACTGACCTGGTACGCTATCCGTACGACCTAAAGAAGGCCGCTGCAATGCTCGACGCGGCCGGCTACAAGGCGGGAAGCGATGGCGAACGCTTCAAACTGACGATCGACTACTTGCCCGGCAGCGATCCGCAAAAGACGACTGCCGAATACATCCGGGGTCAATTGAAGAAGATCGGCATCGCGGTCGATGTACGCACCTCAGCTGACTTCCCGGCCTGGGCCAAGCGCATCGCGGCGCACGACTTCGATCTGACGATGGACAATGTCTTCAACTGGGGCGACCCGGTCATCGGCGTCGCGCGCACCTACATGTCGACCAACATCAAGCCGATCGTCTGGACCAATACCCAGTCGTACAACAACCCGAAGGTCGATGACTTGCTGAAAGAAGGTGGACGCGAACTGGACCCCACCAAGCGCAAGGCCTACTATGCGGCGTTCCAGAAGATCGTCACCGACGAGTTGCCGGTGGCCTTCATCAACGTGAGTTCGTTCAACACCGCAGCGAGCAGGAAGATCAGCAACGTGCCGGTGTCGATCTGGGGAGTGATGTCTCCCTACGACGACGTCTACTTCAAGTGACTTCAAGAAAAAGTGCCCGCACTGCTCTATTGCCGTCTCGCGCGCAGCTACAGCGCGCGCCCTATTGGACTTTCATCTCGTACGATGTGGTAGCCATCGAACACATCTGCAATGACATAGCGGCGCTGTACCTCGACCAAATCGTCGAGCAGTTGCCGCTGATGTGATCGACTTGGCGCACCGCCCTATCTGCGCGATGGACGCATCCTCGCGGTCGGCTCGCTCGAGCGCATGCGCGAATGGGGCGCGTTCGACCTTGACACTCGCTTCGCCGACAAGGTGCTGATGCCCGGGCTCGTCGAAGGCCATTCGCACCTGATGGCCGGGGGGCTGTGGCAGTTTCCTTTCATCGGCTTCCATTCGCGCACCGCGCCCGACGGCACGATCTCCGCCGGCTGCCGGAACTTCGATGAAGTTGTCGCGCGCCTCATCGAGTTGGAGGCAAAGATCGACGACCCTACCAAGCCGCTGTTGGCGTGGGGGTTCGACCCGATCTTCTTCGGCAACGAGCGCATGACGGTGCGCCACCTCGACCAGGTTTCGGCCACGCGCCCGGTCGTGATCCTCCACGCGAGCCAACACCTGATGAACGTGAATTCGCCTGCCCTGGCCGCGACCGGCATCACGCGCGACACCGAGGTCGACGGCGTGGCGCGCTTCGTCGACGGCGACAAGCTCGGCGAGCCGACCGGCGAGCTGCAGGAGTTCGCGGCGATGTTTCCGATCACACGCCTGACCGGCAACATCTTTCGCGTCGCCGGCTCGAACGAGCAAAGCCTGCGCCTGTTCGGCCAGATCGCGCAACTGGCGGGCGTGACCACCGCGACGGATCTCGTCAACGACCTGTCGGACGACAACGCGCAGGTGCTGCAGCGCGTCACCGCGGAAGCCGACTTTCCGGTGCGTCTGGTGCCGGCGTACCTCAGCCTAGATGGCTCGATCTCGCGCGACGCGGGTGTCGCGCGAGTGACGAGTCGCGTTGCCACCAACACCGACAAGCTGCACTTCGGTCTCGTCAAGATCGTCACCGATGGCTCGATCCAGGGCTTCACCGCACGGGTGCGCTGGCCCGGCTACTTCGACGGGCACGACAACGGCATATGGATCCAGCCCCCGAACGATCTGAAAGCAACCATCGCGCACTTCCACGCGGCCGGCTTCCAGTTGCACATCCACACCAACGGCGACGAAGCGACCGAGCTCGCGCTCGATGGCATCGAGGCCGCGCTCGCGGAGCATCCGCGCGCCGACCACCGCCACACCTTGCAGCACTGCCAGATGGCCGACGCGGCTCAATTCCGCCGGATGGCGCGCCTGGGTATCTGCGCCAACCTGTTCGCCAACCACATCTACTACTGGGGTGACGCGCACCTCGCGCTGACAATGGGGCCGGATCGGGCAGAGCGGATGGACGCTTGCGCCACGGCGTTGAGGCATGGAGTGCCGCTGGCGATCCACTCCGATGCCCCCATCACGCCGCTCGGGCCGCTCTTCACGGCATGGTGCGCCGTCAACCGGTTGACGTCGAGCGGCCGCGTGCTCGGGGCTGGCGAGCGCATCAGCGTGGCTGACGCGCTCTATGCGATCACCCTCGGAGCGGCCTTCACTCTGCGGCTCGACGACCGCATTGGTTCGATCGAAGTTCGAAAATTCGCCGACTTCTGCGTGCTCGATGACGACCCGTTGACCACGGCTCCAGAAGCACTGAAAGACCTGCGCATTGCCGGCACCGTGCTCGGCGGCCGCGTACTGGCACTGCCGGGCAGCACGGTCGAAAAGTGATGCCAGCGACCACATTGCAGAGCCGACCGCGCCTGCCGTTGACCGTCATCGGCGGCTTTCTCGGCGCCGGCAAGACAACCTTGCTGAACCGGCTGCTACATAAGTCGCAAGGCCGCCGCCTGGCGGTGTTGGTCAATGATTTCGGCGCGATCAACATCGACGCCGAACTGGTTGCCACCGAGGCGGGCGACATCATCGCGTTGACCAACGGCTGCGTCTGCTGCTCGATCGGCGACGACCTGACGGCGGCGTTGATCCGGGTGCTCGAATCGACAGCGCCGTTCGACGCCATCGTGATCGAAGCAAGCGGCGTCTCCGACCCCTGGAAGATCGCGCAGGTGGCGCTCGCCGACCCCGGACTGAGCCTCGACGGCGTGATCGTGCTGATCGACGCCGACGCGTGCCTGACCCATGCGGCCGATCCGCTGCTGGCGGACTCGTTGCAGCGACAGCTGAAGGCCGCCGACCTGATCGTGGTCAACAAGACCGATTTGGTCGACATCGGCGAGCTGCAGCGAGTGCGCGACTGGCTTGCGTCGTTCGCGAGCACGATTCCACGCTTCGAAACCATGCAAGCCGACGTGCCACTTCCGCTGCTGAGCGGCAGTGCGTTGCCGCTCGCAGTCCATCCCCGAGCCGAAGGCAACGATGCCGGCGTTGAAGCTGTCCCCGACAGCGTGCATCCATCAACCCAGCTGGCCGTACTGGACGATGCGGGCGAATCAGCTCGCGACCATGCCCATACCGACGCTCACGCTCACACGCACGACGACTTTTTCGACACCTGGTCCTGCCGGCCGTCAAGCGTTTTCTCGGCAGCGGCGCTGCGCACGTTGTTGCGCGCGATGCCCGCTGGCGTGCTGCGCCTGAAGGGAATCCTGCGCACCGACGAGCACGGATGGGCCGAGCTGCAGTTCGCCGGACGCCACGGCTCGCTGCGCAAGGCGCTGGCAGCACCAGCCGCCGGCGCCGCCGTGGTCGCGATCGGGTTGCGGCAGCAGCTGCCTATGCAGGAACTGAATGACGCACTGAACGCGAGCGCATTCGCTGCTGCCTGAGACGGTCACCCGCGCGCGCCACTGTGGCGTGATGCACCGCGGTCAACAGGCAGTCAAGGCCTTGTTCAGTCAGTGACCGGTTGCAGCCCCGACCGCTGTCGGCGCCCGATCCACGCGGCAGACAGAGCGCTGACGACCCCGGCAAAGACGACATACCAGCAGACCAGCCAGGGTTCGCCACCGCCTGCCACGAGCAACGCCGTGGCGACCAGCGGCGTGATGCCGCTGGCGAAGATGCCAGACACCTGATAGACGAAGGAGATCCCGCTGTAACGCACCTTGGTATCGAACAGCTCGGCAAAGAGCGCCGCCTCCGGGCCGTAAATCGATGCATAGAGAAAGCCGAACGGAATGATGATGGCAGGCCAGATCAGCGCCATGTTGCCGCCGCTGTGATGCATCATCCAGAAACCGGGAAAGCTGGAGGCGGCAGTGATCAAAGATCCCCAGAAGTAACAGCGGGTCCTGCCGACCTTGTCTGAGAGATGCCCGAAATAGGGGATGGTGAAGATCATCAGAAATGCTGCGGCCATCACACCCAGCAAGGCTTCGGTACGGTTGACGTGCAAGTTCTGAGTCAGGTAGGCGATCGAGAACACGCCGAAGACATTGAAGAACACGCCATCGATGTAGCGCGCACCCATCCCCGCCAGCACGTTGCCCGGAAAGCGCTTCATGAGGTCGATGATCGGTATATGCGCTTCCTTGCCAGTTGCCTTGACCTCGGCGAACGCGGGCGTTTCAGCGATCTTCAAGCGGATGTACATACCCACCACAACCAGCACGAAAGACACTAGGAAAGCAATACGCCATCCCCACGCGAGGAATTGTGCATCGGTCAGGAGCCCCGAAAGCAGTCCGACAACGCCGGCGGCGAGGCACAGTCCGACCGCCAGACCGATCTGTGGGACGCTCGCATAAAGGCCGCGCTTTTCCTTCGGCGCGTATTCGAACGCCATCAGCACCGAGCCGCCCCATTCGCCGCCGAGCCCAAACCCTTGCAGGATGCGCAGGGCAAGAAGCAGGATTGGCGCCGCGATGCCGATCTGCGCATAGGTCGGTACCACCCCGATCAGGAATGTCGCGACCCCCATGATGGAGAGGGTCAGGACCAGCATGCTTTTGCGGCCGATCTTGTCACCAAAGTGGCCAAATACGATTCCACCGAGCGGGCGACTGAGGAAGCCGGCCGCAAATGTGCCGTAAGCGAGCATGGTTCCGATTGCAGGATCTTCCGTTGGAAAATACAGGTGGTTGAAAACGATGCCCGCGACCACGCCATAGAGGAAGAAGTCGTACCACTCGACGGTGGTTCCGACCAGGGTGGCGATCAGCACGCGCCTTACGGTTTGCTTGTCGGTCGGGTTCATAGCGTCTCCTGTTGTCTAGTTAGTGTTTGATCTCGAACTTAAACTCTCGCTGCAGGTTGCTGCTGGCGGTCAGCGAGGATCATTTCAGCGCCCTTCTCTGCAATCATGATCGTCGGCGCATTCGTGTTTCCTGAAACGATCTCCGGCATGATCGACGCGTCCACGACTCGCAGTGCCTGGACTCCCCGGACGCGCAGCCGGTCATCGACAACCGCCATGGAGTCGCTCCCCATCTTGCAGGTGCCCACCGGGTGGTAGATCGACTGGCTGTTCAGGCGTGCCGCCTGGAGCAGTTCCGCGTCTGTCTGGTAGTGAGAACCAGGGACAAATTCGGAAAGAATGTGTGATGCGAGCGAGGGCGCTTGAGCGATCCTGCGCGCGACTTTGATTGCGCCTATCGCGATCGGATGGTCACGCTCATCGGCCAAGTAATTGGCGAAAATGCGTGGATATTGCAGCGGGTTGGCGGACTGGATTTCGACACGGCCACGGCTATGGGGCCGCAACTGGCACACCGACACGGTGAACGCCGAAAACGGGTGGGCGCCTTCGCCCGGCTTGTCCGCGCTCAATGGCTGCATGTGAAACTGGATGTCGGGTCGATCCGCCGATGGAGTCGATCGCGTGAAGATCACCACCTGACTGGCCGCGAGCGTCAGCGGCCCAGTGCGAAACAGCGCGTACTGCAGTCCGATCTTCATTTTGCCCAAGACACTGTTGACCTCGTCGTTCAAGGTCCGTTCGCGCGTCTTGAAGACAAGGCGAACCTGCAGATGGTCCTGAAGGTTCTGTCCGACACCGGGCAGGTCCAGCAAAGTCGGGACGCCGACTTTCTCGAGCAGGTCCCGCGGCCCGATGCCGGAAGATTGCAGAATCTGCGGTGAACCGATCGCGCCGGCAGCGAGCACGACTTCGGCGTTGGCCCGCGCCTGGCGCAGTTGACCGCCCCGCTTGTATTCGACACCGACGGCTTTCTTCCCCTCGAAGAGGACGCGTGTCGTCTGGGCATTGGTTTCGACCGTCAGGTTGGGCCGCTTTCTAGCGGGCCGAAGAAATCCTTTGGCAGTGCTCCAGCGGAGGCCTTTGTAGGTGGTCTGCTGGAAGTATCCGACGCCTTCCTGCGTGGCGCCATTGCAGTCGTCGTTGGCCGGGATGCCGGTCTCGGTCGCTGCGGCGATGAAATAGTCAGCAATCGGACGGCGCAGCCGCAAGTCCGACACCTTTTGCAAGCCGCCGACGCCGTGGTATTGATTCGCGCCGCGTTCCTGATCTTCCGATTTCTTGAAAAGCGGCAGGACATCAGCGTAACTCCAACCCTTGTTGCCGAGTTCGGCCCAGTGATCGTAGTCCTCACGCTGGCCGCGTACGTAGAGCAGTCCATTGAGTGAACTCGAGCCGCCCAAGACCTTGCCTCGAGGCCAGTCGATCTGCCGCCCCGCGACGTCGGGGCCGGCTTCGGTCCGATAGCACCAGTCGTACTTCGGATGGTGCATGGTCTTGAAATAGCCGACCGGCACATGGATCCACGGATAGTTGTCGGGACCACCGGCTTCAAGCAGCAGGACCCGGTTATTCGGGTCCTCCGACAAGCGATTGGCTAGCACGCAACCGGCAGAGCCGGCGCCGACGATGATGTAATCGAAATTGGGTGACATTTCGTATCCGATCAAACCGGTCAAGCCGCAAGTGGTTAAGTGACGGCGGGGCCGGTTGCAGCGCCTACGACACCACCTGGTAATACAGGTTCTGCGGGTGCTTGGCCTGTGCGAAGAAGAACCAGCGATCGGCGATGACCCCGGGCGCCTGCACCAAGAACGCGAGCACCCACGCTTCGGTGGCGCCACCGGCCAGGCTCCATGCAAGCAGCAGCGCCGGCACCGCGTAGCCGAACACGATCAGCGCCAGCTTGACCCGCTTCAGCGCGGCCTGCGTGACGCCATGGAAGAACTCGCGCGTGTTGAACGAACCGGCGCTCATGCCCATCGACTTTTGCGTCACCGTCGGTGAACGGATGCCCGTGGCCGTCTGCAGGTTCGAGCGATGGCGCAGCGTTGCATTGCGGCGCAAGGTGAGCGTGCGCGTCGCCCAAGCGAGCAGGGTCAGCACCAGCGCCCAGGGCCCAGCGACGTGCAGCATCCGTACCTCGCCCATGATCGCCGCCAGCGCGCAGGTCAGCACCAAGCCTGAGGCTAGGCCGAGCAACAGGTAATTCACAAAGGTCAGCGGATGCGCCCACTCCTCGATGAAGCGCAGGCAGGCGTAAATCATCGCGGTGCAGACCCACAGCGCCAGTGCGACCGCGATGCAGGCCAGCGGCAGCAGCCAGAGCCAGGGCGCAGCGGCGCCGAAGTGCAGCGCCAGCCACCAGAGCACCACCAGGCCGATGAACGCCGGCAGCACGATGACCTCGCGCGACAGCCACGAGGTGCGCCACATCAGCGCGGCGCGCCACGCGCGATCGCGATGGCCGAGGTGAGCGAACGAAGCACCCAGGCCGACCACGAGCATCGCCGCGGCGAGCAGAAGCGCCGTGCTCAGAAAGGCCGCCGAGAGGTCGACGCCGCCGAGTATCGCGATCGCGAGTGCCACCACCATGCCCTGCGCGGCGCCGGCGATTGTCGTGAAAATAATGACCGAAAACGCCGGGTTCATCGCGCCCGCCCGCCCGTTGAAGAGGACTCCGGCACGCCCTTGACCGGCGTCGCGGCGAGATAGACCATCAGGCCTCCTCCGAACCGGTCGGCGGCGTCGCCTTCCACGTCTCGGGCGGGTTGGTACCGACCGCGTTGTTCGGCCGCCGCGGCAGGTAGTGATTGGCCGGATTGGTGCCCCACTCGGGCATCAACTCGTAACCGCCGCGCTCGCGGATCGCCTTCGAGACTTCCGAGTCCGGGTCCTTCACATCACCGAAGAGCCGCGCGCCGGTCGGGCATGCGAGCACACAGGCCGGCTTGCGGTCGCGCGGTGCGAGTTCCTCGTTGTAGATGCGGTCGACGCACAAGGTGCACTTGGTCATCACTTGGCGCTCTTCGTCGAGTTCGCGCATGCCGTACGGGCAGGCCCAGGCGCAGTACTTGCAGGCGATGCACTTGTCGTAGTCGACCAGCACGATGCCGTCCTCCTTTCTTTTGTAGCTCGCGCCGGTCGGGCACACCGGCACGCACGGTGCGTCTTCGCAGTGCAAGCAGCTCTTCGGGAAGTGGATGGTTTCGGTGCCGGGGAAGACACCGGCCTCGTACGTCTGCACCCGATTGAAGAAGGTGCCGGTCGGGTTGGCGCCATAAGGGTTCTCGTCGGCCAGTGGCCCGGCGCTACCCGACGAATTCCATTCCTTGCACGAGGTCACGCAGGCGTGGCAGCCGACACAAACGTTCAGGTCGATCACCAAAGCGAGCTGGCGCGCCAGGGTTTCGGGCTTGCCGATGTCGCCAACGTAGGCGCGCTCTGCGGCGCTACCGTTGGCGGCCCGACCGGCTTTGCCTGCAGCGCTGGCGGCGACCGCCACGCTGGTTCCCCCGGCAGCTGTTGCGCCGGCCGTCTGCAATGGGGGCATCCGTGGCCCCGCTTCAGTGCCCCCGCCAGCCAATAAGTCCTTGAGCCAGTTCATCATGATGACTTGCGTCCAGCAAAGTAGGCGAGCACGTGCCCACTGCGGCCGAAGACGCCCGGCGCAGCAGGCATCGTCTGGGTCTGTGGAAAGGTCTCTTCGGGCTCTTCGGGTCCGGCCGGCCGAATGCGCACGCGCACGTCGTACCAGCCGGCCTGGCCGGTGACCGGGTCGGAATTGCTGATCGTACCCGCGCCATTTGCGCCATTGAAAGGCAGCTCTTCGGTGATCAAGTGGTTCAGCAAAAAGCCCTTCCTCGCCTCGTCGGCGCCGGGGGCGAGTTGCCACGCGCCGTCCGCCTTGCCGATGGCGTTCCAGGTCCAGACGGTGCCCGGTTCGACCGCTTCGCTGTAGCGGATCATGCAGCGCACCTTGCCCCATTGGCTCTCGATCCAGCACCAGCCACCGTCGGCGATACCGGCTTCTTTTGCGGTCAGCGGGTTGACCTCAAGATAGTTGTGACTGTGGATCTGGCGCAACCAGGCGTTTTGCGAATCCCACGAGTGGTATTGCGCCATCGGCCGTTGCGTGATCGCGTTGAGCGGATACGCCTTGATGTCGGTTGCGTCGTCTTCGAGCGGCGGATACCAGAACGGCAACGGGTCGAAGTAGGTCGCAATGCGTTCGCGCAAGTGCGCGGGCGGCTGGCGCCCACTGGTCTTGCCTTGCGCCGCGAGGCGAAAGGTCTGCAAGGTGTCGGAGTAGAGCGCGAGCTGCACCGGGTCGTTCTTCTGGCGCCAGCCGTGCGCCTTGGCGAAGTCCAGGTAGGGCTGGTTCCAGTTGCGCATGTACTGCATGCTCTCGGGCATGTGGTACTGAAAAACGCAGTTGTTGGCCGCGTACGTCTGCCACTGCTTGGGGTTGGGCTCGCCGCGCAGCGGCTTCTCGCCGTCCTTGCCGCGCCAGCCCATCAGGAAACCGACGCCGGGCTGGGCCTCGAAGTTGACGATGAAGTCGGGGTAGTCCTTGAACTTGCGCGTGCCGTCGGGGCGAGTGAACGCTGGGAACTTGAGCCGCGACGCGAGCTCGATCAGCACCTCCTGGAACGGCTTGCACTGGCCGGTTACGGGCAGCACCGGCACGCGCACCGAGTCGACCGGGCCGTCGAATTCGGAGACCGGCCGGTCGAGCATGCTCATGACGTCATGGCGCTCGAGGTAAGTGGTGTCGGGCAGCACGAGGTCGGCGAACGCGACCATTTCGCTCTGGAACGCGTCGCAGACGACGATGAACGGGATCTTGTAGTCGCCCGGCTGGCCATTCTCGGCCACGTCTTTTGCGTTGAGCAGTTCGCGCACCTGCATCGGCTTCATGCTCGAATTCCACGCCATGTTGGCCATGAAGATCAGCAAGGTATCGATGCGGTATGGGTCACCCTTGACGGCGTTGCTGATGACGTTGTGCATCATGCCGTGCACCGAGAGCGGGTATTCCCACGAGAACGCATGGTCGATGCGGATCGGCGAGCCGTCATCGTTGAGCGCGAGTTCGTCGGGGCTGGCCGGGTAGCCGAGCGGGGCGGCGCTGAGCGGCGTATTGGGCTTGACCATCGCGGGCGAATTGAACGCGCGGTAGTTCGGCACGATGTGGCGCGGGTACGGCGCCTTGTGGCGAAAGCCTCCGGGCGCGTCGATCGTGCCGAGCACGCTCATCAGCACCGCGAGCGCGCGGATGGTCTGAAAGCCGTTGGAGTGCGCAGCAAGGCCGCGCATCGAGTGGAACGCGACCGGGCGCGCCTGTGTCGTCGGGTGTTCCTTGCCCCAGGCGTCGGTCCATGCGATCGGCAGCTCGAACGAATGCTTCAGCGCGGTCTCGCCCATCTCGCGCGCGAGGCTGACGATGCGCTCGGCCGGGATGCCGGTGATCTTCGCGGCCCACTCGGGTGTGCAGTTGGCGACACGTTCGCGCAGCAGCTGGAACGACGGCGCGACGCGGCTGCCGTCGGGCAAGGTGTAGTGGCCTTGGAGCGCCGGGTCGCAGCCTTCGGCGATGCCTGCGGGGTAGGCGCCCTTCACGCTTTGCGACGGCAGGTCCCAGACCAGCTTATTGTGCGGCTCGCGGCCGTCGCCCGGTGGGCCCTTGGCTGGATCGGGGTCGAAGGCGAACAGACCCTCGCGCTCGCCCTCGTCGAGGACGACGAGTTGCGGCGCGTTGGTGTAGCGCTTGAGGAAGGCGTGGTCGACGAGGTCGGTGCGGATGAGTTCGTGCAGCAGCGCCATGAAGAGCGCGCCGTCGGTACCGGGCCTGATCGCGATCCACTCGTCGGCGATCGCCGAGTAGCCGGTGCGCACCGGGTTGATCGAGATGAAGCGGCCACCGCTGCGCTTGAACTTGGAGATCGCGATCTTCATCGGGTTGCTGTGATGGTCTTCTGCGGTGCCGATCATCACGAACAGTTTGGCGCGATCGAGATCGGGGCCACCGAACTCCCAGAAGCTGCCGCCAATGGTGTAGATCATGCCGGCAGCCATGTTGACCGAGCAGAAGCCGCCGTGGGCGGCATAGTTCGGGGTGCCGAACTGGCGCGCGAACAAGCCCGTCAGCGCTTGCATCTGGTCGCGTCCGGTGAACAGGGCGAACTGCTTGGGGTCGGTCGCGCGGATGCGGCCGAGCCGCTCGGTCAAGATCTCGAAGGTGCGCTCCCACGAGATCGGCTCAAACTCACCGGCACCGCGCTCACTGCCGGCCTTCCTGAGCAACGGCTGCGTCAGGCGCGCCGGCGAAACCTGCTTCATGATGCCCGACGCGCCCTTGGCGCAGATCACGCCCTGGTTGAGCGGGTGGTTGGGGTTGCCGTCGATGTAGCGCAAGACACCGTCCCGCAGGTGCACGCGGATGCCGCAACGGCAGGCGCACATGTAGCAGGTGGTAGTCTTGACTTCGGTCTTCGCCCCTGGCACGGGCGGCTTGAGCGGGTCATGTAGCGGGGCGCTGGAGAGGAACTTGAACATGAAATCCTTGAAAGGGATGGCTCAGCAGACAGGTTCGCTCATCTCCATGACAGCACCGCCAGCGCGACCGAAGCGCGCAGTCGCCGCCGCCGATGTAGTTGAAGCTCTTGTACAACATGTTGCCAGCGTTCAGGTCGGGCATCAACAGCAAGTCGGCGTCGCCAGCAACTCGCGGCGCTATCCCCTTGATGCGCGCGGCCTCGGCCGAGATCGCGTTGTCGAATCCGAACGGGCCCTCGACGATCGCGCCCGGCCATGCGCCCTGGTGCGACAACTCAACCAGCGCCTGCGCATCAAGGGTTGCCGGAATCGCCGGGTTGACGGTCTCGACCGCGGCCACGATCGCGACCTTCGGCTGCGCGATGCCGAGTCGCTGCAGCAACAGCACCGCGTTGCCGAGGATGTCGCGCTTGGTTTGCAGATTCGGGGCAATATTGACGACACAGTCGGCCAGCGGGCAGACATCAGCTCGTCGGTGTGGAGCGAGCCTTTCATCAGCGCGTTCACGCTTCCGGCGCGCGCCAGCGCCGTCGCGCGACCGGCCGCGTCGCGCGGCGAGTCTCCGCTTGCAATGAGCTCGAAGCGCCGCACGTCGACACCCGCAGCATCCGCCGCGCGCTCGATCGCGTCGGCCGGCCCGATCAACACCGGACGCGCGATGCCGGCATCAACAATGTGCACGGCCGCATCGAGCGCCAGTGTGTCGCACGGGTAGACCAGCCCGATACTTAACAAGGCGTCGGCGGCCCGTTCTCGCGCGCGCGTCACTAACGTGTTCAGGCGCGGATGCGAGGGTGAGTTGACACCGACGGTAAGGGTGGGTTCGACCGCCATCGCTTCTGCGCTCCGCGGCGTCCGTCTCAGACGTAGTCCTTGTATTTCTCGAGGAAGCGCACGGGCTTGGACAGGGCATCGCGGCGGAACGGGTCGCCG
>CAJDTV010000075.1_pt1 | contig 15090 bp, 17 predicted proteins | sample 7389921 | NCBI WGS metagenome assembly CAJDTV01 (sample SAMEA7055654, study PRJEB34461) | soil metagenome | biome: terrestrial ecosystem; feature: Peninsula; material: soil | place: Antarctica | collected 2016 | reverse complement strand
GGATGGGCACCGACCGCTATCCACTGCCATGGAGCCTGTTGAAGTACGACACCCACAAGGACGGATATGTGGTCCCGCTGGACAAGGCGACACTTGAAGCGGCGCCGCGTTATGAAGATACGAAGGTGCCCGAATACACGCCCGAATACAGCCAGAAGGTCAACGGCTACTATGGCGTCGATGCGTGGTAATCCGGCGCGCGTGCCAGGCGTTGCTTGTTCCTGCACGCGTATCGGCGTGCGGGTGCCTCTCTGCAATGAGGGCAACATCGCCTGACGCCGGCTGAAGCTGACCCTAGGGCCTACGCGCGACACCGTGGCACTCCTGCAGGACACGGCGCCGCGCGCACTGACTGAGCGGCACGGAGAAATATCGATGACCGATGCCATGACCGCCGCGGCGCGGGTGCTCTGGAAAGGTGCCATCAGCTTTGGCCTGGTGCACATTCCGGTTGCTCTTTACTCGGCCACTCGTGACAGTGGGCTCGATTTCGACTGGCTTGACAAGCGCACCATGGACCCGGTGGGCTACAAGCGCGTCAACAAGAAAACCGGACGCGAGATCGCCCGCGAGCAGATCGTGAAGGGCATCCAGTACGAGTCGGGCCAATATGTCGTGTTGAGTGACGCGGAGATCTCTGCGGCCTACCCCGCATCAACCCAGACCATCGAGATCGAGACCTTCGTGCCGTCCGACGCCATTCCCTTCGTCTATCTGGAGCGGCCCTACTACGTTGCGCCGATCAACCGGGGCGCCAAGGTCTATGCACTGCTGCGCGAGACGCTCAAGCAGACCGGCCGTGTTGGCGTGGCGCGGGTTGTGATTCAGACCAAGCAACACGCTCCTGGAAAGATCTGTCTCTGCCGCCAGAAGGCGCGAAGGCATCAGGCCTCAGCGACAAGGAGTTGACGATGGCGCGCCAATTGGTGAACGACATGAGTTCCGAGTGGGACCCGGACGAATTCCGGGATTCGTTCAAGGACGAAATCCTGCGCCTGGTCGAACACAAGGCGGCCGCCGGCCAGACCGAAGCTGTCACACAACCGGAACAGGGCGCCACGACCGAAACCGAAAGCGCAAAGATCATCGACCTGACCGAGCTGCTGCGGCGCAGCCTGCGCGGCAAACGTGCAGCAGGCGCGAAGAACGGCACCGGCAGTGCCGCGTCGCACGCCGATGCCGACACTTCCAACAGCGCCTGTGACGCGGCCTGCGGGGCACCGAAAGCGGCGCGCCAGACGTCGGCGCGCAAGCGCCCTGCGACCCAGTCGCCCGCAACCAGCGCCACCCCGGCTCGCCGCCGCGCCGTCTGAGCGCTCTTGGTCGAGGCCCGAAAGACGCACCATGGGTGTTCGTGAATCGCTTTCGGACTACCACCGCAAGCGCGACTTCTCCAGGACCCCCGAGCCGAAGGCGGGCGTACGTCGCACTCCGGGCGCTAGCTCCTTCGTAGTGCAAAAACACCAGGCGAGCCACCTGCATTACGACTTGCGCCTTGAGCTCGACGGCACGCTCAAGAGCTGGGCCGTGCCCAAGGGCCCGTGCCTGGACCCGAGCGTCAAGCGCATGGCGGTGCGGGTCGAAGACCATCCGCTCGGATACGGCGCCTTCGAAGGCACGATTCCCGCCGGCCAGTACGGTGCCGGCAGCGTCATCGTGTGGGATCGTGGCAGTTGGCACCCCGAGGGCGATGCGCGCGCAGGCCTGGCCGCGGGCAAGCTGAAGTTCAGGTTGCAGGGCAACAAACTTCGCGGCGGCTGGGCGCTGGTGCGCATGCGCGACAGGGGCGAGAAGCACGAGGCGTGGCTCTTGATCAAGGAGAACGATGCCGCGGCACGATCGCTCGCGCACTACGACGTGGTGGAAGCCGAACCCGACAGCGTGTTCGGTGCGCATCGCCCGAACCGGCGGTCCGACGCTGCAACATCGCCCGCCAAGCCCAAGCGTCCTCGCAAGCCCGCGGCCGGCACGGTGCTGCCGGCCTCACTCGCCCCGCAGTTGGCGATCCTCGCGGCAGGGCCGCCCGCCGCGCCCGATGAATGGCTCTATGAGTTGAAGTTCGACGGCTATCGCCTGCTCACGCGCATCGAGGACGGCGTCGTCCGGTGCTTCACGCGCAGCGGACTCGACTGGACCGAGCGGCTTCCGCAACTGGTTCATGCGCTGGAGCAGCTGCCGACGCAATCGGCATGGCTCGACGGTGAAATCATCGTCCAGGACGCGCATGGAGTGCCCGATTTCCAGGCCCTGCAGAACGCCTTCGACCGCCGCGCGACAGATTCCATCGCCTACTGGCTGTTCGATGCGCCGTTCCTTGACGGGGAAGATCTGCGGCAACTGCCGATCGAGCAGCGCCGCACCCGACTCGCCGGCTTGTTGACGTCCGACATGCCGGTGCAGTTGCAGCTGAGCCAGTCGTTCGATGCGTCGCCAGGCGATTTGCTGGCTTCGACGGCCAAGATGGGTTTTGAAGGCATCGTCGGAAAGCGCAGGGGATCGCTCTACGTGTCGGGCCGTTCGCCGGACTGGGTCAAGCTCAAGAATCATCGACGCCAGGAATTCGTGATCGGTGGCTACACCGCGCCAAACGGCTCGCGTATCGGCTTCGGTGCGCTGTTGTTGGGCCTGCACGATGGCGCGGGCCAGCTGCGTTATTGCGGCAAGGTTGGAACCGGCTTCGACGCGCACCGGTTGGCCGATCTGAAAGCCCGGTTCGATCGGCTGGCAGTGACGCGGTCGCCGTTTGCCCAAGGACCGGCATCGCTGCAGGCGCACTGGGTCAAACCGCAACTGGTCGCCGAGGTTGCATTTGGCGAATGGACGCGTGCTGGCCGCGTGCGCCACGCCGTTTTTTACGGCCTGCGCACCGACAAGCCTGCCAACGAGATCATCCGCGAGCGAGTGGAACCGGCGGCAGCTTCGAAGCAGGAAGCCGGCGCCGGGAGCACTCGCCAAAACGGGAAGGCAAAGCCGGGCATGAAAAAGGCCAATTCCGTCACTCATGCCGAGCGCGTGATTGACCAGATCAGTGGTGTCACCAAGGGTGAGCTGGTCGCCTACTACGCGGCGGCGAGCAAGGCGATGCTGCCGCACCTGAAGGGCCGGCCGGTCTCGCTGCTGCGGGCGCCCGAAGGCGTGGGCGGCGAACTGTTCTTCCAGAAGCACGGCCAGGGCGCGCAACTGCCAGGCGTGCGGCTGCTGGACGCCGCGCTCGACCCCGGCCACGCGCCGTTACTCCAGATCGACACGGCCGAGGGCCTGCTGTCTGCAGCCCAGATGAATGCGGTGGAATTCCACAGCTGGAACGCGCTATCCAGCCAGATCGGAGAACCCGATCGCATCGTGTTCGATCTCGACCCCGGGGAGGGCGTCGAGTGGGCGCAGGTGCGCCAGGCCGCGGTGCTGGTGCAAGCGCTGCTCGCGCAACTCGGCTTGTCGGCCTTCCTGAAAACCAGCGGGGGCAAAGGCCTGCACGTCGTGGTGCCGATCCGCCCGCGACTGGACTGGGATGCAGTCAAGGGCTTCTCGCAGTCGCTGGTGGTTCACTTGGCCGCCACCCTTCCTCAGCGGTTCGTCGCAAAAAGCGGCGCGCGCAATCGCATCGGAAAAATATTTGTCGACTACCTGCGCAACGGCTTTGGCGCCACCACGGTGAGCGCCTGGTCGGTGCGCGCGCGCCCAGGACTGGGCGTGTCGGTACCCGTGGGCTGGGACGAACTGGCGACGCTCAGGAGTGGAGACCACTGGACGCTGCGAAATGTGTCACAGCGCTTCTCCATTGGTAACCGTCCGTGGTCCCAAATGGGCCGACAACGGCGGGCGCTGACGGTCGCAATCAGGAAGCTCGCAGCCGCAGGCGCCTGATCGGGCGCTGCAACGTGTTGTGGAAAACACGCTGCCTGAGCGACCAACCTCACGCCACTGGTTGGCTCGAATTCGCGTCGAGCGCAGCCCGCCTCAGGGCCGGACGACGATGGCGTTGCGCACGCTCTTGACACCGTCGACGCCGGAGGCGGTCCGTTCTGCGGCTTCCTTCTCGGCGGCGTTTTTCGCAAAGCCGGACAGGATCACGGCACCGTTGAGCGTCTCGACGTGGATCGACGCGGCATCCACCATCTTGTTTTCGACGAAGCGCGCCTTGATGGAAGTGGTGGTGGCCGCGTCGCCGACATAGTTGCTGGTGGACTGTTGGCCGCGCGTGACAGCGCAGCCCGACACGAAGAGTACGGCGGCTAAAGCCACGGCGGCAGAAGTCAGGCCAGTGCGCAAAGTAGACATTCAGGAGTTCCTCGAAAAAAGCGTTTGAAAAATCGGGATGTGATGATGACGGTGACGCAGCCCGACCCGGTCGGCCAGTGCGTTCCCGGTGGAGCAAAGGATAAATGGCGCATTGACGCGTTGGGGGTAGGACGTTGTGGGGCTGATCCGTAGTCGCCGCGCGCATGGCGCAGGTGGCCCAGCCGGCGTTTGCTATTAAGTTGATAGCATTTGGAGTCCGCCAACCGGTCGTTACAACCACTTTTGGCCTGTAAGACTAGGGCGCAACTGCGTTCAGCGCGGCCGCTCGAACCCGCCTTCTATCCACTGCGCCGCGCTGTCGGGCGTGAGCCTGAAGCCTGGCGCAACGCGCGCCTGCCCGAGTTCGCCGCCGCTCGCGTGGTGCGCGCGCAGGGTGGCGAACGGGTTGTCGTCATCGGGCACGATTTCGAGCGAGACCCGCACGCGTTCGCCCTGCACGGTGACGGTCACGTTCTTGTTGAGCTGCGCGTGCAGCTGCTGCTCATGGCGGCGCAGTACTTCCGAGGCGGTCTTGACCAGCGTGTGAAACGCCGAGGTGTCGAGCGGCTTGGGGTCTTTCTTGTTGCGGCCCATGGTCCAGGGGCCGACCAGCGCCGGCTCGGCTTGGCCGTGGCGGGTCATCTCGACGGCCCAGCCGTCGTCCTCTTCGTTCTTGATCACGCGGGCGCTCCAGCGCTCGTCTTGCCACAGGCGTGCTTCCTGGATCGGGGCGGCAGGTTCTTCTGTCATCGAATCGGTTCTACGGCGGCTGCCGCGTTGGGGGAAATCCCCGCAGCTTAGGGCAACCCCGTCTGGAGCACGCGGCGCGCGACGATTAGAGTAGGCGCTCGCGATTTTTCTCCAGGGCGCCGTCCTGATCGCCCGATTCACCTCACGGAGACCTCCATGCCTTCTCAGTTTTCCTTTCATTCCACCCGTCGCCAGCTGGTGCTCGGTGCGCTCGGGGGCGCGGCTGTGACGCTCAGCCCGCTGGCGCTGGCGCAGCAGAAATTCATCAACATCCTGACCGGCGGCCAGAGCGGCGTTTACTACCCGATGGGTGTGGCACTGTCGCAGATCTACGCCAAGGCGCTACCCAACGCCAAGGTCACGGTGCAGGCCACCAAGGCCTCGGCCGAAAACCTCAACTTGTTGCAGGCCGGGCGCGGCGAGATCGCCTTCACGCTGGCCGATGCGCTGTCCGACGGCTGGAAGGGCGACAAGGAAGCGGGCTTTACCGCGCCGCTCAAGAAGCTGCGCGCGGTGGCTGGCATTTATTCGAACTTCATCCAGATTGTCGCCAGCGGCGATTCGGGCATCAAGACGCTGGCCGACCTCAAGGGCAAGCGCATTTCGGTCGGCGCACCCAAGTCGGGCACCGAACTGAACGCCCGTGCCATCCTCAAGGCCGCCGGCCTCACCTACGCCGACTTCGCCAAGGTCGAATACCTGGCCTTCGGCGAATCGGTCGAACTCATGAAAAACCGCCAGCTCGACGTGACGTTGCAGTCCGCCGGCCTGGGCGTGTCGTCGATTCGCGACCTGGCCACCAGCGTCAAGATCGTCGTGGTGCCGGTGCCCGCAGCCGTCGTGGCCAAGGTGGGCGACGCGGCCTACCAGCCGGCCGTGATCCCGGCCAACACCTACGACGGCCAGAGCGCCGACGTGGCAACGGTCGCGATCAAGAACTTTTTGGTCAGCCACCAGGGCGTGTCGGACGAAGACGTCTACATGATGACCAAGAGCCTGTTCGAGAACCTGCCTACCTTGGTGGCGGCGCACAACGCGGCCAAGGGCATCTCGCTCGCGCACGCCATGCAGGGCACCATCGTGACCTTTCATCCGGGTGCCGAGAAGTACTATCGCGAGGCAGGGGTGCTTAAATGAGCGGACACAGCGCTGCGACGCCGTTGGGGCCTTTGGAGTCCTCGCACAGCATCGAGCTGCAGACACCCGACGGAGCGCAACCCGCGTTTGTCGGGGCCTTGTTTTGGGTGGCGGTGGTGTTTTCGGTATTCCAGATCGTCACCGCCGCCTTCAGTCCGCTGTCGAGCACCGTGGTGCGCGCGGTCCACGTGGGCTTCTTGCTGCTGGTGACCTTCGTGCTCTACCCACCGGCCAAGCGGGTCTGGCTCGGCTGGATCGTCGGCGGCGTGGCCTTTGCCACCGGCATCTACCACTGGGTGTTCGAGGCCGAACTGGTGCAGCGCGCCGGCGAGCTGACCAGCGCCGACATGGTGGTGGGAGTGCTGGTGATTGTGCTGGTGTTCGACGCTGCGCGCCGCATCATGGGCATCGCGCTGCCGCTGGTGTGCGCCGCCTTTTTGCTCTACGGCTTGTTTGGGCAGTACCTGCCGGGCGCGCTGACGCATCGCGGCTACGGGCTCGACCAGATCGTCGGCCAGCTCGGTTTTGGCACCGAGGGCATCTACGGCACGCCGACCTATGTGTCGTCGTCGTACATCTTCCTGTTCATCCTGTTTGGCGCCTTTTTGGAGCAGGCCGGGATGATTACCTTGTTCACCGACTTTGCGCTGGGCCTGTTTGGCCACACCAAGGGCGGTCCGGCCAAGGTGGCGGTGGTGTCGTCGGGGCTGATGGGCACCATCAACGGCTCGGGCGTGGCCAACGTCGTGACCACCGGCCAGTTCACCATTCCGCTGATGAAGCGCTTTGGCTACAACGCGGCCTTTGCCGGCGGCGTCGAGGCCACGGCCAGCATGGGCGGGCAGATCATGCCGCCGGTGATGGGTGCGGTCGCCTTCATCATGGCCGAGACCATCGACGTTCCCTACCTCGAGATCTGCAAGGCGGCGGCCATTCCGGCGCTGCTGTACTTCTTTACCGCCTTCGTGATGGTGCACATCGAAGCCGGGCGCCGCGGCCTGGTCGGCATGCCCAAGGACCAGTGCCCCAACCCGTGGACCGCCATGCGCCTGCGCTGGTACCTCATCCTGCCCCTCATGGTGCTCGTGTGGCTGCTGTTCGCAGGCTACACGCCGCTGTTTTCGGGCATGGTTGGGCTGGCGCTCACCGTGGTGCTGATCTTCGGGGCGGCGCTCACCGAGCGCTTTGGCACCCGCGTGCTGCAGGTCCTGTTCTGGGTGCTGATCGGGCTGGCGGCCTCGTCGTTCTTCCGCTACGGCATCGGCGCCATCATCACGTTGGCGCTGGTCATGGCCGTGGTGCTGTGGTTCGTGAAGGGCGGCAAGGTCGCATTGAAGCTGGCGCTGGGCGCGCTGGCCGAAGGCGCCAAGCACGCGCTGCCGGTCGGTGTGGCGTGTGCGCTGGTGGGCGTGATCATCGGGGTGCTGACGCTCACCGGCGCGGCCACCCTCTTCGCTGGCTACATCATCCAGCTCGGCCAGAACAGCCTTTTTCTGAGCCTGCTGCTGACCATGCTGGTGTGCCTGGTGCTGGGCATGGGCATTCCGACCATTCCCAACTACATCATCACCAGTTCCTTGGCCGCGCCGGCGTTGCTGCAACTGGGCGTGCCACTGATCGTCTCGCACATGTTCGTCTTTTACTTCGGCATCATGGCCGACCTGACGCCGCCGGTGGCACTGGCGGCGTTTGCCGCCGCCCCGATTGCGCGCGAATCGGCCATGAAGATCGGTTTTCAGGCGATGCGCATTGCCATTGCCGGCTTCGTGGTGCCGTTCATGGCGGTCTATGCGCCCGCGCTGATGCTGCAGGGCGGCAACTGGTTCGATACCGGATACATCGTACTCAAGGCGGTCATTGCCATCGTGCTGTGGGGCGGTGCTGCGCTGGGTTATTGGATGGCCCCCCTGCGCTGGTATGAGCGAGCCTGGGCGCTGCTGGCAGCAGGTTTGCTGGTCACGGCCGCGCCCATCACCGACGAGCTCGGGTTAAGCATGGCGGCGGTGCTGGTCGTGGTGCACTGGGCCCGGCTGCGCCGTCTGCGCGCCTCGGCTGGGCCGGGCCTGCAGGCCTGAACTGCAGGCGCGGCCATGCCTGTGCTGGCCGCCCTGTGCCTGGCCGCTGGCGCGCTGCACGTTGCGATACCGGCGCGCCACTTCACGCTGCGCTGGCAGCACTCCATCGAAAAAATCGAATGGGATGAAGACTACGTGGTGGCCGGCCATTGGCTCATGCTGAGCGGCGCGCGAATCCGGGGCTCTGGCGCCGGCATGGACCCGCCCGCTCGCGCCTGGCTGGAGCACGGCGTCTGGCATTACCGCGTGTCCGATCCGTGGCGCCGGCAACTCGTGCTGGCGCGCTCCGATTTTGTGCGCGACTATGACCTGTGCATCGAACGGCGCTGCCGTTCGATGGGGCACTGGATTCCCACCTCGGCCGGCACCACCACGCTGACGGCGTGCGAGCTGCCTCCCTGACGGCCTTCCAATCAAAAAGTCGCCGTCGCGCCCACCCGTATTGCGCAGTCAGCTTCGTTCGCCCCCTCTGCGCAACGTCTGCGTCTTCTGCGTGCGGCAGGCCGAATTCTCCAGCATCGAACCGGACACTACCGACCATCACACCTGCAAGACAAAGCTATCCAAACGATCGTCTTTGGACACGTCTACGCCTTGAGCTTGTAGCCGGTCTTGAAGATCCAGCGCACCACGGTCAGCGCGATCACCAGGAACACCAGCGTCATGGCCAGGCTCAGCGCCACGCTGACGTCGCCGTGGCCGTAGAAGCTCCAGCGAAAGCCGCTCACCAAATACACCACCGGGTTGAACAGCGTCACGTTGCGCCAGAAGGGAGGCAGCATGTCGATCGAATAGAAGCTGCCGCCCAGGAAGGTCAGCGGCGTGACGAACAGGAGCGGCACGATCTGCAGCTTCTCGAAGCCGTCGGCCCAGACGCCGATGATGAAGCCCAGCAGGCTGAAGGTGATGGCGGTGAGCACCAGGAACACCAGCATCACGAAGGGGTGGTCGATGCGCAGCGGCACGAACAGCGCCGCGGTGGCCAGGATGATGAGCCCCAGGATGATCGACTTGGTCGCTGCCGCGCCCGCGTACGCGACCAGTATCTCCCAATATGACACCGGCGCCGACAAGAGCTCGTACACGGTGCCGGTGAACTTGGGAAAGTAGATGCCGAAGGAGGCGTTGGAGATGCTCTGCGTCAAGAGCGACAGCATGATCAGCCCGGGCACGATGAAGGCGCCGTAGCTGACACCGTCGACCTCCTGGATGCGCGAGCCGATGGCGGCGCCGAAGACGACGAAGTACAGCGAGGTGCTGATCACCGGCGAGACGATGCTCTGCAGCAGCGTGCGCCGCGTGCGCGCCATCTCGAAGCCGTAGATGGCGCGAATGGCGTGCCGGTTCATGCTGCCTCCTTTTCTTTTGGTTCCTGCAGCAGACCGACGAAGATGTCTTCGAGCGAACTTTGCGTGGTGCGCAGGTCCTTGAAATGCACGCCGGACTCGGCGAGGTCGCCCAGCAGCGCGATGATGCCGGCGCCGCCGCCGGCCGCATCGTCGGCCTTGTCGTAGGTGTAGACCAGCTCGTGGCCTTCGCCGGCCAGCGCCAGCCGGTGTCGCGCCAGTTGCGCCGGCACGGCCGCCAGCGGCTCGGCCAGTTGCAGCGTCAGCTGCTTCTGACCCAGCTTGCGCATCAGCGCCGCCTTTTCTTCCACCAGCACCAGTTCGCCGCGCTGGATGACGCCGATGCGGTCCGCCATCTCCTGGGCCTCCTCGATGTAGTGCGTGGTCAGGATGATGGTCACCCCCGATTGGCGCAGCTCATGCACCAGGCCCCACATGTCGCGCCGCAGGTTCACGTCCACGCCGGCAGTGGGCTCATCCAGGAACAGCACGCGCGGTTCGTGCGACAGGGCCTTGGCGATCAACAGGCGCCGCTTCATGCCGCCCGACAGCGTACGGATCATGTTGCCTTTCTTGTCCCACAGCGACAGGCTTTTGAGCACCCGCTCGATGTGCGCTGGATCGGGCCCCTTACCGAACAGGCCGCGGCTGAAACGTGTGGTGTCCCACACGGTCTCGAAGGCGTCGGTGGTCAGCTCCTGCGGCACCAGCCCGATCAGCGAGCGCGAGGCGCGGTAGTCGGCCACGATGTCATGCCCGTCGACCGTGACCGTGCCGGCCGTGGCGTTGACAAGGCCGCAAATGATGCTGATGAGCGTGGTCTTGCCAGCGCCGTTGGGCCCCAGCAGCGCAAAGATCTCGCCGCGGCGAATCGCAAGGTCTACGCCCTTGAGGGCGCGAAAACCGTTGGCGTAGGATTTTTCCAGCCCGTTGACGCTGATGATGTCTGGCATGGGGCTGACATTAACCGGTTCCGTGGTGATGGTAGGGCGGGTGCCGGGCGCAATGCGCGCTCTCTGCGTGGGTTCTGCGCCTTCTGCATCCGCTCGTCCGTCTTCATGGCCTGCGAACTACGCCAGCGCCGCTACAGGTGCCGGTCCATTTCGTCGAGAACGTGCCGGGCCCAGCAAGGCCTGCGATCTCGCGCACGTAGCGGAACGACGGCACGCCCAGCACCTGCAACGCAGCGCCCACCAAGGCGACGACGCACGCCTTGCCCGCTTGCGGCGTCTGCACCACCGGTGAACAGAAGACGGCCTGGTCGGCCAGCCACGCGGCGAACGCGGGCGCGTCGCGCTGCGCCACGACGCGGTGGCAGCGAGCCAGGTTAACTCGCGGGCTCATCGCAGTGCCCAACCCCCGGCGAGCGGAAAGACCTGGCCGACGAAGCAGTCTGCGGCGGCGCTGCACAGGTAGGCTGCCAGGGCGGCGCCTTCGCTCGCTCTGACCAGCCGGCCCAGCGGCACCTCACGCTTCAGGCGCTCCTGAAAGCGCGGGTTGGCCTGGACTTCGGGCGGAAAGTAGGTTTCGTTCTCGACGAAGTTCTGGGCTATGGCGTTCACCTGCACATTGTGCGGCGCGAGTTCCAGGCCGACTGACTGCACCCAGCCCAGCTGCGCACCGCGCGCGGCGCTGTAGCTGCCGGTGCGCTTTTGCCCGCGCAGCGCGGCAGCGCTGCCCATCAGCAGTAGCTTGCCGCGCCGACGCGCAATCATGGCCGGCAGCACGGCGCGCGCCAGGCGCGGCAGCGGATCGACCAGCGCGCCAAATGTGGCGCGCCATTCCTCGTCGCTGGCATCGGACACCGCGCTGCTGAAGGCGGGAAAGGCCAGGTTCACGACCAGCGCATCAATTTCGCCGGCTGCCGCCACTTCGCGCGCGGCGGCTTCGGCACTGGCGAGCGGATCGGTACTGGCAATGACGGTGGCACCTTCGCCCGCCAGGCCCAGGCACAGTGCCGGGCCCATGAAGCCGTCGGCGTGGGTGACCAGGATGCGCTGGCCTTCGAGCATCGGGTGTGGCATGGCGTGGCGGCGCTGTGTTTCAGAGCGCACCGAAGACCGCCAGCGCCGCGCGCGCGACGGGCTCGCCCTGCTCCTGCACGAAGTGCCCGGCCCCAGCCAGTTCCAGCGCTGGCGGGCAGTTGCGGATGAGCTTGTGCAGCGCATGCATGGCGGGCGCGCCCAGCACCGGGTCTTTCATGCCGATCGCCATGAAACTCTGGCCCTGCCATTCACTCCCCCACCAGTCGCGCGCCGCGCGCGAGAGGGCGGCGCCGTCGGCCTCAGGATGATCGGGCACCAGGTTCGGGAAACGCCGCACGCCGGCCTTGTGGCGCACATCGGGAAAGGGTGCGGCGTAGGCCTGCGCTTCGTCTGGCGTGAGAGCCGTCTCGGCACGGCGCAGCAGCGCGGCGATATCCAGGTCCGGCTGGCTGTTGTTGTAGGCGAGCCAGTCGGCAAAGCCCTTGCCCAGCGGCACGTCGCCGGTGGCCAGGGTGGTGTTCATGACGATCAGCCCGGTCACGACGCCGGGCAGGTCGAGTGGCAGCGTCAGGCCGATCAGGCCGCCCCAGTCCTGCACCGCCAGCGTGACGTTCTTCAAATCCAGTTGCCGCACCAGTGCCAGCAGCGTATCGCGCTGGCGGCTGAAGGTATAGAAGCCCTCGTCCTGCGGCTTGTCGGAGCGGCCGAAGCCGAAGAAATCTGGCGCGATCACGCGCTGCCCGGCAGCGCTGAACAGCGGCACCATCTTTCGGTACAGGTAGCTCCAGGTCGGCTGGCCATGCAGGCACAGCACGGTGCGGGTGGCCTCCGGCGGCCCTTCGTCCAGGTAGTGCAGCCGCAGCCCCTCGAAGCCAGGCAGTTGCCCGGCGTAGTGCGGCGCGAAGGGATAGCCGGGCAGCTCGGCGAAGCGTTTGTCGGGCGTGCGCAGCACGCCGGGGACAGCAGAACTCATGCGGGGGCCTCTGCGGATATGCAACGCGCTCTTGTACACCTTCGGCGGCGACGCCCCGCGCGGTGCGTCCCGCGGCGGCCCGCGCGCCAACCGGTTTTCGAATCAAAAGTGCCTGTGGCGCCGGTGCTTCTGGCGAAGGCCGCTGTCAGGACGATCGCCCGTCGCGGCCCATTCCGCCCGTCCAGGTCCGGCCATGAAGCGCTGGTCGGGCGGGTTGCGCATCGGGTTGCCTGCCACCTGCGCGCCAGTGAAGTTTTTCAAGTCCGGCAAGGTCTCGGTCAGTTTCGCATCGGGCACGCCGCACCCCATGGCGATGGTGCCGACGTATTGCGCCACCGACGTGGAGGGCAGCAAACGGCCCTGGCCGACGTGCCACAGGTCCACATCGGCAGTGCTGTGGCCCACTCCCACCGTCGGCGGGGTAGCGTAGAAGACCTTGCCCTTGACGGCAGCGTCCATGACGACGTGGTGGCTGCGCCAGCCGTGGTCGGCGCCGTCACCCGTGCTGGCCAGGCCGAGCGCCTCGCCTGGCGGTAGAAGGCGGTCATGGCGTCCGCAAGCTGCGTCATCAGACGCGGCTGGTTCGCCGGCACGTTGTCGCGCAGGCCGAAGCCGCCCATCGAGACCAAGGACAGCTGGCGCTTGACGCCCAGCGCGTGGCGGCCGCGGATCACGCGCGCCACCATCGCCAACTGGCGGGCCAGGGCGTTGCTGGCGGCGAAGGCGTCGCCGATGGCGCCGTTGACGGCGTCATACGCGCCCATCGCGCGTGGGGTCACGCGGGTGTATTCGCTCTCCAGCGCGTGCGTGCGCGCCTGCTGCACCCGCGTGCGCATGGCCCGGTTCACCGTTGGCAAGCCATAGGTGGAGCCGCCCCGGTGTTCGCCGTCGAGCCGCCACTGCCGAGTCGGTACGAGAAGCCGTCGTCGCCCGAGAGTAAGACGGCGTTGAACCCGTGGATGCCCGACCCAGACCGCCAGCCGCGGTCACTTCCCTGGCAGCCCTTTGCCGACACCGGTGGCATATCGCAATTCGAACCGGAAATCAAGACACAGTGCCGGAACCCCCGCTGGATGGGCGCAGACAGCTATCGAACTTCCAGCGCCACGGGTTTCCGCGTGGCGCGCCGGTTGACCAACACGATGCCCAGTCCGACCCCGGCCAGCGCCAGCACCAGTTGCAGCGTGAGCGGCTCGCCCAACAGCGCGACGCCGAACACCAGCGCGAACACCGGTGTCAGAAAGGTGAATGACGACATGGTCGTGGCCGGGTAGTGCTGCAACATCCAGACCCAGGTGAGGTAGCTGGCGAACGCGCCGACCGCGGTCTGCAGCCCAATCGAGGTCCACGCCCAGGCCGAATACGACAAACCCCAGGGCTCGCCCAGCGCCACCGACAGCGCAGGCGACACCAGTGCCGTCACTACGACTTGATAAAACAGCACCTTTTCGGCGCTGGCCGTCGCCAACCGGGTGGCTCGGATCGTCAGCGTGGTCAGGCCCCAGAACACGCCAGCGGCGAGCGCCAGCGCATCGCCGCGCAGCTGGGTCGAACTCGAATGGCCAAAGCTCTCGCTGAAGGCCGCCACGACGCCGATGAACGCGATGACCAGCCCCATCCATTGCACGGCGCGCAGCCGCTCGGCCGCCACCCAGTGCGGCAACAGCAGGGCGACCCAGAACGGCGAGGTGTAGAGAAACACCGTCATGCGCGACGCGGTGGTGTCGAGCAGCCCGAGGTAGATGCAGGCAAACTCGCCGGCAAACAGCAGCCCGACCAACAGGCCGCTGGCCAGCGTGCCGTCGCGCTGGAACAGCGGCACGCCGCGCAGGCGGCACCACAACCAGAGCAGCAGCGTGGCGCCGGCCATGCGCAGTGTGGCCTGCCAAAGCGGCGGCACTTCGCCCACGGTGGTCTTGATCAGCAGCTGCTGGAAGCCCCAGAACGCGCAACATGCCACCAGCAGCGTGATGGCCAGCCGATCGAGATGATCTTTGCGCGCTCTCATGCGATGGCGCCGCCCGTTACAGCGGGTGCTCCGTGTAGTAGCGCCCGTCGTGAAACAGCAGCGGCGAAACGCCGGGGTGACGGCTGCAACGCTCGACCTCGCCGACCAGGATCACGTGGTCGCCCTCGTCGTAGCGGCTGCGGTTGAAACACTCGAAACTGGCGACCGCGCCGACCAGGACCGGCGCGCCGCCCAGGCCCTGCATAAATTCGACACCGTTCCAGCGGTTGGCGTCCTTGCGGGCGAAGCGCTCGGCCAGGTCGCGCTGGCTGGCCGCCAGGATGTTGATGGCGTAGTGCGAACCGGTGCGCAGCGCCGCCATCGACGCCGCGCCGCGCGCCAGGCTCCACAGCACCAGCGGCGGCGACAGCGACACCGAGTTGAACGAGTTGGCCGTCAATCCGACCAGTGCGCCATTGGCGGCGCGCGCGGTGACGATGGTCACGCCGGTGGCGAACATGGCCAGCGTGCGGCGGAATTCGTCAGGCGAAAAGGAGGGCGCTTGCGCCTGGGCGGGAACGGTCACGGGCGAAGAGCG
>CAJDTV010000068.1_pt1 | contig 15178 bp, 16 predicted proteins | sample 7389921 | NCBI WGS metagenome assembly CAJDTV01 (sample SAMEA7055654, study PRJEB34461) | soil metagenome | biome: terrestrial ecosystem; feature: Peninsula; material: soil | place: Antarctica | collected 2016 | reverse complement strand
GGACTATCGACCGAACTCCCCAGACCCTCGCCGAGCCAGCGTCCATGCTGCAGTTTGCCATCGCAGCCAGATCAATGGGAATCGCTACTTGAGCCAAAATAATAGTTTCCTGCGCCCGTCCCGCGGGCGCTTAGGACGTTTTTTCTTCAATAAACCGCGCCGCGCCGAAGTTTGCCGGGCGGTGATTTTTCAGTGGCGGAAGTGGCGCACGCCGGTGGTCACCATGACCACGCCGCGCTCGTCAGCGGCGGCAATCACTTCACCGTCGCGCATCGAACCACCGGGCTGAATGACACAGCTGGCGCCCGCATCGACCACCACGTCGAGCCCGTCGCGGAACGGGAAGAAAGCGTCGCTGGCGACCGCCGTGTTCTGCAACGACAGGCCCGCGTGCTCGGCCTTGATGCGGGCGATGCGAGCCGAATCGAGCCGGCTCATCTGCCCGGCGCCCACCCCCATAGTCATACCGCCGGCGCAGAAGACGATCGCATTGCTCTTGACGAACTTGGCGACTTTCCAGGCAAAGAGCAGGTCCTGCAGTTGCTGCGGGGTCGGCTGTCGCTGACTGACGACCTTGAGGTCGGCCGCGACCAGATCGCAGTTGTCGGCGGTCTGCATCAGGAGACCGGAACCCACTCGCTTGACGTCGACCGCGTTGCGGCCGTTGTCCCAAGCTGTGCGGCCCTCACCTGAGCCGACGGCGCCCCCGGATGCCGGCAGGGCGATCTCCAGCAGGCGCACGTTGACCTTGGTCTTGAAGATGGCCATCGCTTCGGGCGTGAAGGCCGGCGCCATCAGCACCTCGACGAACTGCTTGCTGACAGCCTGTGCCGTCCTGCCATCCACGGGGCTATTGAAAGCAATGATGCCGCCGAAGGCCGAGGTCGGGTCGGTCTTGAGGGCCTTGCCGTAGGCCTCCAGCGCGTCTTTGCCGACCGCCACGCCGCACGGGTTGGCGTGCTTGACGATGACGCAGGCCACGGATGACTCCACGGCACCGTCGGTGCCTGCGCCGAAGCCCTTGACGCATTCCCACGCGGCGTCGGCATCGGCGATGTTGTTGTAGCTGAGTTCCTTGCCCTGCAACTGCCTGGCCGTAACGAGCGAACCCGGCGCCGGACGCGGGTCGCGATAGAAAGCGGCCTGCTGGTGCGGGTTCTCGCCGTAGCGCAGATCCTGCAGCTTGACGAAACGGCCGTTGCTCTGCGCCGGGAAAAGCGAGCGCGTGGGCGCGCCCTGGCCGATGCTGGCGTCGAAATCAATCGCCGAGAGGTAGTCGCTGATGGCGCCGGCGTAGTCGCTGACGCGGTTGAAGGCAGCCACCGACAGCGCAAATTTCGTCTTGTCGCTGATCTTGCCGCCACTCCTGAGTTCGGCCAGCACGCCGGCGTACTGCGACGCATCCGTCAGCACGCCCACGTCCTTCCAGTTTTTGGCCGCACTGCGCACCATGGCCGGGCCGCCGATGTCGATGTTCTCGATCGCGTCTTCAAGCGTGCAGCCGGCCTTGGCCACGGTCGCTTCGAACGGGTAGAGGTTGACCACCACCAGATCGATGGCGGCAATGCCGTGTTCGGCGAGCGCGGCCATGTGGGCCGGCACGTCGCGCCGCGCTAGCAGGCCACCGTGGATCTTCGGATGCAAGGTCTTGACGCGGCCGTCGAGCATCTCGGGAAAGCCGGTGTGGTCGGCCACTTCGGTGACTGGCAAGCCGGCGTCTTGCAGCAGTTTTGCGGTGCCCCCGGTGGACAGCAACCTGATGCCGAGCGTAGTCAACGCCTGGGCGAACTCCAGGATCCCGGTTTTATCGGAGACGGAAAGAAGTGCAGTCAAGGCCATGGATGTTCTTAGTAATGGGGCGGGAAGTCGTTTCAGTCATACCGCGCAACCAGCTTCGCCGGGCCGCGGGTGTTTTCCCCTCAAGGGAGATGGGAGCCGCACGAATTAGGCAAGCCTGGAGCGTGTGCATCACTTCAACAATTTGTGTTCGACCAATTTCTTGCGTAAGGTATTGCGGTTAAGTCCCAGCCATTGCGCCGCGCGCGACTGGTTGCCCTCGGCGCGCGTCATCACGACATCGAGCAATGGCTTCTCGACCACACGCACGAGCATGTCGTACATGCCGTCCGGTTCAGTGCCACGCAGGTCACGAAAGTAACTGTCCAGGCTGTTTCGCACGCAGTCTTCGATGTGCTTTTTGCTCATGTTTTTTCTCGTCTTCTCTCAACAGGCGGCTGGGACCGCCCCCTCTTCCAAGAAAAACTCTCCGGCTCCCTGCGCGGACGGCAACCGGTTGCCCCGATCTGCCAGCGCGTCGAAGTACTCGGCGACCGCGCACAGTTGCGCGGCGCTGTCTTCGATCAAGTTCATGCGGGCACGGAAAACCTCGCCGTCGGGCAGGCCACGCACATACCAGCCGATGTGTTTGCGCGCGGTGCGCACGCCGCTGAAGTCGCCATACAGCGCGTAGTGTTCGGCCAGGTGATCGAGTAACACCCGCCGCACCTCGGCCACCAGCGGTGGCGCCAGGTGCACGCCGGTCGCCAGGAAATGCGCGACCTCACGGAAGATCCACGGCCGGCCCTGGGCAGCGCGCCCGATCATGAGGGCGTCGGCCCCCGTTGCGGCCAGCACGTCTCGCGCTTTCTCGGGGCCCGTGATGTCGCCGTTGGCGACCACCGGTACGCGCACAGCCGACTTGACCGCCGCGATGGTGTCGTACTCGGCCGCGCCCTTGTAGCCCTGCTCGCGCGTGCGTCCGTGCACCGTCAGCATCTGTACGCCGGCAGATTCAAAATCGCGCGCCAGCTTCACCGCGTTGCGATGGTCCTCGCACCAGCCGGTGCGCATCTTGAGCGTGACCGGCACCCGGTACCGAGCGGCAGCCGCCACTACGGCCTGGACAATCTCGAGCGCCAGCGGTTCGTCGCGCATGAGCGCCGAGCCGGCCCACTTGTTGCAGACCTTCTTGGCCGGGCAGCCCATGTTGATGTCGATGATCTGCGCGCCGCGCTCGATGTTGTAGTGCGCGGCCTCGGCCATCATGGCGGCGTCGGTGCCGGCGATCTGCACGGAAATCGGGCCCGGTTCGCCGTCGTGATTGGCACGCCGTGACGTCTTGAGCGTGTCCCAGAGTTCGCGCCGCGAAGTGACCATTTCGCTCACGGCGTAGCCAGCGCCGAGCTGGCGGCACAGCATGCGAAACGGGCGGTCTGTGACACCGGCCATGGGTGCCACGAACAGGCGGTTTTGCAGTGTGATGGCGCCGATCTTCATGGTCAGAGGAGCTAAAGTAGTGGCGGGCACGGCTGCTGAAAAATGAGGCACGATTGTACCGGCGTCGTGTTTTAGAGGCTGAAATTCTCGGCAGCTCGCCAGGTTTCTATACTTCGCCCCACATGGAAGCCTGGCTCGACTCCCTTCTGGTGCTGCTGGCGCTGCCGGAATACGGCTTGGGCTCGCTGTTCATCGTCTCGTTCGTGTCGGCAACACTGCTGCCGCTCGGTTCCGAACCGGCGCTTTTCGGCCTGCTCAAGCTTAACCCCGGCCTGTTCTGGCCAGCCATCGTGGTGGCCACGGTGGGCAACACGCTGGGCGGTGCGGTCGACTGGTGGATGGGCTACGGCGCCCACAAGGTGGCCGACAAGTACGCGAAGTCCGGGCACCATATGCGGGTGCTCGGCTGGCTCAAAAAGCTGGGGCCCAAGGCCTGTCTCCTGAGCTGGCTGCCGCTGGTGGGCGACCCGTTGTGCGCGGTGGCGGGTTGGCTGCAGTTGCCGTTCTGGCCCTGCGTGGCCTACATGGCGGTCGGCAAATTCGTGCGCTATGCCTCCATGACCGTTGCCCTATTGTATCTCTGGCCGGCATAAATCGGCGGCATTGAAAAAGCCCGTTGATTTTTTCCGCTCAGGGGCTGAACAGGAAGTTCATGACGTCGCCATCTTTCACGACGTAGTCTTTGCCTTCCGAGCGCATCTTGCCGGCGTCCTTGGCGCCCTGCTCGCCCTTGAAGGCGATGAAATCGGCAAACGCGATAGTCTGTGCGCGGATGTAGCCCTTCTCGAAGTCGCCGTGGATCACGCCGGCCGCCTGCGGGCCGGTGTCGCCGATGTGGATAGTCCAGGCGCGCACTTCCTTCACGCCGGCGGTGAAGTAGGTTTGCAGGCCTAGCACCTTGAACGCGGCGCGGATCAGGCGGTCCAGGCCCGGCTCGTTTTGGCCGATTTCGGCGAGGAACATCTTCTTGTCCTCGTCATCCATCTCGGCCAACTCGGCTTCGATCTTGGCGCAGATGGCGACCACCGGCGCACCCTGCTTTTCGGCGTACTCGTGCAGACGGTCGAGGTGCGGGTTGCTCTCGAAACCGTCTTCCGCCACGTTGGCGACGAACATCGCAGGCTTGGCGGTAATCAGCGTGAACGACTTGACCAGCGGCTGCTCTTCCTTACTGAATTCGAGTGCACGCACCGGCGTGTTCTCGTTCAGCGCGGTCTGGCATTTTTCCAGCAGCGCGACCAGCTTGATGGCGTCCTTGTCGCCTGAACGCGCCGTCTTGGTGTGGCGGTGCAAGGCTTTTTCAACGGTAGCGAGATCTGCCAGGCACAACTCGGTCTGGATCACCTCGATGTCGGAGATCGGGTCAACCTTGCCGGCGACGTGAATCACGTTGTCGTCGTCGAAGCAGCGCACGACGTTGACGGTGGCATCGGTCTCGCGGATGTGCGCCAAAAATTTATTGCCCAGCCCTTCGCCGGTGCTGGCGCCGGCCACCAGGCCGGCAATGTCGACGAACTCGACGATGGCCGGCACCACGCGCTCGGGCTGGATGATTTCGGCCAGTTGCGCGAGGCGCGGATCGGGCACCTCGACCACACCCACATTGGGCTCGATGGTGCAAAAGGGATAGTTCTCGGCCGCGATACCAGCCTTGGTCAGCGCGTTGAAAAGGGTCGATTTACCGACGTTGGGCAGGCCGACGATGCCGCATTGCAAGCTCATGGGGATCCTAGAAAGTCAACCGGGCATTTTACCGGCTACCCCTAGCCGAACCGGTAGTTGGCCCGCACCGCTTGCCCCACGCGCAGCACGTGGTCCTCGCCCTGCAGCACGATGGCATTCATGCCGAAGGTGATGGCGCCGCCGACACGTGCATCGGTGCGGTAGCTGCGCAGCGTGTCGCTCACCTCCGGGCTGCTGACAGCGCTGGCTGGGTCGACATCGGGAATCGAGCAGCGCGCGCAGGGTTTGACCGGTTTGATCTGCGCTTCGCCTTCGGCGGTCTCGACGAGCAGCAACTCGACCCGGTCTTCGTCGTGCGCCTCGATGCCACCCAGCACGATGTTGGGCCGGAAGCGCTCGATGCCCACGGCGCCGTGGCCAGCCGAGACCAACCGGGCACTGAGTTCGGCGAGCGAGCCCTCGCTGGTCACCAGCAGCGGGAAGGCGTCGGCGAACTGGTACGTGGCCTCGACGCCACCGGTCCATTGCAGGGTGGACACGCGTCGCTGCTCGGGGTCGAAGCGCACAAGCCGCAGCTTGTGTGGCTGGTCCGGCGCGGACAGGAAATCACTGAACCACTGCGCCGCGATGTCGCCCATGTCGTAGGCGGCCACCTCATCGGCCCACACGCGCACGCGAACTGGTAGCTCGACGCGGTCGAACGCCACATGCAGCGCCAGCATGCCGGGTGCACGCAGCACCATCTCCGCCTGTTTGAGGTGCGGACGAATCAGCGCCATGCGCGGCCACTGGCGCTGGGTGAGGAACTCGCTCTGGGCGTCGACCACCATCCAGGCCCGGTCGAACTCGGGGCCGGTATCGGTCAGCAGCACCTCGCGCACCTCGACCCCGGCGCACGACTTGACGGGGTACACGAACAGGCGGGCGATGCTGGCCTCAAGATCGAAGGTGGGTGTGGTCACGACAACAAGTCCGGTGAAAGTGGGTCGCCATTGTCCCGCATCGCGAATTCAAGAGAAAAGTGCCTGTGACTCGCGTCACACGGGGGCTTGACGCTATTGCTTTAATAGCGAACGAGTCACACTGCCGCGCGACCCGAGAGCTTTTCCCCGAACTTTCAGGTCAGCAGCCGATACGGCCCGCCACGTTCGAGCGCGCGCTGAAAGGCGCTTCGTGCATGGATGCGCTCGAGAAACCCCATGAGCCTGGGCCGCGCCGCATCCAGCCCGCCACGCGCTGCCGCAGCTTCGATCGGAAAACTCATCTGGATGTCGGCGCCCGTCAAGGCATCGCCGGCAAACCATTCGCTGAGGCCCAATTGGCTTTCCATGAAGTCCAGATGCGTCTTGATGTTGGGGAGGATGAAACTGCTCCTTGCCTTGCCTGCGATCGCCCGCGCAATCGGACGCGCGAAAAAAGGCATCTTGCTGCTCTCGATCGTGTCGAACACCAGCTTGAGCAGAAACGGCGGCATGGCCGAGCCTTCGGCGTAGTGAAGCCAGTAGCGGTAGCGCAGCGCTACGGGCGTGCGGGCGGCAGGTGCAGCCGAGCGTCGCCGTAGCGCTCGATCAGCGTCTCGATAATCGTGCCTGACTCGGCCAGCGTGAGGCCGTCGTCGGTGGTCACCACCGGCGATTTTCCAAGCGGATGCACACGCCGCAGTTCGGGCGGCGCCAGCATGGTTTGGGGATCGCGCTGGTAGTGCACGACGTCATAAGGCAACGCAAGCTCTTCAAGCAGCCACAGCACGCGCTGCGAGCGTGAGTTGTCAAGGTGATGGACGGTCAGCATGGTCGATGGGCAAGTGAGCGGGATTGAGTGCGCGGGCTAGCCACCCTGCCGGCGGCGAGCACCGGGCTTCATGCGCTGCAGTCTATCGACCCGCCAACGTCTACGGGCTCGCCGGCGGACGGGCGGTCAGCGCTGGTGCAACTCCTACAATCCCCAGATGGCTATTTCACCCGAAGTTTGCATCCGCGGAGCCGGCATTGTCGGGCGTACGCTGGCGTTGCTGCTGGCTCGCGAGCGGGTGCGCGTCGCACTCGTGGTGCCTCAGGCGGCGCCATCCCACGACGATATTCGCGCCTACGCGCTCAACGCGGCGTCGCGCACGTTGCTCGAATCGCTGCGTGCCTGGCCCGCCGCGGCACACGCCACCGCCGTGCGCGACATGCAAGTCCACGGCGACCAGGGCGGCCAGGTCGCGTTCAGCGCCGCCGAGCAACAGGTCGATGCGCTGGCATGGATCGTCGATGTGCCGGCGCTGGAGCGCCAACTGGCCGACGCGGTGCGTTTTCAACCAATGATCGACGTGGTAAACGCGCCGGTGACGGCCGCCCTCACCGTGATCTGCGAAGGCCGCGCCAGCGCGACCCGCGCCGCGCTCGGCGTGACATACGACGTGGTGCGCTATTCGCAGCTGGCCATCGCGGCGCGGCTGGAAGCCGAGCAACCGCACCAGGAAACCGCGCGCCAGTCGTTCAACGACCAGGGCGAGGTGCTGGCGCTGCTGCCGCTGGGAGGCGCCGACGGCCGTTCGCTTGCGCTGGTGTGGTCGGTCGCCGAACAGCGCGCGCCGGCGCTGCTGGCGCTGGGCGCCGACGAATTCGGCGCTGCGGTGCGTGCAGCATTGCCGGCGGTCGCGGCCGATGACGCCGCGCCGCTCGGCGCGCTCACACTCACCAGCGAGCGCGCCGCGTGGCCGCTGCAGCGCGCCATCGCCGACCGCTGGACGGGGCGCTTTGCCGACGGGAGCGCCTGGGCGCTGGCCGGCGATGCTGCACACACGGTGCACCCGCTGGCCGGCCAGGGCCTAAACCTGGGCCTGGGCGACGTCGCCGAGCTGACCGAGGTGCTCAAGGGCCGTCAACACTGGCGCAGCGTGGGCGATGCCCGGTTGTTGCGCCGCTACGAGCGCACACGCCGCACCGGCGTGCTCTCGATGAGCCTGGCGACCGACGGCTTGCAGCAACTTTTTACGCACGCCACCGGCCCGCTGCCGGCGCTGCGCAACTGGGGCATGCACGGCTTCGACCACACGCACCGCATCAAACATTGGATCGCCAGCCAGGCCATGGGGCGGTCGTGATCCGTCCTGAACCAATCTCTCCGTCCCGAATGAAACTACTCTCCACCCTCCTTGCCACGCTGGCCTTCTCGGCCACTCTGGCAGCCCACGCGGGCGAAGCCGAAATTCGCAAGAATCTGGCCGCCAGCATTCCACAACTCGCCAACATCGAGGAAGTGAGCAAATCGCCCATGCCCGGGCTGTTCGAAGTGCGCATCGGCGGCTCCGACGTGGTCTACACCGACGCCAACGGCAACTTCCTGATTCAGGGCAACCTGATCGACGTCAAGCAGCGTCGCAACCTGACCGAAGAGCGTATTGCCAAGTTGAGCGCCGTCGACTTCTCAAAATTGCCCGTGAAGGACGCCTTTACCATCGTGCGCGGTAACGGCAAGCGCCAGCTGGCGGTGTTCGAAGACCCGAACTGCGGCTACTGCAAGCGCTTCGAAAAAGACATGCAGAAGGTCGACAACGTGACCATCCACCTGTTCCTGTACCCGGTGCTGGGCGAGGACTCGACGGTCAAGTCGCGCAACATCTGGTGCAGCAAAGACCGTGCGAAAGCCTGGGGCGACTGGATGCATAACGACATCAAGCCGACCGCTGCCTCAGCCAAGTGCGACGTCACTGCGCTGGAGCGCAATCTTGAATTGGGCCGCAAGCACAACATTACGGGCACGCCGACCCTGATCTTCCAGGACGGCACGCGCGCCCCTGGCGCGATTCCGGCGGAGCAGGTCGAAAAGCAGCTGGCTTCCATCAAGTGACGACGCTGCCGGTGCCGGCCCCCGCGCGCAGCCGAATTGCCAGCCCGAGCGCCGGTGCCGGTACCAGCGCCCGCGCCGTGTCAGCGCCGATCCACTACCGCGTCGAATGCGCCGACCGCCATGCGCACCTGTTCGCAGTCACATTAACCATCGACACCCCGACGGCGCAGCAGCGCGTGTCGCTGCCGGTCTGGATTCCGGGCAGCTACATGGTGCGCGAATTCGCCAAGGATCTGCGTAACCTGCGAGCCAGCCAAAGCCGCCGAAGCATCGCTCCCAGCAAGGTCCACCAGATCGACAAATGCAGCTGGCAGATCGACTGCAGCGCCGGCAAGCCGCTGGTGCTGCGCTACGAAATTTGCGCACACGACGCTTCGGTGCGCACCGCCTGGCTCGACGCCGACCGTGGCTTTTTTAACGCCACCAGCCTCTGCCTGCGGGCGGAAGGCCACGCCGATGCGCTGCATACGCTCGAAGTGGTTGCTCCTGACCTGATAGCACTCAGCGCCCGTTGGTCGTGCGCTACGTCCATTTCTGGCTTGAATATCGACAGGTACGGCTTCGGCACCTACCAGGCCGCCAACTACGACGAACTGGCCGACTCACCGGTGGAAATGGGCGCATTCTGGAGTGCCGGGTTCGAGGTCTGCGGCGTGCCGCACCGCTTCGTGGTCGCCGACCCACCGGCATCGTTCGACGGCGAGCGGCTGATCGCCGACACGAAGGCGATCTGCGAAACTGAAATGCGCTTCTGGCACGGCAACAAGGTCGGCCAGCAGCGCGGGCCGAAACCGCCGTTCGACCGCTACCTGTTTATGCTCAACGCGGTCGACGACGGATACGGCGGCCTCGAACACCGTCACTCTACGGCGCTCATCTGCACCCGCCGTGACCTGCCGCAGCTCGGGGCTCGGCGCCAGCCTGAGGGCTACACCACGCTCATGGGGCTAATCAGCCACGAGTACTTCCACAGCTGGAACGTCAAGCGACTGCGGCCGACGGAATTTGCCCAGTACGACTACGAACGCGAGAACTACACTCAACTGCTCTGGCTCTTCGAGGGCTTTACCAGCTACTACGACGACCTGCTGCTGCGCCGCGCCGGCCGCATCGACGATGCGGCGTACCTCAAGCTGGTCAACAAAACCATCAACCAGGTGCAGCAGACGCCCGGGCGCCTCGTGCAATCGGTCGCCGAAGCCAGCTTTGACGCCTGGGTCAAGTATTACCGGCAAGACACACAAACGCCCAACGGCACCGTGAGCTACTACACCAAAGGCGCGCTGGTTGCCCTGTGCCTCGACCTCACGCTGCGCAGCGAAGGCTACGGCACGCTGGACGACGTGATGCGCCTGCTGTGGCAGCAAAGCGGCGGCGGTGCGATTGCAGAAGCCGAGGTGGCGGCCGCGCTCGAAACCGTCGGCCGGCGTTCATATGCGAAAGAAGTCGCGCGCTGGGTCCACTCGATCGATGAACTGCCGCTGTCCGACCTGCTGCGCGCCCATGGCGTCGCGATGCTGGACGACCCGGCGCAGCGCGCACAAGAACTCGGTCTGCGCGTGATGGAAGCGCAGGGCAGCGTTCGGGTCAACGTCGTGCTGCGCGGCGGCGCGGCCGAAAAAGCCGGCTTCTCGGCGAATGACGAATGGATCGGCATCGAGCTGCCCGTCGCGAAAGGCCGCGCCACACAAGCCTGGCGCCTGACGAAGCTCGACGACCTCGCATTGTATCTCGGCGCGCACAAGAAGATGATCGCGCTGGTGTCACGCGACCGCCGCCTGTTGCGCCTGCCGCTCGTGCTGCCCACTAACGTCACCACCTGCCGCCTGCTCGCAAACGATGCGGGCAAACTGTCGCAATGGCTGATGTCAGCCCCCCGGCCTGCCCTTTCCTCATGAACCCAAGGAGATCCGAATGAGCTACGAAAACCTCAACATCCGCACCGAAGCCGGCCAGGTCGGCGTCATCACGCTCAACCGCCCGAAAGCGCTGAACGCGCTTAACGACGCGCTGATGACCGAACTCGGCGCCGCGCTTAAGGCCTTCGACACCGATGAGGCCATCGGCTGCATGATCATCACCGGCAACGAGCGCGCGTTTGCCGCCGGCGCCGACATCGCGGCCATGGCCAAGTACACCTTCCAGGACGTCTACAAGAACGAATACATCACGCGCAACTGGGAAACCATCCGCACCATCCGCAAACCGGTGATCGCCGCCGTGAGCGGCTTCGCACTGGGCGGCGGCTGCGAGCTGGCGATGATGTGCGACTTCATTATTGCCGCCGACAACGCCAAGTTCGGTCAGCCCGAAATCAAGATCGGCGTCATCCCCGGCGCTGGCGGCACCCAGCGCATGCCGCGCGCCTTGGGCAAGGCCAAGGCCATGGACATGGTGCTCACGGCCCGCATGATGGACGCCGGTGAGGCCGAGCGCGCCGGCCTCGTGAGCCGTGTGGTTCCCTACGACAAGCTGATGGACGAAGCGCTCGGCGCGGCCCTGGTGATTGCCGGTTTCTCGCAGATTGCCGTGATGGCGGCCAAGGAATCCGTAAACCGCGCCTTCGAGAGCGGCCTGAGCGACGGCGTGATGTTCGAGCGCCGCCTGTTCCACGCCCTCTTTGCAACCGCCGACCAGAAAGAAGGCATGGATGCCTTCGTCAACAAGCGCAAGCCCGAATTCAAGAACGCTTGACGCTATAATTTTCGGTTTGGCGCTTTAGCTCAGTCGGTTAGAGCGATGGAATCATAATCCACAGGTCCGCGGTTCGAATCCGTGAAGCGCCACCAGTCACAAGCCTTACAGGCTATAGCCCCGATGCTACAAATAACGTAGCGCGTGGCTTTTTCTTTGGTCGCTTAAATCGCTCATGTAGCCACCATGTAGCCACCGGTACAGGGTTTTGTACCGTGTAGCCACCATGTAGCCAGCACCCAGCGTTACCGCGTAACGGCGTTGCATCCTAGGGAGGAAGTGACTTCCACCCTAGCGCCCGATGGCGCGTGCGTGACTGAGCACGAATCATCTCTTCACCGTGAAGAGATAGAGCCTCCGCAGGGCCTGCGGACCCTCGCAGGCGCGTGCGTGACTTGGCACTAATTCGGCAGGCCCTGCCGATTTACGCCAGCACCAGGCAACAAAAAACCCGCACATGGCGGGCTCTCCTTTGACTGACCGTCAGGCTTAAACCTCGCGCTCCAATTGAACCACCATCCGCACCAGTTCATGCGGGGTACGGCCACAGGGCGGCAGGTTGTCAAGCATGGCCCGTTCGGCTTCGGTCGCGGTGGCCGTGTCCAGGCGCTCCAGTAGCTCGGCCATTTTGTCGGGATCATACGCGCCACGCTTGCCCACACCATCAAACAGGGCAGACAGCGCGGCCCCGAATTTGGTAGCCTGGGCGGTGTCGTTCTTTTGCTTGGCGGCCTCCAGCGCCATAAGTCGCTTGTCTAGCGTGCTCATGGGTAGAACCTCGCCAATGAAGTCACCAGCGTCCGTATGCGCTTTTCTCCACCGGGTAGAGCGGCCATTGCATCGCGGTCGGCTGGGGTCGCTGTGCCAGCGTCCAGGCGCTCGATTAAAGCTTCGCCACCGCCTACCGGGTTGATTGCTGCCATCGTGTCGTAGAAGTAACCCAGCCCCGGCCAATGGCGGGTTGTCTTGCTTCGCAGCTCCAGGGCCATCAAACGCTTTTCAAGACTGAGCACGACTTTCCTCCAGTGCTGTGATACGTGCGGCCAATTCGTCAAGCTCTGCAATCTTGCCCAGCGTGCCAATGGCGGTCAGCAGTTGCGCACCTTGCCCCGGCGCAAGCTCACCAGCGGCCACAGAGCGCAGCACGGCCCGGCCTTGGTCTGTCAGTGTGCCCTCGGGTAAATCAATCGTCTAGGGCTGTTCTATGGCCTTCACTGGTGGCAATACGCGCTCCAGAATCAGGCGGGCGGCCTGTATGTCGCCGCCACGGGCAGCGGCCACCAGTTGGTTGATGATTTCAGGGACGTGCTCGCCAATGGCGGCGCGCAGCTTTTGGAGTTCACCACAGCCAGGTGGTTTGCCTTTGGGGTTGCCTGATTCGCCAGCCTTCCACCGGCCCGGCCTTTTCTTGTCGGTCATTGCCTGATTCCTTTCTGATTTTTCAAGCTCATCCATCGATAAGGCCCTTGCTACACGCAATGTCGGTGAACCACTGGCCGTTCGGCGTCTCGCTTTCGAGCGTGTGGGCAACGCCGTAAACGTGCCACTTGCCCTTCGCGGGTGTCAGTGTGGTGTCCACTTCGATGATCTTGCCCAGCCCAATATCGGGGTTGAACAGGGTTCTGACTTGAATGCCGTTGCTGGTGTAGACGGGATAGCCCACCATGCCGGTATCTACTGCGATGCGCACCGGGTTATCAGTTTTCCTTGAGCCACCACGATTCCAGATTGCCAGCAGGCCCTTATCAAGCGTGTACTCAAGCCGCGCCGCGTCGGCGCAGGATTGCAACTGCGTCCAGGATGTGCCGGGAAAATACGGGTTTTGCAGAATCACGGATACGCCGTTACGCTCGAAAGCCACGCCCATGTCTTTTGCCAGGTCGGCCATGACCTTGGCCGCGTCGGTCGGGCCTTTATAACTACGCGCAGCAACCGGCTTCATTGCGGCGTCAAACCCCGAATAGGAAAGCCCCTCGAACACAACCTCGGGAGCGCCGTTGAAGTCGGCATAAGCCCTATTGATGACGCCCTGGTGAACAACCGACATAGCGCCGCCTTCCTCACCGGCGGCAATCATGACTTTGTTATTTCGGAACCCGTTCGCGATGGTTCCGATGCGCGTGAGTTCGTTCATCATCCCCAGCGGCAGGCCAAAGATACGGAACTGCGCAGTGCTCATCGATGCGCCACCAAAGAGGGATAGATTGGCGGATACCCGCCCCCAAGCCGGATATTGTGACGTCCGTGCCTGGCTCATCCCCGTTAGGCCCTTTGCCGTAGTTGAAAGTCAGGTCGATACGTCGTTTTGCAAATTGGTTCATGGTTTTCTTAAGGTTGTGTTGTTGATACGGCGCTCGCCGTGGTTGCTTGGATAACCGGATCACTTCATAGCGTCCCCAGTTCGCGCAGCACGTCGCGCAGGTCACGCGCCACGAAGGCGACGCCACCAGCGCAGCGGATGCGCTCAGGGGGTGGCGGACACGTCCTCCGTTGCGAGTAGGTCGAGCTGCACCTTTCCGGGCTCTGTCGCGGTGGTCGTCTGTTGCGCATGGCGTGGAGTGACTACCGCGCCCGCCTCTTCAATCTCGCGGACAAATTCATCCGCAAGGTCTGCGGTCGCGTTCGCGCAGGTCTGTTCGTAGCTGAGGTCTGCGTGCGCTGAATCGGAATAGAGCGCCAGGTACTCGCCCAAGTGGCTGACGCGCTCGGACAGCAACCGGATGCGCCGTGCCAGCTTGTCCACCATCCGCAAGGCGTCCACTTCGGTGGCCGACATATCGCGGACAAGGCCCATTTTTTCGGCCATGTACCGAAGGTGCAGCGGGTGGATCTCAATCCGGTCGGGTTCGTCCAGGCCGTTTTGTTGCTCCAACTCAATCAGGCCGTTCGTGGTCGCCGTTATCGTGAGGCTCGGAATGTTTGCATTCATGCTGTTCTTTCAATGCGTGGTTTGAATCGCTGTAGATGGCATCTCTAGATGGTTTCCGTGAGACGGCGTAGAGAGAGGGTCAAAAGTGGCCCTGATAGCACCGTGAGACGGCGTAGGCGGCACCTTCCCTACACCGTGAGACGGTGCAATAGAGCGTGCCTCTACACCGTGAGACGGTCTAAGGCTTGCGTTTTGGTAGGCGCCGCGAACGAACGTCGCAGCCGCGCCTTCGTCGTAGCCGGGCAGCTTGTCCAGCGTCCGCCATGTCACCGCGTACCAACTCGCCTTGTTCGGTCGGTGGCCTCGCACGGTTTCGTGAATGAAGCCGGTCGCCAGCAGTTCGCGCTTGGCTCGTGTAATCACGTCCGCGCTTTTCCATCCGCGTTTGGATAGGTAGGCGGCAGACGCGAGCAAGCGCCCGTTGTTGTCGCGTACCCACTGGCGCGCAATCTCCATCAGCAGCGAGCGCGCAGGGTGGCTTAAGGCGGCGTAGGCGGGGCAATCGAGCACGCTCCAGGGCAGGGCTACAAACCCGCCTGAGTCGCGTCCTGAATCGCCTTTCTGGCCTCGACTGCGTCCGTTAGCCATTGGCTTTGCGGCACTTGGCAAGCCAGGTGTAAATGGCCCGGCGGCCTTGTTCGGTGAAGCTGTAAACGCCAGGGCGGCACGGGTAGCCGTCGCGGTCCAGAAAGCGGATGCGCTCGCATGGCAGGTGTTCGTCACCCAGCCCGCGGCGGCGAATCTCTGCGATCAAATCCGGCC